>Ga0105240_10006402_pt1 | contig 17307 bp, 15 predicted proteins | sample KBSC54metaG_FD_80426 | JGI IMG/M metagenome (GOLD analysis project Ga0105240, IMG submission 80426) | Corn rhizosphere microbial communities from Kellogg Biological Station, Michigan, USA - KBS C5-4 metaG | ecosystem: Host-associated > Plants > Roots > Rhizosphere > Soil | place: Michigan, USA...
ATTGGCGCCGGAACGGACCGGAGATATCCATCTGCGACAGGCCTCTCGCAAGTCGGCCTGAATCCGATTGGCCGATGATTACCAGCCGTCACCTGCTCTCCGGAATCTCCGGCGTGCTGATGCTGTTGGGCGCGCTTTCGCGGGGATCAGCCGAAAACACGTCTGATATTTCGGGCCTCGCCCGCCAGTCGGGCACACCCGAGTTTCCCGGCATGAAGATGATCTGGTTGGCGCCGTGGGGCGATGTTACCCGGGCCCACCCCTGGCGTAACATCATCGTGCATCAGACGGAAGGACCGGCGGGATCGGCGCGGGGCGGCGCCGAGGCGCAGGCCCGAAATCCGACCCGGCGTGGCGTCACGGTCTGGGTCGAAACCGATGGCACGGTTTACTGGTCAGTGCCGGAGACGCTGGTACCCACTCACGGGGATGGCGCCAATCGCAACGACAACAAATACATCGACAACGGCCCGACCTACCATGAAGTTATCGGCAGCAATTCGATCGGCGTGGAATTCGCCGGCAATTACCCGGATGTCTCACGAGGGCCCACCGAGGCGCAGATCGCCGCCTGGCGGGTACTGGTGAAGCTCTTGCGAGCGCGCTATGGCATTCCGCTCGATCACGTCTACGCGCACAACTGGATCGACTACAAGGATGCCCGCTATTGCGAGGGCTGCGCGCTTGCCACGCTCGCCCGGCAGTGGGGCGAGTAGGACGAAAAAAGCCGGCGTTGCCGCCGGCTTTTTGTTTTTGATCTGCGTCTGCGGATCAGACGGCTTCCAGCGCCGCCTTCTCCTGCTTGGCAATGGTGCCCTTCACGGCCGACTGCACCTTCTCGAAGGCCCGCACCTCGATCTGGCGAACGCGCTCGCGCGATACACCAAACTCGGCGGCGAGATCCTCGAGCGTCATCGGCTCCTCGGCCAAGCGTCGCGCCTCGAAGATCCGGCGCTCCCGCGGGTTGAGCACGGAGATTGCGCCATTCAACGCCTGGCGGCGATGATCGAACTCTTCGTGCTCGGCCATGACCGCTTCCTGGTTCGGTGCGGTATCGACCAGCCAATCCTGCCATTCGCCGGTCTCGCCGTCGTCGCGAATTGGCGCGTTGAGCGAAGCGTCCCCGCCCAGGCGGCGGTTCATGTCGACCACATCCTGATCGGTGACGCCGAGGCGCTTGGCAATCAGCTTGACCTGATCGGGGTGAAGATCGCCCTCATCCAGCGCGGAAATTCGGCTCTTGGCCTTGCGCAGGTTGAAGAACAATTTCTTCTGGTTCGCCGTGGTGCCCATTTTCACGAGCGACCATGAACGAAGGATATACTCTTGTATCGATGCCTTGATCCACCACATGGCATAGGTGGCAAGACGGAAGCCTTTGTCGGGCTCGAAGCGTTTGACGGCCTGCATCAAGCCGACATTGCCTTCGGAAACGACTTCCGAGATCGGCAATCCGTAGCCGCGATAGCCCATCGCGATCTTGGCGACGAGTCGAAGATGGCTGGTAACCAACCGATGGGCCGCGTCGCGATCGTCATGCTCACGCCAACGCTTGGCGAGCATGTACTCTTCCTGCGGTTCCAGCATTGGGAACTTGCGGATTTCGGCGAGGTATCGAGAAAGGCCGGATTCTCCGTTGAGAACCGGTAACGTAGCTGTACGGGCCATTGAGCGCCCTCCAGTGGTTCAGGCCCCCGATAGCGGCGGGCCAGGCAGACGGTCGCTTGGTTAAAGCCGGCCGCGCTGCGATGTTCCGCGTTGGTCATTCAACGCAGTTGCAACATACATCATTTAGGCCGGCTTTTGGAAGGAGAATGACCCTCACGTCTCCGTGGGGCTGTTATAACTGGTTGACATACCGTAGCTTTTCGTCGCCATCTGCGTCATTCCGTCGCCGCCAGCGCCTGTCGCAGGTGCGCCAGATCCGGCGGCAGATCGGATGTCCATTCCATGATTTTCCCGTTGCGGGGGTGTACCAGGACCAGCCAATACGCATGGAGCGCCTGACGGCCCAGACCGGCCAGAGCGGCTCGCGCCGGCGCCGTGAGCTGGCTAGCCTTGGTCTTGAAATGCGGACCATAGACCCCGTCTCCGAGCAGGGGATGGCCGATATGGGCGAGGTGAACGCGGATCTGGTGAGTGCGGCCGGTCTCGAGCGTGCAGGCCAATAGCGAGGCGACCGGCTTGGCATCGCGCCCCTCAAAGCTTTGCTGAAGCTCCCAATGGGTCACCGCGTCGCGACCCGACGCGCGCACCGCCATCTTCTCGCGGGCATGCGGATGGCGATCGATCGGCGCGTCGACAGTGCCGCGCGGCCGGCTGGGTACCCCCCAAGCGAAGGCGAGATAGCCGCGCCGCATCTCACCGGTGCGGCCGTGATCGGCAAATTGCGCTGACAGCGATTGGTGAGCGAGATCGTTCTTGGCCACCACCATCAACCCGGTGGTGTCCTTGTCCAGCCGATGCACAATGCCTGGCCGCCGGACACCGCCAATTCCGGAAAGGCTCGCCCCGCAATGGGCAATCAGCGCATTGACCAGCGTGCCTGTGTCATGGCCGGCGGCCGGATGCACCACAAGGCCGCTCGGCTTGTCGATGACGATAATGTCCTCGTCCTCGTAGACGATGTTAAGGGCAATATCCTCACCCTGCGGCTCGGCGGCGGCGGGTTCGGGGACGTCGATTGTGATCGTATCGCCGGCGGCCACATGGTAAGCGGGGTCGGCAACGGGGTTCGCTCCGACCTGGACGGCTCCCGCCAGGATCAATGCCTTCAGACGCGAGCGGGATAGTTCCGGCAGCCCTGCCGCCAGCACCCGGTCGAGGCGCGGCGAGCCTTCCTTGCCGGTGGCCTTGACCTCGATCTTATGACTGCCGTTCGAAGATGAGTGTTGCATGACTGAAATCGCTGCGTCCGAACCCACCCCCGAGCAGGCTGCGCTGTTTACGAAAGCCCGGCGCATGATGCTGATCGCGGGCCTGACCACCGCCCTGGCGGTCGGGGCGATTCTGATCGCCATCGGCTATCGTCTTTTTCGCAGCGAGGGAAGGGTGACGACGACCGAGATCGCGGCCACGCTGCCCAAGGCGGCGCGGATCGTTTCCACCGGCGTCGCCGGCGACCGGATCGTGGTGACCCTTGATATCGCCGGCGTCACGGAAATCCGGACCTTCGATGCCCGCAGCCTGAAGCCAGCAGGCCAGCTTAAATTTGTCAGCGAGCCCTGACGGGCCTGGCGGACGCTATGCGGCTCGGACGGTGCTGAGGAAGCGCGCGACCTCGTCCTTGAGGTGCTCGCTTTCACCTGAAAGCGACTGCGCGGCCGCGAGCACTTGCGAAGAAGCGGACCCGGTTTCGCTCGCGCCGCGCTGAACATCGACAATGTTCGACGAGACCTGCTGGGTGCCCTGGGCCGCCTGTTGGATGTTGCGCGAAATTTCCTGGGTCGCGGCTCCCTGTTCTTCGATGGCGGCCGCAATGGCGGACGAGATCTCTGACAGCCGCTCGATCGAACCGCTGATCGTCTTGATGGCGCTGACCGACTCTTCTGTGGCGGCCTGAATACTGCCGATCTGCTGGCCGATCTCCCCGGTGGCTTTGGCCGTCTGTTCGGCGAGCGCCTTGACTTCGGACGCCACGACCGCGAATCCGCGGCCGGCATCGCCCGCGCGGGCCGCCTCGATCGTGGCATTCAACGCCAACAGGTTGGTCTGACCGGCGATGGTATTGATCAGTTCCACCACGTCTCCAATCCGGGATGCGGCGGCTGACAATTCGCCGACGCGATCCGTGGTGTTGCGGGCCTGGCCGACTGCTTCTGATGCCATGCGCGCCGATTCCTGCACCTGGCGGCTGATCTCGTTGACCGATGAGGACAGTTCTTCCGTCGCACTGGCGACCGATTGCACGTTGGTGGAAGCCTCCTCGGAGGCGGCCGAGACGGTCGTTGCCAGTTCCTGAGCGTGGCTCGCAGTCGCGGTCAGTGTCCCGGCCGAGGCTTCGAGCTGGGTCGATGCTGTCGAAACCGCCTGGATAATCCCGCCGATCGCGCGCTCGAACTCGGACGCAAGCTTCATCATCTCGGCCTTGCGCCGTTCGGCGGCAATTCGGTCCTGAGCGGCCTTGGCGTCTGCTTCCTCGTGTGCCTTCTGCTCGGAAATCACCTTGAATTTCTCCACCGCGCTCGCCACGTCGCCGACTTCGTCCTTGCGGCCGAGCCCCGGCAGGATGACCGAGAAATTGCCGCCGGCGAGTTCGTTCATGGCCCTTGTCAATGAACGCATCGGGCGGGTGATGGTGAAATACGAGAACACCGCGGTCCCGATCAGGATCAGCGCGACAACCAGGCCGATCATCATCGATTTGGTTTCGGCCGAGCCCATCTCGTCGGAGGCCCGCGAGTGCTCTTCCTCAACCCTGGTGCTCGCGAAATCCACGATCCCGCTGACCAGCGATTCCAAATCCTTGGCGATTGGCAGCGTCACCTCACGCGCGATCCGTCTGGCTTCCTCGTCGAGCTTCGTCATGCGCGCGATTACCTCCGCCGGCATGTCACTGCCTGCGGCCTGTGCAGCCTCGATCGCCAGCGCGTCTTCCCTCACCTTGGCGATGTCCAGCGACTTGTTGGCATAATCGGAAAGCATGGCGTTGATCTTTGCGGCCCTGTCGCGGTTTTCCTGGTCAGCGAGTCTTTCGACGCGGGAAATGAACCGCGCTCCGGATCGCTGCATGGCGCCGAGCGCGTCCCTTGCCGCCTGCATCTCAGGGGCGCTGCCGGCAAGGCGGATGTCCCGCACACTCATCTGCATTCCGCGGATGGCACCGCGCGTTTCGATTGTGTTGCGTAAAATTTCCTCTTGCTGGAGGATCGTCTCGATCGAGCCGCGAACGCTCGCGCTGCTGACCATCTGCGCCAGGACCATCCCGCCGACCAGCAGGATGCTGAGTAGGGAAGCCACGAGAAGCTTGGCGCCAATTCGAAGGTCTGCGATCATCCGCATTGTCGAGTTCCCTCAACCTCTGGAAGCATGGTCGGAGGACGACCCCCGAAGTTGCCTTATTTTGTAAGCAATCATCCCTCGGGACCTGCAAAAATATGGTTAATTGGGAACGCGCACGGCGTCTGCGCCTCCTGGATCGCTGCGCGATGCGACGGACTGGTATTGGAGTTATCGCCGGTCCCGGATCTTGCAGCCGAGAACGATGCCGCTGAGCGTCGCGCCGACCAGGTTCGCCGAAACGATCACCCAGTCACCGCGTACCGCCCCATAAACGACCCACAGCGCCAGCCCAAGCGTGAGCGCCATCAGCATGTTGAGCGAGAGATCGCCGGTCGCCCCGCGCGGCCATGCCTTCCGAACCTGAGGAAGGTATGAGAGCGATGTCAGAAAGGCGGCAATTCCCCCAATATAGGGTCCGAACGCGTCAAGCATGGATCGATAGCCTCTCGCTTTCGCCGTCGTTCCGGCGATCCCGGGGCAACGCCTTGCAACGGGGAGCGTTCGAGGCTATTCCGTCGAACCGTTCGCTCCCATCGTCTAGCGGTTAGGACGTGGCCCTCTCAAGGCCGAAACAGGGGTTCGATTCCCCTTGGGAGCGCCAGCTTTTGTCCGGAAAGCCGGAACATCTTGCCTCCAGATCGAGTTGCTTCATTGCGTGGCGTCGCTTTGACGGCGCTGGCTGTCGGTCTGACAGGCAAAGTTCGATGTGCAATAGAGGGTGGTCTTCATTTTCTGCAAGCCTCGTCCCGAAGCTTCGTCGCCCGAGACAAGGGTGGTTGCCTTTCATTCTTCTTGTCATGTCTTCGGTAATGACGTCGGCGGTCGGTGCCGAGATGAAGGCCTCCGATATCGACTCCGCACAGCCATCCCAGAAGACTCTCTCAAGCACCAAGCCGACGCCGGCGGTGGTGCGGCTCGAGGTTTTGCTGGCTCGGGCGCATTTCTCACCGGGCGAGATTGATGGCAAATTTGGCGACAACGCGAAGAAGGCGCTGCGCGCCTACGCCGAAGCGCAGCAACTGCCGAGTTCTGATGGATTGGCTGAAGAGGTCTGGAAGTCGCTGCAGGCCGATGATCGGCCGGTGACAGCAAGCTATACGATCTCCGAACGTGATACCGCGGGTCCGTTCCTGCACAAGCTTCCGTCGAAGATGGAAGACATGAAGGATATTCCGAAACTCAGCTACACCAGTACGCGCGAGCAACTGGCCGAGAAATTCCACATGAGCGAGCAGCTCTTGACGCTGCTCAATCCCGGGCGACATTTCGACCGCGCCGGTGAAAGCATCGTCGTCGTTAACACAGACAGCGAAGATGCGCCCGCCAAGGCTGATCGGGTCGAGGTCGACAAAACCCGGCAGACAGTGAAGCTGTTCGACAAATCGAATGCGCTGATCGGCTTTTATCCGGCAACCGTCGGCAGCGAGGAGAAGCCCTCACCCACAGGAACGCTGAAGGTGACGGAAGTCAGTCGCAATCCGATCTATCGCTATAATCCCGCCTATCACTTCAAAGGCGTTCATTCCAATAAGCCGTTCACCATCAAGCCCGGGCCCAACAACCCGGTCGGGACCGTGTGGATCAACCTGTCAGCGGAAGGCTATGGAATTCACGGCACGCCGGAGCCCGGCAAAGTCTCCAAGGCCGAATCCCACGGCTGTGTTCGTCTGACCAATTGGGACGCCGAGCGCGTCGCGGCCAGCGTCAGTAAGAACACCCCGGTGATTTTCGTCGCGCAAGCTCAATAAGCGCGGTTTGTCGACTGCGTGCACGTTTCACCTCGGACCGGAATCAAAGATTGGGCCGCTTGCCTATATTTTAAGCGTGCCTGAAATGCGAGCGTTTGGTCAGTTTTTCTTAACGGGTTGGTCATAACCAGAGGGCAATTACGGAATTCAGGTCCATTCAGGCTCTTATGTTGCAGCACACCAAGATACTCTATCGCATTGCTCTTTCCGCTCTTCTTCCCCTTCTCACCCTCACGGCCTTCGCAGCTTACGAAATCGCCGACAAGTGGACGATGCGGGCCGAAATGGCGCGCATGCAGCCGCTTGCCGAGGACGTCGGCAAGCTGAGCCGCTTCGTTCACGAGTTACAGCGTGAGCGCGGCCTGTCCTCGGCTTATCTTGGCAGCAAGGGCGCCCAGATGGTCGCCGAATTGCAGGAGCAGCGCAAACGGACCAATGCCGAGCGCATTGCAGCGCTGGCCGCGCTCGGTACGTTCAACCAGGCGGGGCAGCATGAGCTTGCCGATGCCAGTCAGGCGGCGGTGCAGGTGGCCGGGAGGCTCGATTCCCGCCGCGAGGAGATTGACGCCCAGTCCATCAGCCAGCCCGCGGCGGTTGAATATCTGACGTTGACCATCCGCAGCCTGGTCGACGTGATTGGCGGCATTGCCAAACTGAGCACCGATGATCAGATCTCAAAATCGATTGCAGCCTATGTCGATCTGATCGAAGGCAAGGAGCGCGCCGGCCAAGAGCGCGCCACCATCGCTGGCGGGCTTGCGGCGGGCCGGCTGGAGCCCCAAACCTATGCGCGTGCGGTCGGGCTGGCTGCCTCGCAAGAAAGCTTTCTGTCCGCCTTCCGCGCAGCCGCTACTCCAAAGGCCAGAGAGCTTTTCAATGCGACCCTGGTTGGTCCGGCCATCGACCGATTCAACGCGATGCGAAGGATCGTTGAGCAAGGGGGACTTGCTGGTGATTTCAAGTCACTCGATGGCAAATCCTGGTTTGAGGCTGCGACCGCGCGGATCGATTTGTTGAAATCGGTAGAGGACCAGCTGGCTGGTGCGCTGCTCGGCCAGATGGCGCAGAAGCGGCAAGAGGCCGATATCCGGCTTGCCGTGGTCGTCGGTCTTTCGCTGCTTGCGCTGCTGGCCAGTGCGTTTGCGGTCGTGATGATGACGCGCAGCATCACGTTGCCGATCGAAAACCTGGCTTCCGCGATGACGCGTCTGGCCCATGGCGAACTCGACGTCGCCGTTATGGTCACCGCGCAAGGCGCTGAGATTGGCACCATGGCCGCGGCCGTCCAATTCTTCAGGGAAAGCCTGGTCAGGAACGCCGAACTGGCGGCCCAAGAGCGCAACGTGATTGCGACGCGGGCAACGCGGGCTGCCCGCATCGGTGAGCTGGCCGAACAATTCGAGCACGATGTCAATTCCGTCATCCACTCCGTGGTTTCCGCCTCGGCGCAGCTCGAGGCGACCGCCGCGGCGATGAGCAAGATCGCCATCCAGGCCAGAGACGAGGCGGCCAGCGTCGCCGAGGCGACGGAATCCGCGTCGAGCGATATGCAGTCGGTTGCCGCCGCCACCGAGCAGCTCTCCGGTTCGGTCGATGAGATCGGACGCCAGGTCACGCAATCGGCCGAGATTGCGCAGAGGGCTGCATTGGAAAGCCAGCGAACCAACGAGACGGTACGCGGTTTGTCAGCCGCTGCCGACAAGATCGGCGATGTCGTTCGGCTGATCAGCGAGATCGCCAGCCAGACGAACCTGCTCGCCCTCAATGCCACGATCGAGGCGGCCCGGGCCGGCGATGCCGGGCGCGGCTTTGCCGTGGTTGCCGCCGAGGTGAAGAATCTCGCCGAGCAGACCGCCAGGGCGACCGATGACATTCGCAACCAGATCGCGGCGATCCAGACCACCTCGGGAGAAGTGGCCGATGCCATTCAGGGCATCACCACCACGATCGGCACCATCAACGAAATCGCCGCGTCAATTGCTGCCGCGGTCGAAGAGCAGGGCGCCGCCACTCAGGAAATTTCACGCAACGTTCAGCACGCGGCCAGCAGCACCGACGATAACTCCCGGAGCATTCAGCGGGTCAGGAGTACGGCAACGGAATCGGGGGCAGCCGCCACCCAGGTGCTTGGCGCCTCGGAAGAACTGTCCCGGCAGTCCGAAAACATGCGCGAACATGTCGGCGCGTTCATCAGCCGCATCAAGGCGGCGTGATAGGCCGATACGGCGGGCAATGACTACGGTCTCGCGGGCGACCGGGATGCCAGCACAAGGACTCGCGGCGGTGATCTGACGTCCTGCGAAATCAGAGGCCTAGATCGTTGCGGATAATGTTAATGGTTGTGACGTCCGCCATATGCTGTTGAGCCTCGTTGAGCACCCGGGTTTCCCGTTCCACCATCGTGAGCGCGCCACCTTTCTTTTCGTAGATGTTTGTGATCTTGGCGTGGAAGGTAAGCACGTCGCCGACGCAGATCGGGATGTGATAGCGGAAGCCCTGTTCTCCGTGCAGCATTCGACCGGTATGGATGCCCAGTTTGTCATAGAAAGCGTAGGAATCCGGCGGCGTCATCATTTGCAGGCAGAACAGATAAGTCGGCGGGATGGTGATATCCCGATAACCTGCCGCCTTTGCAGCTGCCACGTCATGAAAGATGGGATTGGTTTCGTCGAGAGCCTTCAGGAACAGATTAAGCTGAGGGGCCTCGACCTTGATGGGACTTGAAATCTCGAAATATCCGATAAAGGATTTGTCCATCAGCTTCACGGCAAACTCCTCATCCACTAAGCGTCATTGCATCTTGGCGTTCTGGCCAAGCGTTCCCTAGGCCATTGGGATCAATCAGGCCAGGTGAACCACCTCTGACCTGACAGGGGATCAAGCTCACCTTATCGGCCATGTCCGGATGCGCAAGCCGGCCTGGGCGCTGATGGCAACGCAGAAATGAATTGATGCGAAGCGGCCGGCGCTTCGCGAAATCATATGCCCAGATCGTTGCGGATAATGCCAATGCCTGTGATGTCCGCCATATGCTGTTGAGTCTCGTTAAGTACGCGCGTTTCTCGTTCCACCATCGTAAGCGCGCCACCCTTTTTTTCGTGGATGTTTGTGATCTTGGCGTGGAAGGTAAGCACGTCGCCGAGGCAGACCGGAATATGATAACGGAAGCCCTGCTCACCGTGTAGCAATCGACCAGCATTGATACCTAGGTTGCGATAGAAGGCATAGGAATCCGGCGGTGCGGTCATTTGCAGGCAGAATAAATAAGTCGGCGGGATGGTGATGTCGCGATACCCTGCCGCCCTTGCCGCCGCCACGTCATGAAAGATGGGATTGGTTTCGCCGAGGGCCTTCAGGAACAGATTGAGTTGAGGGGCCTCGACCTTGATGGGGCTTGAAATCTCGGAATGTCCGATAAAGGACTTGTCCAATAGCTTCACGGCAAACTCCCTCTCGATCTTGAAACGCTGGTGGCGCGGCGAAACGGTAGGCCAGGCTTCCTGTCGTTTGAGTCCGGTTCGATCGGCAAATCCGATGCGGTCCGTCCCTCGGTAGCTGATCCCAGCTTATCGACAATGCCCAAAGAGAGGCAAGCGCGGTTGGCGCGGGTCTGGCAGGACGATTGCAACATGTCTGCAAGGTGATAATGAGGTGATGAGAAAAGGTTTTGCGCAACAGGCCGGGCATGGATTTCAGCATCGATCAACATCCGGAAGGCGCCGTATTCTGGATTCGGCGGCCGCAGAAGCTGAACGCCGCCACGAAAAGCGTGTGGGACGGACTGGAAGCATGTCTCGATACGCTGGAATCCCGGCGCGCCAGGTTCCTCGTCGTCACGGCCGAGGGCGAACGTGCCTTTTGCGCGGGTACGGATCTCAGCGAAGCCCGGGTGCTTACCGGTGAGCAGAACAATGAGAAGAATGATCGGGTTCGCGCGCTCCTGTTCCGGCTCTCCCGATCCGAGTTGATCTCAGTCGCCGCGATCAATGGCCTCGCTTATGGCGGCGGGCTTGAGCTGGCGATGGCGTGCACGCTCCGTATTGCTGGGCCGGATGTGAAAATGTCGATGCCGGAGGTCAAGCTCGGTGTGCTGCCAGGCTATGGCGGCACGCAATCGCTGACAGCTCTGGTCGGCCCGGCGCGTGCGACAGACCTAATGCTCACTGGCCGCTCGATCGGGGCTCAGGAGGCGATGGCGATTGGACTCATCAACCGGATCGCGACGGCGGATAGGTCCGTGGTCGATCAGGCACTCGATTATGCGCGGGAAATTACCTCCTTCAGCCCGGTTGCGGTGTCGGCGATCCGGCGCTGCGTGGCCGCTGCTGGTCCGGTGGTGATGGAGGCCGGTCTTGCAGCAGAGGGGCGCGAGGCTCGTCTGGTCATGCAGAGCGAGGACTCCGAAGAAGGTATCGTGGCCTTCCTGGAAAAGCGCCGGCCTGTGTTCAAAGGTCGCTAGGTTACGGACTGGCCGACCCAGCCGGCTGGCGGCTCCGGAAAGTCTGTTCGGTAGACCAAAATGCTGGACAGGCTATCAACTATGTCGCTAATCAGTTCCGAAAGGAGAGCCGCACAGGTTCCAAATAAGCGACTGGCCGTACAACCTTATTGCGCGGCCGGCAAAGGCTTCCCGAATGGATGACGCAAATGTATTTTCACTTTCCCGCCGCGCCGCTTGGCCCAGAACTTTCCGAAGTGCGCCTGGAAGTTCGTCGTTTCCTTAAGGAGCAGCTGGACCGGTCAGCGTTTACTCCGGTCACCTCGGGGTGGACGGTTTTCAATCGAGACTTCAGCCGGGCCTGCGGCGAGCATGGCTATATCGGGATGACGTGGCCCAAGGAATATGGTGGCGGCGGTAAGAGCCAGCTTGAGCGTTACGTAATGGTCGAGGAAATGCTGGCGGCCGGCGCGCCGGTCGGTCTGCATTGGGTTGCAGACAGGCAGAGCGGACCGCAAATCATCAAGCACGGCTCCGAAATCCTGCGCCGGGAAGTGTTGCCCCGTATCGTCCGGGGCGAAATCTGTTTTGCCATCGGGATGAGCGAGCCCGATTCCGGTTCTGACCTTGCAAGTATCCGCTCTGCTGCCACCAAGGTCGATGGCGGCTGGCGACTGAATGGTCGCAAGATCTGGACCACGAACGGGCATCGCGCCGATTATCTTATCGGTCTGTTCCGGACCGAGCCGCGTCAGGATGATGCGCGCCACAAGGGCATGACCCAGTTCGTGGTCAATCTCACGGCTCCCGGCATTACGCGCAAGCCGATCGAAGATCTGACCGGAAATGAAGACCTCTCCGAAATCACCTTCGACGACGTGTTCGTGCCGGATAGCCATGTTATGGGACAACCGGGATCGGGCTGGCAATTGGTGACAGGTGAGCTGGCCTATGAACGCAGTGGCCCCGAACGCTTCCTGAGCGTCTTCGCCCTGCTGCAACAGTCGATCGAGAAGGAAGCGAGGGCGGGCAGCAAGGAAGCCGCCGCCAAACTAGGGCGGTTGGTGGCGCATATTGCGATCATGCGGCAGATGTCTCTGTCGATCGCCGGCCGCATTGCTGCGGGCGAAGCGCCCGCTTTGGAGGCGGCGCTGGTCAAGGATATGGGCAATGCGCACGAACGGGAGGTGCCTGAGATCCTGCGTACGCTTCCGGGTTTCTCGCCGGTGATCGCTGGCGACCGGGTGCGTAGTAATCTGTCCGCCGCGACCCTTGCCGCTCCATCATTCACCTTGCGTGGAGGAACGCCCGAAGTACTTCGCGGTATCATTGCGCGTGGATTGGGGTTGAGATGAGCCAAGCAGAGATTTTCAAGGATACTGCCGAAAAGATATTTGCGGCGTGCGACCCCAATGTCACGGGATTCGATTCCGCCATGTGGTCGGCGGTCGAGGAATCCGGTTTTGACCGGGTGCTAATGCCGGAAGATGATGGCGGGGCGGGCGATGCTTTCGCCGAAGCGGTTGCGGTCGCCATGCCGCTGGGTCGTCAAGCGGTCGGCGTGCCGCTGGTCGAGACCATGGTTGCCAATTGGAGCCTGTCGCGGGCCAAGCTGAAGGTCGAAGAGGGGCCGAAGGCTTTCGTGGTGGTTGAGACCACATCCGGCGCCCTCACGCCCACGCGGGATGTCGTCATTCCCTGGGCCCCGACCGCCCAGCAGATCGTCGTTCTTCATCGCGATGCCGCCGGCCGTGCCAGGCTCGGAATCTTGCAGAAAGGCGCGGGTTCTGACGGCACTTCGTTGGCGGGTGAACCGCTCTCGTTGCTTGCGGGCGGCAGCGAACTGAAGCTTGCCTCTGCTGTGCCGTTTGCCGAGGGCGATCTGGCTTTCGCGCTGGCTGCGCTGCTCAAATCGGCCGCGATGGCCGGCGGCATGGCCACCGCGCTCGATCTGTCGGTGGAATATGCCAACTCGCGTAAACAGTTCGGGCGACGGATCGGCGCGTTCCAGGCCGTGCAGCATATGGTGGTCAGCATCGCCTCGGAAAAATCGGCGGTGGACGCTGCTGTGGAATTCGGCACCAACCAGATAAGCGAACAGCCGCTGTGGGCCGCCGCACTGGCAAAGAGCCGCGCCAGCGAAGCCGCTGGACAGATCTGCGCCAATGCCCATCAACTTCATGGGGCGATCGGATTTACTCGCGAATATGCATTGCACCGCGTCACTCGACGGCTGTGGTCCTGGCGCGATGAATTCGGCAGCGAGAACTACTGGCAGCAGAAGATCGGCGAAGCCGTGCTGCAGCCTGGCCGCGATTTGTGGACAGGCATCGTGGAAGGCGTACTTTAGAAGTCGCTTTTTTCTGCATCACTGGAAATGGATTGACGACGTGTCACAAAGCGAAATTTCCCTAGGCTTGGTCGACTCTGAAAAGCTATTTTCGGGCACCAAGCCGGTGGAGGAACGGCACAGGATTGACGGCATCTCCCTGGAGCGCTGGATGATCGAGAACGTCTCCGATTATGCCGGGCCGCTTCAGATCCTGCAGTTCAAGGGCGGCCAATCCAATCCGACCTATTGCCTGGAGACGCCGTCGCGTTCCTATGTTCTGCGGCGCAAGCCGCCTGGCAAACTGCTGCCGTCTGCGCACGCGGTGGATCGCGAATTCAAGGTGATCTCGGCTTTGCACAAGGCAGGCTTTCCGGTCGCGAAACCCTACGGCCTGTGCATCGACGAGTCGGTGCTTGGCACCATGTTCTACATCATGTCCATGGAAGCCGGCCGGGTGTTCTGGGACGGGGCCTTGCCTGATCTCGATCCCGCGATGCGTCGCCAGGTCTACCTCGCGGAGATCAAGACGCTCGCCGATTTGCATCGCTTTGATCCGGAAGAGATCGGCTTGGGTGATTTCGGCCGGCCGGGGAATTATTGCGCCCGCCAGGTTGAGCGCTGGATCAAGCAGTATCGTGCGTCCGAGACTGAGAAGATCGAGGCGATGGAACGATTGATCGCGTGGCTTCCGGGCACCATTCCGGAGCAGGACCGTGTCTCGGTCGTCCACGGAGACTATCGTCTCAACAACATGATTTTTTATCCCGACGAGCCGCGGGTGCGGGCGGTGCTGGATTGGGAATTGTCCACGCTTGGCAATCCGCTGGCGGATTTCGCCAATGTTCTGATCAGCTGGGCCGTTCCCTATGACGGTCGCGCCAACCTGAAGGGTCTTGATCTGCCGGCGCTCGGTATCCCGAGCATGGAGGAGATCATCGAGGCCTACCGCGTGGCATCAGGCCGATCCATTATCCCTGATGTGGACTGGTATCTGGCCTATAATCTTTTCCGGCTGGCCGCGATCATGCAGGCCATCGCGGCGCGTGCGCGGGCCGGCACCGCTTCCAGTCCCCGTGCGGCCGAAGAAGCCAGGACAGCGATTCTTCTCGCGGCGATTGCCTGGCAGTTTGCCCAGCGCGCTGGAGCATGATGAGAACGTAACGCACGATCGTAACCGAGTGAGGTTGAACGATGACACAGGCTCCCGCGCAGTGGCGAAGCTATCGTATCACCCGGTTTGGCGAACCCCTGGAATTGCAGTGCGAGCCAGTGCCCTCGGTCAGCGGCACCGAAGTTCTTGTTCACATCACCGGTTGTGGTGTCTGCCATAGCGATCTGCACGTTGCCGACGGTTATTTCGATCTCGGCAATGGTCGCAAGACCCCAATCGGCCGCGGCGAAAAGAATCTGCCGTTTGCTCCGGGCCATGAAATCGTGGGCGAAGTGGCAGCTCTTGGTCCGCAGGCCCAGGGTATCGCGGTGGGTGCTCGCCGCGTCGTCTATCCCTGGATCGGCTGCGGCAAGGCGGAGTGCTTCCTGTGTTCGCACGGCCAGGAGCACATGTGCGGTGGCCGCTCGATCGGCATCATGCAGCAAGGTGGCTTCTCGAATTATGTTGTCGTCCCGCATCCGCGTTATCTCGTCGCTTTTGACGGCATTCCCGAGCAGGTCGCGGCGACCTATGCCTGTTCGGGGCTGACCGCATTCGGTTCGCTTAACAAGGTCGGCCGTCTGCGAGAGGAGGACCCGCTCCTGATCATTGGCGCCGGTGGGGTTGGGCTCGCGGCCATCGGCCTTGCGAAGGAAGTGGTCGGCGTTGCGCCGGTCGTGGCCGAGATCGATCCGACCAAGGCGCAGGCCGCGCTCGACGCCGGCGCCACGTCGGTGATTGATCCGACCGCGCCTGACGCCGGGCGCAACTTTGTAAAGGCAACCGGCGGTGCGGCTGTTGTGGTCGATTTTGTCGGCTCGGAAAGCTCGGCCAAATTTGCGCTGAGCGCGCTTCGGCGCACCGGCAAGCTTCTGATCGTCGGCCTGTTTGGCGGTGCCTTCCAGATGCCGGTGGCGTTCTTTCCGCTTTTGGGAATTACGGTTTCCGGCACCCAGGTTGGTTCGTTGCAGGAGCTCAAGGATCTCATCGCGCTTGGGCAGCAAGGGAAATTCCGGGCGGTTCCGGTCAAGGGCCGGCTGATGGAGGAGACCAACGAAGTTCTGTCGGATTTGCGTGAGCGCAGGATTACTGGACGCGTTGTGCTTCAGGTTTAAGCGCTTCCTTTTGCCTCCAAAGGCTTTCGAGAAAAAATCAAAGCTGTCTTGAGTTATTTGAATGCGCGAAAACAGTCTGCGCAATGTGCGCGCATTGACTTCTCCGTTCTGCTGCCCAATGATTTTAGCCGAGCGCATCAAAGATTGTTTTGCGACAATGGCGCGAAGAGCTGCGGTCACAGCAGCAGGCGCACAAGCGACAACACCAAAAAGGGAGGCGATCCAATGAAGCAAGAGACAGACGACCTCGGTTACCAGCTTGAGCACTACGTGGATCCCGTGGATTCGCCGGAGGGCCGCAAACAATCGATGGCCGCACTGAAGAAATACCTGAAGGCTGTCCTCGCCAAGGACATCGACACCGTCCAAAGCCTGATGTGGGACGATGTCATCATCGAACTTCCGTTCAACGAGTCAGGCAAAACTGATCAGGCCTCCTATCGGATTTATCGGGGTATGAAGGAGGTGCTCGAGTTCTGGAATACCGCGTTCAAGGCGGAGGGCGATGCCGAAGGCCTGAACGAAGCCGATATCACCATGAACGCCGATGGCACGCGCATTTTCATCGAGGCGCGCGGCAAGATGAAGATGCCGAGTGGGCGTGAATATCGCAATCGCTACGTCATGCGGTTCGATTTCAACGACGGCAAGCTCAAGCACTGCAAGGAATATTATAATCCGATTCAGTCGGCCTATGCCTTTGGCCGGGTGGTAGCCGGAAAGTACAAGATCGATTCGCTATAGCGAGCCGGTCGCCCGTTCAGAATCATAAAAGTGGCCGGGCACGTCATACAAGGGTTGGGAGAGAAGCAGCATGAAGGCAGTCTATCTGCGGCGCTATGGCGGACCGGAAGTGCTGGAGCTCGTGGATTTGGCGATGCCGGTCGCCAAACCCAACGAGATCGTGGTTCGCAATCATGCCATCGGCTTCAACTTTGCAGAGACCCGAATGCGTCGAGGCGACTATCCGTTTCCGCTGCCCGGAATCATCGGTCAGGAAGCCGCCGGCACGGTGGAATCCGTTGGTACCGGTGTCACGGATTTCCGGACCGGAGATCGCGTGGTCTATATGAACTGGGGTGGCGCTGATGCCGAGGCGACGGCGGTCGAGGCATTTCGTGCCGTCCGCTTGCCAGACACGGTCTCTTTTGAAGCGGCGGCCGCCTCAATGATCAAGGGAATGACGACCGAGGTTCTGGTCAAGCGCACTTACCCGATCAAGCCGGGCGTCGATGTTCTGGTCTGGGCGGCGGCGGGCGCGATGGGTCAGCATCTGGTTCAGTGGGGCAGCAAGCTCGGCGCTCGGGTAATTGGCGTGGTCGGCTCCGAAGAGAAGATCCAGGCAGCCAAAGCGGTCGGCGCCGAGCACGTGCTCGTCTCCTCGCGGGACGACATACCCAAGCGGGTCAGGGAATTGACCGGCGGCAAGGGTGTGGAGGCGGTGTATGACGCCATCGGCAAGGATTCGGCCGAGGCATCGATGAATTCGCTCGCGCCGCTCGGCATGTTCGTCAATTACGGTA
>Ga0105240_10006403_pt1 | contig 17307 bp, 18 predicted proteins | sample KBSC54metaG_FD_80426 | JGI IMG/M metagenome (GOLD analysis project Ga0105240, IMG submission 80426) | Corn rhizosphere microbial communities from Kellogg Biological Station, Michigan, USA - KBS C5-4 metaG | ecosystem: Host-associated > Plants > Roots > Rhizosphere > Soil | place: Michigan, USA...
CGGATTGCCCGGGCCGTGGCCGCGGTTGACGAACACCTTGTTGACGATGCCGAGGTCATCGGCCGACATCAGGTCGTAGCGCAGGCTGGACGACACGTGCAGCACGTCTTCCGGGTTGCAGCCCAAAGAATCGAACATGTATTCAAAGGCCTTCAGGCGCGGCTTGTAGGCCTGGGCCTGCTGCGCGGTGTACACGCGGTGGAACGGCGCACCGAGCATCGCCACGTTCTTCTGGATCTGCGCGTCGTCTGCGTTGGACAGGATCACCAGCGGGATTTCCTTGGCGACCTTGGCAAGACCTGCCGGCACGTCAGCATGCGGGTCCCAAGTCGGCACGGCATCGTAATAGGCCTGACCGTCGGTGTCGAAGTACTGGATCTTCCATTTCTTGCACAGGCGGCGCACGGCGTTCTTCAGTACCACCTCGTATGGTTGCCAGGCGCCCAGCACCTCATCGAAGCGGTAAGCAGTGAAGTCGGCAATAAACTGCTCCATCTGCTCGGCCGGAATGCGATCGGCAAACAGCTCGCGCGTCATCTCGCCCATGCGAAACCGCGTGAGCGTGCCATAGCAGTCAAAGGTGATGTACTTGGGGCGGAAAGTCATGGTCTGAAGTCCTAAGGTCCTGAAGGTCGCTGCATCTATGCAGTCTTTGCAGCACGGTTATGACGAAATCATTGAAGCACGCAGACTCGCAACGGTTGTAGGGAAATGCGCCGTCTCACGTGAGAAAGCTGCTGTTTCCGATGGCACTCGCGGCATGCCATGCGGTCTGCACCGCCGGCGTGCCGCACGCACCGCCGAGGCACGCTAGTGCGTCGCAGCAAAATCGATCAGCACACTTTTGAAGCGCAGGTTGGCCTCCACGGCTTGCCGGCCCAGATCCTTGCCGATACCCGATTGGTGATAGCCGCCCGTGGGGATCACGAAATCTGCGCTGCGCCCATAGCGGTTGATCCAGACCGTGCCCGCCGCGATGCCACGCATGGCTCGCAGCGCGCGTCCGATGTCTGCGGTGTGTACCCCGGCGGCCAGGCCGTAGTGTTCGTGCGCCGCGAGTGCCAGACCTTCCTCTTCATCGTCGAAGGTCTGCACCGTCAGCACCGGGCCGAAGATTTCTTCCTGCACGGCCGGGCTGTCGACGCGCACGCCTTCGAGCAGCGTGGGCTGGAAATACGCCCCGCCAGGCCCGTCGCCAAACAGGCCGCCGCCGCAGCGCACTTGCGCGCCGGCATCGCGCGCACGCTCCACGATGTCGAGAATGCGCCCCGCCTGGGCTTGCGAGATGATCGGCGGCAGCGTGGCCGTGTCATCCCAGGTGGCGCCGGGCCGCAGCGCGGCAAAGCGTGCGGTAATGCGCTCGATCAATGCCTGGGCAATGTGCCGCTGCACGATCAGGCGCGAGCCGGCCACGCACACCTGCCCCGCGTTGCCGGTGATGGCGCCCGCGACAATGCCTGCCAGCCGGTCGATATCGGGCGCATCGTCAAACACGAGCTGCGGGCTCTTGCCGCCCAACTCCAGCGTGACGGGCTTCGGACCATGCGACGCACAGGTCGCCATGATGGCGGAGCCCGTGCGCGTTGAGCCGGTAAAGGTCATCTTGGAGATCAACGGGTGGCGCGTGAGTGCGTCGCCGGTGGTGCGGCCATCGCCCTGCACCACGTTGAACAGGCCCGGCGGCACGCCGGCTTCGATGGCCAGTTCTGCAAGTCGGATGGCGGAATACGGCGTCAGCTCGGATGGTTTGAGCACGACAGCGTTGCCGGCTGCCAGCGCCGCACCGACCTTCCACGAGACCATCACCAGCGGGAAATTCCACGGTGTGATTGCGCCGACCACGCCATAGGGTTCGGCCACCACCATCCCCAGGTTGTCGTGCCGGGTGGCCGCCACGTCGCCGCCGAGCTTGTCGGCGTATTCGGCAAAGAAACGCAGTCCTTCGGCGGTGAATGGCACGTCCCACGCCGCCGCATCGCGCAGCGGGCGGGTGGAGCACACCGCTTCAAGCGGCGCCATGTGCGCCACGTCGGCGTCGATCAGATCGGCCCAGCGGCGCAGCACACGCGCCCGATCGCGTGGGGCGCGGCGCGCCCAGTCCGTCGTGCGCCAGGCATGCCAGGCGTCTTGCACGGCAGCATCCACTGTGGAGGCGTCAGCCAGCGGCAATTCTGCATGCACTGCGTTATCGGAGGGGCGACGCACGGTGATGCGACCTGTATCTGTGACGAGCCTGCCGCCGATGAAATGGCCAGCGGGCACACGGATGGTCTGAGGGTCGAAAGTGGCCACGAATTTGGGGGCGCCGGAGCCCGGCACCCATATCGAGATGAGGTCATTGATGCTAGGCAGGAAGGCTCGGCATTTGTGTTCGTAACCGCGGGCGCTACCGCATCGAATTGCGAAACCGACACCCTCGACAGACGATGCTTGCAAATTGCGGGCAAACCCGAATTCGCTCTGGCTCCGCGCTGCGATGTCGTCCAAGATAAGTGCCGGTGCCACCTTCATCCTTCGCCGGAAGGAACCTCCCATGTCTTCCTCGTCCGTACCTGCCCAGAATCTTCCCGCCGACGACGGTGTGGTGCTGCGCCCCATGACTGCCGACGATCTGCCCCAGGCACATGCCCTGTCGGAAGAGCAGCGCTGGCCGCACCGCCCGGCCGACTGGGCGCAGAGTTTTGCGCACGCCGAAGGCATCGTCGCCGAGCGCGACGGGGAGATCATCGCCACTGCGCAACGTTGGCGCTGGGGGCCGCGGCACGCCAGCATCGGGCTGGTCATCGTGACGCCGGCATGCCAGGGCCGGCGCATCGGCCATCGGCTGATGAGCGCGCTGCTCGATGGCCTGGACAACCACACCGTGCTGCTACATGCCACCGCCGAAGGGCGTGGCTTGTATGAACGACTGGGCTTCGTGCGCACCGGCGAGATCCGCCAGCACCAGGGCATTGCGCAACCCACGCCGTTGATCGCCCTGCCCGCCGGCTGGCGCCTGCGCCCCGCCGGGCTCAATGAATCTGAGGATTTGCGCCGGCTCGACGCCCAGGCGCGGGGCATGCCGCGCGACGCATTGATCGACGATCTGCTCGCCAGCGCAGATGCCTGCGTCGTGCTGGACGACGACGGCGAGGCGCGCGGCTTCGCCATGCTGCGCCGATTCGGTCGCGGCCATGTCATCGGCCCGGTGATCGCCCCGGATGCCGAAAGCGCCAAAGCGCTGATCGCGCATCTGGCGGGTGTCAATGCCGGCCATTTCACACGCATCGACATCGATTTCGACAGCGGCTTGGCCGAATGGCTGGAAAGCATCGGCCTGCTGCGCGTGGATGCGCCCACTACCATGGTGCGCGGCGAGCCGCTGACCACACCACCCGGCGCGCCCGCGCTGTTTGCCATCGTGACCCAGGCCATGGGTTAAGCCCCGAACACTGCGCCGACCGCTCATCGTGACGACCACGTTCCTCTACAAGTCCGACCCCGTTCGCGGCCGGCAATGGGCGGAGGTGTTCCGCCAGCACGCGCCGGACATCGACTTTCGCATCTGGCCCGACGTTGGTGATCCGCTGCGGGTGCGTTTTCTTGCGGCTTGGGAGCCGCCGGCCGATATCGCTACGCACTTCCCCCACCTGGAGGTGCTGTTCTCCTCGGGTGCCGGGGTCGATCAATTCAACTTTGCGGCGCTCCCCCCCACGCTGCCCGTGGTGCGCATGGTGGAGCCCGGCATCGTGCGCGGCATGGTCGAGTACGTCACGCATGCCGTGCTGAGCCTGCACCGCGACATTCCTGCATACCGCCGCCAGCAGCAGGCGGAGCAGTGGCGTCCGCTGCCGGTGCGGCCCGCCAATGAACGCCGCATTGGTGTGCTGGGGCTCGGTTCGCTGGGGCAAGCCGTGCTGGCGCAGTTGCAGGGTTTCGGTTTCGACTGCGCGGGCTGGAGCCGATCGCGCCATGCCATCGACGGTGTGCAGTGCTTTGCCGGGCAAGACGAACTGGCAGCCTTCCTGGCGCGCACCGACATCCTGATCTGCCTGATGCCGTTGACCGATGCCACACGCGGTGTGCTGAACGCAGCGCTGTTCGGCCAACTGCCGCAAGGGTCCGCGCTGGTGCATGTTGGCCGCGGCCCGCAGCTGGTGAACGATGACCTGCTTGCAGCGCTCGACAGTGGGCAGCTCAGCGATGCCATGATCGACGTGACCGACCCGGAGCCGCTGCCCGCCGGCCATGCGTTGTGGCGCCATCCGCGCGTCCACATCACACCGCACATTGCCAGCATGACGCAGCCGCTTTCCGCAGCAGCAGTGGTCATCGACAACCTGCGCCGCTTCACGGCCGGTGAACCCATGGTCGGGCTGGTGGATCGTTCGCGCGGCTATTGAAATGAGGCGGGAGAGCATGCGCGGCACGATGTCTACCGGTGCCCTCACAACAGCAGCCAACACATCACGACCAAAGACCGCATCCGCGCAGAGATCGGCGAAATCGTGCTCGGCAAGAAGCCAGGAAGGGAGCGCGATGACGAAATAACGATCTTCGACTCCACTGGCATGGCCATTCAAGACAATACGACTTCGACGAAGATCTATCAGAACGCAATAGCACGCAGCGTCGGCACTTTCTTTGAATTCATCGGCTAGGGCATTTCACGTGCGCAACTACCCTACTCTTCAGGACATTCTGGAAGCTCGAGAGCGGCTGAGACCCCACATCAGGCATACGCCCTTACTGCGTGCGGAAAAGATTGAGAAGGCCGTCGGCTGCGAGCTTTATCTCAAACCTGAAATGCTCCAAATTACTGGGGCGTTCAAGATTCGAGGCGCCTTGAATAAGGCCTTTTCCCTGTCAAGGGAAGAGATTACCAACGGCATCATCGCGACATCTTCTGGCAATCATGCGCAAGGGCTCGCCTATGCCGCAAGAATGCTGGGCGTGAAGGCATTTCTGGTCCTTCCCGTTACCACACCAAAAATCAAGATCGAGAATACGAAGGCCCTCGGCGCAGAGGTCATCCTCTTCGATGGCGACACCGCTGCCAGGTGGAAGAAAGTGCATGAGATTGCCCAGGAAATGAAGTACGCGGTAGTCCACGCATTTGAAGATCCTCTTGTAATGGCGGGGCAGGGAACGATCGGCTGCGAAATACTGGAGGATCTGGAAGACGTGGAAACTGTGATCATCCCGATGGGCGGCGGCGGCCTTGTTTCCGGAATCGCGACCGCCATCAAGGAAACGAAGCCGTGGGTCCGTGTCGTGGGCGCTGAGCCTGCCTTGACCCCCAAGTACCATCACAGCAGGCTCAACAAACAACGCACATCGCTTCCTTTGGCAAATACCGTTGCCGATGGTTTGAGGATCAGCGTTCCAGGCGAAAACCCGTATCCCATTATTGAAAGATATGTGGACGAGATCGTCCTGGTGGAAGACGAGCACATCATTGCCGGCATGCGTGTTCTTGCCAAAGACGCAAAACTGATTGCCGAACCGGCTGCCTCAATCGGTGTGGGAGCCTTGTTGGCCGGCGCCGTCAAAGTCCGGGCGAATGAAAAAGTGTGTGCTGTATTGAGTGGCGGAAACTGGGATCTATCCGACCTTGCCGATATATACCGGCCGGCATGATTTCTAGGCAAGATGCTCCACATCCGACTCGGGGAGCCGTGGCTCGCAGGCAGCAATGTCTGCGAGCTTTTCTTTTTTAGCGAGCGCCCGGATATTTCAATCACCGAGAAGACCAAGATCGCGTTCGTGACTGCCGAAATAAGGCTCCAAACCACGCTCGGCACGATGTGCTGCGGCTGCCCAAACAACAGCAGCACACTGCGTTTCCTGCCTGCAAAGCAGCACCAAGGCTGCGAGTGCTCGGCCTACTCTTGAGTCCATTGATTGCCTTCACTGCCCGTACGGACTCTGCCATGACCCAGCTCACCGATCTGCCGCAGCTTGCCTCGCTTGACGCCATCGACCGCGCACACCTGATCCACCCGGTCGCATCCTGGCGTACCCACGAGCAACGCGGGCCGATCGTGCTGACATCCGGACACGGTTCATGGCTGACCGATGCGCACGGCAACGAACTGCTCGATGCCTTTGCGGGCCTCTGGTGCGTCAACGTCGGCTATGGCCAGGAGAGCGTGGTACAGGCTGCCGCCGAGCAGATGCGCCGCCTGCCCTACGCCACGGGCTACTTCCATTTCAGCAGCGAGCCCGCCATCCGCCTGGCCGACAAGCTCGTGCAGATCACGCCGCGCTCGCTCAATCACGTCTATCTCACGCTCGGCGGCTCTGAGGCGGTCGACGCGGCGGTGCGTTTTATCGTCCAGTACTTCAATGCTGTCGGCAAGCCGACGAAGAAGCATTTCATTTCGCTGGAGCGCGGATACCACGGCTCGTCGTCCACGGGCGCGGGGCTGACGGCACTGCCGGCGTTCCATCGCGATTTCGACTTGCCGCTGCCGACGCAGCACTACATCCCCTCGCCCAACCCATACCGTGCGGCCAACCCGGCGGATGCGCAGGGCATCATCGCGGCGTCGGTGGCGGCTTTGCGTGCCAAGGTGGCGGACTTGGGCGCAGACAACGTCGCGGCTTTCTTCTGCGAGCCGATCCAGGGCTCGGGTGGCGTGATCGTGCCACCCAAGGGTTGGCTCAAAGCCATGCGCGACGCCGCCCGCGAGCTGGACATCCTGTTCGTGGTCGATGAGGTCATCACCGGCTTTGGCCGCACCGGCCCCATGTTTGCCTGCGATGCCGAAGGCGTCGACCCCGACATCATGACGATGGCAAAAGGGCTCACGGCGGGCTACGTACCGATGGGGGCGACGCTGATTTCCGACCAGATTTACGCTGGCATTGCCGACGGCGCGCCCGCCGGCGTGCCCATCGGCCACGGTGCCACATATTCGGCCCACCCAGTCTGCGCCGCGGTGGCGCTGGAAGTGCTGCGCCTGTACGAAGAAGGCGGCATCCTCGCCAATGGCCTGCGCGGTGGGGCGAGTTTTGCGGCGGGGCTGGACGGACTGCTTGCGCACCCCCTGGTGGGCGACTCACGCCACCGCGGCCTGCTGGGCGCCCTGGAACTCGTAAGCGACAAAGCCACCAAGCGCGGCTTTGACGCTGCGCTTGGCCTGCCCAATCTGATTGCCTCGGCTGCCTATGACAACGGCCTCGTGTTCCGGGCGTTTGGCGACAACATCCTGGGCTTTGCGCCCGCGCTGACCTACACCGAAGACGAGTTCGCGCAGCTCTTCACGCGCCTGAAAAAGACGCTCGACAACGTATTGGCCATTCCGGCCGTGCGCGCCGCGCTCGCCTGATGCAACTGGTGGCAACACGCCGCAACAAGCTGACACAAGAGACGCTGGCTGCCGCAGAATCGGATCTATCTTCCACGCCTTCGCCCCTGCCATGACCGAAGCCCTCAAGATCGATCGTCTAGACCTGCGCATCCTCGCCCAACTGCAGAAGAACGGACGCATGACGAACGTGGACCTGGCCGATGCCGTGGGCTTGTCGCCCAGCCCATGCCTGATCCGTGTCAAGCGCCTGGAGCAGGCGGGTTACATCTCTGGCTATGGCGCGCACATCCGCCTCGAAAAGCTGGGCGATACGCTGACCGTCTTCACCGAGGTCACGCTGTCGGACCACCACCGCGAAACCTTCGTGCGTTTCGAAGCGGCCATCCGTGAGGTGGACGAGGTGCTCGAATGCCACCTGCTGTCCGGCGGCTACGACTACCTGTTGCGCTTCATCACGCGCGGCGTCAATCACTACCAGGAAGTGATTGAAGACCTGCTGGAGCGCAACATCGGCATTGCCAAATATTTCAGCTACATCGTCATCAAATCGCCGTTCATCAAAACGCACTGTCCGATCGAACGGCTCTTTCCCAACCAACGCTGACGCCCTCGAAACCGAGTCCACTGCTGGATGCGGTGAGGACCAACCCTGCATGACAACCGCCCTGATGCTGCATCGCGCCGACGGCGCCCCAATCTCAACCGCGTTCCGGCCTGCCGCCCTGGGCCCCGACGACCCCTTCGCGCAAGAACGGGAGATTGCCTGGGAAGGGCCCAACGCGATGAGCGCCGGCCGGGCGAGCTTTGTCGGCGAACGGGATGTCGCGAGCTTTCCCCATACCGAGACGCTCACCGTCGTGGAGGGTGAGTTGACGCTCACGGCGCCGGGCTCGGCACCGCACGTGATCGGCCCGGGCGCGGGCGCGGTCATCGCATCCGGCACGGCCGTGCGCATCGAGGCTGCCACGGGCGTTCGATTCGTGTTCTGCGCTGCTGTCATCAACACACCGACCACGCCGGCGCTCATCCCGCTGCACCCGGATGCGGACTTCAAACCCTCGGGCGGCCCGGCGCCGGAAGTCCTGATCGGGCCGGTTCCGCAGTGCCGCAGCGACAACGTCTTCACCGACGAGCCAACGCAATACCGCGCCGGCACCTGGGACTCAACGCCCTATCACCGCATCGTTCGTGCTCATCCGGTGAACGAGTTCATGTACGTGCTCGATGGCGGTGTGCAGTTCGCTGGCCCGGATGGCAGCGTGCTGTCCGTGAGCACGGGCGATGCCATCTTCGTGCCGCAGGGCGCCGCCATCGGATGGCTCAGCACGGAGCGCGTCGCCAAGTTCTACGTGGTGCAAAACGCCCAGGCCTGAACGAACGAGGAAAGCGAGTCATGTCTCAACCGTTGCGCCTCATCGAGAGCGCCTCTCCCCTTCCAGCGCAAGCCGACGTCGTCGTGATCGGAGGCGGCATCATCGGCGTCTTTGCTGCCTACTACCTGGCCAGGCGCGGCGTTTCGGTGGCCGTGGTCGAAAAGGGCCGCATCGGGGCCGAACAGTCGAGCCGAAATTGGGGCTGGTGCCGACAGCAAAACCGCGATGCGCGTGAACTGCCGATGGCCACCCGAAGCCTCGAGCTATGGGAGCGGTTTGCCGCAGACACGGGGGAAGACACAGGTTTCCGCCGGTGCGGCTTGCTCTACCTCAGCAACGACGAAGACGAACTTGCTCGCTGGACGAACTGGCGCGATTTCGCGAGAACGGCCGGCGTTACCACACACATGCTGAGCAGCCGGGATGCCTCCGAGCGCGGCCGCCTCACTGGTCGCGCGTGGAAGGGCGGCGTGTTCGCACCGAGCGACGGCACGGCGGACCCCGCCAAGGCGGCGCCGTCCGTAGCGGCTGCGCTCATGAAGCTCGGCGGCACCGTGCACCAGAACTGCGCTGCACGAGGCATTGAAGTCGAGGGCGGTCGCGTTAGCGGCGTCGTCACAGAGGCAGGAACCATCAAGACCCGCACCGTAGTATTTGCAGGCGGTGCCTGGGCCTCCTCGTTCTGTCGCCAATTGGGCATTCGTTTTCCGCAGGCGACCGTTCGACAGTCCATCGTGCGTGTGACGGGGGTGACCGAGCCGGTGCCTGACGCCCTGCACACTGCACGCGTATCCATCACCCGCCGCAGCGATGGCAGCTACAACCTGGCCATCAGCGGGCGTGGACGCGTGGACCCGACGGCACAGCTGCTGCGCTTCGCGCCGCAGTTTCTGCCGATGTTCGCGAAGCGCTGGCGCAATGTGTTCCCGGGCGGCTTGGAAGGCATTCGCGCGGGCCACGAAACTCTCGCGCGGTGGCGGCTCGATGCGCCCACGCCCATGGAGCGCATGCGCATACTTGACCCACGGCCGGATGCCGCGGCCGTCAGACAAACCTACAGCCGCGCCGTCGAACTGCTGCCGGTGCTGGGCCAAGCGGGCATCGCCAACGCCTGGGCCGGTTTCGTCGACAACACGCCGGACGGCGTGCCCGGCATCGGAGAAGTCCCGGAAATCCCCGGGTTCATCCTGGCCGCAGGCTTCTCGGGTCACGGGTTCGGTATCGGCCCCGGCGCCGGCCATCTGATCGCTGATCTGGTGACGGGTGAAAAGCCGATCTTCGACCCCGCTCCCTACGACCCGGCACGCTTCAAGCACTCGGCTTGGGGCAAGGTGGCGGATTTCTAACGCTGCAATACCGGGAGGGTGACGAAGATGGCCGCAGTTCAGGAACCGGATGGAACGGCGGCCAGCGCGCGATGTGCGACTTCGCAAAACCAGCGCACACCCACCGGCAACGCCTCGTCGTTGAAGTCATAACACGGGTGGTGCAGCGGGTATTCGCCCTCGGGCCCCGCGTCGGCACGGCCTTGGCCGAGCCAGAGATAGGCACCGGGCTTGCGCTGCAGCATGAAGGCGAAATCTTCGGAAGTGAACGCAGCGCGTGGTGCCTCCGCGGCCTGCAAGCCAATCGCTTGTGCAGCGTCCAATGCGAGCATCGCTTCGGCCGGCGTGTTGATGGTGGCCGGGTAATAGCGGCGGTAATCCACCGCCACCTGCGTGCCGCTGCCCAGCGCGATGCCATTGGCCGTGTCGCGCAGCGCCGCCTCGATGCGATCCTGCGATACGGCATCAAAGCTGCGCACGGTGCCGGTGATGCGTACTTCGGCCGGCAGCACGTTGTGGCTGTGGCCGCCTTCGATGCGCGTGACAGATAACACCGCCGATTCGCTCGGATCAATTCGGCGCGACACAATGGTGTGCAGCTGCGCCACAAGCTGGCTGGCGGCAAGGATGGCGTCCGGCGTGTGGTGCGGTTGGGCCGCATGCCCGCCACGCCCGCGCACGGTGATATCGAACCGATCTGCCGCCGCCATGATCGAGCCCGGCCGCGTCTGCGCCTGTCCGAGTGGCAGATCCGGCCAGTTGTGTAACGCATAGACGGCATCGCATGGAAAACGCTCGAACAGGCCGTCTTCAATCATCCGGCGCGCACCGGCCTGGCCCTCTTCGGCAGGCTGGAAGATGAAGTGGACGGTGCCGTCGATGCCCGTGCGCGCAAGCTGGCGCGCAGCGCCAATCAGCATGCTGGTGTGGCCGTCATGCCCGCAACCGTGATGCTTGCCCTGCACGCGGCTCGCGTGCGGTGATCGACCCAGTTCCACCATCGGCAGCGCGTCCATGTCGGCGCGCAGCGCGACACTGCGGGTGCCTCGGCCGCCGCGCAGCGTGCCGACCACGCCGGTGCCCCCAATACTCTCCTCCACCGCCAGCCCCAACACACGCAGCGACTGCGCGACGATGCCGGCCGTCCGGTGTTCTTCGTAGGCGAGCTCCGGATTCGCATGCAGGTCGCGGCGCAGTGCCACAAGGTCTGGCAGCAGATCGGCGACCGGTTCCCCAATGGCGTCGGGCTTCACTCGCCGGCCTCCACTGCATCGGCCAGCTCGGCCAGCGTATGGAAGTGGTAATCAGGCACGGTGTGCTCCGATTCGATGGTGCCGCCCGAGTCTTTCATGCCATGCCGGCGCTCGATCCAGCAGGTGGTGATGCCAAGGCGTTTGGAGATGCCGATGTCGTGGTACTGGCTCTGCGCCACGTGCAGATTGTCGGCTTGCTTGAAGCCCCAGGCGCCTTCATAGCGGCCACGCGCGTAGGCGAAATACCGCGCATCGGGCTTCTCGCAGAGGGCATCGTCGCAGCTGAGCAGCAGGTCGAACGGTGCGCCCAACGTCCGCTGGAAATGTTCGAGCGCCCAGGACTGCGCGTTCGTCATGGTGACGAGCTTGAAGCGCTTGCCCAACCGCTGCAGCGCCTCCACCGAGTCGGGAAACGCTGGCCATTCCGCCACCGAATCGCGAAAACCATGCGCCAGCGCGTCGCTATCGGGCAGGCCAAGCTGTTGCGCCACGATGTGCCAGCACGGCACCAGATCATCGGGATACCACTCGGTCTGGCCGCGTTTGCGTGCTGCCCGATACGCGCCCAGAAAATCCTCGTCGGTAACCCTGCTGTCGGGCACCGCACGGCGCAGGTAGGCAAGCATGCCCCCCTCGAAGTCGATCAACGTTCCGACGACATCGAAAGTGAGCACTTTGAAATCCCGAAGGGCCATGACAACGCTCCTGAATGGTTGAACGCCAGAATGAATCCAAGGGTGGCGGCAAGCCGCCTTGCATGGCGTCTAGCTTAGGAGCAGCAGCGCCGACGATGGTGCCGATCGCGCGGCACGGCACGGCAGCGAATTGCGTTTTTGCCAGGCTGGCGCACAGATCGTTTGGCGGGCGGCTGCGGGGCGCTGATACCCGCATCGTGCCTGGTGGTTACCTTCAGGTGCGTACTTGTTGCCGCACCACACCGTCCTTACTCTGGGTGCATCGCAACGCATCCGCTTGCCGCCCGGGCAGCGGACACTTCGGAGGTTCCATGCTTCAAACCGCCTGGCTCTGGCTGCTGGCAGCCGGCGCTGTGGAGATCGCCATGGCGATCTCGCTCAAGTTTGCACAGGGGTGGACGCGCCCCATCCCCAGCGTGCTCGGCATTGTGACGGCGCTTGCCAGCGTCTTTCTGCTCACGCATGCCATGCGCGGCCTGCCCGCTGGCACGGCCTACGCCATCTGGACGGGCATCGGCTCGGTGGGCGTGACCGTGCTCGGCATCGTGCTGTTTGGCGAGAGCATGCAGCCCGCGCGCCTGGCCTGCATCGGACTGGTGATCGCCGGCACCGCCGGCCTCAATTTCTTCAACGCAGCATAAGACCGCATAAGGAGCCCGTCATGACCCGTCTGCTCTATATCGAAGCCTCTCCCATGAAAACGCTGTCCCACTCCATCGACGTGGCTAAGCAGTTTCTCGATGCCTACCGCATCGCGCACCCAGGCCATGAGATGGACATGATCGACTTGTGGAGCAAGGACATCGATCTGCCCGAATTCGACGCCAATATGATCGGCGCCAAGTTTGCGGTCTTGCGCACCCAGAACGCCACGCCGGAACAGCGTGCGCAATGGCAGCGCGCGGTGGCGCTGTCACAACGCTTCAACGCGGCAGACCACTATCTATTCTCTGTTCCGATGTGGAATTTTGGAGTGCCCTACCGGCTCAAGCATTTCATTGATGTGGTGACGCTGCCGGGACAGAACTGGAGCTGGTCGCCGGCCACGGGCTATCAGGCGCTACTCTCGGGCAAGAAGGCGGCCCTCATCTACGCCAGCGCAGGGGCGTACGCTGCACACACTGAAGGCGCAAGCGAATCACCGGACGATTTTCAGAAACCTTATCTGCGCCGCTGGCTGCGCTTCCTGGGCATTGAAGACGTGACCGAGATCAGCGCAGCACCCACGCTCACCACGCCCGACGTGCTGACGGCCGCCAAGGCAGATGCCAAAGCGCGGGCCACGGCACTGGCCGCCGCCTTCTGAAGCGCACATCCGCCAACGGGGTTGACCGCACGCCAAAGTGTATCTATCATGGTTACACTTTGCATTCATCACCATGACCACCAGCAGCCGCTTCGCCGTCGCCGTGCATATCCTCACCCTGCTTGCCAGCGCAGAGGGGCCGGTGCCGTCGTCGCTGATCGCGGGCAGCGTGGGAACTAACCCGGCGCTCATCCGACGTCTGGTATCGCAACTGGCCGACGCCGGTTTCGTGACCTCGCAGATGGGCGCGACGGGCGGCGCCACGTTGGCACGGCCGGCAGACCGCATCACGCTGCTGGACGTCTTTCGTGTGGTGGAATCTCCGGTGCTGATTGCGCTGCCGCCCAATGCACCCAACCCGGCGTGCGAGGTCGGCCGCGAGATCACCGGCGTGCTGGAGCGTGTGACGGAGCGCGCGCAATCCGCGCTGGAAGCGGAGCTTGCTGCGCAAACCATCGCTAGCATCCTCAACGAGGTGGGACACGCACAACGCCGCCGCCGTCGAGCCTAGCCGGGCCGGCATGTCGGCCTATTTTTTTACCCCTATATGTAACTGTATTAATTACATATAGCGTTTCAACCGCTCGAACCATTCCATAAGGAGTTGACCATGAAGATTGCAATCATCGGCGCCACGGGGCGCGTGGGCACCCGCCTGATCGACGAAGGACTGCGCCGCGGCCACCAGGTGACCGCCATTGCGCGCACGGCATCCAAGCTGCCCGCACGTGCTGGCCTGACCACCAAGGATGTGGATGTAGCCGACCAAGCTGGCCTCGCTGCCGCACTTGCTGGCAATGATGTGGCCTACAGCACGGTGCGCTTTCTGCAGGCAAGCGCCGACCAGATCGTTGGTGCGGTGAAGAAGGCCGCCGTGCCGCGCCTGCTGGTCGTGGGTGGCGCCGGCAGCCTGGAAGTGGCACCGGGCGTCGCGCTGATCGACACCCCGCAGTTCCCCAAGGAGTACTTTGACGAAGCCTCGGCCGGTCGCGATTTCCTTAACGCGCTGCGCAAGGAAACCGAGCTGAACTGGACGTTCGTGTCGCCGTCGGCCATCTTCGAGCCGGGCGAGCGTACGGGCCACTTCCGCGTCGGCAAGGATTCGCTGCTGGTGGATGCCAATGGCAAGCCGTGGATTTCGATGGAGGACTACGCCATCGCCTTCCTCGACGAAACGGAAAAACCGGCACACCCGCGCCAGCGCTTCACAGTCGGTTACTGATCAGCGGCAGGTGGATGGCACGGCCAGTGCCTTTTCAAAGGGGTCGCGGCGCAGGCTTGGGTCTTGCGCGCTCAGGCAGTAGGCGCTGCTGCCCACTTCCACGCGGGCTTGCCAGCGGCCCGCAGCGCCGCGCGATTCCTCGATCGACCGTGCCGCACGAGGCGCAGAAGCGTCTGGCCCGAATGCGTGACCGGTGCCGTGCGCTGTGCTCTGGGCGATGTTGTCTTCAGCGTGGGATCGCGCTCGCTGGCTGGGCATCAGCGGTACAGCCAGATCGAGCGTGCGCGCTTCAACTGCATCGGCAGCCGCGGGCGCGGCAGACATGGGCTGCTGCACCGGTTCAGCTGAATGCGGGATGGAATCTGTTTGAGGCAACTTTGATGGGGTGTGCGCGCCGCGCTCCGGACGCAGCACCGGCGCCGGCGGAGGCTCGGTGTCAAGCAACCGCCCTTGCAGCATCGTCGGCGCGTCGTGGAGGGCTGGCACCGGACGATCGCGCCACCATGCCAGCAACACCAGATGCCCCAGCACCACCAGTGCCGGGACCACCAACCGCGAGCCGCGCCAATCAATGGCTGGGCGTGTCGGCCATGCCGGGAGGCGCATCATCGGGCTCGATCGGCTCGGGCGCGGAATCCAGCGCCGGCAGGCGGATCACGATCGCGCAGCCTCTGCCATCTGCATGAGCCAGGCCGTCTTCGATGGCCACCGAGCCATTTCCCAATTCCACGATACGGCGCACGATCGCCAGGCCCAGGCCACTGCCCTGCGACTGGCTGGTGCGGGGGCGGTAGAAACGCTCGAATACGCGATCGCGCTCGTCGAGCGGAATGCCGGGGCCGGAATCTTCAATGCGCAGTTCGACCATCGGCGTGCCGGCTTGCTCGATGCGCTTGACGGCCACGCGCACCTCGCCACCGTTGGGCGTTTCGCGCACGGCGTTGTCGAGCACGTTTTCCACCAGCGTCGCGGCGTCTTCGTGCGAGACCGAAACCCACGCCTGGTTGGCGCCGTCGTACGACAGCGTGATGTTGCGACGCTCAGCGCGCGAAGCCTGCTGAATCACGCCGCTGCGCGCGCAGCCTGCCAGGTCGGATAACGCGCCCTGCGCGAGTTGGGCCTCCACGCGGCGCGCGTCCAGCCGGGCGATGGCAAGCAGCTTGGCAAGCGACTGCGTTGCGCGCGAAATGCCGCGGTCGAACTCGCGCAGCGCGGTCGAACGATCGTCTTCGCTATCGGAATGCGAGACGACATACGCCTGCGCCTGAATGGCCGCCAGCGGCGTGCGCAGTTCGTGCGCCGCATCGGCAAAGAAACGGCGGTCTGCCTCGATGCCACGACGCACGCGCGCGAACAGCCCGTTCAAGGCTTCAACCAGCGGTTTCAGCTCGGCGTGCTCGACGCTCTGCACGGGATCAAGATCGGCGGAATCGCGCGCCTCAACCTGGCGTGTGAGCGTGCGCAGCGGTTTGAGGCCCTGGTGCGCCGCCCAACCGACCATCACCATCAGCGCGCTCGCCAGGATGGCCAGCGCCACCGCCACCTCCTCGAACAGGTCGCGAATGGCGCGCTCGTACGCGGTCAGGGGTTGCGCCACGGTGGCCGAGATTTTGCCGTCGACGCTGTCGACCGTGTAGCTGCGCCACGGCTTGCCCTCCAACATGATCTCGACGACGGTGTCGTGCGCCTTGCCGCACGGCATGGTGGGCGCACCCGGAAACGCAGTGATGACGTGGCCCGCGCGATCACACAGCACGTAGCGGAATTCGCCCGGCAGGATGTTGGGCAGCGAGAGGCCCAGCTTGATGTCGGTGAGCCGGCGCAGGAATTCTTCGCGGCGCGGCACATCGTCCATGTTGAGCGTGGTGAGGTCCGCATAGGCCTGCGCCGACATGCGCAGATCGCTCACCACCTGGCGGCTGTTGGTGCGCGAGATTTCCAGATGCGCGATGACGAGCTGCACCAGCAGCATCAGCACCAGCGCCAGCAGGATCAGCACATACAGGCGGAACGAGAGCGAGCGAACCCGCAGGATGGCTGGAACCGCCAGCTTCATTGGGCGGCCCCGCGGTTGCCGCCGATCATGTAGCCGACACCGCGAATGGTCTGGATGGTTTCGTTACCGAGCTTGCGGCGCAGGTGATGGATGACAACTTCCAGCGCATTGGCGCTCACACTGTCGCCCTCACGGTAGAGCGCGTCCATGAGCGTTTCGCGCGGCACCCAACGGTGCGCGCGGCGCACAAGTTCAAGCAACAGTTGGTATTCACGCGGGGTCAGTTCGATGATCTGCCCCTCTTGCGTCACACGCTTCTGCGAGGGCTCGACCACCAAATTGCCGACGTTCCACTGGTTGGTGCTCTGCCCCGCATGCCGGCGCAGCACGGCGCGCAGGCGGGCGATGAGTTCATCCACGGGAAACGGCTTGACGAGAAAGTCGTCCGCGCCGGAATCCAGCCCCTTGAGGCGCTCAGACAGCGCATCGCGTGCGCTGGCGATGATGACGGGCACGTCGCTGTGCGCGGCCCGCAGTTCTTCCAGGAAGGTATGGCCCTCACCATCGGGCAGTCCAAGATCGAGCACGATGGCTTCGAAGGTGTTGGTGGTGATCCATTTCTGCGCGTCGACTAGGCGGCGCACCCAGGTCGCGTTGTAGCCGGCCTGACGCAGCGCGCGGGCCAGCGCCGTGCCCAACGGCAAATCGTCTTCGATAAGGAGGATGGCGTTCATGCGCGGGAATCTCGGCGGCGGTAATGACGGTAAACGGACAACCGGCGCGTGGAAAACAGGCGCCGGCGAAGCTCGAAATCTACCGCAACGGACTGAGCTTTGCCTTAA
>Ga0105240_10006404_pt1 | contig 17306 bp, 13 predicted proteins | sample KBSC54metaG_FD_80426 | JGI IMG/M metagenome (GOLD analysis project Ga0105240, IMG submission 80426) | Corn rhizosphere microbial communities from Kellogg Biological Station, Michigan, USA - KBS C5-4 metaG | ecosystem: Host-associated > Plants > Roots > Rhizosphere > Soil | place: Michigan, USA...
ACTTCCGTCGCCATTCCGGGCGCGGGCGCTCCCACGCTACAAGGCTTGAGTTCCTGAATCGGCAACGGAAAAAGAAAGCTGCCTACAATCTCGGTGCCACCCGAGATGTTGATGATCGGGCACCGTCCGCCGCCGACTTGACCGAAATAACTGAGCCACGACTTCTCGTCCCAGGGTTCGCCCGTCGAGCCCAGGATGCGCAATGATGGCATCGGCGGCAGTTCCTCATTGCCCTTGACGAGCATTCGGATCGCCGTCGGCGATACGCCGAAGGTGGTGATCCGGTGGCGGCCGATCATTTCCCAGAGACGCATCGGCGTTGGATAATCGGGCGCGCCGTCGTAGAGAAAAATCGTGCCTCCGAACAGGTGGTTCCCCAGGATGGTCCACGGCCCCATCATCCAGCCAAGATCGGAAAGCCAAAAGAAACGCTCGTCGAGCTGATGGTCGAAGCCGAGCCAGATCTCTTTTCCCATTTGGGCGAGACAGCCCGCGTGAGTGTGGACGACGCCCTTCGGCTTTCCGGTGGTGCCGGAGGTGTAGAGAATGAGCGCGCGGTGCTCCGAATCGAGCGACGTCGTGGCGAATGACACCGGCTGCGACGCCAGGAATTCGCCCCAGTTGCTAACGCTGATTATTTTTATAGTGCCCGGAATTTTCTCAGCCAGCGGAAGCCGTTTCCCGCGCCGGGTCATGTGGTCCGTTGTGAATACCAGCCGCGCACCGCTATCTTCGATCCGCGCCGCGATGGCCCCGGTGCCGAATCCGGCAAAGATCGGCACTACCGTCATGCCGGCTTTGAAGCACCCGTAGAGAATCGACAGGATCTCAGGAACCATCGGCATGCATACCGCGACACGGTCACCCGGCTCCAGTCCGAGCGCGACTAGTCCGTTGGCCACACGGTTCGCTTCGTCGCGCAATTCCCGGAACGTGATGCTCCGAGTTTCACCGCTTTCGCCTTCCCAGATACAGGCCACTCGTCCGGATTCCGCCCACCGGTCCAGGCAATTGTGTGCTATGTTAAGGCGGCCGCCAATGAACCATTGCGACCACTCGGGCCCGCGGCTCACATCCATCACCTGATGGTACGGCTCAAACCACTGGACGTCCATTTCGTTCATCAGTTCGCGCCAGAATCGCTCCGGCTCGTCGACTGAAAAGCGTAGGAACGCTTCGCGATCATCGAACCCCAGGCGCTGCATAAAGTGCCAGACGTTGGTCTTGTCAATCCAATCGCGGGTGGGTTTCCATACGACGGTCACCTATTTCTTCTCCGACCAACTCGACCAATACTCTTTCCAGTCCACTAGCTCGCCTGCGGGCAACACATGGATTGGATTCAACCCATCGAGCATCACCGCTGATTCGTCGGTGTGCGTCTTTTTCTTCTGGTTGAGCAGGGCTTTGGGCTGGGGTCCGTGGTGGATGCCGCGAGGGTGCAAGGTCGCCATTCCGGCCTTAATGTTGTCGCGGCTGAAGAAGTCGCCTTCATGGTAAAAGATGAACTCGTCGTAATCGCTATTGCGATGGAAGAAGGGCACGCGCATGGCATCCTCGTCCTGTTCGAGCGGCCGCGGCAGAAAGCTGCACACCACCGCGCCCTCGGTGACAAAGGTGGTGTGGGCGCTCGGCGGAAGGTGTCCGCGATGGCTCATGATAGGCCGAATATCACGCATGTTAATCTTCCACACCGTGAGATCGCCCTTCCAGCCGACCACGTCGAGAGGGTTGAACGGATACACTACTGCCGAAAGCTCGTCCTCCGCCTTGATGCGGATTTCCCACTCTCCAGGCGAAGCGCCGGCGTTGTCGAGATGGGGGTCCGGCTCCGGCGTCGTGACCACTGCTGGATCGTACAATGCGTGCTGCCCGATGAGCCCTTTTTCCGGAGGGCCGAACTCGGTGCGCGACTGGATAATCAGAAAGAAATTATCATGGGTCTCCGGCACTACCCGGTAGGTCACGGCACGCGGCATCACGATGTAGTCGCCCTTCTCGAAATGCAACGGACCGAAATCCGTTTCAATGACACCGGCGCCGCGATGCACGAAGATCAGCTCGTCACCGTCCGCGTTGCGGTAATAGAACGGCATCGCTTCGCGACGCCGGGACACATACAGCTTTACGTCCTGATTGCCCAATATGGCCGCAGGGCATCCTTTGCGGTTGCAAAAATCCGAAGGTTCCACACGGTTCAGATCGAAGCAGTGCGGCCGAAGTTTGCCTTCAAACCGGATCCAGCCCGTTGGAGGATGGGCGTGATAGAGATGCGCACTCTTGCCGTAGAATCCCTTGCGCCCGTGCTCCTCCTCGTAGGTGCCTTCCGGGAGAGCAACGTGCGCCTGCCGTGCGAACGTGCCTTTCTTGAGTGGATACATAATCCTCCTTCACAGATTTCCGCGGAGCGCCTGTTCACGCTCGATTGCCTCGAAGAGTGCCTTAAAGTTGCCTTTGCCGAAACTGCGGCTCCCCTTGCGTTGAATCACTTCGAAAAACACAGTGGGCCGATCTTCTACGGGCCGAGTGAAGATCTGTAACATGTAGCCTTCGTCATCGCGATCGACGAGAATACCTAAATCGCGAAGTGCGGAGACGGGCTCGTCGATCGGCCCCGTCCGCGCCACCAAGTCATCGTAATAGGTCGATGGCACGCGCAGAAATTCCACACCCTGCCGCCGGAGCTTCGATACGGTGTCGATGATATCACCAGTCGCCAGCGCGATGTGCTGCACGCCGGGCCCGTGATAGAAGTCGAGGTACTCCTCGATTTGCGATTTCCGCTTGCCCTGCGCCGGCTCGTTGAGAGGGAACTTCACCCGCTCATTGCCGTTCGACATGACCTTGGACATGAGCGCCGAGTATTCCGTGCTGATGTCCTTGTCGTCGAAATGCCGGAACAACCGGAATCCCATCACGTCCCGATAGAAATCGACCCAGCGGTTCATCTCGCCCCAGCCGACGTTGCCCACGATGTGATCGATGTGGATCAACCCAACAGGCCGTGCGACGAGATCATCGCCTTCCACTGCCCGAAAACCCGGGAGGAAGGCGCCGCCGTAATTCGCACGTTCGACAAAAGTGTGAATGGTGTCGCCGTACGTGGCGATTGCTGCGAGGCGCACCTCGCCACTCTCGTCGCGCAGGGTCTCCGGCTCGCGCATGCTCCGCGCGCCGCGCCTGGTTGTCTCGCGCCATGCGGCCTCGGCGTTGTCCACCCAAAGTGCGATGTCGTGCACGCCGTCTCCGTGCCGCCGGATATGCTCGGAAATCGGATGGTCCGGCGTAAGCGGCGTGGTCAGTACCAGGCGGATTTTATCCTGCACCAGCACGTAGGATGCAAGGTCGCGCATCCCGGTCTCCGGACCGCGATAAGCAACCAGGCGGAACCCGAAGGCGGAGCGGTAAAAGTGCGCAGACTGCCGCGCGTTACCGACATAAAATTCAACATAGTCGGTCCCGTTGAGAGGAAGGAAGTCCTTTTCAACGGGCGTAGTTTGTTCCAGCAATTGCGGCATAACTTCTCCTGAATGCTTCGATGCAAAGGCAATTGTCTTCGTCGGTGCCCGTGGAAATGCGCAGGCAGTTGGGCAGGCCGAAAGCTTTCAGCGGCCGGACCACCACTCCTTGCGCCGTTAACTCCTCAAAAATGCGGGATGTCTCCGCTTCGCTCGGCAGGACGGCCATGACGAAATTCGCGTGTGAAGGTACCACAGTGATTCCGATTTCCTCGAGACCGGATGCGAGATAGCGCAGTGCCCGCGAATTCAGTTCGAGCGAGCGATGCAGAAACTCACGATCTGAGAGAGCAGCGATGCCGGCGGCCTCCGCGGGCGCCGAAGGCTCGAACGGCAACTTCACTTTGAGCAGGTTGCGGATCAATTCCTGATGGGCGAACCCGTACCCGATTCGCACGCCCGCCAGCCCGTAAACCTTCGAGAACGTGCGTAGCGTGATGACATTGTCGTATCGGTAATGCATGGAATCGGGATACTGCGGGTTGCCCCTGGCGTACTCGAAGTAGGCTTCGTCGAGAATGATCAGTACGCGCTCCGGGACGTGCCGGTAAAAATCGTCGAACTGCTGCCGGGTGAAAATCGTGCCCGTAGGATTGTTCGGGTTGGCGAGATAAACGAGCTTAGTGTGCGAATTGATCTGTCCGGCAAGCGCCGGGAGGTCGTAGTGCCAGTCGTGGTAGGGGACGGTGCGGTATTTTGTTCCGCGCGAACGCGCCAGCACCTGGAAACCGAGGAATGCTGCTTCGGTGGTGAGCACCTCGTCGTCATCGCACAGGAATGTGCGAACGATATTAGACATGATGCTTTCCGACCCGCTGCCGGCGATCACGTTATCCACCTTGACTTCGAATTCGCGCGCCAGAACCTCGCGCAAATCACTGCCGCCGGTCGGATAGAAGTTCAGTCCGTCGAGAGAGCGTCGGATTGCCTCGATCGCCCGGGGCGATGCTCCCAGTGGATTCTCGTTCGAAGCGAGCTTTGCTACCCGGCTCAACCCATACTCTTTACGAACAGATTCGGCCGTCCGGCCGGCTTCGTAGGGTCGCAGGGCTTCGATATAGGGAGGGACTAGTGGCACGCTCAAAAGCCTCTCTGTTAATAGTTTATCAGAGCACCTCTTTTAGGTGGTTGTGCCCGCGTGTAACAGCCTGGAATTGTTGTTGGGACACAGCAGAAACGCCCGCCTTGGAAATCCCGGATAATTCGAAAACAAGGAGTATGTTATACCTCTCTGTCGTTCGGGGACGCTCGTGTTTCAATCCGCCATATGCCTACGGCAGGCACGGACATTCCGGCAGCTACGGCCAGAAGATCAAATCCATCGGTTCAGAAACGGAATTGCCGTGCGCATCATAAGTCTGCACGAGGAAAGTGCGAACTCTTGGGTCTGCGCCACGTATGACGCCATCGCTGGTGCTGCGTTGGACGATTACCCGTTTTCACCAGCCTGCTGCGAGTGTATACTGACAAAGCTCGTCCGCAAATTGGAGAAATGTAGGCGTGAGGAGAACGCATGCGAAAGCATGGTCGAATTGTGGGCTTGATTCTCTTGCTATTCGGGCTGATGCCGCTGTTTTCAAGCCTCGGCAAGCCGCGCATCGAAGCGTTGCACGGCGCTGATATCTCGGGCCTCGTCGCCCGGAGCGTTGATGGATGCTTTCGCGCAAGCGGGGTTGATAGTGAACCGGAATTGGCTAAATTGGAAAGTCATGGCCTCCCAACCCGTAATCCTCTATCACAATCCCACCTGCGGCACGTCACGCAACGTGTTGGGGCTTATCCGCGAGCGCGGTATTGAACCGGAAATCATCGAATACCTGAAGACGCCACCCACGCGCGCACAGCTGACGGAACTCATCCGCCGTTCCGGCGTAAGCGTGCGGGATTTCCTTCGTACCAGGGAGAAGCTTTACGCTGCACTGGATCTCGCCAATCCGAAGTGGTCGGACGACCAACTCATCGACTTTCTCGCGAAGCATCCATCGCTCCTGAATCGCCCAGTGGTGGAGACGCCCAAGGGGGTACGAACATGCAGGCCTGCCGAGACGGTGCTGGAACTGCTGGACTGAAGTTGGCCGTGTGGCATGTGCAGAAACACAGCGGAGCGGCTCACGGAGTGTCCACGAGCCGCACACAGCCTGGTCACGGCCGCCGTTTCCACTATCCCCTGGCGATGCTGCTGAGGCTATACTGGCGAGGCATAAATGCCCCTGGCACGAACGGCCGTCAAACACGGCGTGACAGGAGTCGAGGGGGTGGTACGAGCCCGGAAGCGCTCATCAGATCGCTACAACGTATGTGTTTTTGATCAGGTCCAGTGTGTGGTCAAATAGCTTGTTCAACCGCTCGCGGTGCAGCGCGAGCAACTGGATAACTCCGGATACCCGGCCAACCGGGAGTTATCCGGCCATTCACTTCAAAAGCATTGAGTCGCTGGGCAAACTTACCAAAGCGGAATTTCAGACCGAATGTTTTCCGCGAACCCGGCCCCTTCCCCGAACTCACCATCGGGACTAATTACCCGTCCTCGCGTGCGCTACGCTTGGTAGTCATGATGAAGAATCCCGTCGTGTTCTTCTCCCTCATGATCTTGTTGTTGCCTATCTGCTCCGCGCAAAGTGGCAGCCAAGAAGTGACGGCGCCGGCCGATGTGAAACCCGGAAGCATCACCTGCGAGGAATGTCCTTACCCCTATCCGAGCTCTTACCTGCCCCTCACTCTCTACGGACAGGATGTCCGCATGGCGTATATGGACGTGGCACCCCAGGGCCAACCTAACGGTCATACGGTCGTGCTGCTCCACGGCAACAACTTCGCTGGTTTCTACTTCGGCGCCGTGATCGACGCCCTGCGCGAGGAAGGCTTCCGAGTCATCGTCCCCGACCAGATCGGCTACGGACGCTCCTCCAAACCCTTCATCCCCTACCACCTCTCCGACATGGCGCGGAACACGCGCGCTATCCTGCAAAGCCAGAACATCAATCAGGCGATGATTGTGGGCCATTCCATGGGCGGTATGCTCGCCGCACGATTCGCTACTCAATATCCCGGCGTAACCGAACGGCTCGTTTTGTTCAATCCCATCGGGCTGACAGACACTCGCTTCAACAACCCGGTTGGCGACCCCGATGAAGCATATAAGCGTAACCTCGCCTCCACTTATCAGACGATCCGTGCCAGCCTAATGCGCTACGTCGCGCACAAACCTTCGGCCTGGAACTCCCAATTTGAGTCCTACGTCCGCATTCGCTACGCGTGGACGCTAGGCGCCGACTGGCCCCGCCTGGCACGAGTACAGACGCTCATCAGCAGCCTGATCAATCTTGACCCTGTCGTGTACGACTGGGCGCACATTCAGTCACCGACCCTGGTCTACGGCGGCGCCGAAGACATGCTGGCAGGCACCCCCGCTGCCTTTCAGGAGGGAATGAAGCGCATCGCAGCCACAATCCCCAACGGCAAGGCGCACCTGCAACTGCTACCAGGCCTCGGACACGTGCCGTTTATCGAGGCTCCGGAGCGCTCGTTGCCGCCGCTGGTTGCGTTCCTTAAAGAGGGACTCACGAAGTAGGAGCACTCTTTGACGCCTCCGGACATCGAATCCAGGAGCCGCCAAAAGGGTTATGGAAGAGTGGCCGGGAGACCTGGCTGCGGCCGTCGTCCAGGATGGTGCCTCAACGTTGCAACTCGCCCAGGCGATCTTAATTTCGGCGAGTAACGCTTCGAGATTCAATTTGCGATTGGATCTGGCCGCCGAACGCGGATCGCGAATGATCGCCTCGCAGCGATCCGACCTGCCGCCCACGTTGGACGCGAGAACACTGTGCGACGCGTTTTGGTGGCCAGAGCCGCTAGTACCTGCGTAGCATCGCTTTTTGCGCCTGTGAGGTGGATCTACTGACTTCTGCGTGCTGCCCGGCAACCCTCCATTTAGCGACGTTTAGTACGAGAGATTCAATTTGCGGGTTGGACCTGGTAACGGTTGGGTTTTCAGGGCACACTACAACTAAACAGGGAGAGTTGATGAATATCCAATACGAAATACGAGAGTACTCCTGGCGCCGGAGGTTTGAGGCCAGTGGTCGTCGACACGGGCTGATCGATTTGTGGTGGCGCGTTCGCACATGGTGGCATCGAGACTCGCAGTTCCTGTGAGCGGGTCCGGTGGGTGCTCCATCGTCTTCGTGCCGTGATTCCTGGTCCGGCACTCGCGTTGGTGGCGTTATCAATTTCGCAATCGCGCGGCGGAGTCGTAGGCGCTGGCAGGACCCTCGTGTCAGTCGAAGAAGTGACGATCCTCGTCCGACAGGCGCGATTTCGCTGCGGGAACATTGAATGTGACACCGAGACCCGGCCGATCCCAGACGTCGATGAAGCCATGTTTCATGATCGGGTCCGGCAACCCGTCGACAATCTGATACCACCACTCAGGCTGCGCGACCGGATACTCGAACGCGATGTAGTTTTGCGGCAAGGCGGCTGCCAACTGAACATGCGCGGCGAGCCCTATCAGCCCGTCGAAAATTCCGTGGGGAGCGATCAGGATGCCGTGCAGATCGGCGTATTCCGCGATCCATTTCATTTCCGCCAACCCTCCAACATCTTCCGGGTCGGGGCCGAGGACATTGACGGCTTGCTTTTCAATCAGATCCTTGAAGTTCTGCCGGAGGTAGATCTGTTCTCCAGTGTGAATGGGGATCGAGGTACTCTGCGTTACCTCGCGAAATAGTTCGGCGTTGGGGTAGGGCGTGTAGTCTCCTGTAATCAGGTCTTCGAGCCATGTGATGTGGAGCGGTTCAAGCGCTCGCGCAAACGTGATCGCATCCTTTACCGTCCAGCCTGGTCCGCAATCGAGGGCAAGCCCGATTTCATCGCCCAGGACTTTCTTCATGGCTTCGACGCAGGCAACGACCTGTCCGAGGCCACGTTCCGTCATGAGACCTCGATCGGAATGCGATGTTCCCGTCCGGGGCTCGTCGTACCACCCGTTGGGCATAGCATGCATCATGGCCGGATTATGAAAGCCGACTGCCTGTTTGATCAGGGTGAAACCCTCTTTGGCTTCCTTCATTTTCGCCATGTTCTCGGCGTAGTCTCGTGGCGTTTGGCCGGTCATGGGGAAACGGACGCCTCCGTTGTAGGCGCGGACGCGGTCGCGGATCTTCCCGCCCAGCAGTTTATATACCGGTACTCCGGCTGCCTGCCCTGCGATATCCCAGAGAGCTATCTCGATGGCGCTCACCGCCGCACCCCAGGGCTTGAACGCGCCAAGACGCCGGATCTTCAGCATCACCCGCTCGACGTCCGTAGGGTCTTCGCCCAGAATGTAGTCCTTATAAAAAAGCACCATCGGCTTGAGATAAGGCTTGTAGGACTCGGCTTGTCCGTACCCGGAGATGCCCTGATCCGTGACAATTCGAACGGTCGGGTTCCGGCCGATGATTGCGCACCTGAGGTCTGTGATTTTGATAGGTCCATGTCCAGTCCGCTTTTCTGCGGGCGACAAGCTGCTGCCCCTCTGCTGAGCCGCGAGCGACGTTGCGGCGGCGACCCCCGAGAGCGATCCGAGAAATCCCCTTCGCGTGCAATTATCCATGACTTCCTCCCGTTAAAAAGCATCTTACATCCAATTCCGGCTCCCAATCCCCTCCGCGACGCAAGACTGAGAATCGCGACTGGTATGAGCGGAGGACCGCAGAAAGCACGCGCACCCTGTAGGATGCGCGCTATCTAGAGTTCCCATTATCCACTTCTGACGGCGCGAAAACTGGATGGTGCGTTCGCAGGGGGGCTGGTTGCACGCTAATGGACCGCCATCGCAAGTAATGGCCGGGCCCGCCGTCAAAACCATCCACATCCGGCGCACCTGAAGCGCGTCTTCGACGACGTCCATTGGCTCGTCAAAGAGCGCGTTGATCTGTTCGCGGGTCTCCTAGAACACTTCCGCGATCAGATTGCGCGTGGGGGGGCTTCGCTCTTGCGTGCGTGCCGGCGAGCGCGAGACGCCGAGCCGTCGCGCCTATGGCGGCGAGAGTGATGCTGCGACATCGGCTCGCCGGCGTCCGTGCCAGCGCGGCGTTGGACACGCGAATTGTACACGGGCGGATCGCATCATCGGTCCAGCATCGCCATCCCTCGTTTAGAATCTACTTTCTCTATTGATAAACTCGGCGATTGAAATGAGAATACAGCAATTCGCAATACTGATCGTTGCCTCCACAATAATCGCCGGAGGAGCGGAGCCGGGCGTGATGCGAAGCTTTCAGGCAAGCTCGGATTTCGCGCTGACCACAAATCCGGAGTCAAAGAGATGGAAAGGTATCGAAGGCGTGGTGGCAGATCACGGACGCTTCGGTGAGGTGCTCGCTAACGCGCGCACTGAAATCCGCAGCCGGTGGACTGAGAAGAACCTGTATTTTCTGTTTGTCAGTCATTACGAGACTCTCTATGGGCAACCTAATCCGTCGCTCAAAGGCGACTCGTGGGGATTATGGGATTACGATGTCGCTGAGGTCTTTATCGGTCACGATCTTCAGAATATTCAGCGTTACAAAGAGTTTGAAGTTTCTCCGCAGGGTGCGTGGATCGACCTTGATGTCGATCGGCTCCGAACGGGTAAGGAAGTTGACGCGGCGTGGAACTCGGGTTTTCAGTCTCGAACGCGCATCGACAAGGTACATAAAATTTGGATCTGCGCGATGCAAATTCCTTGGAAGGCGATCGATCCAAGGACAATTGCTGCCGGTAATGAGCTGCGGCTAAACCTCTACCGTATCGAAGGCGGCCCTGTCAAACGAAAATTCATTGCCTGGCAGCCAGTACAATCCGAAAGTTACCACACTCCGGAAAAGTTCGGACGCTTACGGCTAGTGAGCCGATGACTGGTTTATTCGAACTCGATCATGATCTTCCGGTACACTTCGAACGCTTTTTCGACTTGTTCCAATTCGACGTGCTCGTCCGCGGCATGTGCATGGTCGATGCTTCCCGGCCCAAGGATGATGGACGGGATGTTGACTTGAGCAAGTTTGCTGGCGTCACTGCCGAACGGCACGCCACAGGGCGCGGACTCTGTCGAGGAGACTCGAAGGATTTCGCTTACGCACTCGACGATGCTCGAACTCACCGGTGTGTCCAGCGGCCAATCTTTCATCATCGGCTCTTCCATTTCGATCTTCAAATTGGAATGGCCGGTCTGTAATTTCCTCAACATTTCGCGATATTCGGCCACCACCTTGTCGGGGTCTTCACCGGGAATAAGCCGGCGATCGAAGACAATAGTACAGGCGGCTGGAACCATGTTTACCTGGGTTCCGCCTTCAATGAGTCCTACGCTCATAGTGGGGCTGCCGACGAAAAGATGCCGGCGTGTGGCGAGCCGCACACATTCATTTTCCAGCTCCCCGAGCACCCGTGCCATTTGAGTGATCGCGTTCACACCCAGCTCCGGCTTGGAACTGTGAGCCGCTCTTCCGAAAACTCTAATGCGAGCCCGAACGCACCCTTTGCTCGCTACTACCAATCTCATTTCGGTGGGTTCGGCCACCACGGCCGCCGCCGCTTTCAGATTTTCGCGGAGCTTCAACACGCCCTGGTACGAGTGCTCTTCATCGACGGCGCTTACCACCCACACCTCGGATTTAGGGACAATCCCGGATTTCCGTAAATCCGCGACGGCACACATCATGGCTGCGAGCCCTGCTTTCGTGTCACATGTGCCGCGGCCGTACATTCGGCCATCGCGAATCTCGGGATGGAACGGCGTGTCCATACCTTCGATGCCAGCGGTATCGCTGTGGGCCTCAAAGACAATTGGCGGCAAACCGTTCCGGCCTTTGAGGCGGGCGACGACATTCTCGCGGCCTGGCATCACGGGCTGAACGGAAGCATCGAGTCCGTTGGAAATAAAAAACTCCTTCACGTACTCTTGAATCTCGCCTTCCGGGCGGCCTCCGGCATAGGCTGGATTCACGCTGTTTATCCTGACGAGATCGGCTAAGGTCTTACGCAGACCTGAATAAACCATAGTTGGCTTGTGCTCGATGTGTGATTCTAACCTCTCTTCGAATATCAGATCAATTAGAATTGTCGAACATGTTTTGTCAGCTTCTGTAACAGATCGGCTGAATACTACTGGAAAAATAGACTCTCCGCGGTACGACGCAGCATTTGGTCTTTGTCGGCATTGGATAGAAACGGCAGACGGTCGCGTACTACCGAAATACTGTCACGGTATGTTTCGGCGGCGAGTTGGAACGGAGAATCGGATGCCCACATCAACCGCGAGGGACCGAACACACTGTATAGCCGGTGAATCAGCGGCAGGAGTTCGTCATGCGGTGGACGCTTCCGGCCCAGGGCATAAAACGCCGACACTTTCACCATCGTTTTGCGATGCCGTGCGAGGCGGCACAGGGCATCGATATCCTTGGGCTGGATCGTGCCCGTCATGCCAACGCGGCCCATATGGTCGATCACCACCGGCGTATCGGGAAATTTCGTACAGAGCCGATCGATGCCAGCCAGCATGTCCGGACTGGTGAGCAGACACATGGCTAAATTGCTCCGGGCCCCTGCGGCGAACATCCGTTGCAAGCCGGGACTCTCGAGCGGTCTGCTAGCCGCGTCAATAGCTACGATGCGAAATCCGCGCACGCCGGTCTGGGCCAGCCGGCTCATCACTGACGCCACGTCCGTTTGCTCCGCATCGATCACAGCAATACCACGAAATCGGCCGGGGTATTCAGCCATCGAATCAAGCATCAGTTTGTTGTCGAACCCGTAGTAACTCATTTGCACGAGCACTACTCGCTCCACTTCGTTTTGTTGCGCCTGGGCCAGGATATCCTTTGCGACAAACCGCCGCACTGCGAGATCGGATGGTTTGAATCCCTTGGCGAGGGGATATTTCGAAAAGTCATCGGTCCAGAGATGAACGTGCGCGTCTATAAAAGCGTTTTTAGGTCCAAACAACATAAGTGACTCAACGATGCCCGTCTGCCCAATCCAACGGCCTGATTTCACCTACTAAAGTCGCATAGGATGCCACACCCGCCACTATGACCAGCGAGCACGCGGCGAATGCCAGGTAATAGGAGCCTGTCTGGCCGACGATCAGTCCTGTGAGATAGGGCGACAAGACGCCACCGAGATTGCCGATGGCATTTTGTATGCCCGTCCAGGAGCCGGCGGCGCGCGGCCCGGCCAAAGTTTGCGTAACTGCCCACACGTTCGAGGTAAACAATCCGAGAGCAGCGGAACTGATAATCAGCAGCACCATGGCGGTGGTGGCATCGTGGACCGCGGCGGCAGGCAATAAAGTGACGCCGCAGGTTAGCAGGCCGGCATTCATGAAGGTCTTCCGTACTCGGGTGACCGAACCGCCGGAAGCGATCCACCGATCCGATAGCCAGCCTCCGAATACTGCAGTGCCGGCCATTGCCCAAAACGGTAGCGATCCCAGGACTGCAACCATCCGCAGGGAAAAGCCACGCTCATTCACGAGGTATGTGGGCAGCCAGGAGAGTAGAAACGACCAAACATAGCCCAGGGCGAACATATCGAGCGAGGTTCCCCAGGCTTCCCGCCGGCGCATGATCTGCGCAACGGAAACCCGGCTGCCTTCTGTTTTCGTGGCTGATGAGCCGACCGTGGGCCCCCACAGGATCCATGGAATCAGCCACGAAAGGCTTACGATGCCGAGACAAAGAAATAGCGCGCGCCAACCGAAGCGGGCGACCAGCAGGCCTCCGATCAGCGTGCTGATTGCCGGGCCGATCTTTGCCGCTGCCTCGAGCAATGAGTTCGCGACTCCACGGCGATTCTCTGGAAAGTGTCGGACCAGAATCTGGGAGTAGGCGGGATAAGCGACACTCTCTCCTGCGCCCAGAACTAGACGTGCGCCGAATAGCGCGCTGAATTGATGGATCCAAGCCATAGACCCAGTAGCGAGCGACCACAACAGATACCCGGCTCCGAACACGCGCGTGACGTTGTAGCGGTCTACCAGCCATCCTGCTAGAGGCTGCAACATGGAATAGGTCCAGAAGAAGCCGGAGAAGAGAAGGCCCAATTGCGCCGGCGAGAGGGCCAACTCGCGTGTGAGTAACGGCGCCGATATGGACAGCGCTCCACGGTCGATATAGTTGATGCCGACCGAGAACATCAGGAGAATCAAAATACGGTTTGCTTCGCGCTGCCCCGCGACCGGATCGCTCATGCGTGTGGCCGGGCTGACGAGAAAGCGCGGCAGATTCTGCTGAACTCCGCAACGGTCCTCGGAACATACTCGCGATCGGCGAAAACGAGAGTAACGTCGCAGTAAATGCGCCGCCCCGTTATGCGCAGATAGTGAATATGATCACTGATCGCCCGCCGTTTCGACAACAGCGCCACGCCCATGTTGAGTTCGATCATCGTCTCCATGGCCTCCTCGTTTTCGAGTTCCATGCTGATTTTGGGTGTGAGACCAGCATCGGCGAATATACGATCGAGAACGCGGCGGACGTTGGCCGTCTTTGGATGCATGATGAAGGGGTGTTCGATCAGTTTCGCAAGAGAGACGGTTTTTTTACTGGCCAGTGGATGTTTCTTGCTGACCGCCAGAACGAATTCAGCCTGATACAGCACCTCGCGAACCAGGGGTCCAGCCGGAGGCCGCACATCGCTGGAAGCCAGTATGACGCCCGCGTCCAGATCTCCTTTCTGAATTCCTTCCAGAACGGAATCGGATGATCCCGTCCGCACTTGCACCTCGATGCCAGGGTATTGTTTGCGGAACTGATCCAAAACGGGCGGAAGGAAAAAAACGAGCATCATTGTGCCGGTACCGATACGTAAATGGCCGGAACTTAGCTGGTTACGTTCCTTGATCTGGCGCTCGGCGCCTGTTACTTCCTGGCGAAGCCTGCGGCCTAAGCGCAACAGGATTTCGCCTGTCTCCGTCAGCTCCACGCGGCGTCCGGCGCGAACCAGAATTCGGTCTCCGATTTCATGTTCCAGCAGGCGGACTTGCCGGTGAATGGCCGAATGGGAAACGCGAAGAGCTTCACCCGCTTTGGCGTAGCTTCCGGCGTCGACTACGGCGAGCAGCATGTCCAGTTGGCGTAGATCCACGAAAATTCCTTGTTCGAAGCAGTGTAGCAGGAACAGACAATTCAAGTCTCATTGTCTGTCTAAAAAGCTGACAGAACGTGTCCCAAAACTCTAATTGATCTGATGTTGGGGAGAACGGTAAAATCGCTCAGCATTAAAGCAGAGAGGTCCATCAAATGAACCACCGCCCAATTTCAAGTTTGTTAGTCTTCATCCGTCGAGGCGCCGCCGCGATGGGTGCCGCTCTCGTTGTCTATTTCGTCCTCTGCGTAGCTCCGCTGTGCGCCCAAACAAGTTCTACAGAAATCGGTGGACTGGTCACCGACACCAGCGGATCGGTGGTCGCCGGAGCACAGGTGACGCTGACCCGGATCGCCACTGGCGAAGTACGCCATGCCGCAACTAACAGCGACGGACTGTACGCTTTCCCGCTGATCGAGCCGGGTGAATATAAAGTGGCCGTCGAGCTGAGCGGATTCAAATCGACAACCGTTTCCAGCATCAACGTGGTTTATCAGCAGCGCGCGCGTGTGGACGTCAAACTCGAGATAGGCGAGCTGACGCAAAGTGTGCAAGTGACGGCTGAAGCCCGTCTGCTAAACACCGAAGATGCCGCAATCGGTCAGAACGTCGAAAGCAAGCGCGTGGTGGAATTGCCGATCGCCTACCCGAGTATCGGACAACTTGCGCTCACCGTGCCGGGGGTCAGTTTCGGAACGCGTATGGGCATCACGACGGGAGCGACGGGACGAACGTCGCCCCCCGGTACGGCGGTGGCTTTGGTGGCAAATGGGCAGACCGACCAGACCGACGGATATACGCTCGACGGCGTGGATGTGAAAGAACCGCGCTACAACACCATGACCCTGGTGCCGTCGATCGATGCCATTGCCGAGTTCAAGATACAAACCGCCAGCTACTCGGCGGAGTACGGATTGAGCAGCGGCGCGCAAGTCCAGGTGATCATGAAGTCCGGTACCAACTCGCTCCATGGCACCGCATTCGAATATCTTCGCAACCAGGTTCTGGATGCGAAGAATTACTTCCTGAACTTCCAATTGCCGGCCGGCGCTACGCCCCAGAACAAGAGCCCGTTTCGGCGCAACCTGTTTGGAGCGTTTCTCAGCGGGCCGGTAGTCCTGCCGCATTACAACGGCCGTAACCGTACGTTCTGGTCGTTCGATTACCAGGGGCGGCGCGAAGTGAGCCAGACTACGACAACTGCCTGGTTCCCGTCCGATGCGATGCGCGCCGGCAACTTCTCTGCCTTGCTGAACCCTGTTAACGCGAGCGGTCAGCTTGTTCGCTCTCCCATCGTGATTTACGACCAGTTGACCGGGACGCCGTTCCCGGGAAATATTATTCCTGATTCCCGCCTCAATGCAGGATCTCAAAAGCTATTGCAATACATGCCGCACACGCAGTTTCTGCAAGCCGACCCCTTGGCGTACACCAACATCGCTACGATCAACCAGCCGGTGAATCAGAACTCCTACTTCACGCGGATCGACCATAGCTTCAGCGAGAAGGATCGCGTTTTTATGCATATGGTATTCGACCGGCAGGTTTGGTCGGTGCCCATGGTCAACAACAATTTTGGTACGTTTTTTTCCAATTCCCCTACGAGCTTTGCCAGCCAGTGGATACATATTTTCAGCTCCGGATTGTTGAATGAAGCACGCTTCGGACTGCTGGACACGCAGTTCCAGGCGGCCGAGGCTCACGGTTGGCTTTCGAATTTCGACGAGAACGGATTAGGCATTGGCAATTTCCTGAAGAACTCTCCCACGGGCCCGGCGCCGCTGGTTGGCCGCGAATCGGCGATCCCGGATATCGAAGGCCTTCCGACTCCGTTCGGCGATCTCTATGGCGGGGGTAAAGACGACATTCGTAACTACAATGCCTCGGACGGCCTGACTTTTATTCATGGCCAGCACTCATTCAAGGCCGGCTTTGAATACCGGCGTGAATCCATGAACCGGTTTGCGGCCAACTACCCGCACGGCCGCATCATCATGAGCTCGGTGGAAGACGGTTTTGCATTTGCCTCGCTGCTACTTGGATATCCCGATTATGCGTCCACTCCGGAAGGGTACCCTCTCACTCAGCCCCGGCAAAACATGGGTGGTGTTTATTTCCTCGACGATTGGAAGATCACACCTACGCTGACTCTGAACGCGGGCATTCGCTATGACTATTTCGGCGTGCCATACGACGGCGGGGGTGCGTGGCGCACAATCAGTTTTCAGCAAACGTACACCACGGCGACGGGTTCTAAGATTCCGACCATGATTCCCGCCGTGACGGGGAGCGCCGCGGCGATTCCGCTGTGGCAGGAAGACAACCGGTACGTTATGCCGCGGGTCGGCCTAGCCTGGAGACCCGCTCAGAAATGGGTTCTCCGCGCGGGTACCGGATGGTACGCGGCCGGTGCTCACTTCAACAATTTCACCATCATGAACCTGGTTCCTCCATACTCCGGCAGCAGTTCTTTTCAAGAGGTCACGGTTCCGGGGTCGACCGCAGGCACGCGCATGATCTCTCCCGGCTCCAATCTGCTTCAATTTGGACCGAATCTATTTTCGGGCGCCGCCAACGCGCCGGCTCCGGAAGATCTCTGGTATGTGCAGCCCGACAAGAAGAACGCCAGCCAATGGACCTGGACTTTCGAAATCCAACACGAACTGCCGATGG
>Ga0105240_10006409_pt1 | contig 17304 bp, 13 predicted proteins | sample KBSC54metaG_FD_80426 | JGI IMG/M metagenome (GOLD analysis project Ga0105240, IMG submission 80426) | Corn rhizosphere microbial communities from Kellogg Biological Station, Michigan, USA - KBS C5-4 metaG | ecosystem: Host-associated > Plants > Roots > Rhizosphere > Soil | place: Michigan, USA...
CCCCTCGTGATAGAGCCGCAGCACTTCCAGACCGATTGCGGCGCTCACGGGATGCGCCGAGTAGGTATGACCATGCCCGATCGGAACACCGTGGCCGGCGCCATCTGCGATGGCTTCATACACCGCACTTGACATCAGAACCGCGCCCATCGGGGCGTATCCGGCCGTGAGCCCCTTCGCAACGGTCATCAAATCCGGCTCGACACCCTCTGCCTCACATGCAAACAACGGTCCGGTACGTCCGAACCCGGTGATCACCTCGTCTACGACCAGGAGGATGCCCAGCTCCCGGCAGGTCTGCGCCATAGCCTTCAGCCAACCCCGCGGCGGGACGATGACACCACCGGAGCCCAGAATCGGCTCACAGAAGAATGCGGCAACCCGCTCCACTCCCAGCTCCCGCACCTTTTCGCGCAAGGCCTTCACGGAGGCGGCAATGATCGCCTGGGGATCCTCCCCTACCGGGCTGCGGTAGGGATAGGGGCAAGGGATATGGTGCTGATTCGGCAGTGGGACATCGAAGTGCTCATGAAAAACCGGCAAGGCAGTCAGTCCAGATCCAACCGCGGACGAGCCGTGATAACCGCGCTCGAGCGCTATGAACTGCTTGCGTTGCGGCTGACCGAGAGAGTTGTAGTAGCACACGATGTAACGCAACGCGGAGTCGACCGCGTCCGACCCGCCCAAGGTAAAATAAACATGCCGCACAGAGCCTGGCGCCAACTCGGCGAGGCGCGCAGCCAGGCGGATCGGCGGCTCCGATCCGAAATGGAAATAACCTGTTGCATAAGGAAGGCGTGCCATCTGCTCCATGGCGACCCGCACGATACTTTCCTGGCCGTAACCCACGTTTACGCACCACAGGCCCGAGAAGGCATCCAGCAACTCGTTGCCGCGTGCATCGCGCAGATAGGCGCCGTGGCCTGATTGCAGAACGGTGACTCCCCGGCGCTCGTGCTCACGGAAGTTGACGAGGGGATGAAGGAGATGCTGGCGATCGAGGTCGATCAACGAGGATGGAGACATGATGTGATGGGAGCCCATGAGGTTCAGGCCACCATCTTAGTGAGTCCGCCCGAGCGAGTGCTTCCGCAGGCGCTCGCTGCAGCCGAATGACATTGCGTTGTGGCTACGAAGCTTGCAATTTTGTGCCGCGAGGCACCCCGATTGGAGACACGCGCACCGGTACGCTCGTGTTTTAGTAAGTGGCCGGTTTTCGTTACACGGGATACCCCATGAGCACTTACCGACCTCGATACATCACCTTCGATTGCTATGGCACTCTCATCCGCTTTCGTATGGCGGAGACCGCTCGGGACATGTTCGCCGACCGGGTCTCGGCCCCGGACATGACCCAATTCGTCCAGGACTTCGCGGCCTACCGCCTGGACGAGGTGCTGGGGCCCTGGCAACCCTATGAGGACGTCATCCGCAACGCGATACAACGCACCTGTCGACGCTGGAAGATCGAGTACCGCGACGAGGAGGCGCGCCGGGTCTACGCGGCGGTTCCTACCTGGGGTCCGCACCCGGATGTGCCCGAGCCGCTCAGCCGCATCGCGCGCCACATCCCTCTGGTAATTCTGTCGAACGCCTCGGACGATCAGATCCCTCACAATGTCGCCAAGCTCGGCGCGCCCTTCCACGCCGTTTTCACAGCTCAGCAGGCACAAGCCTACAAACCCCGGCTGCGGGCGTTCGAGTACATGCTCGATCGTCTGGGCTGTGGGCCGGAGGAGATTCTGCATGTCTCTTCCAGTCTGCGTTACGATCTGATGTCCGCGCACGACATGGGTATCCGCAACAAAGTGTTTGTCGCCCGAGGGCACGAGCCTGGCACTCCGGAATACGGCTACCGCGAAATCAAGGACATTGGCGGCCTGCCTGCCCTCGTAGGTCTGTGAAGCTCGATTCGTACTGGCTGGCCATGGCGCCCGGCTTCACGGCCGGGCCCGGAGTTGGCGCGTACTGTCGGCTTCGGGGTGGGCGCCATTGAGCGATCGGCGTGACTTTCTGAGCGGGCTGGTGGCCAGCGCGGCAATGACAGGCTGCTGGGGCATCAGCCCGTCCGCGGGCACCGCGCAGACCGGGACCCCTCGCAAAGGGGGTCGCATCCGCGTCGCGAGTGTCTCGAGCTCCACCGCCGACACTCTGGATCCGGCCAGGGGTGCCCTGTCGACTGACTATGCACGTCACTATATGCTCTACAGCGGGTTGACACAGTTCGACTCCAACCTGACTCCGCAACCCGCCCTGGCCGAGGAGATCCAGGAGGAGGGGCGGATCCTGTGGACACTGAAGTTGCGCAAAGGCGTACGGTTTCATGACGGCAAGCCCCTGGCGCCGACCGATGTCGTCTACTCCCTCTTGCGGCACCGAAATCCCCTGACCGCGTCGAAGATGAAGGTGGTAGCAGCGCAGTTTGCCGAGGTGCGAGCCAGCGCTGCGAATGAGGTGCAGATCCGCCTGACCGCTCCGAATGCCGATCTGCCGGCACTGCTCGCGGATTCACACTTCCTCATCGTGAAAGACGGCACGACGGATTTCCGCACGGCCGTGGGAACCGGCCCGTACCGTTGCAAGGACTTCAATCCGGGCGTGCGAACCTTGGCTACACGCAATCCCGAGTACTGGAAGCCGAACAAACCCTACCTGGATGAAATCGAGCTCGTCGGCATCGCGGATGAGTCCGCGCGCGTGAATGCTCTCCTCTCCGGCGACGTGCAACTCATCAACGCGATCGATCCGCGCTCCGCGCACCGCATCCGCTCCTCTCCCGACTATCGGCTGCAGGAGACACCGTCAGGCCTGTATACGGACCTCATCATGCGACAGGACGCAAGGCCCACGAACGACCCCGCGTTCGTGACGGCGATGAAGGACCTGTTTGACCGCGAACAAATCGCAAGCGCGGTGTTTCGCGGCTACGCGAGGCTGGGGAACGATCAACCCGTGCCGCCGGGAAATCGCTACTACTTCGCCGGGATCCCCCAACGCCGCTACGATCCCGACCGCGCCCGCTTCACCTTGCGCAAGGCAGGTTTGCTCGGCACGCGCCTGCCCGTCTATTGCTCCCCGGCTGCCGAAGGCTCCGTCGAGATGGCGGCTCTGTTGCAGCAGTCCGCCGCGAAGGTGGGACTCGAGCTAGCAGTCGAGCGGGTACCCGCCGACGGCTACTGGTCGCATCACTGGATGAAACATCCGCTCGGCTTCGGCAATACCAACCCGCGGCCCACGGTGGACCTGCTGTTCAGCACGCTCTTCAAGTCCGATGCCCCGTGGAACGAGAGCGGCTGGAACAACGAGCGATTCGATCAACTGCTGCTCGCCGCGCGTTCCGCAGGCGACGAATCCAGGCGCAAACAGCTCTATGCCGACATGCAGGTGTTGGTACACGAGCACTGCGGAGTGGCGATTCCGGCGTTTATCAGCCTTTTGGATGCCTACGACCGCCGGCTCCAAGGCTATGGGTCCATTCCGATTGGCGGCTTGATGGGCTACTCGTTCGCAGAGCACGTCTGGTGGACGGGATGAGGGCGTGGCCATGCTCGTGCGGCTGATCCTGAAGCGGCTCGGACTCGCAGCGTTGACCCTGCTGTTGGTTTCCGGCATCGTGTTTTCCATTGCCTCGTGGCTGCCTGGCGATGCGGCGCAAGCCGCGCTCGGGCAGAGCGCAACACCCGAACTGCTCGCGGCAATGCGCGCGCAGATGGGTTTGGACCAGCCCGCGCTGGTGCGTTACATACACTGGATCGCCGGCTTGCTGACGGGAGATGCCGGCCGCTCCCTCGCCAACGATCTCCCGGTGAGCGATCTGATCGCCAAGCGCCTGCCGAAGTCGCTGCTGCTGGCCGCCTTTACGACAGCCGTATCGGTCCCGCTTGCCCTGGGAATCGGGATTCTGGCCGCGATGTATCGAGGCTCGCGGCTCGATCGGGCGCTCAGCATTGCCACCGTCGCCATGGTGGCGGTGCCGGAGTTCCTCGTGGCCACGCTCGCCGTGTTGGTTTTCTCCGTGCAGCTGCACTGGCTACCGGCGCTCTCGTACATTCCGGACGACCCCTCGCTGCGTCAGCTCGCGCGCGCCTACGCCATGCCGGTCCTGACACTCTCCTTCGTCGTATCGGCGCAAATGGCCCGGATGACACGCGCCGCCGTCATCGATCAACTCGACCGCCCCTACGTGGAGATGGCGGCGCTCAAAGGCATACGGCCCGCGCGCATCGTGCTGACGCATGCATTGCCAAACGCCGTGGGCCCCATCGCAAATGCAGTGGCACTGAGCCTGTCGTACCTTCTCGGCGGGGCGATCATTGTCGAGACCATCTTCAACTATCCGGGCATCGCCAGTCTCATGGTGGATGCGGTGAGCAATCGCGACATGCCGCTCCTGCAGGCCTGCGCCATGATCTTCGCCGCAGCGTACTTGGCCCTGGTGCTCATCGCCGATATCTGCGCCATCCTCTCGAACCCGAGGCTGCGCGGCACATGATCAAACCCGTAGCTTCTTCCCCGGATGAGGTGCGCGATGCGGCCAACGTGGGCAAAGTACGCGACCTGCGCGACGTGGCGGACACGGCCGGCGAGACCCGCAGCGCGCGTCCACGTTATTCTCTCTGGCGACGGTTGCCCCCGTCGGGTTGGATCGGCGCAGCCATCGTCGCGTTCTGGGCCGCGGTCGCTTTGTTTGGCGGCTTACTCTCCCCGCACGATAGCGGCGAGGTAATCTCCGTGGAGGTATTTGCTCCCCTGAGCGCGCACAGTCCTCTGGGGAGCGACTTTCTGGGCCGCGACATGTTGAGCAGGATGCTCGTCGGCGCTCGCTACACGGTGGGTCTCGCGCTGGCGGCGGCGTTACTGGCCAGCATCACCGGTACATTGCTCGGTCTGGCCGCCGCAGTGGCCGCGAAGTGGTTCGACGAGATCCTCAGCCGGCTGCTCGATGGTCTCATCTGCATTCCCAGCAAGATCTTTGCGCTCGTCATGGTGGCCGCGTTCGGCTCATCGGTGGGTGTTTTGTTGCTGACGGCGGCCCTCACCTACACCCCGGGTGCGTTTCGGATCGCGCGTTCTCTGGCCGTCAATACGGTAGTGCTGGACTACGTACAGGTAGCCCGCGCCCGGGGCGAAGGCCGTCTTTACATCGCCTGCCGCGAGATCCTGCCTAACATCATCCAGCCGATGATGGCGGACTTCGGACTGCGGTTCGTATTCATCGTATTGCTGCTGAGCGGTCTGAGCTTCCTCGGCCTGGGAGTGCAGCCCCCGGCTGCCGATCTCGGCTCTCTTGTGCGCGAGAACATATCCGGCTTGTGGGACGCTGCGCCCGCCGTGATCATTCCGGCGCTCGCGATCGCCTCACTCACCATCGGCATGAACCTGTTGATCGATAACTGGCCGGGCGCGGCGCGGCGGGGAGCAGGAGGACGATGACTCCGGCCCTCGCAATGCCTGACTTCGTGCGGGTGCACGGCTTGCACGTCGCCGCGCACAATTTCCGCGGCGAAGACGCGCCCATCGTGAGTGATGTCAGCTTCTCGATCGGCAAGGGAGAGGTCCTCGCCCTGATTGGCGAGTCAGGCTCGGGAAAAACGACTATCGCTTTGGCACTGATGGGCCACACACGCGCCGGGTGCCGGATCACCTCGGGTTCGGTTCACATCGGTAGCACCGACGTGCTGTCGCTGGGTCACAAAGGCCTTCTCGACCTGCGCGGACGCGAAGTGTCCTACATCGCACAAAGTGCCGCGGCGTCTTTCAATCCCGCGCGCCCCCTCCTCGATCAGGTCATCGAAAGCGCTCGCACCCATGGCATGTTATCCCGTGCGCAGGCTGAGGCCAAAGCGATAGAGATGTTCCGCTCTCTGTCATTACCGGAGCCGGAGCTCATCGGACGCCGTTACCCACACCAGCTTTCGGGCGGACAGCTGCAACGGATGATGGCGGTGATGGCGCTGATCACAGATCCAAAACTGGTGATTCTCGATGAGCCCACGACAGCGTTGGATGTCACGACACAAATCGACGTGTTGCGATCCTTCAAGAAGCTGCTCAGCGAGTGCGGCACCTCGGCAATCTACGTCTCGCACGATTTGCCTGTCGTGGCGCAGATGGCCGACTACATCGTTGTGTTGAATTGCGGCAGAATCCGGGAAAACGGCCGATGCGAGGAGCTCCTGAGCAACCCGCAGGATCCGTACACGCGGAAGCTCATCTCGGCAGCCAAGCCCCATGTTCGGGTACAGCCTCGTCTCCACGTGCAACTTGCGGTAGACACACTACCTGCCCCCGCCGCGACTCCCGCGCTCGAGATCCGAGGCCTGGTCGCCGGTTATGGGCCAATCGATGCGCAAGGCTTGCCACGCAAGACCGTGCTCCGTAACGTCGATCTCACACTCGAGCGCGGGGCCACCCTGGGCGTTATCGGTGAATCCGGATCCGGCAAGTCCACGTTAGCTCGCGTCATCGCCGGACTCACCCCGCCGGCCGCCGGTACCATCACATTCAACGGCAAGCCGCTCGATGCCCACATCGAGGGCCGCACGCGTGATCAGTTGCGGCGGATCCAGATCGTGTTCCAGAACGCAGACACGGCGCTCAATCCCGCCCACACCGTCAGCGGCCTGCTGGGCCGTCCTCTAGAGCTCTATCACGGCGTCCGTGGCGCGGAGCGCGAGCAGCGCGTCACGCGCCTGTTGGACCAGGTGCACCTGCCTCGTGAGATTGCGAGACGCCGCTGTGGCGAGCTGTCGGGAGGCCAGAAGCAGCGTATCAACCTGGCGCGGGCATTGGCCGCCGAACCGGATCTCATCCTCTGCGATGAGGTCACGTCCGCTCTCGACACCGTCGTCGGTGCGGCTGTTCTGGATCTTTTGATAGATCTGCGCCGCGAGTTGAACCTGTCGTATCTATTCATCAGCCACGACATTTCCACGGTGCGCTCGATTTGCGACGACGTGCTCGTTCTGTATCGGGGTGAGCCGGTGGAATCGGGTGCCGCGGAGCAGGTCACTACCGAGCCGCAGCACAGTTATACCGCCCTTCTCATGGCCTGCGTACCGCAATTACGACCGGGCTGGCTGGAAGAGGCACCAGCGCGGCATGCCCCAGAACGATCGACGGAAATGCCATGAGCGCGCCACCCAACCACACCGCACCCCTCCAGGCAGCATGTCGACCGAGTTGACCCTCCGGCGGATGCGGCCGGAGGACCTCCAGGCCGGATTACAGCTGACCCAGGCGGAAAACTGGTCGCATCGCCTGGCGGACTGGGCATTGCACTTTCGCCTCGGCCAGGGCTGGGTGGCCTGCGATCTCAGGGGGGAGGTCCTCGGAACGACGTTGTGGTGGGCCTATGGAGAGCGGTTCGGCACGGTGGGGCTCGTCGTCGTCAATCGGGCTCATCAAGGCAAGGGCATCGGCCGGCTCCTCATGAACACTGTGTTGCAGGATGCCGGTGCCCGCACGCTGCAGCTCGTTGCAACCCGCGCCGGTTTGAAGCTCTATCGACAGTGCGGGTTTGCGGAATTCAATCTGATTGGCCAACACCAGGGACTGGTCAGGCCTCAATCGGCCGCCTCGGTCTCCGCGGGCACGCACTTGCCTCCCCTACCGGCTGCGCCGCTCCCGGCAGGCACGCAATTGCGCCCCTTATCGGCCACAGACCGGCAGCGAATCGTTGAGTTAGACACCGCCGCCATCGGCGCGCCGCGGACAGCCCTGATTGCAGCCGTTCTGGATGTCGGCCGAGGCGTGGTCGCAGAGCGGGAGGGACGGGTGACCGGCTTCGCGTTGGCTCGCGATTTCGGCCGAGGAACGAGCATCGGTCCAGTCGTCGCAGCAGACGAGACGCTCGCCACCGCGCTTATTGCGCACCATTTGCGGGATGCCAGCGGGTTCGCCCGTGTCGATATCCCCGCGGATGCCGTGCAACTCGCCAGTTGGCTGGAGGCTGCGGGACTGGCTTGTGTAGATCGAGTAACCGTCATGGTCCGCGGAGAGCCGCCCGAGCCCACCGGTGATGCCCGCGTGTTTGGCCTGGTCTCGCAGGCGCTGGGCTGATGAACGACTCCCTTGGAGCCCCCATGAGCGTTCTGTATCGTGCGGACCCCGAGCGCGGACGCGTCTGGGCGCGGATCTTCGCCGAGCGAGCCCCGGATCTGACATTCCATATCTGGCCCGAGACGGGCGCGCCGGCCGAGGTGCGCTATCTCATCGCCTGGGCCCCCTCGGCCGAGTTGTTGTCTAGCTTACCGAATCTGCAGGTGCTGTTCTCTACCGGGGCCGGAGTAGATCACATCGATCTCTCGCGCGTTCCAGCGGGCGTACCTGTAGTGCGCATGGTGGAACCGAATGTCGTGGACGGCATGGTGGAGTACGCAACGTTGTCGGTACTCGCCCTCCATCGCAACCTGCTGGATTATGCTCGGACGCAAACAGCTGGCCTCTGGCGGCCGCTCGAAGTGTTGCCGGCTAGTGCACGCCGCGTCGGTGTCCTGGGATTGGGCGTCCTCGGCCGCGCCGTGTTGGACCGGTTGCGCCCGTTCGGCTTCCAGCTCAACGGCTGGAGCCGCTCGGCAAAGGAGATTCCCGGCGTCACCTGTTATGCCGGCCAGCGCGCGCTCGAAGGTTTTCTCTCGAACTGCGACATCCTCATCTGTTTGCTACCGCTCACGCAGGAGACCCGCGGGATCCTCGACACGCACACGCTTGCCATGCTCCCGAGGGGAGCAGCGCTGATCAACGTGGGCCGAGGCACGCATCTGCACCAACCTGCCCTGCTCGAAGCGTTGGATGCCGGACACCTCTCAGCGGCGATTCTCGATGTGTGCGATCCGGAGCCGCTACCGCAGCACCATCCGCTGTGGGTGCACCCACGTGTCCTCCTGACACCACACATCGCGAGCGTCACGCAGCCCGGCACAGCCGCTCCGATCGTGCTGGAAAACATCCGGCGGCATCAGCGCGGCGAGCCGCTGCACGACGTCATCGACCGCAATCGAGGTTACTGAGTGCGCCGTACAGAGTGGATAGCCCTACTGATCGCGATTGCAGCTCCCGCGATCGCGCTGGCGCAGACGGACGAGATCCAGGTTTACGATGCTGCGATCGCGCCGCCCGGCACACTAGGGCTGACCTGGCACAACAACTTCACGCCGCTCGGGGCCACAGTCGCGGCTGAGCCGGGCGGGATCATTCCCGACCGGTCGCTCAACGGCGTCACCGAATGGGCCTACGGGGTGACGGACTGGTTCGAGGCCGGTTTGTACCTGCCGTTGTACAGCCGCACGCGCACGGGCGCTGTCCTCTATGATGGATTCAAACTTCGCACGCTATTCGTCGTGCCGCACGCCGCGGAGCGCAATTTCTTCTACGGCGTCAATTTCGAGTTCAGTGTCAACACGGCGCACTGGGACACCCACCGGTACACAGCGGAGATCCGGCCGATCATGGGTTGGCATCTCGGCAAGCTCGATCTGGTGTTCAATCCCATCCTGGACAGCGCTTACGACGGGGTTTTGAATCTGCGGTTCGCGCCGGCCACGCGGATCGCGTACGCCGTCCGCAAAGACCTGACCCTGGGGATCGAGGAGTACGCCGACTTCGGTCCGCTGAGGCGGTTCGACCGAAGTAGGGACCAGCCTCACCTGCTGTTTGGCGTCATGGATTGGGCCGTGGGACGGATGGGCGTCGAAGTCGGTGCCGGTTTCGGGCTGACTCGGGCGAGCGACCATCGGGTGTTGAAGATGATTCTGACCTGGGATCTCATGAGCACGTGAATGGAGAGACGAGCATGTTGCTGACGTCCTTCAAAGTGTTGAGCCTGGGGTACCACGGGACCCTGATCGATCGGGATACGGGCATTTGCACGGCCTTGAAGCCGCTGCTCACCGCGGCGCGGCTCAAGCTCGATCGCTCGCAGGCGGTGGCGGCGTTTGGGCGCTATGAATCCGTTCAACAGGCGCAAACCCCGGACATGCTCTATCGGGACGTCTTGGCGCACGTGCACCAGCGTCTTTCGCGCGAATGGGGCGTCCTGTGCTCCGACGATGACCACGCCCTGTTTGCGAGCTCGTTGGCACACTGGCCGGTGTTCGCGGATGCGCCAGCCGGATTGCAGTACCTGAGGCGGTATTTCAAGCTCGTCATTGTGTCCAATATCGACCGGATGGGCTTTGCGGCCAGCAGCCGGCGCCTGGGAGTGCGCTTCGAGGCCGTGTACACGGCCGAGGAGATCGGGTCCTGCAAGCCGGACCCCCGGAATTTCAGGCATCTGGTGGGGGGTATGGAGAAGCTCGGATTTTCGCGTTTCGACATCGTGCACGCGGCGGCCAGCCCGGTACGCGATCTTGCTCCGGCTCGGGCGTGCGGACTGGCGACGGCGTGGATCGATCGGCAGCCGCCCGAGCCCACCGAACCGGCGCCGGAAGGCGCCAATCAGGTCGGATTCGACTTCCGTCTGCGCAGTATCGCGGATATGGTGAAAGCACATCAGGAAGAGCTGCGGGCGTGAGGCCCGCATTGGGGGGATTCCAGGACACAGTGGTCTTGCGATGAGCGAATTCGGCCAACGAATTCGCCGGGCGGGGTAACGGCAAAATGGCCGCGGTCAAGCTTGATCGGATTGATCTCAATATTCTCGCCCAGCTGCAGCGGAACGGGCGCATTACCAACATCGACCTGGCCAGGGCCGTGGCGCTGTCGCCGAGCCCGTGTCTGATGCGGGTCAAACGACTCGAGGAAGCCGGGTACATCACGAGCTACAACGCGCGGATCGATCTCGCCAAGCTCGGCGAGACGATCATGGTCTTCACCGAGGTCACCCTCAACGATCATCACCGCGAGGACTTCGTCAAGTTCGAGGCAGCAATCCGCACCATCGACGAGGTCATCGAGTGTCATCTGGTGAGCGGCGGATACGACTACCTGTTGAAGTTCATCACACGCGGCGTCGCTCACTATCAGTCGGTCATGGAGAGCATCCTCGAACACGACATCGGCGTCGCCAAGTACTTCAGCTACATCGTGATCAAGTCGCCGATCGAGAAGCTGCATTACCCGCTAGCGAAACTCTTCAGCCCCGAGCGCTAAAAGCCTGAACGCTAGAAATGATAGCTCGCCGTGATGTTGAATGTTCGGGGCACACCCGGATTCACCCACAGCTGCGCGTAGGAGCTCGGGTAGTAGACCCTGTCCAGGAGGTTGTTGATTTCCGCGGATAGCTTGAAGTGTCCGGTGAGCTCGCAGGAGGCCACGAGCTTGATCAATGCATATGAGGGCAGATAGAAGGTGGTTCCGGTCTCACCCAGGCGCCTGCTGACGTAGTTGACTCCGCCGCCCACGCTGAACATCTGCTCGCCCAGGGGAATGTCCTCGAACAGCATCGCATTGCCGCTGTGGGCCGGCACGTTGATGAGTGGGGTGCCGGCCGTAAGCGGGCGCGCGAAGTCAGGGTCCAGGATCGATTTGGAGATATATGCATCTATGTACGCGTACGAAATCATGGCGCGCAGATGCAGGGGCAACCGGGCCGTCACGTCCGCCTCGACCCCCTTGCTCTGCGCCGCGCCGATAGCGAGCGAGAAGCCGGCATTGGCCGGATCCGCCGTAAGGATGTTGTCCTTGTCCGTCCTGAACACCGCCAACGTGCCGTTCAGGGCACCACCGGGTGTCTTGAACTTGGTTCCAACTTCGTAGGACTTGGTCTTTTCGGGTGCAAAAGCCACCCCATGCGCGTCCTGGCCCGTGTTGGGCCGGAAGCCCTTCGCATAGCTCGCGTACAGGGACACGGACGCAGTGGGCTCGAAGACCAGCCCGAAATCCGGGCTCACGGCCGTAACGCTCTGGTGCGAAGTGACTCCCGCGATGAAATCCCGCAGCGACTGGCGGAAGTCGTCGTAACGCACGCCGGCGCGGAACTTCCATTTCGAGGTCAGATCGATCTGGTCATGCAGGTACACACCCCACGCCTGGTCCCTTTCCAACGTGTGAGTGAAGGGGCCGAGAGGCGGGAGAATTCCATAAACCGGAGCAAACACATCGATGCCGTTGAGAGCCGTAATGCTCGTGGTCGGCGTAGCGACCGGCGGACGATAGCGGCCCTGAACCATTTCCAGCTTGAAATAATCATCGTCCGCGCCAAGGAGAACGTGATGAACCAGGCTGCCGGTGGAGAAGCGGCCGGAGAGCTCCGCCCTGGGTACCACGTCATTGCCGTGATAGTCACGCGAGATGCGCCGGCGGGCGAGGATGTCACCCCCCTTCAAGAAGGGATTGCGCGCAGCCGCCAGCTCCGGATCCTCACCGATCCCCTGCAGCGCGGTATTCAGGTCTCCCAGTCCCAACAGCAGCGTCCAGTCGTCGCTGAAGTCATGCTGAAAGCTCAACTGATTGCTAAATGACTGGGTAATCGTAGGCCCGTTGCCCGGCTCGCCGAGGAAAGTCGAGATCGGCACGATGCCGAGAACGCCATTGCGGGCGACGATGCCGCGATCGAACGGCGCCTCCTGACGAACGAACTCGAATTCGTATGAGAGCGTGGTGCGCTCGTTGATGCGCGCCAGCAGCGAGGGCGTAACGACATACTTCTTCGAAGTCACCGTATCGCGAAAGCTGTCGGCATGCTCGTACGCGCCGTTGATCCGCGCGGCAACAGATTGATTGAGCGGGCCAGTCCAGTCGCCCTGCGCGCGGTACGTTTGATAACTTCCTCCGGACAGGTCGATACTGCCCTCTTCATGGAAGAGCGGCTTCTTGGTAATGATGTTGACGGTACCGCCAGGCTCACCGCGTCCAAAGAGAGCCGAAGCGGGCCCCTTGACGACCTCGATGTGATCGACGTCCGACAGGTCGCGCGGACCGACAAAACCGCGCCCACCATTGAAGCCATTGACGAGAAAGCCGCTGGGAAGGTTTTCGTTGCCCGCAAAGCCGCGGATGGCATACGCGTCCCAGAAGCCGCCGAAATTGTTCTGCCGCGCGACGCCGCTGACCAGATCGAGCGCGCTGTCGAGCCGCGTGATCCCCACATCTTTGAGCAGTGAGGCGCTGAGCACCTGCACGCTTTGCGGCAGATCCTGCAGCGGCGTATCTCCGCGATAAGCCTGTTTCTGCGCCGTGACGACGACCTCGTGGACGTCATCGGAATCGGTCGCGGCCCCATCTGCAAGCACGGCCACGGGGCTCAACAAGCAGGCAGTCGCGGCCAGAAGCTTGATACGGGGGCCTGAAATGTTCGACACGAGGCGGACTCCCCTAAAACGTGGTTGGTTCACTCAGTGTCACGCCGACGAGCCTTCCTGCCCGTCATCGGGTCTTCTTCGGCCACAGTCCGCGCAGGTCCTGCTTTACGTCTCCAACACAGCGCAGCCGGTCAACTCGCTCGGCGAGCGCAGCTTCCGTCCTCTATCAACTCGTGACGGGGCTGCGTCGGAGGAAGATTCTGCCGTGCACCGTTGCGCATGTTCACCCGAATCGGCATGGTTTTCGCGCCAGTTATTTGCCTTGAGCGAGCCGGGAAGGTAGAAAATGCCGTCAGGTTCGCCGCTACCACCTCTCCCCCGGGAGTACCCATGTCCACCACCTCCCCTCCCCGGTCCTCCACCGAGCTGCAGGCCCGCATTGGCGCCATCGCGGCGGAAATGCAGCCCATCCGGCGGGACATCCATCGACATCCGGAGCTGGGTTTCAACGAGCGGCGCACTGCCGGAATCGTCGCCGAGCTGCTGCGCCGGTGGGGTATTTCCGTGCACGAGGGCCTCGGGCGGACCGGTGTGGTGGGGGTGATCACCGCCGGCAGCTCGCCCCGTTCGATCGGACTGCGCGCCGACATGGATGCGCTACCGATCCGTGAGGCGTCAGGCCGGGAATATGTCAGCACACACGAAGGGATCGCACACAGTTGCGGCCACGACGGTCATACCGCAATGCTCCTATGCGCGGCGCGCTATCTCGCCGAAACGCGTCGATTCGACGGGCGAGTTCATCTGATCTTTCAGCCGGCCGAAGAAGGCCAGGCCGGGGCCCACGCCATGATGAAGGATGGTTTGTTCGAAAAATTCCCCTGCCAGGAGATCTATGCCCTGCACAACTGGCCGTCCCTGCCGGCGGGTACGGTGGCAACCCGGCCCGGGGCCATCATGGGGGCAGCAGACCGGTTTGAGATCACCATACGTGGCGTCGGCGGGCACGCCGCGCTGCCTCATTTGGGCACCGATACGGTGCTCTGCGCCGCACAGATCATCACCGGCGCGCATACGTTGGTTTCGCGCAGAATCGATCCAAGCGCCAATGCCGTAGTGTCCATCACCTGTGTCCATGGAGGGAGCGCACACAACGTGCTGCCATCCGAAGTGAAGTTGACTGGCACGGTGCGAACCTTCGATCCAGTCATCCAGGACAAACTGGAAGCCGCTCTTCGGGATCTCGCAACCGGAACGGCCAGAACAGCAGGTTGCACCGCTGCCATCGAATACGTCCGGTACTACCCGGCAACGATCAATGACCCCCAATGCGCCGCCCACGTCCTCGAGACGAGCCGCGCCCTGTTTGGATCCGCGTTGATTCCCGACGCCCCCGCCGCCACCTCCGAAGACTTCGCATTCATGCTGCAGCAAGTCCCGGGCGCCTACGTCTGGTTAGGTCAAGGTAAAGGACCCAACACCCCGCAACTTCACGACCCGGCATACGACTTCAACGACGAGATCCTCCCCATCGGCGCCTCCCTGTTAGCCGCCTTGGCCGAGTCTCGCCTCCCGCCACTGGCAAGATCCGCATGACCTTACTGAAAATTGACAAACCGTCGATTTGTAGTAATGTAATTGCATGTCCTCCGTTACTACAAATCGACATGCTTTTGTCGGGCGGAAGACCGAGCTTGCCCAGCTGCGCCGCACCGCCCGCCTGGCGAAAGCCGGACTGATTGTATGTCGCGGTCGGCGTCGCATCGGCAAGAGCACTCTGATCGAGCACTTCGCGCGCCAGGAATTCCAGCACTTTTACGAGTTCCAGGGACTCGCGCCACGAGAATCTCTCGATAACCGGCATCAGCTCGAAAATTTCAGCCGCCAATTGGGGGAGCAATTTCGCCTGCCACCTTTGCAGCTGCACAGCTGGCATGAGGCCTTTGCCCTGTTGGCTCGCTTGACGGAAGGCCAGAGAGCCTTGATCTTCCTCGACGAGATTTCCTGGATGGCCTCCCGTGACCAGGACTTCGTTGGACAGCTCAAGATCGCTTGGGATACCCGATTCAAAAAGAACCGTAGGCTCATTCTGGTTTTGTGCGGCTCGGTCTCATCCTGGATCGACAAGAATATCCTCAACAGCGCGGACTTTCTGGGTCGCGTCTCGCTATCGCTCGATCTTCACGAGCTACCGCTCGACCAGTGCAGCGAGTTTTTCACGGCCGTCGGTGGAGCGCCTGGTGCGCGGATGAGCATGACCGAGAGAACGCGCATTCTGTGCGTCACGGGTGGAGTGCCCCGTTACCTCGAGGAGATCGAGTATGGCGCGACCGCGGAACGTAACATCATCGATCTGTGCTTTAGCCGCGGTGGTTTCCTGCTGGACGAGTTCGACAAGATCTTCAACGACATCTTCTCCGCCCGTGCCCCAATCTACCGACAGCTCGTTGGTACGTTGACCGAAGGCTCGCGCACGTTCTCGGAAATCTGCGCCGAGATAGGTGTCGCCCCAAGCGGCATATTCAGTGAATACCTGGAGGATCTCGAGGCTGCTGGTTTCGTACGACGCGATTACGTCTATAGCCTTGCCACCGGGAGACGTGGCAAGCTCAGCCACTATCGCCTGAAAGACAACTACCTGCGTTTCTATCTCAAATATATCGAGCCCGCGCGGGAGAAGATCGATGCCGGAATCTTCGATTCCGACGCGGTGCGCAGCTTCGCGGCATTCGATGCAATCATGGGATTGCAATTCCAGAATCTGGTGCTGAACAATATTCCACTCGTCCTCGAGAGCCTGAAAGTCAATCTTTCCCAGCTCCGCAGCGCCTCACCCTACTTCCAACACCAAACCCGCCGCCAGAAGGCTTGCCAGATCGACCTCCTCATCGATACAAAGTACGCCGTGTATATCTGCGAGATCAAGCTCCGGACCTCGCTGCCCTTGTCCATCGTTGACGAAGTCGCCGAGAAAGGGGCACGTCTGAAAGTCGATCGCACCAAGAGCCTGCGCCGCGTGCTGATCTATCTTGGCGAGCTCGCTCCAGGTCTCGAAGCCAGCGGAGCGTTCGACCACCTCATCCCGTTCGAGAAATTCCTGCAGCCTGCGGCTTAGGCGCGCCTCACACGGCGCCCCCACAGCGCAAGCTCTGCAATCTAGTATCGCGACACTTAAATAACGGAACAGGCATCAATTGCTGTCAAAGCGTCGTCGTTGCGGAACTCGTTGAGGGTTCGTAACCTCCCGGTTACTCAATCGCAGCGGAGGCCCGCATCGGAGCACAGTATGGAAACACCTTCTCGATGGCTCAGACGCACCGCCCCTGGCCGGCCTGTCCGCCAGCTCTTGTTGAGCGCCATTCTCGCGAGCTCCCTGCTGCTTGCGGCGCAGCCCCCTCCGCAGAGCTCGAATCTACTCGGCGGTATGGACACGGCGATCCGGCCGGGCGACGATTTCTTCAGCTATGCAAATGGAGGATGGGTGAAGCACACCTCCATTCCGCCGGATCGATCCTCGTTTGGCGTATTCCAGGAATTGATGGAGCTCACCGACAAGCGTCTCGCCGAGCTGATTCGAGACACCGCTGCATCGTCCCCGGCAACGGGCACGGTCCCTCGGCAGGTGGCCGACTACTACAACAGCTTTATCAACGAGACGGCCATCGAGAGCAAGGGCCTCGCGCCACTCCAACCGACGTTAGACCGCATCGAAGCGCTCAAGAACCGGTCGATGCTGGCGCATTTTCTCGGTACCACCCTGCGTGCCGACATCGACATCCTGAATTCCACGCAACTTCATACCGATCATCTCTTCGGCCTCTGGGTAGCGCAGGATCTCGATGACCCTTCCCACTATGCGCCGTTCCTGGTGCAGGGCGGGCTCGGCATGCCCGATCGCGACGATTATCTCGCCGATTCGCCGCACATACGCGAGCTGCAGGGTCAGTATCGAGCCTACATCGTCTCATTGTTGCGACTGAGCGGCGTGGCGGACCGGGATGCCGAGGCGCAGGCGGCGCGCATCTACGATCTGGAACATCGCGTCGCCGAAGTCCATGTCAACCGCACCGACTCGGAGGATGTCCAACGCGGTCACAATCACTGGACGCGGCAGGAATTTTCC
>Ga0105240_10006410_pt1 | contig 17302 bp, 19 predicted proteins | sample KBSC54metaG_FD_80426 | JGI IMG/M metagenome (GOLD analysis project Ga0105240, IMG submission 80426) | Corn rhizosphere microbial communities from Kellogg Biological Station, Michigan, USA - KBS C5-4 metaG | ecosystem: Host-associated > Plants > Roots > Rhizosphere > Soil | place: Michigan, USA...
TGAGGACCCCAAGTTCTCAGTGGAGCGTTACGAAGAAATGATTCGTAATCATGACCAGTATTTTTTTGATGCGCAGGCGTTTGAAAACATTATCGACTACTACATCGAAAAGAATGACCCGGCTAAGGCCCTGCAAGTGGTAGAGTACGCATGTAACCAACATCCATTTGCAGCTGTATTTTTAATTAAGCAAGCCCAACTTTTCGTTGTCACCAACCGTGTCAGCGATGCATTCCTGTCGCTGGAGAAAGCCGCCATGCTCGAAGCTTCGGATGCAGATATTTATCTGATCCGCGGCAATCTGTACGAAAGCATGGAGCGCTACTCAGAAGCTTTGGAGAACTATGAAAAGGCCCTCGAGCTTGCTGATGAAACCGACGAAATTTTGCTGCACCTGGCTTATGTGTACCAAAACATGGGCGACTATGAAACGGCCATCAGTTATCTGAAGCAATGTTTGCAGCAGAATATGGAAAATCAGGATGCTCTTTACGAACTGGCTTTTTGCTACGACGTGATGGACAACCAGGAGGAGAGCGTGCAGTTCTACATGCAGTACATTGATAGCGAGCCTTACAGCTACGCTGCCTGGTATAACTTAGGAAATGCCTACACCAAGCTTAGCTTATTTGAAAAAGCAATTGATGCGTACGACTATGCCATATTGATCAAGGATAGCTTTGCATCAGCTTATTTCAACAAGGGTAATGCTTTGGTGAACCTGGAGAAATATGCAGAAGCGATAGAAGTTTACCGCCAGACGTTTGAGTACGAACAACCTAATGCGGACACCTATTGCGCCATTGGCGAATGCTACGAAAAGCTGGAGCAGATGGACGATGCACGCGCTTTCTACAAAAAAGCTGTAAAAATGGATTCCAAACTGGCCGATGCATGGTTTGGAATAGGCGTGACGCTCGACTTTGAGGAACGTTATTTTGAAGCACTACACTTCTATAAAAAAGCGCTTGACCTGGATATAGCCAATGCCGACTATTGGTTTGCTATTGCCGATGCAGAATACAAACTTGGTCACATACCCGAGGCAGAACAGGCCTACGAAAAGGTGGTTGAATTGAACCCGATCGACGTAGATGCCTGGCTGGACTACTCTTCTGTTTTGTATGAGCAAAGTAAACTTTCAGAAGCAATAGAGGTAATGTCGCAGGCGATAAAAAATAATCCTGATGCGGCTGAGTTATACTATCGTATGGTGGCCTATCTGTTTGCCTCAGGCGATTATAAAGAAGCGCTGAATTTCCTGGAACTGGCATTAGCTTCGGATTCGGAAAAACATTATATCCTGTTTGATTACCTGCCTCAGTTGCAGAAAAACAAGGTAATACTGGATATCATCAACAGATACTGTAAGTAAATATGCGGATTTTTGGATGTGCAGATGTGCAAATGATTGAGTTTGCCCTCTGCACATTTTTTGTCTGAACATACGTGCATCTATTTAATCTGCACATCCTCGCATTTGCACATCTGCACATTGTAAAAAATCCGTTTCTTACCCAATTCGCACATCTGCATATTTGCACATCTGCACATTTTTCCTGACCTTTGCGCCATTAGAACTTTTTGTTATAGTCTATAACTAAAATAGATAATGATGAACTACCCTTTAAATAATATTCCGGAACGCACTGTTAAACCCCGAAACAGTGGCATTACGATGGTGATGGATAAGGGGTTAAGTTTGCGCCAGGTTGAGGATTTTATAGAAGTAGGCGGTCCGTATACAGACATTGTGAAACTGGGCTGGGCAACATCATTTGTAACCCCAAACCTTGATGAAAAACTGAAACTATACCGCGATGCAGGCATCCCGGTTTATTTTGGCGGTACTTTGTTTGAAGCATTCGTGATACGCAACCAGTTTGACGACTATCGCCGCACATTGGATAGATACCAAATGGAACATGCGGAAGTATCGGACGGGTCGATCGAGATAGAGCATGAAGTAAAATGCGATTACATCCGCAAACTCAGCGATCAGGTAACCGTGATATCAGAAGTAGGCTCCAAAGACGTGACCAAAATATTTGCCCCATATAAGTGGATCAAACTGATGAATGCCGAAATTGAGGCAGGATCATGGAAGGTAATTGCTGAAGCACGCGAAAGTGGTAATGTCGGTATTTATCGCGATTCGGGAGAAGTAAGGCAGGGTTTAGTTGATGAAATATTGACCCAGATTCCGGAAGAAAAGATTATTTGGGAGGCCCCGCAAAAGGCGCAGCAGGTGTGGTTTATTAAGTTGATTGGTGCCAATGTGAATTTAGGTAATATAGCCCCTGCAGAAGTGATCCCGCTGGAGACGCTTCGCTTAGGTATCCGCAGCGATACTTTCGATCATTTTTTGAACCTATAAATACATCTGCATATGTTAGCAAGGCCTTCGGATAATATTCGAGGGCTTTTTTGTTAATGGCCAGATCGATAATAAGGAAAAGTTTGTACCTTCATTATTTATCGAACCGATGGACAATATTTGCATAGTTGTAGGATTTTATAAAACCTCAATCGGGGAAATGTTAATTGTCAAAATCTCGAATAAAGAATTCCAATTTCAAACAGGGATGACGTTACACAAAAATCAAGATACAGTTTGGAAGATTATATCAGTTGGCTTAGGAAAAAAGCCTACCCATAAAACTGACGAATCAGATGATTATAGATTAATTCGAGATTGCAAAGTGGAGCATATTAATGGTGAGAATATATTATTAGAAGGTGATCGACTAGTTATACAACTTCCATAACAGCTATATAAGTTTCAGTTTCTCAACTGACATTGAGAAAAAGATTATCTTCGGACATAAAATTATGGCCGCATCTAAACTCATCAATCCTGATATAGACGATTTTTATTCAACCACTTCTGAAGAAGGCCGACTGCAGCTAGGCCTCGGCCCACTGGAGTTTGAGCGCAATAAAGAACTGATCGGTCGCTATCTGCCTAAAAAAGGAACTGTAATAGATGTGGGCGGTGGCCCCGGAATTTATTCTGAGTGGTTAGCAGGTTTGGGTCATGAGGTAATTCTGATCGAACCGGTTGAAAAGCATATCCGGCAGGCCAATAAACGATCAGCCAAAGCAAAAAAGCCGTTTAAAAGTATATTAGGCGAGGCTCAGAAACTGGAGCTGGCAGATAACTCGGCTGATGTGGCGATCCTGCACGGACCATTATATCATTTGCAATCAAAGGCAGACAGAATCGGCGCAATAACCGAAGCAAAAAGAGTTTTGAAACCGAAGGGCGTTGTACTGGGATTCGCAATCAATCATACGGCATCAACTATTGCTGCTTTATTGAATGGCTTTATCCATGCGCCCGAGATATTTAACATGTGTATGGAAGAACTGAAAACCGGTATCCATACACCGCCTAAAAGTATGCCGGGCGTATTGCCATCGGCCTATTTTCATCGGTCTGAACAATTAAAGACTGAATTTGAAGAAGCGGGTTTAACTTACCTGGATACTTACGCTGTTGAAGGCTTGGTATGGATGGATAAAAACTATTTTGAAACACGCTCAGATGCAAAGAAAAAGGAGAAGATAATGGAACTGATGAAGGTTACTGAAAATGATCCGGCATTGCTCTCATTGAGTCCGCATATGATGATAGCGGGGAGGAAGGAATAGCAGTCTTAATTTGGCCTGCGCTATAAAAAATCCGCGCTTTCTTATTAATATTACAGCATAAAATTATCTCATATCTCCATACTCAAATCTCATATCTAAAATGAAATTGTACGGGCTAATAGGCTTTCCGCTTTCTCATTCCTTTTCAAAAAAATTCTTTACTGCTAAATTTGAAAACGAAGGCATAACCGACAGCAAATACGAGCTTTTCCCTATCGAACATATCACCGGATTGCCTGCTCTATTACAAAGCAATCCCGATCTGTGCGGACTGAATGTGACTGTTCCGTATAAGATTCACGTGCTTAGATACCTCGACTGGATAGAACACGACGCCCGCACCGCAGGTGCTGTAAATTGTATCCGCATCACCGCAGAAAGCCCTGTTACCGCAGCCTTTACGGGAGAAATCGGCATAAAAGGGCACGATTTCAGGCTGGAGGGTTTCAACACTGATATCTATGGGTTTGAGCATTCACTAAAGCCTCTATTAAAACGTCATCATGATGAAGCGTTGATTTTAGGTGATGGCGGTGCAGCCAAAGCAGTTAAATGTGCCTTGGATAATCTGGGTATCAATTTTAAAATGGTTACCCGTAAGCCTGCCCCGGGCCATATTTTGTTTAGCGAACTAAAACCGCATCATATTAAACAGCATAAACTGATCATCAACACAACGCCTATCGGTATGTCGCCTAATGTGGATGAGTGCCCACCGATAAGGTACGAAGCAATTACAGACGAGCATTTGCTTTACGATCTGATCTATAATCCCGAAGAAACCTTATTTTTGAAAAAAGGGGCAGAAATGGGTGCGACTACAAAAAATGGATATGAAATGTTAGTATTGCAAGCCGAAAGATCCTGGGAGATATGGAATTCAAAAAAAATATATCCATGAAGAAATTAGTATGGCTTCTGCCCGTTTTGCTGCTGATGGCTGCCTGTAGCGGCAACCACGATTATTCGCCGAAGCCGCGGGGGTATTTCCGTATCATTTTTCCTGAAAAATCATACCAGCAATATAACAGTCAGTATCCGTTTACCTTTATCTACCCTAAATATGCGGTGATAGAAAAGGATACCAATATTGCTCCTGAAAGAAAGGATAAAAAGCTGTCTAACATGAAATACCTGTTGAACATGCAGTTCCCGCAGTTTAACGGTACGCTTCACCTGAGTTATGAAAGCGTCACCTCAAAAAAGGTATTCGATGAACTGACTGAAGATGCCCGGAATTTCGCATTCAAGCATTCGGTAAAAGCCACTTCAATAGATCAGGCGATCATCCATAATGCTGAGCGGAAAGTTTATGGTATCTATTACACTATTGATGGTAATGCAGCATCGTCCATACAATTTTTTATTACCGATAGCGCAAAAAACTATATGCGTGGTGCACTCTATTTCAATAATACGCCACGCCTGGATTCGATACAGCCCGTACTGAAGTTTGTGAAGAAGGATATCGATACGATGATCAAAACGTTTCGGTGGAAATGAACCTGATTTTGGATTTCGGAGTTGGGATTTCGGAATTATATAATTAAATAATATAACGCTAACAATTCAGAAATATCTATTCAGGATTTAAATCCGAAATCGTAAATCTCAAATCCGAAATGTCAAAGATTCGAGCATTCGTAAACAATCCTTACCAGGAGAACACTTATATTTTATTTGATGAGACCCGCGAATGCGCGATCATCGATCCGGGTATGTATACTGCCGCGGAGCAAAATGCTGTAGTGAATTTTATCAGGGATAATCAGCTAAAGCCTGTTCTATTGCTCAACACCCATTGCCATATCGATCATGTGCTGGGCAATAAATTTATATTCGATCAGTACGGGTTAAAACCGCAGTTTAACGAAGGTGAATCATACGTATTAGCCTCAGTTCCGGCTTATGCACCGCAAATGGGTTTTCAATATGAACTTTCCCCGTTGCCTGATCATTATCTGCCTGAGACAGGATCGGTTTCTTTTGGCAATACCGAATTACAATTGATCTTTGCGCCAGGTCATTCGCCCGCGCACCTCTGTTTTTATGACGAGCCTGTTAATATATTGGTTGGAGGTGATGTGCTATTCCGTGGCAGCATAGGCCGTACCGATTTGCCCGGCGGAAACTATGACCAGTTAATCACCAACATTCGCGAAAAACTATTCACCTTACCGGAAGACTGTGTAGTTTATCCCGGCCACGGCCCCGAAACAACTATCGGCTTCGAGAAAAAGCATAACCCGTTTTTTTAACGTTATACGTTTGAAGTTATACGTTTTACGTAGTTTTAGCAGGAAATGAACGTATACTATAATACGTAAAACATACAACCTTTTGAATACTTCGATCTACATAGCCAAGCGGTACCTTTTTTCGAGGAAAAAGATGCATGCCATCAATATCATTTCCGGGGTATCCATGCTCGGGGTATTTATTGGAAGTGCGGCGCTGGTGATCATTCTATCTGTGTTTAATGGGTTCGAAAAGGTGATTCTGAACTTATACAGCAATTTTACTCCTGAGATCAGGATCGAACCTAAACAAGGCAAAACATTTAATCCGAATACTGCCTATTTTAAAGCCCTAGGCAAGGATCCAAAGCTGTTTTCCTATACCGAAGTGCTGGAAGAAAAAGCGTTGGTCCGATATGGAGCTACGGGCCAGTTTATCGGTACGGTGATGGGAGTAAGCGAAGAGTTTTTGAATAATAAACAACTGGACAGCACGGTCGAAAAAGGCTCATTTACGCTTAAGGCTCACGACCATAACTACGCAGTGATAGGAGCGACAGTGCAGGGCAAATTGTCTGTTAACATTAACGATGAGCTTTCGCCGTTGCAGATCTATTCGCCGCGCCGGAATGCATCCGGCGGAGCCGACCCGCGAAGCGCTTTTGAAGTGCGGTATATTTATCCGTCAGGTATATTCAATATCCAGCAGGACTTTAATGGGTTGATCATCACACCCATCGACTTTATGCGTGATCTGCTGAATGAACCCACCAATGTTTCACATATAGATCTCAACTATAAAAAGGGCACAGACCTGCAATCGGCTCAAAGTGATATAAAAGATAAAATAGATGATAAATTCACAGTTAAAAACCGCTTTGAGCAAAACGCCGATCTGTACAAAACTTTGAATTACGAGCGCTGGTTTATTTTCATGATACTGGTGTTTGTGCTCATCATCGCCGCATTCAATATTATCGGCTCACTGACTATGCTGGTGATCGATAAACAAAAAGATATCGCGATATTAACCAGCCTGGGTGCTGACAAGAAGCTGATACAAGGCATTTTCTTTTTTGAAGGAATGATGATATCGGCTGTCGGTTGTATCCTGGGAATGGCGGTAGGTTTGATCTTTTGTATTTTGCAAGAGCAATTTGGCTTTATAAAATTCGGCGATAACCTTACAGCAATTGATGCTTACCCGGTCGCGTTAAAGTTCACGGACTTTATATTGGTATTTTTAACCGTAGGCATCATAGCCGCAATTGCATCCGGAATTAGCGCACGATTAAGTGTTAAAAGACTCGGAGAGATCAAAGAGGAATTGTAAATTTGAGCGAAAAGCTTAAAGCAGAAAGGCCAAAGCTTTTTAAAAAAAATCAAACAAAGTTGCGGCATATAGCTTTTAGCTTTATGCTTTTACCTTTCAGCTTAAACACATGGAATCGAAACGTCAGCAGAAATTTGCAGGAGTAATACAACAGGATCTGGCAGCTATATTTCAGCGCGAAGGCCTGAACCTTTTACCAAATACACTGATCACCATTACCAAAGTAAGGGTGACACCCGATCTGGCGATCGCACGTGTTTTCCTGAGTTTTTTTAATATCAGCGACACCAAACTGGCATTAAATACCATCAAGGCCCATGCCTCCGAGATACGCTACAAACTGGGCGCCCGCATAAAAGATCAGGCACGCATCATCCCTCAACTCGAATTTTTTGTAGACGATACCAGCGAGTACGTTGAGCGCATGGATAAAATTTTCGACAAGATCAGCAAAGAAGAGAGACAACCGGATACGGAATAAAAGTAGTGCTTAATGGATAAGCATGCCCTTTTATCAAACTACATCAAAACCTATCCTGACAGGATAGGCAAAGTAGTTGATTACAATCCTGAAACTGACCGTCTTTTTCCATTTGATTTCACAGCGTCTAATACCGAGTTAAGCCCGGAAGATGTTTTGGATACGGAGAAATTCAGCGCCTGGGTAAACGCCAAGCTAACCGAAAATAGCTGTCGCTACGGTATCGGTGGCTATATGGAGCACCGCACGCTTTATGCCCGCAGCGAACTATTTAATACCGGGGAAGAGCCCCGTAGATTGCATCTAGGTGTCGATATCTGGGCGGATGCCGGCACGCCGGTTAATTCGCCGATGGAAGGAGTAATACACAGCTTTCAGGATAACGGTCATTTTGGTGATTATGGTCCGACGATCATTTTACAGCACGACTTGGATGGACTAACTCTGTATACCTTGTACGGTCACCTGAATCGTGAAAGCCTGATCTATTTAGCTGTTGGAAAACATATTGCCAAAGATGAACAGATAGCTGTATTTGGCACCAAGGAAGTGAACGGTCATTGGCCGCCGCATCTTCATTTTCAATTGATGTTTGATATGGAAGGCAACACGGGTGATTATCCCGGCGTAGGTTACTATTCAGAAAAAGAGAAATACCTGAAGAATATCCCTGACCCTAATTTGATCCTGAAATTTCCGGATATAAAATAGATGCGGTATATTTAGATTGCACCAAACTTAAACCGTATGACACCACGATCCTTATTTGCCATAATCATAAAAATTATTGGCATTTATCTCCTTATTGGCGCTATTGTTACCATTCCGCAAATGATCACAACTATACTTTCTTTTCGGGGGCAGGTTAGTTATGCCAGTTCGGGTGATTTATTTGCGTTAGCATTCTTTATATTGATCACTGCGGGTATTTACATCACTATCATGAGGTATTGCCTCTTTAAAACAGATTGGCTGATAGGGAAACTACATCTTGATAAGGGGTTTGACGAGGAGAAATTAGAGATTAACATTCATCGTTCAACCGTCTTGAAAATTGCTGTGATTGTCATCGGCGCAGTGCTGGTTATTGATAGCCTGCCGGCGCTTTGCAAAGAGGTATTTGTTTACTCGCAGATGAGTGCACCCGACCGTGGGTTTAAGGAGAACCCCTCTTCAAAATATTTGATAATGGACATAGCCAAATTGTTCATAGGAATTTTCCTGATGACAAGCAGCCGGTTGGTAGTAAACTTTATCGAGCGCAAAAGAAGAGAGCCCTCCCAGTCAGAACAGATCTGACACATCAGGCACAAAAAAAGGATGAATTTCTTCATCCCTTTTTTATATTATTTCGTTCGGTTACTGTTGGTCACCAGGACCGTCATCAGGTGTGCCAACAATTTTATAAACTTTTTGATTGTTATTGTCGCGTGCTTCCTGGTAGTAATAACCGTCTTCAGATACAAAGTATTTTTCGCCATTCAGGCTGATCTTACGACAGTTAGGAGGTAATGACTGAACGATATCACCGATCTGCGGCAATTGCTGATCCATGTCTCCGTTTGGATTGTTGGTATTCAGCTCACCATCTTTACCTGCGATCTGGTAGCTTGTGCTGCCATCGTCTTTGGTTATCGGTTGATAGTAAACGCCATTTGATTCATAATACTGCTCGCCATTGATGACAATAGATTGCGCATTTGACGGTAATGTGGTTACTTCTGCACCAACCGGCGGTTCTACTACAGTATATTCGCTATTATCATATTGATAAAATAAACCACCACTGTAGAAAAATTCGGCATCACCATAATAGAAAGGATAGTATCCGTAAGGCAAAAATCCGATGCTGAAGCCTAAACGTGGCGCATAATAAGTGCCATAATAGCCATGATTGTAGTGGTAGTAGCCACGGGTTCTCCAATAAGATGGACCGTAAAAACCACGGCCGCCAACACCTACTGAAGCACGGCCACCTTCGCCGATATATCCACGGGTGCCTACATAGCTGCGTGCAGTTGTTGCACCGCCATAAGCCGTTGCGCCCGGATTTACAACACCTACCCTATGACCAGGATTAGCAATACCATAACCCGGACTTGCAAAACGTTGAGGTGCAATAGCAACACGGCTGTTAGGATTAACTCCCGGCCTGCCATAACCAATTCCTGACGGACGGCCATAGTTTCCGTTATTCATTCCCGGTCTGCTAACGCCGCTTACCGAAGGGCGGAAACCGCCGCTTGACGGCCGTGCAACGCCAACACTGCTTGACGGATGAAAACCACCGTTGCTTGAAGGGCTCGGTGACGGTCTGAAAGTTGCACCACCAGATGAACTACTGCTTGCAGGGCGAGAACTACCACTGGAAGAACTACCTCCGCCGCCGGAAGAACTACCGCCGGAAGATGAGCCACCCCCGCCACCCCTATGCTGGGCACTGGCGGATAGCGCTATAAACGAACATAATAAGCCGTTTACAGCCAGGGTAAACAAATATTTATATTTCCTTTTCATGATTAAATAATGATTGTCTTTTTATTAACTGCGCTGGGGCTTGGCTTAGTTATGTGTTTGACTAAGTTTAAAATAAAAGGTTTAATATGTCAGTTAAAAAAATCAGCAAATGTGGCCTTTTACAATAAGTAAAGTAATTACCCCAACTTTTGTAAAACGTAAATATAATAAACAAGTTGGAATTCTTTTTGATTTACCCCAAAACAGATGTTTATTTAACAAATAGATGAGAAGAATGTGTTATTACACCTTTTCAGCTATGAATAGAAATGCAGGCTCTTCAAACCGCAGACTGAAGAAGCCATCGTGTATAGTGGAGAATTGATGGTTGCCCAATGATTCCAGTCCGCTATAGCTCACCTCATGCTGGTGGGTCAATATTTCGATCTTATCGCCTGCAGGTTTCCATTTACTAAAACCCGAGTGAACAGGATAGATCTTCTGGTCGTTATGAAATATCACCAGGTTGATCTTGTCGGCAAAAAACAGGTAGTCTTTCAATTGCAGATCATCGCAAATAACATTTACAGCCGGGTAATTGTGGGTAACCAGGTATTTTAATGCTGCCTCGCCAGGTGTGTCATTACCAACCGGCATAAACTTAACATCTGATTGAACAGGACTATGTGGATTATCGGTAATCATCCAATCGATCTTGATACCGAAGTCGATCAGTTGCTGAGCTGTTTCTTTAGTAGTGATCACCGTCGGATTCCACTCCAGCAATTGTCCTAACATCTCCGCCGGAAAGGTATTTAGACCCAATACCAGTAATGCAGGCTCCTGTTTTTCGCGGACGATGTGATGTGAAGACACTTTTTGAGTGATTAGTTAACCGGTGATCTGTGACTAGTTGTTTTCAACCGAAAATTAAGCAAATAGTTTGGGATTAGAGATTAGTTAATTAGTGATCAGCGATTAGTTTTCGAAGGACGTTTACAACTGCAACAATTATATATTGCGAATTCTATGTAAAATCAACGAAATCTATTAATCATGTAAATCAACGGTCATTATTTCAACGCCTCGGTTATCGGTTTGCCAATACTTCCGTTGGGAGCTTGTATATGCAATAAGGCAGCAACTGTCGCGGCGATATCGGTCATGTGTGTTTCGCGTACCAGGTGGCCATGCGGTATGCCCCAGCCCATAAATACCAGGGGGATGTGTGCGTCATAAGGATTCCATGTGCCATGTGTGGTGCCGGTTTTGGCGTAAGCATCAAACCATCCCGGTTTCAGGATGATCTGTATCGCGCCGCTGCGCTCCACATTATAACCATTGATGATGCGCTCGCGTAATTCATCGGGGATATTGGCAGTCCGCGCTTTAGCCATATCAATAGCAAAAGCTACACCTTCCTGCTTGCTTAAAAAGTCGATGCAATCTTTTTTGATCGCTTCTTCATCAAGTCTTGCATATTTGATAGAAGCATTGTTCAGGTTGACCTGGTAATTGCCAAAGTTTAACACCAAATTCTCAACCTTATATTTTTCCAATAAAGCTTTATTGAGAGCCGCCTTCACAGCATTGCCATCCCACATACCAGCCGGAATGTTATGATCGATCAGGAAGTTTGGATTATGTGCTGCGCCATGGTCGGCGGTTAGGAATACGGTGTAGTTGCCCTTTCCCAATTTGGCATCGAGGAAAGTAAAGAACGACGCAAAATCGCGGTCCAGTTTCAGATACGTATCCTCCATCTCAATAGAATTTGGTCCGAATTGGTGACCAACATAGTCGGTAGATGAAAAGCTCACCGCCAGGAAATCAGTTACATCGCCCTGGCCTAATTTTTCACCATTGATTGCAGCTATAGCCATATCCAGCGTTAAAGTATTGCCATAAGGGGTCGACCTGATCAGACCTAAATTGTTTTTATATAATGCTGATGTTTTTACGGGCAGACTTGGTGTATCGGTGCCTTTAAACTTGCCTTCATAGCGGTTAATGTCAGCAGTACTTTGCACGTAGGAGTCCATCGGATAGGCTGGTATCCAGTCTTGCTTCAAATAGGTTTCAGGCAGCTTCTGATCGTTAAAATCCTTCACCCATTGTGGCAGATCATTCATATAATAAGTGCTGGTGATCCAGTTACCTGATTTATCTTCATACCAGTAGGCAGCATTAGCAGTATGACCAGCAGGTAATATTCCGCCGCGGTCTTTTAATGCAATACCGATCACTTTTGACCGGAAATTGGTTGCCAAACGTAGTTCATCAGTAACAGTGCTGGTCAGCAAGTTGCGCGGCGAATTTTGCCCTTCCACTGCCGGAGGGCATCCAACGGCTTTAACATTCGTATCGCGGGTGCAATAAAGCGATTGCCCGGTGGCCTGGATAATAAAATCATTGCCGGCGATACCATGCAAAGCAGGCACCGAGCCGGTATAAATACAGGTATGGCCGGCGGCTGTTACTGTAGGGATATAGTCGATCAGCGTGTTTTCGCAAGTGAAGCCATCATTCAGCAAACGTTTGAAACCACTGTTTGAATAACGATCATAGTAACGATATAAATAGTCCCAGCGCATCTGGTCTACTACGATACCGATTACCAGTTTTGGGCGGGGCAGGGTAGTGGTAGTGGTAGTGGCAGTAGCAGTGAGTTTGGTTGTAGTCTTCTTTTTTGTTTGAGCCGAAAGTGTTACCGCGGCAATGGCAACAGGTATTAAAAGTAGATGTTTTAGCTTCATCTGTGATCAGTTTTATGAAAACGCAAATATCAACAATGCAATTAAAATTCAATGTGATATTTGCGTTACGCCAACTTAAAATTAATACTTGGAAACCGGAAATGTAAGCAGTGAATGCTGGCTCGCAGTATGAATATCGCGCCAGGTTTTGTTGATCTCCGATTCGGGATTTGCGGCTTGTAATCCACAGTAAGGATAAAGCTGATCCACACATTCTCTAGCCGTTTTGGCTATTTTGCGGCCGGTTGAACTTACAGCTTGCAAGGCTTTTTCATTATCATCATTCCACGAACGATCGACTGCTTTATAAAATTCCGATCTCGCAATCTCGAGCTCATCCTGTAATCGTGTCAAGGTTTCTTTTAAGATATTCTTTTGATCGTCAGAGTATTTGTCTGCGGCCTGTTTCTCTCTGAATATTTCTGCGCAAAGGTCCATAAAATGAGTAGCGATGCCCGAAATGTTGGCCGCTAATGTTGCCTCCGCCAATTGGAGAAATGGGTATTGATATAGTTGACCGCCTACCTTTGCCGTCTCCGGATCGATCTTAAAGCAACAATCAGCATTTATCTCAAGATCAGTTACCCTAAATGCATCGGAGCCTGTACCCATCATCCCGACATATTTCCACGCGGGGAAAACTTCAACATCTTTACTATTGAATATAAAGGGTAAGATCAAAGGATTGCCTTCTTCATCCAATACGGTTTCGTCTCCCTTTTTGATAACACAGTTGGCCGTAAAATAAGTGGCGTGATGTGCTCCGCTGGCATATTTCCAGGTACCGTTGATGAGATAGCCATTTTTGGTAATCGCAGCTGTACCGGTCGGAGCCCCGCTTCCCGCCAAACAAACATTTGGATCACTGAAAACAATCTTTGCTTTTTCTGGATTCAAAAAACCGCCAAACCAACCCGCGCCGCAGCAAAGTGTAACCACCCAGCCAACGCTGCCGTCAGCCCAGCTAATACTTTCTTCTAAACGAACTAATTCTGGCAAAGACATTTCACGACCAGAATATACTCTAGGCACCAATATCTTAAACCAGCCCTGCTCATAAATAATAGCCAACTGATCGGGGTGGAGTTGGGCCATGCTTTCCGCTTCGAACGCTCGTTCGCGGATGATATTTACCCAATCAGGCTGCAAATAAAAGGAAGGATGTTTTATCTCCATTTTATGCTGACATTATTGGGTGGGCGGATAAGGTTGATTTCTCTTTTTTAAGGATATTTCTCCATTCAAAAAATCCCCAGAAAGCGACAACAAACAGGAATAAGGTAAGCACGGCAAACATCGGCAACCCCTTACAAAACAATAAAGGGATTGCGAATAGGTTAGAAACATTTAAGAATATCCAGTTCTCTATTTTTCTCCTCGCCAGTAGCCACATGCCTGCCCATGCAGTGGACGATACCCATGCATCCCAAACCGGAACGTTGGATGGCGTAAAGTTTTTTAGCAAAAGGTACAAAACCAACCAGCCCACAAATGTGATCGCGAGACGGATCGTCCATTCCCTGTTGTTACACCAGCTGATCTTTACCTGTGGTTCGCTCTTCTTTTTTACCCAATAAACCCAGCCGTAAATGCTCATTACCAGGTAATATAAGTTAAGAACGGACTCGGCATATAATTGTACCATCAATAACAGGTAAACAGATATTAGTATACCCGCTATTCCGGTAGGATAAAGCCAAATGTTATTGACCCTTGCAAATAATACTTCGGCAATGCCAAGCAAAACCGCAGCCCATTGCAGCCATGTGGTCTCCCTGATCTGTTCTTCAAATAGCGCTATCCAGTGTTGCATGGCTATTAAAATCTAAGGCTCAGCGAAGCCAGGAAATTGATGGGCGCCTGCGGGAAGAAATAGTTATAATTCACCACCTTGCCGCCTTCTATATCAGGATAGGTTGCACCGTCCGACTCATATTTCTTGCTGAATATATTATTAACCAACAATCCCACGCCAACGTTTTTAATACCCTTTATACTGAAGTTATAATTCAGCCGCACATCGTTCACAAAATAAGCATCTAATGAACGGCTCAATGTTGAGGTATTATCTAAATATTGCCTGCTTACATATTTGCTGATAAAAGCGATCTCCGCATTTTTTATCGGATGATAGCTGATTGTGCTTGATCCGGTAAAATCCGGAGAGTAGGCAATGTCTGTTTTGCTGTACTGCGTACCATCCAACGTATTGGTGTCATAATTTTGAAGATACTGCTCAAAGTTTTTCACTTTATTGGTGCTCAATGTTGCGTTGGCATACCAGCTAAGGGGCTCCGCTATTTTCACACGGGTGCTCACTTCTATACCCGCACGATAGCTGTCTTTAATATTGGTGCGGATTGCTTCGCCCACATCATCAAGAGCACCGGTAAGTACCAATTGATTTTTATAAAGCATATAAAAACCATTAATGGTGGCGCTAAATGCGGGGGCGCTATACCGGTATCCAAATTCAAAATCCTTTAAATTTTCAGCTTTGGGGCGGCTTTGGGGCGATGAATTAATGAAATCACTCCGGTTGGGCTCGTGATTGCCTACTGCAAATGATCCGTAAACATTGCTGTGTGAATCCAACTGATAAGTAATCCCCGCCTTAGGGTTAAAGAAGTTGAGCTGGACTTGCTGCTGCACATTATTCAGGTTTTGGTCGAACCCTAAAAACGAATAATAAATGTGCCTGAATTGAAGGTCGCCATAAAGCAGTAAATCACCTATATGATATTCGGCCCGGCCAAAAATATTAAAGTCGGTCTTTTTAGCATCATTGCGCGAATATTCATAATCCGGCGGAATGTTGGTGCTTTGCTGTGTCCATTCAATGTTATTATAGTGCGCTCCTTTATACTCATTATAAGCGCCGCCGAGGGTCATATTTAATTTATCATCCGGCTTATAATTTAAGTTATAGGTCAGGCCGTAAAAGTCATTGTTCAGCCATAGTCGCCTTACAAGGTCTGTTGTATCGATGGTTTTGCCACCTACAACTACAGGAGTAATGCCATAATTTGAAAGAAGCTCTGAATTTTTATATTCTTCATAATAACCAGAACCTTTGGTATAATGCAAAGCCCCGCTAAATGAAAGTTTGCTGCTGATCTGTTGGTTGTAAAGTAACTGGTAATAGTTTTGGGTGTAGTTGTCAGTCTGGTTTTTATAATAGCTTTTGGTTGTATCAATATAACCCAATTCATTATATCTACGGTTACCACTTTTTAAAATGTCTTCAGGAACACCGTCCCAGGCCTGGTAAGTTTGCTCGTAGCCCGAGAATACATTCACCCGGAGAACGCTATTCTTGCCATAATAAGCGCCGCTTAAAAAGTAAGACTTTAGATGAGAGAACGCCCGGTCGATATAACCATCCGAATTCATCCTGGACAATCGCCCATCAAAACTGAAATGCCCACCAAGTAAACCAGTACCTACATTGACTGTGTTTTTGATGGTACCGTAAGATCCTGCTGAGTTGTTCAGCTCGGCATAAGCCGTATCACGGCGCGTAGTGGTTTGGATGTTGATACTGGCCCCAAAAGCACCCGCGCCGTTGGTAGATGTACCCACGCCGCGTTGTACCTGGATATTATCAACCGACGAAGCCAGATCGGGCAGGTCGACAAAGTACACACCCTGGTCTTCAGCATCGTTCAAAGGGATACCATTCAGCGTAACGTTGGTTCGTGTTGCATCTGAACCGCGTATACGAATGCTGGTATAACCTACGCCCGCACCTGCATTCGAGGTAACTACAGTAGAAGGGGTTTGCTCCAGCAGGTATTCAAAGCCACGCCCCGAGTTATTCTTGTCAATGTCCTTCTTGCTCAAATTTGTAAAAGCCGTCGGCGAGTTGTTTGATGCCCGGGTAGCGCTTACCGTAACTTCTTCGGTTAACCGGCTGCTGGTGTTTAAGGTGATGTTCAGCGTGAGATCGGAACTCAGCGTAATCGACTTCTCAGATGTCTGATAGCCGATATAGCTTATCTTAAGCATATAATTGCCGTTGGGAAGGTTGCTGAACTTGTAAATACCCTGTGCATCCGAAACGGTGGTCAGTGCCGGGTTGATGGAAATGGTTGCTCCGGGCAATGTGGCCCCGGTTTGCTGATCGGTGATTTTTCCTGAAATGGAAAACTGAGCTGAAGCCAAAACAGGCATCAGCAGGGCGAATAACGCCGCAAATAAATTTTTCAAAATGAATAAATAAAACTTGTTAAACCATCTGCACACCAGGGTTGGAATGCGCAGTACACTTAACTTTTTACCTCTCCCTACGCCGGCATTACCCGGATCAGGTGTATGTTGGTCATTGGTCAGTCGTCAATGGTCATTAGTTTCGTCAAACTTATTCACCACTCACTATTCACAA
>Ga0105240_10006414_pt1 | contig 17299 bp, 18 predicted proteins | sample KBSC54metaG_FD_80426 | JGI IMG/M metagenome (GOLD analysis project Ga0105240, IMG submission 80426) | Corn rhizosphere microbial communities from Kellogg Biological Station, Michigan, USA - KBS C5-4 metaG | ecosystem: Host-associated > Plants > Roots > Rhizosphere > Soil | place: Michigan, USA...
GAACTCGAAGTGCGGGCGCACCGACCACCACACCTGGGTGAACTCGACGATCGAGCGGGTACGCAGAAGGAACTCGATGTACTTGCGATAGGCGCTCCAGCTGCCAAATGCGTCAGGGATGCCGCAGCGCGGGAAGTTGCGCGTGAAGCTCTGCGTTCGCGCCGAGTGAAGCCCCGAGTCGCGGCCGTCCAGGTAAGGGGAGTTGGCCGAGACGGCCAGCAGCAGCGGCAACACCGGACGCAGGCGATCGCACACGCGCACCGCCCGGTCGATGTCCCTGATCCCGACGTGCACGTGCAGGCTGAAGGTGTTGTTGCGCCAGGCCACGTACTTCAGGCCTTCCTCCACGCGCCGGTAGTGCTCGGTGTCGATGATCGCCTGCTCGCGGTAGTCCGCCCAGGGATGGGTGCCCGTGGCAGACAGCGCCACGGACGCAACGCCTGCCAGCGCGAACAGGCGGCGGCGGCGCTCGCGCTGCAGCGCCAAGGCCTCGGCGAAGCTCGCTCCGCGACCCGAGATGATCTCGATCTCCGAGCGGATCAGCTCACCGGTGATCGAGTCGGCCAGCAGCGGGTCGCGCTCGCGGGCCAGCGCGCGCAGCTCCTCGAAGCGAGGGACGAGATCGAGCGTCGCCGGGTCGAGCAGCGCGAACTCCTCCTCGATCCCGACCGTCAGATCGGTGGCTTGGGCGAACCGTTCAACTGCCTTGTCGAGATCCACGGTCATGGTTGCGATTGCGAGAGCCGCCGGCGAGGCACGCCAGACAAGCTTAGGAAGCTCGCGGCCGAACGGCTCAGGTCAGATAGAAGTACAGCGCATAGAGCAGATCGACGGCCGGGCTCGAGGTGTGCACCGTGACCTCCGGCGGCACCGCCAGCAGCGACTCGGAATAGTTGAAGATGATCTTCACGCCAGCGGCGACCAGCTCGTCGGCAAGACCTTGGGCCGCGTCGGTGGGGACGGCCAGCACGCCGACGACGATGTCCTCCTCCTCGACCAGTCGACGCAGCTCACCGGTGTGGCGGACGCTGTGAGTACCGACCTTGGTGCCCACCTTGGCCGGGTCCACGTCGAAGATCGCCACCACGCGGAAGCCGTGGTCGGCGAAGATGTCCGAGGACGCGATCGCCTTGCCCAGATGGCCCGCGCCGAGCAGCGCGATGTTGTGCTGGCCCGCGGTGCGCAGGATCTTGCGGATCTGCGAGACGAGCGACTCGACGTTGTAGCCGACGCCGCGCTTGCCGAACTTGCCGAAGCCCGACAGGTCGCGGCGAATCTGAGTCGAGTTGACGTGCGTGTAGTCGGAGAGCTCCTGGGAGGAGATCGTCTCCTTGCCCATCTTCTTGGCCTGGGTGAGGACCTGCAGATAGCGCGAGAGCCGCGCCGCCACTCCTAGCGAGAGCCGCTCAGAGACCCCGGCGCCGTCCTGGAACGCCGTCTCAGCGGGATCGGTCAGCTGTTCGATAGCCATTGCCCTGACTCTAATGGCTCGCGAGCCGCGCGCGCAGCTCCTGCTCGGACACGAAGAATTCGAACAACTCCTCCCCGTCGAGAGCGATCACGGGGATGCGCTCGAGATAAGCGCGGTGCAGGTCGTCGTCGCGGGTGATGTCGCGCTCGACCAGCTCGAACTGGTGGTCGGCGCGCACCCGCAGCAGCGCCGAGCGCGCCTGCTCGCAGAGATGGCATTCGGGGCTGCCGTACAGCGTGACGACGCTCACCGCGGGTGCTCTGGGCGTTGCGGGTGTTCCGGGCGTTCGCCGGTCGCGTACGCGTCAAGGCCGAGATAGGTGGGATACGCGAACCGGGGTGCGTAGCGCGCCGCCGATCCGATCATCGCCGCGTTGTCGGTGCACAACGCCATCGGCGGGACGTGTAGCTCGGCGCCCAGATCCCGCAGCCTGCGTCGCAACTCGCCGTTGGCCGCGACGCCACCGCCGACCGCCAGACGGGCCAGGCCCGTGCGCTCCAGCGCCTGCTCGCAACGCAGCAGCAGGTGATCGACGATCGCGGCCTGATAGGAGGCCGCGAGATCGGGCGCGCAGCCCTCGAGAGCGTCCTCGCCGAGCTCGCGCGTGCGGTACAGCAGCGAGGTCTTCAGGCCCGCGAAAGAGAAGTCGAGGCTACGAGCAAACTCGCTGCTGGCGCCGCGGCCGCCACGGGAGCGCGAGCCCGATGCCGGGAACTCGAACGCCTCTGGGTCACCTGTCGCCGCCAAACGCTCCAGCGCCGGCCCGCCTGGATATCCGAGGCCAAGCATGCGGGCGCCCTTGTCGAATGCCTCACCGGCGGCGTCGTCGAGGGTGCGGCCGATCGCTTGGAAGCCATGGTGCTCGCGGACATGCGCCAGCAGCGTGTGGCCACCGCTTGCGATCAGGCACAGGAAGGGGGGCTCCAGCGCAGCCGGCGGCAGGGACGCGCCATTGCCATCCGGGGCCTGCCCGTCATTGCCGCTGTGCGCAGACTCTCCCAACAGGAAGTTGGCGGCGACGTGGCCCTGGATGTGGTCGACCGCCGCGAACGGCAGCTCGCGGCCGGCCGCGATGCCCTTGGCCGCCGAGAAGCCGACCAGCAGCGCGCCGATCAGACCCGGGCCCTGGGTTGCGGCCACCAGCTCGATGCCGTCCAGCCCGACGTCCGCCTCCTGCAAAGCACGCTCCACCACGACATCGATCAGCTCGAGGTGATGGCGCGAGGCGATCTCCGGCACGACTCCCCCAAAGCGGTCGTGGGCTCGCTGCGAAGAGATCACGTTCGAGCGGATCGACCCGTCCTCGCCCACGATCGCGACGCACGTGTCATCGCAGCTGCTCTCGACCGCCAGGATCGTCATGTCGATTGATTCCCGCCCATCCCGGGCACGTCGTCGAGCGTGCCCGCCAGCGTCGCCGGCGTGCGCCACATCACCAGGGCGTCCTCGCCGTTGTCCTGGTAATAGCGGCGCCGCAGGCCGGCGGCGCGGAAGCCTTCGCGCTCGTACAGGTGGATCGCGACGTGGTTGGAGCGGCGCACCTCGAGCGTAAAACGAGCCCCGCCCGCCCCAGCGTCGCCCACGCGGGCGAACAGCTCCACCAACAAGGCCGAGGCGACACCCTTGTGCTGGTAATCGACATCGACGGCGACGTTCATCAGGTGCCAGACGGTGTCGTAGCGCGAGCAGATCATGTAGCCGACCAGGCGCCTGCCGTTGACCGCCGCCAGGCAGATGCCCGAGGACTTGGACAGCTCCAGCACGAACATCGCCAGCGACCACGGCGTTGGGAAAGCGCGGCGCTCGATCGCGATCACGCGCGGCAGGTCGGCATAGGCCAGCTCGCGCACACCGACCGAGAAGGAGCCGTCGGCCTGGGCCTCTACCACGGCGGCCATCAGCTCGCGGCCTGCTCGAGAGCGCCTGCCTGGCTCTCGCTGTCTGGGGGCGCCGAATGGGGAATCGCCGCGTCCGGGCGGCGCAGGTAGTCGGGCAGCACCGGGGCGTCGCTCAGCGCGGCGGTCGCGCCCAATTTGCACAGCGCCGCTGCCTGGACACGGTGCAGCGCCAACCCGTCCTCAGGCACGTGCGCGCCGGCCGCCTCGAACGCGGCGCGGTAGAGGACGGCGCCATCGCCGACCGCTATGCAGCGCTCGGCAGTGAAGACATCGCCTCGCTCGGCGAGCAGCTCCGGCACGGCGGCCGGCGCAAGCGGACGAGGTCGCAGCAACTCCACCTCCCCTTGATACCCAGCTGCGAACACCTCGCCACGACGGGCGTCGATCGCGGCGACGATTGGGACCGACCCACGCGACCCACGCTCGCCCTCAGCCTCGCCCTCGCCCTTACCATCGTCGTCGTCGTCGCCGCCGCCGTCAACGCCGAGCGCCAGCGCCCGTAGGCTCGAGACGCCCACCAACTCCGCCCCGCTGGACTGCGCCAAACCGCGGGCCGTGGCGACGCCGACACGCAGGCCCGTGAACGTGCCGGGGCCGACGCCCACCGCAATCCGGTCGACGTCACGCCAAGTCAGGCCAGACTCCATCAGAAGGGCCGCCGCCAGCGGCAGCAGGCGCGTCGAATGACCTGGGCGCTCGCCCGGCCGCGGGTCATCGCGCGCTTCGAGCACGCGACCGTCGGCGCAGCGCAGGCCGATTACCGTCGCCGGGGTGGCCGTGTCGATCGCGAATACGATCACGCGGCCACCCCGGAGCAGACGACGATGCGCCGCGCGTCGGCGTCGGCGTGCTCGATCGTCACGACCAGGCGCGCCGAGCGCAGCTCGGGAGCATGCTCGTGCGGCCACTCCACGAACGCGATCCGGTCGGGGCCGAGGTAGTCGGCAAGCAGGTCCGGCTCCTCGTCCTGCAGCGCCGCGAGGCGGTAAAGGTCAAGGTGCGAGACGGTGGCGCCGTCCGTGCGGTAGCGGTGCCCGATGGCGAACGTCGGGCTGGTGACGGGATCGGACACTCCCAGCGCCCTCGCCGCGCCGCGCACGAGCGTGGTCTTGCCAGCACCCAGCTCGCCGCGCACGAGCACGACGTCACCCGGTCTCAGCGCGGCTGCGAGCTCCGCGCCCAGCGCCTCGGTCTCGCTTGGACCCGAGGTCTCGACAATGCGTGCCGGCACGCGACAAGCGTAGTCCAAGCAAAGAAAACGGCCGGCTCGCGGGAGAGGAATCGCGAGCCGGCCGTGGTGCTTGGGAGGATGGAGATGCTTCGCTATCGGCAGCCCGCCGAGCATGCTTTAACGGCTGCACGAGCTCGTTCAAGTTCCTTATACGTGGACAACCGCGATTTGGATGCATCCAATTTTGGATTGGATGGGTGCGTACTCGCGGCATTGCCCGGCGAGGCTCAGAACAGGTCGAGCTGGTCCACCGGATCCGGTGGAGTGACGTTCGCAGCGGTTGGCTCGGGCTCGGGCTCTGGCCACGGCTGGGACTGTTCGGGCTCTGGCTGGGCGAGCAGGTCTGGCAAACGCGCGAAGTCTTCGCGTAGGGTCTCGAGCATCCGCGGGGTGTACAGAGCGGCGGCCGGATGGAAGATCGGGTACAGGCGCACGGTACGAGCGCCAAGCGTCAGCTCCTCGGGCCGGCCGTGCAGGCGAGTGATTCCGGTCGGGTCCCCGCGCAGAAGCTTGGTCGAGAAGTTGCCGAGCGAGCAGATCACGCGCGGCTGGATCAGCTCGACCTGGCGGTAGAGATACTCGCGGCAATTCTCGATCTCCACGGGCAGCGGGTCGCGGTTGCCGGGCGGTCTGCACTTCAAGGTGTTCGCTATGAACACGTCCCCCCGCTCCAAGCCGATCTCGCCCAGCAACGTGTCGAGCAGTTTGCCGGCGCGGCCGACGAACGGCAGGCCCTGCGCGTCCTCGCTGGCGCCGGGGGCCTCGCCGACGAACATCAGGTCGGCGTCGGCGTTGCCGGCGCCGAAGACGACGTTCTGGCGGGTGGAGGCCAGCTCCTGGCAGCGCACGCACGTTTGCGCTTGCGCGAACACCTGCTTGAGCGCCTCGCGGCGCTGCTCGGCCGACAGCCCCGTCTCCACGAGACGCACTCTAGTCAGAAGCCGGATCAGCCGTTACCATTGAAGTAGTCGCGACCGGTATCCCGAATGGGAACTGGACCGAGCCAATGAACGCACCGATCTCCATCTCGATAAGGCCCGCGCCTGCCGCGGTAACGAGTCCATGAGGACGCTGTGCGCCGTGGGCGAGCTGCGGGAGGCGTTGGCGCCTTACCGTGCTGCAAAAGATCGGCGCCGGGCAAACCTGCGTGCAGTGGTCGGGGTGAATGGCGAGACGATCGCGGGTCCCACGATCGGACTGGTGCCGACGATGGGGGCGCTGCACGCCGGACACCTGTCGCTGATCGAGCGCGCACGCGAGCAGTGCGATGTCGTCGTCGTCTCGCTGTTCGTCAATCCATCGCAGTTCGACGAGCGCTCCGACCTCGATCGCTATCCGCGCGACGAAGCGCGCGACCGCGAGCTGGCCGAGCGAGCGGGGGCGGACATGCTGTTCGCGCCCGACACCGAGCATGTCTACCCGCCCGGCTTTGCCACTTCGGTCGAGGTGCTCGGGCTGACCGACCGCCTGGAGGGGGCCGTGCGCGGCGCGGCGCATTTCCGTGGGGTCACGACAATCGTCACCAAGCTGCTGAACATGGTCGGGCCGGACATCGCCTACTTCGGTCAGAAGGACGCCCAGCAAGCGATCGTCATCCGCCGCATGGCGGCTGACCTCGACCTGCCGGTGCGAATCGAGACCTGCCCGACCGTGCGCGAGGCAGACGGGCTGGCGATGTCCAGCCGCAACGCGCGGCTATCCACGCAGGAGCGCGCCCGCGCCGTCGCGCTGTATCGGGGGCTCTCGGCCGCGGCCGCGCTAGCCGGCGAGGGAGAGCGCTCCGGGGAGGCGCTGCTGGCGGCGGCGCGCGAGACGATGGCCGAACTGAGCGTCGAGCCCGAGTACCTGGAGCTGGTCGACCCGCGCACGCTGGAGCCCGTCGCCTCGCTGAGCGGACCGGCGCTGCTGGCCGTCGCCGCCCGCATCGGCGAAACGAGGCTGATCGACAACGTCGTGCTCGAACCATCCGCGATTGACGACGTTGTCCTCGCACCCTCAGCGAGCGACGACTTCACCTCCACGATTGACGCCTCACCCCACGAGCAGGACATGACCGTGAGGCCCGGCGACGCCTCGCACCAGTCTGGGCCAGCCCGGCAGGCGGCCAGCCTCGCCGGCTGACATCCACCATCCCAAAGGAGACCGACAACCCCCATGCAGCGCACGATGCTCAAGTCAAAGATCCACCGGGCCACCGTGACCGACTGCGACCTGCACTACGTCGGCTCGATCACGGTCGACCCGGAGTTGTTGGAGGCCGGCGACATCCTCGAGCACGAGCAGGTCCACGTCGTCGACATCGACAACGGCGCCCGCTTCGAGACGTACACGATCGCCGGGCAGCGCGGCTCGGGCGAGATGAAGGTCAACGGCGCCGCCGCGCGCCTCGTTCATCGCGGCGACACGATCATCGTCATCTCTTACGCGCAGTACTCGCGCGAGGAGATGGAGCACTACGAGCCTCGCGTCGTTCACGTCGAGGCCGGCACGAACCGAATCATCACCGTCGACGACGCGGTGGCGACCCTGCTCAGCGACGATTCGGCCGCTATCGCGGCCGCTCGCGCCTGAGGCGTCAACCGCTCAGAGAGGAAGCACCAACATGTCAAGCCACCCCAGCATCCCTGCCGCCGGCGCCTGCAAAGGCGCGGAAGCGCCGGTAGGCGCTTCCGCCAATGTCGCCGCAGGCGCGGGCGTCCCGTCCGACCCCGGGCGACTGCCGATGACCCTCCCGCTGCTCGCCGAGAAGAAGCGGCTGGGCGAGCCGATCGTGATGGTCACCGCCTATGACTACCCGAGCGCGCGCGCCGCCGAGGCCGCCGGCGTCGATCTGGTGCTCGTCGGCGATTCGGCTGCGACGACGATCCTCGGCTACTCCTCGACGACGCCGGTGGACCTGGATGACATGCTCGTGCTCGCGCGTGCCGTGCGCCGCGGGCTGAAGACGCCGCTGATGATCGGCGACCTGCCGTTCGGCTCGTATGAGATCAGCGACGAGCAGGCGGTCACGAGCGCCGTGCGGATGGTCAAGGAGGCCGGCTGCGGGGCGGTCAAGCTGGAGGGCGGCGGCCCCGCCTCGGCTTCGCGGGCACGGGCGATCGTGCATGCCGGCATCCCGGTGATGGGCCACGTCGGCTTGACACCGCAGAGCTCGACCGCGCTCGGCGGTTGGAAGGCGCAGGGCCGCAACGCCCGTGCGGCCGCGCGGATCGGCGCCGAGGCGCTGGCCCTGCAGGGCAGCGGCTGCTTCTCGATCGTGTTCGAGGCGATTCCCAGCGCCGTCACCAAGGAGCTGATGGGGCATGTCAAGGTGCCGGTGATCGGCATCGGCGCCGGCCCGGACACCGACGGCCAGGTGCTCGTCTTCCACGACCTGCTCGGCATCCGCGACGGCCTCGGCCCCCGCTTCGTCAAGCGCTACGCGAACATCCAGCAAGAGATGAACGCGGGCGTCACGGCCTACGCCGAGGACGTGCGCTCAGGCCGCTACCCCGGCCCGGAGCACGGCTACTCGATCGACGCCGAGGAGCTGGCTGAGTTGCACGAGCTGCTGTCCTAGATGAGCGCGGGGCCATGCTCGACCCTGCGGATCAGCTTGGCCGGCGCGCCGGCGACGATCGAATAGGGCTCGACGTCTTTGGTGACGACGCTGCCAGCGCCGACCACGCAGCGCTGCCCGATGCTCACGCCGCTGGTAACGACGGCGTGCGCGCCCAGCCAGCAATTGTCCCCGATGCGGGTCGGTCCCTTGCTCTCGAATCCTTGCCAGGTGATCGGCTTGGCCGGATCGTCGTAGCGGTGCGAGGCGTCTGAGACGAAGCAGCCGTTGGCGAGCATGCAGTGATCGCCGATCTCGACCAGCTCCTGGGCGGCGATCATCACGCCCATGTTCAGGAACGTGCCCGTGCCGATGCGCACGCGTGCGTCGCCGGGCGCGGTGATCCAGACGTTCGGCTCCAGCAGCGCGTTCGGCCCGATCTCGAGCCGCCTCTCGCGCAATGCCTCCAGCACGTTTCCATGCACCGGCCAGCGCACGAACGCTTCGCGCCTTGCCATCTCGCGATGGATGGCCAGCCGGTTCCAGGGCAGCGAGTTGCGCTCGTACCAGCGCCACTTGGCCCACCACAGACGCGCCTGGCGCGCATCGTCACTCACGCGCGTGCATCGGCTTCGCCTTGCGCTTGGCGCCGCCGCCGTTGGCCGACGCCCCGTTCGCGCTCGGCTTGGCGCGGGCGCGCGCCTTGGGCTTGAGCGCCGGCTCGAGTAGATCGCGCAGGAACTCGCCCGTGTGCGAGCCCGCCTCGGCGGCGACCTCCTCGGGCGTGCCGGCGGCGATCACCATGCCGCCTTCCTCTCCCCCCTCCGGCCCCATGTCGATCAGGCGGTCGGCGCACTTGATCACGTCGAGATTGTGCTCGATCACGACGACGCTGTTGCCGGCGTCCACCAGCCGTTGCAGCACCTCCAGCAGGCGTTGCACGTCGGCGAAGTGAAGCCCAGTCGTGGGCTCGTCGAGGATGTACAGCGTGCGCCCGGTGGCCACCTTGGAGAGCTCGGTGGCGAGCTTGACGCGCTGGGCCTCGCCGCCGGAGAGCGTGGTCGCCGGCTGGCCGAGGCGGATGTAGCCGAGGCCGACCGCGTCGAGCGTCTCCAGGCGACGGCGGATCTTCGGGATGTGCTCGAAGAACCTCAGCGCCACCTCGACGGGCATGTCGAGCACCTCGGCGATCGAGCGGCCCTTGAACTTCACCTGCAGCGTCTCGCGGTTGTAGCGCCTGCCGTCGCACTGCTCGCAGGGCACGTACACGTCGGGGAGGAAGTGCATCTCGATCTTGATCTGCCCGTCGCCGCGGCAGACCTCGCAGCGCCCACCCTTGACGTTGAAGGAGAAGCGCCCCGGCTTGTAGCCGCGTGCGCGCGCCTCCTGGGTCTTGGAGAACAGGTCGCGGATCACGTCGAACAGCCCGGTGTAGGTGGCGGGATTGGAGCGCGGCGTGCGCCCGATCGGCGACTGGTCGACGGCGATGATCTTGTCGAGCTGGTCGAGCCCCTTGATCGCGCGGTGCTTGCCGGGTCGCTGGCGAGCGCGATGCAGGCGGTTGGCAACAGCCTTGTAGAGCACTTCGTTGACGAGCGTGGACTTGCCCGAGCCGGACACCCCGGTCACACAGGTGAGCGTGCCGAGCGGGACGTGCACGTCAACGTCGCGGAGGTTGTGCTGCTCGGCGCCGAGAATCTCGATGTAGCCGGCGGGCGTGCGGCGTTGCTGCGGGACGTCGATCGTGCGCGTGCCGGCGAGGAACTGTCCGGTCAGCGAGTCCTTGACGCGTTGGACTTGCGCGGCGGTCCCCTGCGCCACGATCCAACCGCCGTGCTCGCCGGCGCCCGGCCCGAGGTCGACGAGGTGGTCGGCGCTGCGCATCGTCTGCTCGTCGTGCTCGACCACGATCACGGTGTTGCCGAGGTCGCGCAGCCGCTCGAGCGTGGCGATCAACTTGGCGTTGTCGCGCTGATGCAGCCCGATCGAGGGCTCGTCCAGGATGTAGAGCACCCCCACGAGCGAGGAGCCGATCTGCGTAGCCAGGCGTATGCGCTGCGCCTCGCCGCCGGACAGCGTCGACGCGGCGCGGTCCATCGACAGGTAGCCGATGCCGACGTTCTCAAGGAACTGCAGCCGCTCGACGATCTCGCGCAGGATCAGCCGCGCGACGTGCCGGTCGGTCTCCGACAGCTCGATGCCGTCCAGCCATTCGAGCGCGCGGCGGGCCGAGAGCGCGCAGAAGTCCTCTATCCGCGAGCCGGCGACGAGCACGCTGCGCGACTCGGGCCGCAGCCGCGCGCCGCCGCACTCCGGGCAGGCGCGCAGCGACATGAACTCCTCGATCTTCTCGCGCGTCCACTCCGAGTCGGTCTCGCGGTAGCGTCGCTGCAGGTTGGCGAGCACCCCCTCGAAGCGCGTGGCGTAGGAGCGCGAGCGCCCAAAGCGGTTGCGATAGGTGATCTGCAGCGGCTCGCCATTGGTGCCGGAGAGGAACAGCTCGCGGTGCTCGGCGGGCAGCTCCTCCCAGGGAGCGAACAGATCGACCTTCCAGCGCTTGGCGATCGCCTCTGAGACCTGCTCGTAGTAGTTGGAAGCGCTGTTGGCCCAGGGGGCGATCGCGCCTTCGCCGACGGACAGACTGGGGTCGGGGACGACCAGATCGGGGTCGATCACCATCTGAGAGCCCAGTCCGGTGCAACGCTCGCAGGCTCCGTGCGGCGAGTTGAACGAGAAGATCCGCGGCTCCAGCTCGACCAGCGAGGGTCCGTGCTCGGGGCAGGCGAACTTCTCGGAGAAGGTGAACAGGGTTCCGGGCTCGGGCTTGGCGCCCGGGACGATCTGGGCGTTGGCGGCCTTGGTTCCGAGCGCGCCGCTGGAATGACGCGTGCGTGTTTCCTCACCAGGCACACCAGAACGGGCGGCCGTAAGGCCGGCCCCATCCCCATCATTTGCGGCGCTCTTACCGACGATCTCGATCTCGACCAGACCGTCGGCCAGGCCCACCGCCGTCTCGATCGAGTCCGCCAGCCGCTTGCGCACGTCGTGGCGCATGACGAGGCGGTCGATAACGACCGAGATGTCGTGCTTGTAGCGCTTGTCGAGCACGATCGACTCCTCCAGCATGCGGATGCGCCCGTCGATCTTCACGCGCGCGAACCCGTCCCCGCGCAGCTCGTCGAGCAGCTTGCCGTACTCCCCCTTGCGCCCGCGCACGACCGGCGCCAGCACCATGAAGCGCGTCTCCTCGGCCAACTCCATCGTCTGGTCGATGATCTGCTCGGCCGACTGCCCGCTGATCGGCCGCCCGCAGATCGGACAGTGCGGCTTGCCCACGCGCGCCCACAGCAGCCGCAGGTAGTCGTAGATCTCGGTGACGGTCCCCACGGTCGAGCGGGGATTGCGCGAGGTCGTCTTCTGATCGATCGAGATCGCGGGCGAGAGCCCCTCGATCGAGTCGACGTCGGGCTTGTCCATCTGCCCCAGGAACTGCCGCGCGTAAGCGGACAGCGACTCGACGTATCTGCGCTGCCCCTCCGCGTAGATCGTGTCGAAGGCGAGGCTCGACTTGCCCGAGCCCGACAGCCCGGTGATGACCACGAGCGCATCGCGAGGCAGCTCCAGCGACACGTCCTTGAGGTTGTGCTCCCGCGCTCCGGAGACGACGATCTTGTTGCTGGTGGGAGCGTTCGCGCGGCTGGCAGGCATGGCTTCGGACATTGTATTGGGACGAACGCGTGTTCGCATTATTCGTTGCGTCGCGCCCGCTGACCCATCGTCCGCCTTGGCCTTGGCTTCTGTGGTGTGGTGCGCGGCTGGTGGTGATTGTCGGCGGTGTTGTCGTGGTGGCCCCCTTGTTGGGGCCCTCTTGCGTGGGCCCTCTTGTGGGGCCCCTTGTGTGGTAGGATTTTATTGGTAAAGAATCTGACTTTTTACTCTGGTATGTACAGTACGATCTCTGACAAGGGGCAGGTGACTGTGCCCAAGCCGCTGCGCGACCGTCTCGGCATCAGGCCGGGCGACCGACTCGAGTTCACCGAGGAGCAGGGCCGCATAGTGGTGAGCAAGGCGGCGTCCCACCAAGACCCGATAGGCGCCGTCTACGGGATTCTCGACTCGGGCAGGAGCACGGACGAGGTGCTACGTGGACTGCGCGGCGGCGAGCCTGACGCGTGATCACGGCTGTCGATACAAGCGTTTTGCTCGACATTCTCGGCGCCGACCCAGGATTTGGTCGCAGCTCCGCCAGGGCCTTGCGCGATTGCATCGCCCGGGGAGGAGTGATCGCATGCGAGATCGTCTGGGCGGAGACCAGCTCGTCGTTTGCCCTCGCCGCGGCGGCGGAGGAAGCGCTGGCGAAGTTGCGCGTCGACTTTTCGCCAATAAGCGCCACCGACTCCCTGGCCGCGGGCGAGGCGTGGCGCGAATACCAACAGGCGAGCGACCCGCACGGGCGAGTCATAGCCGACTTCCTCATAGGCGCCCACGCGATGGCGTCGGCCGACCGGCTGCTCACACGCGATCGCGGCTTCTACGCCCGTTACTTCGAGGGCCTGACGATTCTCGACCCGACCGCCGGGGACTTGCCGAAACCGTGAGCAGACTCAACCGAAACTACCGCTCCAAATACCGACGCATCCCCGCATAGCTCTGGTCGGCCGGCATCGCTTGTTGATAGGTGCGCGCGGCATCGGGATCGCCGTCAATGCGCATCCGCTCGCCGAGCACGCGTATGAACTCCGCTTCGTCCCCGACGCCCGCAAGGCGCTCCCACTCATCAAGGCGTTCGCGTAGCTGAGCGAGGTGGTCCGCTACGTCCTCGTAACGGCCGAAGTGCGTCGGCACGAGCGCGGTGGGTTGCCAGGCTTCGATCTGATCGAGCGAGTCGCGCCACGCGGGCAGGTCGATGTCGGGCGGGGGCGTCGGCGCCAGCACCGGTCCGCTCGGCGCGATCCGCACACCGCCGACATCCCCGCTGAAGACGGTCCCGCTGTCCTCATGCAGGTAGGCGACATGGTGGGAGGCGTGCCCCGGCGTGTAGGCGACGCGAAACCCGTCAAGCACCTCGCCGCCTTCCAATTGGCGCACGCGCCCGGCGGGTACCGGCAGCACCTCGCCCCACAGTCGCTGCATGTCCTCGCCGTACAGCCGCCCCGCGCTGGCGAGCAGCTTGGCCGGGTCGATCAGGTGGCGGGCGCCGCGCTCGTGCACCCATACTTCGGCGCCGGGGAAGCGCTTGACCAATGTCCCCGTGGCGCCAGCGTGATCGAGGTGGATATGCGTCAATGCGATCGCACGGGGCTCCTGCCCTCCAAGCGCGGCGAGCAGCGTCTCCAAACAACTCTCCGGCCCCGGATCGATCAGCACGTCGCCAACCAGCCAGGAGCCGATCACGCGCTCATGGCCGAGATGGCAAAGATCGATCAGTCGCATGTCTGCGAGCAGGGGAGCAAGCGCCCCGCCTACCCTTCGATCGCCGCGTAAACCTCGTCCAGCAGCCGCTCGCGGTCCGGCACGTCGAAGTTCTCGGCCAGGTAACGGTCGGCAGCCTCGCGCGAATCTCCGTTGAGCGCCATGTTCAAGGCGACCAGCCGCGCGCCGTCGAGGTCGTCGCCGCCGGACGCCGCCGCTACGGTGGATTTCGTCCCGTTTTGCGCGGGAGCCGCTGGGCTCACCGAGGCGGGTGGCGCCTCGACCGCAGGCGAGACCGGCGTCGCGGGAGGAGTCGCAGCCTCGCCAGAGCGCCCGGCGGCCGCGTCGTACAGCGTTGCCATCTCGACACTGAGCCCCTCAAGATCGCTCACGAGCCGCCCGGCGCCGCCGCGCAGGCTCTCGACCAGGGTGCGAGTCTCGCCGTCCATGCTGCCGACGCGCTGCAGCAGCGCCTCTGTGGCCTGCGTCACCGCCGCCACGCGCTCCCGCGCGGTGGCGACGGCCTGCTCGCGCGTGCGGCGAGCATCCGCTGTCGCCTCCTCGCGGGCCCGCGCGGCATCCGCCGCGGCCCCGCTCTCGATCGCCTGGGCGCTGGCCTGGGCGGCCTCGAGGATGCCCTGCACCTGTGCCCCCGCGGCCGAGGCGAGCGAGTCGCGCCCGGCGCCACTGGCCTGGCGGCGCAGCTCCTCGATCTCGGCAGCGAGCGTACGCAAGTGCACATCGACGCTGCTGGGGTCATAGCCCCGGCGCACGATCGGAAAGTCGCGGCGCTCGATCGCCTGACGGTCCATCTCCACGGCGCCCATCTTAGGCGTTGGGGCGGCGGGCGGGCGCGGATCGGCAGGCACAGGCGACCGCCTACTCGGCGACGATCTCGCCGGCTGGCGCACCGGCGACCGACTCTACTTCCTGCACGTCGCGCAACTCGCGTCGCAGCTCGCGGATCTCGTCGCGCAGCTGCGCCGCGTACTCGAAGCGCAAGTCCTCAGCGGCCGCGATCATCTCCTCCTCCAGCTCGACGACCATCCGCTCCAGCTCGTGCTGTGGCATCTCTTTGGCCTTGGCACGCGTAGCGCTGCGCTTGCGCCGCCCCTTCGGCACCTTCGACTCGGCCTGCAGGAACTCGGCGATGTCGGAGATCCCCTTCACGATCGTCGCGGCGGTGATCCCGTGCTCCTCGTTGTAGGCGACCTGAATCGCGCGCCGGCGGTCGGTCTCCTCGATCGCAGCCTGCATCGCCGCGGTCTGCCTGTCGGCGTACATCAGCACGGTCCCGGAGACGTTCCGCGCCGCCCGCCCGATCGTCTGGATCAGCGAGGTCTCGCCGCGCAGGAACCCCTCCTTGTCGGCGTCGAGAATCGCCACCAGCGAGACCTCGGGCAGATCGAGTCCCTCGCGCAACAGGTTGACGCCGACGAGCACGTCGTACTCCCCCAGCCGCAGGTCGCGAATGATCTGGATGCGCTCGAGTGTGTCGATTTCCGAATGCAGGTAGCGGACCTTGAACCCCATCTCCGCCAGGTACTGGGACAGGTCCTCGCTCATCTTCTTGGTCAGAGTCGTTACGAGCACGCGCTCGTCCACGTCCACGCGCCCCCGGATTTCGTTCATCAGGTCGTCGATCTGGTTGCGCGTCTCGCGGACGTGCACCTCGGGATCGACGATCCCGGTCGGCCTGACGATCTGCTCGACGATCCGCTGCGAGCGGGTGCGCTCGTATTCGCCGGGCGTGGCGGAGACGAACACCAGCTGCGGCGTGATCGACAGGAACTCTTCGAAGGTCTGCGGCCGGTTGTCCATCGCGCTAGGCAGTCGGAAGCCGTAATCCACAAGTGTGCGCTTGCGGGAGCGATCGCCCTCGAACATGCCGCCGATCTGCGGAACTGTCTGGTGGGACTCGTCGATGAAGCAGACGAAGTCCTTGGGGAAGTAGTCGATCAGACAGTAGGGCCGATCGCCGGGTTTGCGCCCATCGAGAATGCGCGAGTAGTTCTCGATCCCCGAGCAGAACCCCATCTCGCGCAACATCTCCATGTCGTACTGCGTGCGCTGTCTGAGCCGATGGGACTCAAGCTGCTTGCCGTCGGACTCAAGCTCGGCGCAGCGCTCGTTCAGCTCGCGGCCGATCTCGGCGACCGCCGCGTCGATCGACCCTTCCTTGACGTTGTAGTGCGTGGCGGGCCAGATCGCGACATGCTCGAGATCGTCTTCGATCAGCTCGCCGGTGAGCGGATCGAAGTGCTGCAGCCGCTCGACTTCGTCGCCGAACAGGGTTGCCCGAAAAGCGGTCTCCGCGTAGGCGGGAAACACCTCGAGCGTCTCCCCCCTGACGCGGAAGCTCCCGCGCGCCAGCACCGAGTCGTTGCGCGTGTATTGGATCGAGACGAGCTTGCGCAACAGCTGGTCGCGGTCGATCTCCTCGCCGCGCCTGAGGATTTGCATGTTCATCTCATAGGTCTCCGGCGACCCCAGCCCGTAGATGCAGGAGACGGATGCGACGACGATCACGTCGCGGCGCGCGAACACGGCGGCGGTGGCGGCGTGCCTGAGGCGATCGACCTCCTGGTTGATGGCGGAGTCCTTCTCGATGTAGAGATCGCGGCTGGGTACGTAGGCCTCGGGCTGGTAGTAGTCGTAGTAGGAGACGAAGTACTCAACCGCGTTGTCCGGGAAGAACGTCCGGAACTCGTTGCAGAGCTGGGCGGCCAGCGTCTTGTTGTGCGCAATCACAAGCGTCGGTCGTTGCACCTGCTCGATCACCCCGGCCATCGCCATCGTCTTGCCGGTCCCCGTGGCGCCGAGCAGCGTCTGGAAGCGCTGTTTCTCGAGCACTCCTTCGGAGAGCTGTTCGATCGCGCGCGGCTGGTCGGCCGTCGGCGTGAAGGCGGAGTCCAGGCGGAAGGGCGGCACCGCTCTACGTTAGCCCGAGCGCGCGTGGGTACGTCGATCTGTACTCACGCTGAGCGCGCAGGACCCGCTCGACATAGGCCTTGGTCTCAGGGAAGGGGATCTCGGACACGGAGAGGCTGTGCCCTTCTTCTCGCGCTTTTGCCACCCAGCTGTCGACGTTGGCCAGCCCGGCGTTATAGGCGGCGACGGCAAGCATCTCCTCGCCGCCGTAGTGCTGAAGCAGGTAGCGCAGGTACCAACTGCCGTAGGCAACGTTGATCTTGGGGGTGGCGAGGTCTCCTGTCGTGAAGTGGATTCCGCCGGAGAGGTGGGCGATGTATTCGGCGGTCGCCGGCTCGATCTGCATCAACCCCAGCGCGCCGGCCGCCGACGTGCGCGGTTCGAACTTGGTCTCGGCATAGATCACCGCTGCGACCAGCGCGGGATCGAGGTGCTTGTCCGCGGCCTGTTCGCGGATCACGGCGGCGTTTGTCAGCGGAAGCCCGCCGCTTGCGTGGTCATGCTGGACGCGTGCGACCACGATCACGACGAGCGCGACGAGCGCGCCTGTCGCCGCGAGCGCGCGCAACATCGAGCGCGCCGGCGGCGGTCCCGCGCGACGAGCGACGCCCGCTGAGGACCTGTACGTGTTATGACCGCGAGTGGCGGCCGGCGAGCGACTCATTTGTTGAACCAAACCCACGCCCCGGTCAGGGGTCGCGACCCTATTGGGGCAAAATCCCCCCTATCTACCCGCGCCTCCGCCAGGAGGCGTGACCCGATGCGGGTGCAACTCATCCCGACAGCTTGGCAAGAACCTCGGCCAGCTCGCGCCGCAA
>Ga0105240_10006415_pt1 | contig 17296 bp, 4 predicted proteins | sample KBSC54metaG_FD_80426 | JGI IMG/M metagenome (GOLD analysis project Ga0105240, IMG submission 80426) | Corn rhizosphere microbial communities from Kellogg Biological Station, Michigan, USA - KBS C5-4 metaG | ecosystem: Host-associated > Plants > Roots > Rhizosphere > Soil | place: Michigan, USA...
GGCATAAAATGAAAATGAGCAAGGTCCACAGCGTAGCCAGGAACCTTGCTCTATTTTTATAAGGAGAATTATTTAAGAATATGCGATACATTATTCGCCTATCAACTGCTTGTAAGCAGTTACATCCATCAGTTCGTTTGCGTCAGCAGCGTTAGTAAGCGTCATTTTCACCATCCAGCCTTTGCCGTATGGGTCAGAGTTTACATACTCAGGGTTGCCTTCCAGTTCAGGATTAACTTCTGTAATAGTGCCGCTAACAGGCAGGTAAAGATCTGAAACGGTTTTTACAGCTTCTACAGTACCGAATATTTCGTGTGCACTTAGCGCTTTACCTTTTGCATTGATATCAACGAATACGATATCACCCAGCTCATGCTGTGCAAAATCGGTGATGCCTATGGTAGCTGTATTGCCTTCAATTTTGATCCATTCGTGATCTTTGGTGTATTTGAGTGTTTCAGGAAACTGCATAAAATAGAAATTTGGCCGTAAATGTAGCAGAAATAATGGTAAAATGTAATGACGACCCAACCAAAAGGGAACAAAAATGTGTCGATAGTACAGACATAACCATTAATTAATTTTTACTATAAAACACTGTCATATGAATTTTATCTTATTTGTATCCTTCAGCGCAGTAGTATTGTTCCCACTTGTACGGCGCTATCCTTATCCTCTTGTGATGCCTTTGGCCATTAAAAATTGGTAGCAAACGACAGATGACGTACATAATTTCGGTAATTTGGCATATCCGTGTACTACATGGAGTGCAGGAAATTTGAATTGATTTTATACAGAGCATATAAAAAGCAGAATGAAAACCTTTTTAAGATATAGTATAGCCCTATTATTCCTATTTGCAAGCAGTGCAGCAAAGGCGCAGGTATTGCTGACAGAGAGCTTTGACGGATCGGGATTGCCAACAGGATGGCTTAACAGTACGTATACATCGCCTTCCACAGGCTGCCACTCTTTGTATGGCTGTGCCTGGTACAGGGAGCCGGGAGGTACAGGCATACCTGCGGCACCAACACATAGCGGTGCGGGATATGCATTTTACAATAGTCATGGTATAGAAAATGGTGGTACTGCGGAGCTTACCTCTCCATCGCTTGATTTCTCGGTCTATAGCGTGGGCTATAACCAGGTGTCTTTCTGGATGTATCGGGATAGCAGTGGCGGAGTATATCATGATTCTGTAACGGTATATGTAAATACAAGCACTACGGCTGTAGGGGCTACCAGGCTGGGGAGCGCAAACAGAGCGATAGGCCTTTCGCCGATAGTAACGTCACCGGGGTGGTATCAATATACATTTGTTATACCCTCTTCTTTTAGCGGAAGTGTGAACTATATCATATTTAAAGCTTTCTCTGATTACGGTACTGATATGCATATAGATGATGTGGAAGTGGACCACTATTCGCCATGCACGGGCACACCTTCTATTACCAGTGTGTCGCCGGCAGGGCCTATAAATACTTGTCCGCCAGCGTATGTGACACTAACGGGTACATTACCATTGGCCACAGGGTATGCTTATCAATGGCAGAAATCTACAGACTCGGGCGCAAGCTGGGGTAACATAATAAATGATACGAATGCGAGTGCTACCATATACGTGCTAAGCGATGCGGCCTACAGGCTAAAAGTAAAGTGTGTGAACAGTGGGTTAAGCGACTCAAGCAGTGCAGTGTATGTACATACTGCAGTGCCGGTGTTGTTTGCAAAGGGATTGCCGATAGTAGAAGATTTTGAAAACTGGAAAGACAGATGTGGTACTAAAGATATGCCTGATACCAACTGGGTAATATCGCCCCTGAGCGGCAACAACGCCTGGAGAAGAGATGACCAGGGAGTAAGTGATGGTGGCTGGAGCAGCAGCGCTGGTGGATACACGCTTGCAGCAGCACATGGCAGCCACAGCGCAAGGTTCCATAGTCATGATGCAGGGACGCAGGCAAAGGGGATGATGGATATGTACCTGGACTGCAGTAGTGCAAGCGGTGTAAAACAACTGAGACTGAACTATATAAACCAGAATGGCAACGACTCTATGGCCATATACCTGTCAGTGGATAGCGGCAATACCTTTAGCTACCTGGGTCATTGCCTTAATGACTATACCTGGGGGCTGCATTATTTCACTTTCAACTCTAACTCACCAAAGACGATACTGCGCTTTACTGCGGTGAGTGACAGCAATTATGTATCAGGAGATATAGGGCTGGATTATGTGCAGGTAGTGCCACCATGCAGTGGCAAGCCTGTGGCAGGAACTATAGACAGCGTGTACCCGTGCTATGGAAGAGATTTTAACCTTTCGCTTTCAGGTACATCGGAAGTGGCGGGATTGAAATATACCTGGCAGCAGTCGGCAGACAGCATTAGCTGGACAAGCATAGCCGTGTATGATACTACAGAAATTGCACTGGCTAATATTACTACTGCTACTTACTTCAGGGTTATAGTGAAATGTGCTGCAAGCGGGCTATCTGATACCAGTGAAGTAAAGCTGATAAAAGTGAAGCCATTTTATCTTTGCTATTGCGACCCGAATGCATACCGTGTGGATGACCCGCAGGCTAATATTGGCAATGTAACCATACGTACAGTACCTGCTGCAAGAATAATATTGAATAACGGCAGTGCTACACCTGTGACCGGTAATAGCACTGCAGTGAACAGCTATTCAAACTTTGATACATTAAGCCCAACTACTCTGTACCTGGATAGCATTTATCGCTTATCTGTATCTGCTATCACAAAGTATAGCGCATTGCCTGGAGCGCCCGGGTACTATGTAAGTACTTATATAGATTTTAATCATGATGAGATATTTGATGCAACAGAATTAGTGGATAGAATAAATACTTATGCTGCAGGAGGCTCTACTTATTCTGATACGATAAAACTATCAGGCTTTTCAACAACTATAGATACAGGTATTACCGGAATGAGAGTAATATTAAGCCCTACTTTAGTTGATACAATATCCGGTGCAGATATAATATGCGGCGATAGCCTGATATCTGGTGAATATGAAGACTACCTGGTAAATATAAAACTGCCGCCGTGCAGCGGATATGCGAATGCGGGAAAAGTGCAAGCAGTAGACTCAGCAGCATGTATAGGGTATAGCTTTCTACTAACTGATACCACACATGAACGTAACCGCTCCGGTATACACTGGAGCTGGCAGACATCTACAGACTCTGTAGTGTGGACTGATATAAGCGGCTCTGGCAATAAAGACACTGTATCGCAAACATTTAGTGTGCGTGGCTGGTACCGTGTGCGTATGGTGTGTGATAACAGCCATGATACGTCTTACTCAACGGTGCTGTATATGAATATAAAACCTGCATATAAATGCTATTGCTTAAGCCAGGCAGTAGGTGGCAGCAGAGATACCAGTGATATAGGTGGCGTATCCATAGGGCCTTTTGTATATACGAAAGGAGGGGGGCATTTAAATAACGGCAAAGCTATATATGCACATGAGGACTTTACCAACCATACAATAGACCTGTATGTAGATACTACCTATTCACTGAATGTGTATTACATAATGAAACACAACTTCAATGCAAATGCCAAGGTGACCTTGTTCATGGATTTTGACAACAACTTTAAATATGACCTGCCAACCGAGTTGCTATGGACGGCCTACACAACACCAACCTACTGGTACCTGACACATGATATAACGATACCCGAACTGGTAATATCTGACCTGCCTACAGGTATGAGACTGGTGGTAAATAATAACACTGCTGCAAATGCTGCATCTGACGATGGCTGTGGTACTTATACGTCAGGAGAAACGATGGATTTTGTGGTGCGCTTTAACAGGGCCTGGACAGCAGGGGTGGGAAGTATAGATATGCTAAAAAATCTGATTGTATATCCTAACCCAAGTGATGGCAATTTTAAATTGCAGTTTAATACCAGCTCTGCCATTAAAAATTTGCAGATAAGCATAAGCAATATGGCCGGACAGCAAATATTAGCTGAAAATTATTCGGGAGTGAGCGGACAGTTTACGAAAGACCTGAATTTAACAAGTGTAAGTAAAGGAATATATTTTCTAACAGTTAATGCAGACGGGCAAAAAATTATTAGAAAAATAGCCTTAAAATAACATAGCTAACTAATAGTTAATTAAAATGGCAACTATATTAAGTTGCCATTTTAATTTTAACGAAATCCTTAACTATAAAGCATTTAGCGTTGAAGTGGAATTAAAATTAATTGTTTGTGTTTCCAACCAAATATTGATATTTGCCGTCTATTATAAAACCGTAAGCCAGAGTAAGTTTAACTTTTTATTAAAGTAGAAAACAAGTTGCCGTTCGCCCGAAAGACAAATTGTTTATAATAAATTTAATAACGCATGAAAACGTCGACCCCTATTCTCTGCGTAAAGCAGAGGTCCGGAATAATTACGAAATTATTCTCCCTGATTTTAAGTGTGATTGCGATAAGCGCGAACGCACAAAATTATCTAACAGAAAGCTTTGATGTAAGCGTACCACCGAGTGGCTGGTCTAATACATACATTAGTGGAACCAGCGACATTGGAGGGCCTGATACATGGTATCAGCAGGTGAGTGGTGGTGCGGCACACCCGCCGGGCGTGTCTACACATACCGGATCGGGTATGGCATCCTACAACAGTTGGGATATGTCAAAAGGGGCTGAAGCATTGCTGGTAACTCCGGCAATGAATTTTTCAACATATAGTAGTGGGGATAACTATGTCACTTTCTGGTTTTACAGAAGTAATGATGTGGCTGATTTCTGGAACGGAGATGAGGACGATCAGCTAAATGTATGGGTAAATACTACACCTGACCTGTCAGGCGCAACTCAGTTAGGCTCTTGGGTAAATGGTATCAACGGTTCACCTACGGTAACAAGTGAAGGGTGGTATCAATATATGCTAAAAATACCTGCATCATATTCAGCCTCTTCGACTGTTTACATAATTTTTGATGCCGTTTCTGACTTCAGAGTAGATATGTTTTTTGATGATGTATCTGTAGATCACGTGGCACCATGTAGCGGTACACCAACAGTAGATTTAATACCGAGCCCGGGTAAAATAATTGGTTGCACCGGCTCCAAAGTTACTTTAAGTGGTACAGGTGGTCTGGCTCCCGGTCAGGATTATCAATGGCAGATATCCAGCTCTCCTACCGGCCCATGGACGGATATATCAGGCGCAACCAATACAGATTATACAATTGGGAGCGTGGGTACTACTTACTATTACAGGCTTAAAGATTCATGCGAAACAAGCTCAAGCGTAGCATATACTTTACCGGATACTGTTGGGGCAGGTGACCCGCCATATGCGGCATTGCCATATGTTCAGGACTTTGAAAACTGGCAGAATTTCTGCGATTTACTGGACGTGCCGGGAAGTAACTGGAGGACTACGCCAACTACCGGTGATGGATCATGGCGCAGAGATGACCAGGGCTGTAGCTCTGGCGGCTGGACTAGTTCGGGCTGTTATTTACCTTGGCCTTCGGGATATTCATATACAGTAAACAGTTATAATCCGCATACTCAGGCATACTCAGGTTCACATTGTGCCCGTTTTCACAGTTCGCCTGATTACGGAGGTTTTATACCTACCGGAGGTGCAACATGGAGTGGAACAATGGACCTGCATGTAGATTGCAGCGGTGCAGGAAATAAGCTGCTTCAATTCTATTTTAAGAACCAGGTTCCGGATTGGATTTCAAGCATCACGGATTATCTGTATGATGATAACGATTCCCTTGATGTATTCATGTCAACGGACGGCGGTACAACTTTTACTCAACTTTGGGGTGCGGATACTGCACAGGAATGGAAAAAAATACAAGTGCAAATTCCATCAACCTCAGCGACAACAATAATAAGATTTCTTGCGAAGAGAAATGGTGGTGATCCTGTTGGTTTTGGAGGCACGGAGGATCTTACTGATATAGGTATTGATAGTGTACTGGTAGCTCCACCATGTACCGGCCTAGCAAGCGGTGGCGCAATAGACCCGCCAGGGGAAATGAGCTCATGCAATGGCGCAAGCTATAATCTTAATGTAACAGGTATTGCACCGGCCGGTGGTATAACCTATCAATGGCAAAAGGCAACAACGCCATTTAGTACGTTTACAGATATCACAGGTGAAACAGGTATCAGCTATACAACGCCTGCTTTATTTGACAGCGTGCAATACCAGGTGGTAGTGACCTGCCCATACACCAGCCCTGCAACTGTGATGACATCAGATATTACATCGTTTGATGTAACACCGGTTCCATATGCAGCTATTAACCTGCCTTCACCTGCGGGGCCAGGTTATCACTTCAGTTTTGAAAACTGGAATGACCATTGCGCTACTACTGACCAACCGGTAGTAAGCGACGGCGCTACAGAAAGTAACTGGATAAACTATCCGGCAGATGGCCTGAATACATGGCGCAGAGATGACCAGGGTTATAGCGCAGGCTGGTCAGAACCGTGGGAATATAAACCATATGAATATTCTCCGGTAGCATTTGACAGTAGTCACTCCGCCCGTCTATCTACTTACGATCACTGGAGCTCAGGTATCTTAACTGCACACTTATATCTGTTCCTGGATTGCAGTACAGTAACGGGTGCTAAAGAACTGCAATACTATACAAACATAGGCCCTACTTCAGGCTCTAACTCCGATACTATCTCTACCTGGCTATCTACAGACGGCGGTAATACATTTGCCTTACTTAGAAAAGATTTTAATGGTGACGGAGCCTGGAAATTCTGCAATGCAAAAATTCCATCTAATTCAGCTACAACAGTAATTGACTTTAGAGGTACCTATGGTGATCCTAGCTTCAGCGGAAGCACTGGTTTAGGTCTTGATTATGTAAGAGTACTGTTACCATGCGATGGTAAACCGACAGCAGGAAAACTGACAAACGATACAGTATGTAATAATCACGTATTTAAAACACAGTTAGTAGGTACAAGTGAAGTAGCGGGTCTATTTTACGAATGGCAGGAATCAACAGATAGTGTAACATGGACAGATATAACCGGTGATACTACGAAAGTGGCGACCCTTAGCTATATGGCTAATTCTTATCTGCGTGTAATAGTAAAATGTACTAACTCAGGATTAACAGATACAAGTAATGTAGCCAAGGTGATAATAAAACCATTCTATAGATGTTACTGCAACCCTGTGGCGGGTATTCAGAGCTTTGATATGGAAGGTGCTATAGGTAATTTCTCAATCGTTAAAACATCAACAGGGGATACTGTAATAGATCATACTACTACATTGTTCCCAATAACAGATAACCCATGGGCTGATGAGCTGAATTATGGAGACCTTTCATATCTGAATGGTTATACCAGTTTCGTGGATAGCTTTCCAGCTCCTACGGTGAACCCGGATAGCCTTTACGATTTCTACATTACAGAAGTAGCGCCATTCGGCTCATTTGAGTCTGGCTATCCGATAGAAGTGTATATAGACTATGATCACAGTGGCACTTTTGACCACTCATCTGGAGAAATGGTGCTTGACCAAACAGCAGCATCTGCATCCTTGCCTACGGCTACTGATACGGTGCGTGTACCGCACGATGCTATGCTGGGCTTAACAGGGATGCGTGTAATGATAGGCATCTACTACTCAAGTCCGCTGGACCCATGTGGAACCGGCTATGATAATAATGGTGAAATAAGGGATTACCTGATAAGCATAGATTATCATCCATGTAATGCAGCACCGAATGCGGGTACTGTAGCTACTACTGATAGCATTATGTGCTTAGGTGGCTATACATTCACATTGTCTGATACCACGCATGAATATCATCAATCAGCAATAAGCTGGGACTGGCAATATTCACCTGATGGTGTGACATGGGGAACTATACCTGGCACTACTAAGCGTGATACACTAACACAGACCTTTACGGCTACTACATGGTATCGCATGAGAATAGTTTGTCTTGCAGCTCATGATACTGCTTATTCAAACGCCATAAAAGTGAGACGTGGTGAAGGTTTTGAATGTTACTGCTTCAGTGCAGCAACAGGCGGAAGCACTTACGATAGCAGTGATATAGGTGCATTTACCTTTGGCCCATTTGTGATGAACAGGAAAGGGCCGCACCTGCTAAACCCAGCGGCAACACATAGCCATACCAGCTATGTAGGTAACATACTGGACCTGTATGTAGATTCAACATACGCTGTAGGACTGTACCATGTACTAAGGTCGAAGGAGCATGCAGATGCCAAAGTAACTCTCTTTATGGATTATAATAACAACCATAATTATGATGCTCCAAATGAAAGGGTATGGACAGCCTATACGTCATCAAGCGATTGGTATATAACATCATCAGTAAAAATACCAGACGTAGTAATATCTGACGTGCCAACCGGAATGCGCCTGATCCTGAACAACAATGTAAGCGCCAATACGGCATCAGATGAAGGATGCGGTGCATACACCTCAGGTGAAACAATGGACTTTGTAGTGAGGTTTAACCGTGCCTGGACATCAGGTGTGGGCAGCATAAGTAATATAGAAAACCTTGTGATGTACCCTAACCCGAGCGATGGTAAATTCAAAGTATCATTCAGCAGCCAGCATGTGATAAAGAACCTGGAAATAAGTGTAACCAATATGACAGGTCAGGAAGTGTTTACCAAGGGCTATACTAACAGCAATGGTGAATTTAATACAGCGATAGACCTGAGCGGAGCAGCAAGAGGTGTATATTTTGTAACCTTTATGGCAGATGGTGAAAGAATGATAAGGAAGATGGTGCTGAAATAATTTTGTAAAAAAATACTAACAAATAATTAATAGAAATGGCCGCTTTATTAAGCGGCCATTTCTATTTTTTTTGCCAATTAATATCAAGTGCATTAGCCGTTAAAAAACTGATATTTATTATTAACTTTAATCCATGATATTTATTGTAAATAACTGTCAGATAAGGATTATATGGATATTATGTCATATGATATTTTAATCATGTTTTAATATTGAAATATTTAGGTTTGTATGGCTTATGAGTATACCAATATCACTACCATAATATTAATTAGAAGTTTAAGGTGGTGACTATTTTTTAACAATAAAACTATAAACAAATGAGGTTGACTACTACCCCGTTATTACTTTCATACAAGAGAAGTATTGGGGTTTTCGTTCTATTACTGTTAGTAGTACTGGGCGTAACTAAAAGTGCAGAAGCACAGAATTACATTACTGAAGGTTTTGAAAGTAGCACTTTTCCTCCATCGGGATGGAAAGTGATAACAAGTGGAGGCACAAGCACTCACGGTACCACAAGCTGGGCAAGGCAAACGAGCGGTGGGGTAAGTACTCCCAGTGTAACAGCCCATGGGGGCAGCGCTATGGCCTGGTATAATAGCTATTGGATATCATCTACAGGCGTATCCAGCCTTATAACGCCGGCTATGAACTTTGCTGCATACACGGGAGGATATAACCAGGTGTCTTTCTGGTATTATAATTACACAGCCAGTGACTACCTGGATGTATTAGTGAATACATCTGATACGGATGCAGGCAGCTCAGTAGTAAGCCTGGGCTCTGTCACGCTGAGCAGTACAAGCACAGGTTGGCATCAATATATTTATACTATACCAAGTTCTTTTAACACGTCGCCAAATGTATATGTCATTTTCCAGGCCCACTCGGCATATGGCGAAGATGAAAATATAGACGATATATCTATAGATCATATACCGCCATGCACAGGTACACCATCCGTTGCATTATCGCCGGCAGGTTTTATAGGGATATGTGCAGGAGGTAAAGTTACCCTGAATGGCGGAGGTACTATTGTAGCTGCAGATCAGTATTATCAGTGGCAACAGGCAAGCTCGGTAACAGGCCCATGGACTAATATAGCTGGTGCTACAAATACAAGCTTCACCACTCCTGCCATTTCAACTGTAACTTATTTCAGACTTAAAGATTCCTGTGGTGCCAGCGGCGGTGTGGGCTATAGCGGGGCCGATACAGTTGCACCTGCTCCACCGGCTTATGCATCTCTGCCTTATGTACAGAGCTTTGAGAGCTGGCAAAACTTTTGCGACCAATATGATGTGCCGGGATCGAACTGGGCTAACTCTCCCAGTACGGGAGATGCCTCATGGCGCAGAGATGACCAGGGTTGCACGTATGGCGGCTGGACAAGTTCCGGTTGCTATGGCCCGGGATCTTCTTATTCAGTCAATTCTTATTCGCCTACCACTGCAGCACATGGCGGTTCGCATGCTGCACGTTTCCATAGCTCTCCTAACTATGGCAGCCTGGCGGCAACATCATCGCCCTGGAGTGGCAACCTGGATTTGTATGTAAACTGCAGCGGACCCGGCAATAAGCTGCTACAATTTTTCTTTAAAAATCAACCCTACCCTTATTCAGTCAGCAGTTTTCTGCAATACAATAATGACTCGCTGGATGTATTTTTATCCACTAACGGAGGCACAAGCTTTACCCAAATATGGGGCGCTGATACTGCAAATGAGTGGAAAAAGGTACGCATCGATATAGCATCTACTTCAGCCAACACTATAATAAGATTTGTAGGAAAACGAATTGGAGGTGACCCTGCAGGAACGGGATACACGTATAACTATACTGATATAGGACTGGATAGCGTATATGTTGGCCCTGCGTGTAATAGCTTACCTGCAATGACTACTACCCCTTCGGGCACTATTACCGGATGCCCGGGCGCTCAGTATATTTTCAACATAGGCAGTTTACCGTTAGCAGGAGGATTAACCTACCAGTGGCAGCAAGCCGTAACCCCGTTTAGCAGCTTCAGTGCTGCTGCAGGTGGCAGCGGCAGTAATTCTTATTCATATAATACGCCAGCGCTATTTGACTCTATTAAATACAGAGCCATATTAACCTGCCCTTATAGCGGTATAAGTGACACTACATCAGTTGCCACTATTGCCATGAGTGGCAAACCATCATACGCGGCCATTAACCTTCCAGCCCCGGCAGGCCCGGGCTATCATTATAGCTTTGAAAACTGGAATAACAGATGCTCAAGTAAAGATGCACCTGTAGTGGCTGCGAGCTCCGGCATATCTAACTGGGGTAATTTCCCATCAACCGGAAACAGCAGCTGGCGCAGGGAAGACCAGGGCAGCAGCGCAAGCTGGAGCTATACCTCTACTTCTTCGCCATATATGTATTCACCCGCATCAGTAGATAGCAGCCATTCGGCTCGCTTTATGACTTATTATCGTTCCAGCGGGGCTCAAATACCGGGCAACCTGTATCTCTTTTTAGATTGCAGTACAATAACAGGTACAAAGGAACTGCAATACTATGTGAACACTTATTCACCTACATCTTCAAGTTATAGTGTTGATACGCTTATCACATCGCTATCTACCGATGGCGGCGCCACCTTTACTACCTTGAGAAAAGACTTCTATGGTGGTGGCTTATGGAATTTCGCTAATGTTGATATTCCGTCTAACTCTGCAACAACAGTGATAAAATTCCAGGGTGTAATGAGCAGCAACTATAGTTATGGCTCAGGCATTGGATTGGATAATGTGAAAGTACTGCCACCATGCAATGGTAAACCTGTAGCAGGTATATTAAAAAGGGACAGCGTATGTGCTGGTACAACCTTTACTAAACAACTTTCCGGCACCAGTCAATCTGCAGGTCTTTCATATGAATGGCAGGAGTCTGCAGATAGTATTACATGGACAGATGTGATTGGCGATACTACAATGATTGCGACCCTTAGCTATAGTTCTAATACATATCTGCGTGTAATAGTAAAATGCAGAAACAGTGGCTTGAAAGATACCAGCAATATAGCGATGATATATGTGAAGCCATTTTACAAATGTTATTGCAATCCGGTATCGAAAGCTAAGTATGCAGATATCTATGGAGCCTTTGGCAATGTTTCTATTGTAAATGAATCGGATGGTGATACTGTAATGAGTAATACCACTGCATCATACCCTGTTACATATAACCCATGGGCGCAATCTCTGTATATAGGTGGTTCAAGAGCTTCTTTAATGGGGCATACTGATTTTACAGATACTTTCCCTGCACCAATAATGTATCCGGACAGTTTATACCGTTTTTATATAACTGAGGTATGTACTTATTCGTTTTACAGCGGCTACCCAATAAATGTGTATATAGATTATGATCATAGTGGAACATTTGATGCAGCATCAAGCGGTGAATTGGTATTCAATAAAACAGTAAGTTCTGCTTTTTTGCCTACCGCTACAGATACGTTACGCATTCCGCATGACGCTCAACTGGGGCTAACAGGCATGCGGGCAATAATGGGAATCTATTATTCCAGTCCCTTAGACCCATGCGGTACCGGCAGCACCTACCAGTATGGTGAAGTGCGCGACTATCTGATAAATATAGACTACAGACCATGTAGCGGAAAGCTAAATGCGGGCATTATAGCGAGCACCGACAGTATAATGTGTAAAGGATACAGCCTTAAGCTTACGGATACTACACATGAGTATCATCAGTCTGCAATTACATGGAGTTGGCAATATTCACCCGACGGCAAGACATGGGGCGATATACCAGGTACCACTAAGCGTGATACACTAACTCAAATGTTCAATACAACAGTATGGTATCGCCTGCAAATGGTGTGTCTTACAACTCATGATACAAGCTACTCTAATGTGATGAAGATAAAAGAAGGTGAAGCTTATCAATGTTACTGCTTTAGTGCCGCTACCGGTGGAAATGCCCACGACAGCAGCGATATAGGTGCATTTACTTTCGGAACATTTATAATGAATAAAAAAGGACCGCACCTGCTGAACCCGGCAGCTACTGACAGCCATGCAGGCTATGTGGACCGTATACTGGATCTGTATGTAGATTCAACATATCCGGTAGGGCTGTACCATATCTTAAAGTCAGCAACTCATGGAGACTCAAAAGTGACATTGTTTATTGACTACAATAACAACCTGCGTTTTGACCTGCCAAATGAAAGAGTATGGACAGCTTATACATCATCAAGCGATTGGTATATAACCGCCAGTGTAAAAATACCGGATATAGTAGTGGCTGATGTACCAACCGGTATGCGCCTGATACTAAATAACAATGTAGGAGCCAGTACGGCATCAGACGAAGGGTGTGGTGCATACACATCAGGCGAAACAATAGATTTTGTAGTAAGGTTTAATCGTGCCTGGACATCAGGTGTGGGCAGCATAAGCAATATAGAAAACCTTATGATGTACCCTAATCCGAGCGATGGTAAATTTAAAGTATCATTCAGCAGCCAGCATGTGATAAAGAACCTGGAAATAAGTATAACCAATATGACAGGCCAGGAAGTATTTACCCAAGGCTATACAAACAGCAATGGTGAATTTAATACAGAGATAGACCTGAGCGGAGCAGCAAGAGGTGTATATTTTGTAACCTTTATGGCAGATGGTGAAAGAATGATAAGGAAGATGGTGCTGAAATAAAACTATAATATTTTTCTACCAATTAAGGGTGAGCTAAATGGCTCACCCTTAATTGTTTACGCCCTGCTATAACTGAAGGTAGAAGAATGCGAGTTAATATTATCAAAATATATTTTAACTTTTAGCCAACCAATTATTAAAATACGTATGTCTGATAATAAGCGTAAATGTCGAATAAGATTCGGCTGTGATCAAGGTTTCGTTTAGTTGAGTAAGCTTATTTCCAGTTTGTGGAAATGTAGCTTAAGGGGAGTTATTAGTATACTTCATAAACTTTAAGTTAATACTTATTTGATTATATAAATAAATAATAAAAATACAAGCTCATGAAAATCTTTACATGCCGGTTGCTAAAGAATAAGAGTCATAGTATAAATATTGTGTACAGGCTCGCTCTTTTTTGTATTTTTCTTATAGTGACTAAAAATGCTACTGCCCAAAATTATTTGTCAGAAAGCTTTGACGGCACAACATTCGCACCCAGCGGATGGACAAATACTTATGTAAGCGGAAGCAGTGATGATGGCGGGCCGGATACATGGACCCGGCTAACAGGTGGAGACCCGACTGTTCATCCGGCATCTGTACCTACACACACGGGGGCAGGCATGGCATGGTACAATAGCTGGGATATGTCCAGCGGGGCTGAAGCTCTGCTGATAACTCCGTCTATGGACTTTACAACCTATTCTACAGGTGCCAACACTGTTTCATTCTGGTTTTATAAAGAAACAGATTTCCCGGATGGGTGGACAGGCAATCAGTTAGATGCTGTGAATGTGTGGGTAAATACCAGTGCGTCATTGTCCGGAGCAACCTCCTTAGGCACTTATTATGATGGTTTAACGCAGTCGCCTGCAGAAGCTTCTATGGGATGGTACAAGTACACAATTACGCTTCCTTCCTCATTTATGTCTTCAAGCCATGTGTACATAATTTTTGATGCAGTTTCAGATTATGGAACTGATATTTTCTTAGACGATGTATCAGTTGATCATATACCTCCTTGTAGTGGTACGCCTTCTGTGGCACTTATTCCTGCGGCAGGCCAGATACACCTTTGTAGTGGAAGCACAGCTACGTTGTCAGGGTCAGGCGGTACGGCACCAGGCCAGTTATATCAATGGCAGGTAGGCACCAGTGCTACGGGACCATGGGCCAATATACCCGGTGCAACAAATACAACCTATACCAGCGGGCCTATAACTTCGGCAAAATATTACAGGCTTAAAGACTCGTGCACAGGCAGTGGTCTTGTTGGCTATAGCGATGCGGATACTGTATTAGTAGGGTCGCCGAGTTATGCTTCTTTGCCTTATGTTCAGGATTTTGAAAACTGGCAAAACTTCTGCAATACACTGGACGTACCTGGTAGTAACTGGTTAAATAGCCCGTCGAGTGGCGATGGGTCGTGGAGAAGGGACGACCAGGGATGTTCTTCAGGTGGCTGGACAAGTACCGGCTGCTATGGCAGTGGTTTTTATACTATAACCGCAGTTAGTCCATACACCGCGACACACGGAGGCTCACATTGTGCTCGTTTTCACGGCGCTGTAAGCTACGGTTATCTGTCGGCGTCTTCAACGCCCTGGAGTGGAAGTTTAGATCTATATGTAGACTGCAGTGGTGCCGGCAATAAATTATTACAATTCTTTTTCAAGAGCCAATGGCCGGGTTATACTCCTGCAGGGCTCTATATAAATGATTCGCTGGATGTATTCTTATCTACTAACGGTGGTACCAGCTTTACCCAGATATGGGGTGCAGATACTGCGCAGGAATGGACGAAAGTGCGCCTTGAAATACCATCTACATCAGCGAATACGATAATAAGATTTTTGGGTAAAAGAAATGGCGGTGACCCTGTGGGTTACGGCTATAGTGAGCAGTATAGCGATATAGGGCTCGATAGTGTATATGTAGGCCCTGCCTGCTCTTCGCTATCAGCCTCTACAGTATTAAGCCCATCGGGCACTGTAACAGGTTGCCCGGGTGCAGCTTATAATGTTAATATAGGCGGCTTACCATTGGTAGGTGGCCTGACTTACCAGTGGAAACAGGCAACTGCGCCATTCAGTAGCTTTATCAATGCGGTAGGCGGTACAGGCAGTACCAATTATTCGTACACCACCCCAACACTGTTTGACTCTATACAGTATGAAGCGGTAATTAGCTGTCCATATACATCAAGTTCTGTAACTACAGCGGCAACTACTTTTGCATTCAGTAATAAGCCGTCATATGCTGCCATAAACCTGCCTGCTCCTGCAGGGCCGGGGTACCACTACAGCTTTGAGAACTGGAACAGCCGCTGCTCAAGCAATGATGTGCCTGTGGTAGCATCAGGCTCGAGCATATCAAACTGGGCTAACTATCCCGCTTATGGCAACAGCAGCTGGCGCAGGGATGATCAGGGTAGCAGTGCAGGCTGGGGATATCCATACACCTACTCACCGTATGAGTATTCACCGGTAAGTTATGACAGCAGCCATTCGGCCCGCCGTTCTACCTATTACCACTATGGTGCTCCGCAGGATCCGTCAAACTTGTATTTGTTTGTAGACTGCAGCACACTGACCGGCGGTAAAGAACTACAGTACTATGTAAATATTGGTAGAAGTGCGGGTTATCCGGCCGACACTATTTCTACCTGGTTGTCTACTGACGGTGGTGCTACCTTTAGCTTACTTAGAAAAGACTATGCGCAAACCGGCACATGGACTTTTGCTTCAGCAAAAATACCAAGCAATTCTGCAACAACAGTAATCCGCTTCCAGGGCACCTATGGTGATCCTAATTATAGCTTCACCACAGGTATGGGCCTGGACTATGTGAAGATATTACCGCCATGTGATGGTAAACCAACAGCGGGTACGCTGACAGGTGTATCACCGTGTGCCAATAAATCATTTAACCTCCAGCTTACCGGCACGAGCCAGGTAGCAGGTTTGTTCTACGAATGGCAGACATCGACAGATGGCTTTACCTGGGTAGATGAAATTGGCGATACAACGCTGGTAGGCAACTTTAACTTTACAGCTAATAAATATGTGCGCTGTATAGTAAAATGTACCAATAGCGGACTGTCTGATACCAGCAACGCGGTACTGATAACACTGAAACCATTCTATAAATGTTATTGCGATCCGGCAGGTTCTAACGCCTACATCTACGGTGCCTTTGGTAATGTGTCTATTACCAAACAGCCAAGTGGAGACTCTGTGATGAATCATAACACAGTACCATTCCCGATACTGAACAACTCATGGGCGCAATCATTGTATTCCGGCGGCTCAAGGTCTTCCTTGTTCGGTCATACAGACTTTGATACCCTTACGCCGGCTACAGTTTATCTTGATAGCTTGTATCGTCTTTATATAACAGAAGTGGCCACTTTTAGTTCTTACTATGGTGGTTACCCTATAAACGTTTATATTGATTACGATCACAGTGGTACATTTGACGGATTGTCAAGAGGAGAACTTGTATTCAATAAAACGGCTTCATCACCCAGCGCACCGACAGCTACAGATACTATGCGTATTCCTGATGCAGCGCTGACAGGCATAACGGGTATGCGTATACTGCTAGGTATCTTCTACTCAAGCCCGATTGACCCATGTGGTTTTGGCTCATATCCATACGGTGAAATGCGCGACTACCTGATAAATATAGACTACCGTCCATGTAATGGCCCGATAAGTGCGGGTACAGCAGTGAGCACAGATACAATAATGTGTAC
>Ga0105240_10006418_pt1 | contig 17287 bp, 17 predicted proteins | sample KBSC54metaG_FD_80426 | JGI IMG/M metagenome (GOLD analysis project Ga0105240, IMG submission 80426) | Corn rhizosphere microbial communities from Kellogg Biological Station, Michigan, USA - KBS C5-4 metaG | ecosystem: Host-associated > Plants > Roots > Rhizosphere > Soil | place: Michigan, USA...
GAACAGCCCGACCGCCAGCTTGATGGCCACTCGCAACAGGATGAACGGCAGCAGCAAGAGCATGAATGGGAGGGCGAGGAGACCGAACAGAAGAGAAAAGACGATGCGGAACGGGAGAAGCGCCAACCGAATCGGGAGGGTCAGCAGATGGAACATATTCTCATTTACGCGCGGCCGCCTCGAGAAGTTCCGGGCTGCGGAGCTGGTCGGCCGGACCGTGCGGCGCGCCCGGCGCCAGATACCGCATCGGCTGCAGGCTGATCCGCTCGTCGAGGCTCTTGATCACAGCGGCCTTTCCGCCCGCCGTCCGCTTGGTCTTGGTAAACCCCACGAGGACGCAGAAACCAATGAACAGCACGAGCACGAACACGGTGCTCGAGGCGAGCCCTTGAATTGCGCCGAGCGCGATTTGCTGGATCTCGCTCACGCCTCGTCCTCGCCCCCGTCGGCGCCCTGAACTTTGCGGGCAGGCACGTCGTAGGCCACGAGCCCGCGCTTCACTTCTTCCATCGCCAGGCGCTCGGCTTTCTTCGGCAGATGTTCCTCGGAGTTCTGGATGCGCAGCCGCGCGCCGCGGCGCAGCTGCTTGGCGCGCAGCGCCGCCACGTCCACGAACAGGAACCGGCTGGTGATCGGCGCAACCGGCTCCGACGGAATCGCCGGGGCGTTTTCGTTTTGGACTTCTGAACCGTCGCTCATGTCGGGAATCAAGCCTAACATGCGGACCGGAAGCGCAGGAAGGGGCGCAAGTCCTGCCCCTCCTGCCCTTCCGGCCCCTCCTGCTCTTCCTGCCCTCGTTACGCCGCGACGTCGACCTTGATTTGACGCGGCTTGGCTTCCTCGCGCAGCGGGAGCCGGACCGTCAGCACGCCGTTCTTGTACTCGGCCGAGACGCGGCTCGCGTCCACGGTCTGCGGCAGCGAGAACGAGCGGCTGAACGTGCCATAGCGGCGCTCCACGTGGTGGAACTGCTCTTCCTTCACGCCTTCCATGCCGGCGCCGAATTTCTTCTCGCCCTTGATGGTCAGCACGAAGTTCTCGACCGTGATGTCGATGTCGTCGCGCGACATGTCCGGCAGTTCGGCTTTGAGCACCAGCTCGTGCTCGCCCGTCTGGAAGATGTCCACCGGCGGCATCCACGTGCTGGCCCCGGCGAACCCGAAATCGCGAAATGGATCCCAACGAACGATGGTCATGATGTCCTCCTCTTTATCTTCCGTGATGAATTAGCGCGTCTCCGCGTACTCCGCGTCGACGACTTCTCCCTCTTTCACATTCGACCCCTCAGATCCCGCGGAACCCTGCGACCCCTGGGCCCCCTGAGAAGCTTGAGAACCCTTGTAGAGATTCTCCGCAAGCGCGTGCGAGAGCTGCGTGAGCTCCGCCGTCGCCTGCTTGATTCTCGCAAGGTCGTCTCCCTCGATGGCCTTGCGCACGTCCGCGATCGCCGCATCGATCTTCGAGAGCTCGCCGACCGGCAGCTTCTCGCGATTCTCGTTCACGGTCTTCTCGACCTGATACGCCAGCGAGTCGGCCTGGTTGCGCGCGTCGATGAGATCGCGCCGCGCCTGGTCCTCGGACGCGTGGCTCTGCGCGTCCTTGACCAGCCGATCGACGTCCTCTTTCGAGAGTCCGCTCGAACCGCTGATCGTGATCTTCTGCTCTTTGCCCGTCGCCATGTCCTTCGCGGTCACGTTGACGATGCCGTTGGCGTCGATGTCGAACGCGACCTCGACCTGCGGCACGCCACGCGGCGCGGGCGGAAGGCCAACCAGCTGGAAGCGGCCGAGCGTGCGGTTGTCGCGCGCCATCGGACGCTCGCCCTGCAGCACGTGCACTTCGACGTTCGGCTGGTTGTCGGTGGCCGTCGAGAAGATCTCGCTCTTCCGCGTCGGGATCGTCGTGTTGCGCGGAATCAGCGTCGTCATCACGCCGCCGAGCGTTTCGATGCCGAGCGAGAGCGGCGTCACGTCGAGCAGCAGCAGATCCTTGACGTCGCCCATGAGGACGCCGCCCTGAATCGCCGCGCCCACGGCGACGACTTCATCCGGGTTCACGCCTTTGTGCGGCTCCTTCCCGAAGTACTCGCGGACGAGCTGCTGCACCTTCGGCATGCGGGTCGAGCCGCCGACGAGCACCACCTCGTCGATCTTCTTCGGGTCGACGCCGGCATCGCTCAGCGCCTGCTTCACCGGCGCCATCGTCCGCTGCAGCAGATCGTCGACGAGCTGTTCGAGCTTCGCCCGCGTCAGCTTGGTCTGCAGATGCTTCGGCCCGGTCGCGTCGGCGGTGATGAACGGCAGGTTGATGTCGGTTTCCATCGCCGTCGAGAGCTCGATCTTTGCCTTCTCGGCGCCTTCCTTCAGGCGCTGAAGCGCCATCCGGTCCTTCGAGAGATCGATGCCTTCGCTCTTCTTGAACTCGCCGGCGAGCCATTCGATGATGCGGTCGTCGAGATCGTCGCCGCCGAGATGTGTGTCGCCGTTGGTCGCCTTCACTTCGACGACGCCTTCGCCGACTTCGAGCACGGAGATGTCGAACGTGCCGCCGCCGAAATCGTAGACGGCGATGACTTCGTCCTTCTTCTTGTCGAGGCCGTACGCGAGCGCCGCGGCGGTCGGCTCGTTGATGATGCGCTGCACGTTGAGACCCGCGATCTTGCCCGCATCTTTCGTCGCCTGCCGCTGGGAGTCGTTGAAATACGCCGGGACGGTGATCACGGCGTCGGTCACTTTCTCGCCGAGGTAGTCCTCAGCCGCCTGCTTCAGTTTCTGCAGCACCATGGCCGAGATTTCCGGCGGCGAATATTTCTTGTCGCGCGCCTCGACCCAGGCGTCGCCGTTCTGGGCGCGCACAACCTTGTAGGGTACGCGCGAGGCTTCAGACGTCACCTCGTCGAACTTGCGACCCATGAACCGCTTGATTGAAAAGATGGTGTTTTCCGGGTTCGTGACCGCCTGACGCTTCGCCACCTGGCCGACGAGCCGCTCGCCGTCCTTGGCGATGGCCACGACCGACGGCGTGATCCGCGCGCCTTCCTGGTTCACGATGACGGCCGGCTGTCCACCTTCCATGACCGCGACGACCGAGTTCGTAGTGCCGAGGTCGATTCCAATTACTTTGCCTGCCATTTGTTTAAGCCCCCAATCTCACGAGATGAAGGGAGTATACCAACGATATGAGTGATATGCAAGCATTTTATATGCGTCGTTTACACTCACATCAGCAGATAGGCGCCCAAGCCGATGGGTTTGATGGCTTTATGGCTGGGGCCGTTACTCCTCTTGAGCCGTATGCGATGATTTGCTATGCGCTCTCGCGTCCACGCCGTCGTGCTGCCGTCGGAGATCGGTGAGTTCGCCGATGAGGTACGGCGCGTGTTTTTCGAGCTCGGGCGAACCTTCGGGCTCGAGTCGCTCGCCGGGGAGTGCTCACCGGCCCTCGACGTCTTCGAAGCCGACGACGCGGTCGAGATCACGGTCGATCTGCCGGGCGTCGAGGCGAGTGCCATTCGCGTGATCGTCAAGGCCGGCGCCGTCCTCGTCGTCGGCGAAAAACCGGTGAGGCGCGGCGTCGCCGATTCGAGCTTTCATCTGGTCGAGCGCGGGTTCGGCCGTTTCGCGCGCACCGTACGCCTGGCGTGCGCGTGCGACACCGCTGCTGCGCGTGCTCGCCTGACGAACGGCGAGCTGCGAATCACGATTCCGAAAATCGCCGACCGCCGCGGACAGGCCATCCGCATCCCGATCAACGCGGGCTGATCGCCCGGCGTTGCCGTCCCCTGCGTTGTGGGCCATGATTGCGCCGTGCGCATTCTCTTCATCGGCGATATCGTCGGGCGCCCCGGGCGCGAGCTCGTGCGGCGCGGCCTGGCATCGCTCGTCGAGTATCACCAGATCGATTTCGTCATCGCCAACGCCGAGAATTCCGCGGCGGGGTTCGGGATCACGCGCGAGATAGGCGAGCAGCTGCTCGAATACGGCGTCGACGTGATGACCTCGGGCAATCACATCTGGGACAAGAAGGAAGCGCTCGACTACATCGGCATCGAGCCGCGGCTGCTCCGCCCGGCGAATTACCCGCGCGGCGTGCCCGGAAACGGCAGCTATCTGGCGCGCACGCGACAGGGCACGAGCATCGGCGTGGTCAACGCGATGGGACGCGTGTTCATGCTGAACATCGACGACCCGTTCACAGTCATCCCTCGCGAGGTCGAGGCGCTGCAGGCGCGGACGCGCATCATCTTCGTCGACTTTCATGCCGAAGCGACCTCGGAGAAAATCGCCATGGGATGGCATCTCGACGGCCGCGTCACAGCCGTCGTCGGCACGCACACGCACGTGCAAACCGCCGACGATCGCATCCTGCCGAAAGGCACCGCCTATCTGACGGATGTCGGCATGACCGGGCCGCACGATTCGATCATCGGCGTCGAAATCGACGCGGCCCTGGGCCGGTTTCTCACCGCGCTGCCCGCGCGATTTGAAACGGCGACCGCGAACCCGCGCCTGAACGCGGTCATCGTCGAGGCCGACGAAGAGACCGGCAAGGCCACCGATATCGAGCGCCTGAGCTACAGCAGCCAGGAGATCGACGAGCTCGCGAATGTCCGATCTGTTTGATCTGCCGTTCGAGGAGGACGACGAGGACCCGTTGGACGTCAGCCCACTGGCGGACCAACAACGACCGGCCAGCGACGTCGAGCAACGACCAACGACCAACGACCTCGACCAACCGCTAACCACCCACGACCAACGACCAACGACCAGCGACCTCGACCAACCGCCAACCACCCACGACCAACGACCAGAGGCCATGGCTTCGCGCCGGGTCCTGAGCGTCACGGAGCTTACCGTCCGCGTCCGCGATCTGCTCGAGACGGAACTGTTCGAAGTGTGGGTGGAGGGCGAGCTGTCCAACTGCCGCGTCTGGAACACGGGCCATCTGTACTTCACGTTGAAGGATCGATCGGCGCAGATCCGAGGCGTCATCTTCCGATCGGCGCTCCGTTATCTGAAGTTCAAACCCGTCGACGGTCTACGGGTGGTCGCACGCGGCAAGGTGTCAGTGTACGAGCCGAAGGGCGAGTATCAGCTGGTCTGCGAGCACCTCGAGCCGCAAGGGCTCGGCGCTCGCCAGCTCGCCTTCGAGCAGTTGAAGAAACGTCTCGAGGCCGAAGGACTTTTCGATGCGGCGCGGAAGCGTCCGCTGCCCGCGCTTCCGCGCAAGATCGGCATCGTCACCTCGCTCGACGGCGCGGCGGTGCAGGACATCATCAAAGTGCTCCGTCGCCGATACGCCAACGCCCATCTGATCATCCGGCCGACGCGCGTCCAGGGCGAGGGCGCCGCCGCCGAAATCGCGCAGGGGCTGAGGGCGATCGGCCGCGTGAAAGGCGTCGACGTCGTCATCGTCGGCCGCGGCGGGGGGTCGATCGAGGACCTCTGGGCGTTCAACGGCGAAATCGTGGCGCGCGCGATTGCCGCGTCGCCGGTTCCCGTGATCTCGGCGGTCGGCCACGAAACCGACTTCACGATCGCCGATTTCGTCGCCGATCTCCGCGCGCCGACACCCTCCGCAGCCGCGGAGCTCGTCGTGTCGGCGAAAGACGATTTCTGCACGCGGATCGATCGACTGCACGATCGGCTGCGCTCCGCCGCGCGCGCCCGCGTGCAGGCGCTGAGCCGGCGGGTGCACGTCATCAGCGGACGTCCCGCTTTCTCCGGCTATGCGGGTCGGCTCGCGATGCGCGGACGGCACGTCGGTGAGCTCTCGCATGCGTTGACGCGTCTGGCGCGCGCGCGTCTGGCCGCGTGCGAGCGGCGCGTTCAGCAGCTCAATCGTCAGCTCGGGTCCTACGGCGTCGAGGCTCGGCTGGCTTCCATCCGCACACGCCTGGTCGGCGCGCGCGGGCGGCTCCTCGCGGCGATGGAAGGACGACGGCACCGGGCGGTTGTGCAGCTTGGAAACAGCGCGGGCCGGCTCGCGTCGCTGAGCCCGCTCGCCGTTCTCGCGCGTGGATATGCGGTGGCATGGAACGTCGAGCGGACACGCGTGCTGCGAGACGCCGCCGCAGTCGAGCGTGGGGATATCGTGCACCTGACGTTGAGCCGCGGCGAAGTCACCTGCGAGGTCCGCGAGCGGCAAATCTCCACCACCGAGGACACGGAGGATACCGATGGAACACGGATAAACTAGGGGAACCGTGTCCTCCGTTTTTGTCCGTGACCTCAGTGGTAGGGGTTGTTGATGGCCGACACCTCAATCAAGGACTTCGAAGCGGCGATCGCCGAGCTGGAGTCCATCGTCAAGAAGTTGGAAGAAGGCGATCTCGCCCTCGAGCCCTCGCTGGCGTTGTACGAGCGCGGCGTGCAGCTGTCGCGCTTCTGCCATGCGCGGCTCGAGGAAGCCGAACGCCGCATAGAGATCCTCACCGAGCGAGGCGGGCTGAAGCCGGCGCCCTCCGCGCTTGGCGCCGACGAGCCCGGCCGCGCCTGATCGCCACCTTGCCGCCGACCGAACCGCTGCCGGCCTTCCTCGCTCGCGCGCGCGTCGACATCGACGACGCGCTCGAACGCTATCTGCCCAAACCGCCGGCGTGCCCGGCGATTGTGAGCGACGCGATGCGCTACAGCGTGTTCGCGGGCGGCAAGCGCCTTCGCCCGGTGCTCACGCTCGCTGCGGCAGAAGCCGCGTTCAGGGCCGCCGCGCGACTGGCCCTGCCGGCGGCGTGCGCGATCGAGATGATCCACACGTACTCGCTCATCCACGACGACCTTCCCGCAATGGACAACGATACGCTGCGACGCGGGCGTCCGACGCTGCACGTCGTGCACGGCGACGGCATCGCGATTCTCGCCGGCGACGGTCTGCACGCGGAAGCGTTCACGTTGCTCGCGCGCGAGCCGGATGATCGCGGTGAGCCGACACTGGCGGAGCGGAAGCTCCGTGTTCTGCAGCTCGTTGGCGAGGCGGCAGGCCCGGTCGGCATGGTCGGCGGACAGGCGATCGATTTGCAGGCGGCGGGCCAGACGCCAGGCCCGCGGGTCGCGCTCGACCCCGACGGGCTGCGTGCAATACACGCGCGCAAGACCGGCGCGCTCATTCGAGCCGCCGCCGCCGCCGGAGCGATCATGGCCGGCGCCGACGCGGCGATCGCGGCGGCCGTCGACCGCTACGCAACGGAGCTCGGCCTCGCGTTTCAAATCGTCGACGACATCCTGGACGTCGAAGGCACCGCCGCGGACCTCGGGAAGACGGTCGGGAAGGACGCAGCAGAAGCCAAGCCGACCTATCCGGCGTTTTTCGGCATCGAACGCTCGCGCGCGCTTGCCACAGAATGCGTCGGCCGCGCGAACGCCGCACTGGCGAGCGTCGGCCTCGCGGACAGCCACCTCGCCGCCATCGCCGACTGGGTCGTGAATAGAAAGAATTAGGCCCCACGCAATAGAAGAAGTTGGCCAAGCAGCGCCTGGATACCCTGATGGTGGAACGAGGGCTGGTCGCGACGCGCGAGCGGGCGCGCGCGCTCATTCTCGCCGGTCAGGTGACGGTGAACGGCCAGGTCGTCGATAAAGCCGGCGCGCCGGTTTCTCCCGATGCGGCGGTCGCGCTGGTCGCGCCCGAGCATCCGTACGTCGGCCGCGGCGGCGTGAAGCTCGCAGGCGCGCTCGATGCCTTTCGCATCGACCCCTCCGGACGCTCGGCGCTCGACGTCGGCGCCTCGACTGGGGGTTTCACCGACGTGCTGCTGCGGCGCGGCGCCGCCAGCGTCGTCGCGCTCGACGTCGGCCACGGCCAGCTCGATTGGCGGCTGCGCAACGACCCGCGAGTCATCGTCCGCGAACGGGTCAACGCGCGCGCGTTGACCGCCGACGATGTGCCGCATCCGGTGGATCTCGTGACGATCGACGTATCGTTCATTTCGCTCAGGCACATCCTGCCGGCATTGCCGCCGTTCCTGTTGCCGGGCGCCGACATCGTCGCGCTCGTCAAGCCGCAGTTCGAGGCGGGACGGGATGAAGTCGGCAGGCACGGGATCGTCAGCGACCCGGCCATCCACGACGCCGTCGTCGCACGCGTCACCGAAGCGGCAGACGCGTTAGGATTGATGCGCATCGCAATGGCGCCCGCGTCGATCACCGGCGCGACGGGCAATCAGGAGTTTTTCCTGCACCTCAAAGCACGATGACCATCGGCCGCGTCGGAATCGTCGCCAAGTCGCACCTGCGCGCCGCCACGCCGCATCTGCTCGAAATCGGATCGTGGCTCGAAGCGCGGGGCGTGGAGGCGGTGTTCGAGACCGCGACCGCGGCGCTCATGCCGCCGGCGGAGGGACGCCGCGTCGCCGACAGGCAGCCGCTCGTTGCCGGCGTCGGCCTGGTGGTCGTCCTCGGCGGAGACGGCACGCTGCTCGCGATGGCCGACTGCATCGGCGAATCGGGCGCCGCGACCCCGATTCTCGGCGTGAACTTCGGCAGCCTCGGGTTCCTCACCGAAATCACGCTGCCCGAGTTGTACCCGTCGCTCGAGAGGGCGCTCGCGGGCACCGCGCACATCGAGCAGCGGATGATGCTCCGGTCGACGGTGTTGCGCGGCGAGTCGCGCCTCGCCGATCAACTCGCGCTGAACGACGTCGTCATCACCAAAGCAGCGCGGTCGCGGATGATCGATCTGCTGGTGTCGGTCGGAGACGAGTTCGTCACGCGTGTGAAAGCCGACGGCCTGATCGTCGCATCTCCGACGGGGTCGACGGCGTACAACCTCGCTGCGGGCGGCCCGATCGTGCAGCCGCACATGGAGGCGCTGATCCTCACGCCGATCGCACCGCACACACTGACGAACCGGCCGATCGTGATCCCGGCGACATCAGCGGTGCGCGTGCAGCCGATGATGGACGAGCGCGACGAGGTCTACGTCACCTTCGATGGCCAGACCGGCTTCCAGCTGCGCGCGGGCGACGAGGTCAAGGTGTATCGAGCGGATCGATCGCTGCGGCTCGTCAGGCCCGCTACGCGCAGCTATTTCGAAGTGCTCCGCACCAAGTTCAAATGGGGCGAGCGCTGACGTTCGTAGCGCGAGGCTTCAGCCGAGCGAATCGGACGACCATCAGCGGAGCGGGACGGTCAACAGCGCCGCCATCGATTCAATGCCTTCCCACAGGTTGCCGATCCGCAGGTTCTCGTTCGGGCCGTGCTGATTGTTGTCGAAGTTCACCATCGAGAACCCAAACGTCGGAATCTTCAGCACGTCCGCAAACAAATAGAACGGCGTGCTGCCGCCGAGCGTCGGCAGCCGGACGATCGGTCCGCCGGCAGCGGCAGCGAGCGCGCCGGACACCGCGGCCGCGAGCGGCGTGTCCATCGACGTGCGGCCGGCTGGGTAGCCGCCGACACGGGTGACCTTCGCGATGAGCGGATGCGAGGCTCGCATCGCCGCGTCCGGTTCTTTGTCGACGACGAAATAGCCCTGCTTGCGCACGTGGGCGACGATGCGGTCGAACTCCTTCGCGGGATCGATCGCCTTGACGAGCCGGACGTCGATTCGTGCGCTCGCTGACGCCGGGATGATCGTCCGGCCTTGCCCGCCGACGCCGCCGCCCGCATCGAGCGCGTTCACGTTCAAGGTCGGCTGATTGTGGCGAAGTTCCAGGCGCTCCGAGGGATTCTCCCGGCGTGAAAAACCGTACGCCTGCATCAGCGTGGGCTCGACATCCGGAATCTCGTCGATCGCCTTCTTCTCGCTCGCGGTCAACGGCACCACATCGTCGTAGAAGCCGTCGATCGTCACGTGGCCGTGATCGTCCTTCATGGATGCGAGCAGCCGCGCGAGATCGAGCGCCGGATTCGGCGCCCAGTTGCCGTAGTTGCCGCTGTGGAGATCGCGTGTCGCGCCGTAGACGGTGATGGTCGCGGCCATGAGGCCGCGCGAGCCGAAGTTCATCGTGACGCGTCCGCTGGCGTGCCGCGGGCCGTCGACGAGAAACAGCGCGTCCGCCTTGACCCGATCGCCGTGCTGCCGGAGCGCCGACTCCAGATTCGGCGAGCCCGCTTCCTCCTCGCCTTCGAGAATGACGCGGATGTTCGAAGCGAGCGGCAGCTGCGAAGCGTCGAGCGCATCGACCGCGCTCAGCAGCGCGACGATCGGCGACTTGTCGTCCGATGACGATCGCGCGTACACGCGCCAGTCGGGATCGATCGGTCCTTGGAACGTATCGAGCGAGATCGTGCGGCCGGCGGGCGCGTGCGGGACGACGATAATCGGCGAGAACGGCGGGTTGTAAATCCACTCGCTTGGCACCACCGGTTGACCGTCGTAATGGAAGTAGAAGGCGGCGGTTCCGCGCGCGCTGGGAACCTTGCGCTCGGCGAACACGAGCGGCGCGCCAGCCGTCGGAACGATGTCGGCGGCGAAATGCCGCTTGGCGAACATCGCGACCAGCGCTTCGGCATTGCGCTGAACGTCGGATTTTTGCGCGGCGACGTTCGGCAGGGACAAGAACTCGAACAGCTCGCCGAGTATCTGCCGTTCATGCTCCGTGCGCCACGCACGCACACGAGCCGTCGTGTCGGCTGCCGACGCAAACAGCCCGACAACCAACAAACCCACCAGACTGAGGCGCATTCCTTGCCGCCCTTCCCGCCCTTCCTGCCTCACCTGCCCCTCCTCTTGTCCCGGAAGTACTGGATCTGGAACTTCTGCACGTTGCGGTTGTGCTCGTCGAGCGTCCGCGCAAATTCGTGCGAACCGTCGTTGCGGCTCACGAAATACAAGAAGCCGGCGTCTGCGGGATGCACGGCGGCGTCAAGCGACGCCTTGCCCGGCGAGGCGATCGGCCCCGGCGGGAGCCCAGGGTAGCGATACGTGTTGTACGGCGAATCATAGGAAAGGTCCGCCTTGTGAATGTTCCCGTCGTACCGGCCCGCTTTCGCGAGTGCATAGATGACGGTCGGATCGCATTGCAGCGCCATGCCGATGCGCAAGCGGTTCGAGTACACGGCGGCGACGAGCGGGCGCTCTTCGGGCTTCGCTGTTTCCTTTTCGACGATCGACGCAAGGGTGACCGCCTGTCTGGTGGTCAACCCGCGAGCGGCGGCGGCTTGCCGCAGCTCGGGCGTGAAGACTTTTTCGAACCGCTCGACCATCAACCCGACGAGCTTCGCGGCGACGGTACGCCGAGGCACCACGTACGTCTCAGGAAAGAGATATCCCTCGAGATCGGTCGCGGTTGGATCGAGCGCGCGAATCAGCGCCGTGTTCCCTGCCGCCGCGACGAATGAGTCAGCGGTGCCCAGGCCGTGTGCCTCGAAGATCTTCGACATGTCGAGGATCGTGAGCCCTTCGGGAAACGTCACGCTGATCACGTAAACGTCGCCGCGCGCGATCTTCGCGATCACTTCTGCCGGCGTCATCGGACGATCGAAGCGGTATTCGCCCGCCTTGAGATGCTTCGCCTGACGGCTCAGCGCGAGCGCCAGCCGAAACGTGATCGTGTCGCGCACGACGCCAGCCGCCGCAAGCCGATCGCCGATCGCCCGCGTGCCGGCGCCCGGTGGGATGTCGACGAACTGCTCGGTCGCGGCGAAGCCCTTGTACGGCGCGCGCACGCGTGCGGAGAGCCACGCGGCCGCGCCCCCAAGCGCGATCGCCAGAATCAGGACGAGAAGAACAAGCTTGCGCATCGTTTTCAGCGGCGGTCCAGATAATCCTGCAGGATGACGGCGGCGGCGGCGGCATCGAGCTTCGCTTTCCGCTTTCGCCAGTCGCGCTCCCGCATGGCGAGTCGGCTTTCAGCCTCATGGCTCGTCAGCCGTTCGCCTTCGGTGACGATCGCGATATCCGTCCGGCGTCTGAGCGCCGCGACGAAGCTCGAGACGTACGTCGTTTCGGTTGTCGGCGTCCCGTCCAGACGCGAAGGCAGGCCGACGACGATCGTATCGAGCCCGTCCTCTTCCGCCGACAGCCGATCGATCGCGCGGGCCACGAGCTCGACCGCTTCGCGCGGTCCGTCCACCGCGATCGTCTCGAGCGGACGCGCCAGGGTTCGAGACGCGTCGCTGATCGCGAGCCCCACGCGCCGCTTTCCGATATCCAGTCCAAGAGCCCGCATGTCAGATCTCGAATGCTATAATTCCACACTCTCCTCTAAACGCCTGTGAAGCAACTGTTTCTCGCTCTGTCGATCGTCTGCCTCGCGGCCGGCGCATGCGGCCCGCGCCGCGCGCCCGAGAAGTTCCCGCAGAAGCTGGTCATCCTGGGATTCGACGGCATGGACCCTCGGCTCGTGCAGCGCTGGATGGACGAGGGCCGTCTCCCGAACATGCAGAAGCTGGCGAAGCGCGGCAGCGGCGTCCGGCGACTCGAGACGACCCACTCGCCGGAGTCGCCGACCGCGTGGGCATCGTTTGCCACCGGGGTGAACGCGGGCAAGCACAACATCTACGACTTCCTGGTCCGCGACACCAAAACGTATGGGATCGATCTCGGCATGGTGGAACGGACGCCGCCGCGCTTCCTGTTCGATTACATACCCGTCGCGCGTCCGATCGTGAAGTCGATCCGCGGCGGCACATCGTTCTGGGTGACGACGGGACGCGCCGGTGTGCGCCCGAGCGTCCTCACGGTTCCGGTCACGTTTCCCCCGGAGGACGTCCCGAACGGGGAGATGCTTTCCGGGCTGCCGCTGCCGGACGTGCGCGGGACGATGGGGACCTTCTCGTACTACGGCACCGACGTGAGCCGGTACGAGGAGGGCGACACGGAAATGGGCGGCCTCATCAAGCGGCTCGTCTTCGACGGCGATACCGCCCAGACCGAGCTCGTCGGAGCGCCGAACGTCATCGTCCGGCAGCAGCTGCGCGAAGCGCGCGCGAAGCAGCCGGTGAGCGACGGCGATCGCATGAAGATCGCCGAGCTCGAAGCGCGGCAGGACATCCGCCTGCCTATCGCGATTCACTGGAATCGCGCAGAGAAGAGCGCGACGATCGATATCGGCGACAGCTCCGTGCACCTCGCGCAGGGCGAGTGGAGCAAGTGGATATATCTCGATTTCGACGCCAACCTGCTCGTGCGCATTCACGGCATGGCGCAGCTTTATTTGATCCGCGCCGACCAGGAACTGCAGCTGTACATCTCGCCGGTGAACTTCAACCCGAACTCGCCACCTACGCCGATGTCGGCGCCGCCCTCTTTCTCGGCCGATCTCTACGAACGCCTCGGCCCGTACCGCACGCTCGGGTGGGCGGAAGCGACGTGGCCGCTGAACGAGGATCGTCTGGACGAGAAGGCGTTCATGGACGATCTCTTCCGCGCCTTCGACGATCGCGCGCAGGTGATCCTGCAGCGGATCGACGCGCGGCAGTGGGACCTCATGGTCGGGGTCATCGAATCGACCGACCGCGTGCAGCACATGATGTGGCGGCTGATCGATCCCGAGCACCCGATGTACGACAAAGCGCTGGCGGCCAAGTTCGGTGATTCGATCGAACGCGTCTACCGGAAGTGCGACGAGTTCGTCGGCGAGGTGATGCAGCGCGTGGGGCCGGATGTGCCGATCGTGATCGTGTCGGATCACGGTTTCCACTCGTTCCGCCAGTCGGTGAATTTGAACACGTGGCTCGTGCAGGAAGGCTTCATGACGCTCCAGGGCCAGGCTCCTGGTGATAAGAAGCTGCACGATCTGTTCGGCGGCGGCACGTTTTGGGAGAACGTCGATTGGACGCGCACCAAAGCGTACGCGATGGGGCTCGGCCAGATCTATCTCAACCTCAAAGGCCGCGAAGGCCGCGGCATCGTCGCGCCCGGCGCGGAAGCCGAAGCCGTTCAGGACGCGATCATCGGCCGCCTGCTCACGCTGAAAGATCCGACCACCAATGCGCGGATCGTGGACGCCGTCTACAAATCCGAGGACATTTACAGCGGCCCGTTTGTGAAGAACGCCTCGGAGCTGCAGGTCGGTCTCGCCGAGGGATACCGCGTCTCATGGCAGGCGACGCTCGGCGGATCGCCGCCGGGAATCGTGTACCCCAACATGAAAAAGTGGTCCGGCGATCACGGCGCGTTCGATTACAAGCAAACCGCCGGCACGCTGATTTCGAGCCGGCCCGTCCTCGAGGGCACGACGAGAATCATCGACATCGCGCCGTCGGTCATGAAGTATTTCGGTGTGTCTATTCCATCGGATATCGATGGCAAGCCGATATTTTGAGGTTCGAGTAATGCACGAATGCAGGAATGCACGAATGCACGGGAGGCGCAATCTTTGTGCATTCGTGCATTCGTGCATTCGTGCATTCAGTCTTACCTGCATCGCCGGCCTTTCCGTCGCCGTCCTGGCGCAGACGGCGGATCGCGCGCGGACCGAGGCGCTCGCCGCGCGCGCAGCCCAGCGCATTCAAGCGCTGCAGCGCGAAGCAGACCAGCTCGCATCGCAGGAGCGCACCCTGCTCGGCGATCTGCGGAAGCTGGAGATCGATCGGCAGATCAAATCAGAGGAGTTTCATCAAGCCGACACCCAATTGAAGCAGGTGCAGGCGCAGGTCTCTGGCGCGGCCGCCCGCATCGCCGAGTTGGAGCGGCAGGATCTCGCGGAACGCCCCGATCTTCGCGCGCGTGTCGTCGAGATCTACAAACTCGGGCAGGCGCGCTATCTGCGCCTGCTGCTCGCGACGACCGATCTGCGGCGGCTCGGCGAAGCGTCGCGCGCTGTCGCGACGCTCGCAAAGCTCGACCGCGAACGCGTGCTGTCGCACCAGCGAACCCTCGACGCGCTGAAGGAGAGCCGCACGTCCCTCGAGGCGCGCCGCACGACGCTGGAGTCGGTGCGCACCGCAGCTTCGCGCGCGCAGGCTGCCGCCGAGCGCGCCGCCGTGGCGCGCAACGATCTCATCCGCGACATCGATCGCCGTCGCGATCTGAACGCGCAGTTCTCGGGCGAGCTGTTGGCGGCACAGCAGAAACTGCAGGTCGCGCTGCGCGACGTTGCCGGCGCGGGCGGCGCCGCACCGGCGGCAAGCGAGCCGGTGACGTTGCCGATCAAGGCGTTCCGGGGCGACCTCGATTGGCCAGCGGCCGGCGCGGTCCGGCGACGGTTCAGCGGGCGGACGGCCGCGTCCGGCGCCGCAGCGTCCAACGGGATAGAAATCGCCGCGGAGGAAGGCACGCCCGCGCAGGCGGTTCATGAGGGGGTTGTCGCGTTCGCGGACGCCTTTGCCGGCTTTGGGAATCTCGTGATCCTCGATCACGGCGGCCAGACATTCAGCTTGTACGGCAATTTGCTCGACGTGGCGGTGGCGAAAGGCGCGCGCGTGGATCGGGGGCAGCGCATCGGCAGCGTCGGCGCGACCCCGGCCGGTCCAGCCGGGCTGTACTTCGAGCTTCGCGTCGACGGCCAGGCGGTCGACCCGCTACAATGGCTGAAGAAGAGGTGATATGAGCTCTCGCACCCGGTGGATCGTGATGGCCATTTCCGCTCCGATCATCGCGTTCGCGATCGTCGGCGGATTTCTCGGAAAGGTGATGGCGCGTGAGACCACGTACCCGCACCTGAAGGTCTTCAACGATGTGCTGGATCTCATCACGAGCAGCTACGTCGACGAGGTCAACGTCGACAAAGTCATGAACGGCGCGATGCGCGGCCTCGCCGACAGCCTCGATGCCGACAGCGCATACCTCACGCCTGACGAAATGAAGCAGGCTGAATCGACCACGCCGCCGCCCGCGGGCGACATCGGCCTCGAACTCACGCGGCAATACTATCTGCGCGTGATCTCCGCGCGCGAGAATTCACCGGCGGCGAAGGCCGGCCTGCGCACCGGCGACTACGTCCGCATGATCGACGACAAGCCGACCCGCGAGCTGTCCGTTTGGGAGGGCACGCGCGCGCTGCGCGGCGCGCCTGGCTCGAAGGTGAAGCTGACGATCATCCGCGGCAACGCAGCCGACCCGCACGTGGTGGAGCTCGTACGCGAAGCGCCGCCGACGAACGACGTCGCCGGCCGCATTGCGGCGCCCGGTGTCGGCTACATTCGCGTGATCGCGATCGGGTCGAAGACGGCCGATCAGGTGAAGAGCAAGGCCGACGAGCTCGCGAAAGCGGGCGCGTCGCGGTTGATCGTCGATGTGCGCCACACGGCCGGCTCGCCGCTCGATGCCGGCCTCACGCTCGCGCGCCTGTTCGTGCCGAAGGGCACGCTGGCGATGAAGGAATCGAAGAACGGCACCCGCGAAACGATCACCGCCGGTGCCGGCGACGGATCGATCACGCTTCCTGCAGAGGTCCTCATCGACACCGGCACGACGGGAGCCGCCGAGCTCTTCGCGGCGGCGATGGCCGGCAACAAGCGCGCGGACACGATTGGCGAGCGAACGCTCGGCCGCGCCGCCGTCCAAACGCTCGTCAAGCTGCCGGATGGCAGCGGCCTGTGGCTTTCCACGACGCGCTATCTGACGCCGGCAGGCAACCCGCTCCACGACAAAGGCCTCGAGCCGACCGTCGCGGTCGACGGTCCGGAATCGGTCGAATTCGGGCAGCCGGCGCCGACCGCCGACCCGATTCTGGACGAGGCGATCGAGCGCTTCGCGGAGAAAAAGGCCGCGTAAGTTCTGGTATACTGACCGTTCGTCCAAGGCCGATTTTTCAACAACATGTAGGCACGTAGCTCAGTGGTTAGAGCGCCTGCTTGACACGCAGGAGGTCGGTGGTTCGACTCCACTCGTGCCTACCACTTGTCGCGCGTGAACCTCACGTTCGATCCCGTTTCATGAGCCAGATCACCGTCACGCTTCCCGACGGCTCGAGTCGCAGCATGCCTGCGGGCGCACCCGTCCGCGATGTGGCCGAGAGCATCTCGCCCAACCTCGCCAAAGCGGCGCTGGCGGGGCTGGTCGATGGGAAGCTCGTCGACCTGAGCTATCCGCTCGAGAAAGATGCCGCCGTCCGGATCGTGACCGATCGCAGTCCGGAGGCGCTCGCGCTCTACCGTCACAGCACGGCGCATCTCCTCGCCGCGGCCGTCACGAACCTGTTTCCTGGCGTGCAGTGCGGGATCGGGCCGGCGACAGACGAGGGCTTCTATTACGACTTCGTCGTGCCGCGGCCGTTCGTGCCGGAAGATCTCGAGGCGATCGAGCGGAAGATGAAGGAGCTCTCCGCCGACGACCTCGTGTTCGAACGCCAGATGTGGCCTCGCGAGGACGCGAAGCGATTTTTCAGCGCACGCGGCGAGCCGCTCAAGGTGCAGCTGATCGACGAGAAGACCGAGGGTCAGAAGGAAGTCTCCTGCTACAC
>Ga0105240_10006422_pt1 | contig 17279 bp, 12 predicted proteins | sample KBSC54metaG_FD_80426 | JGI IMG/M metagenome (GOLD analysis project Ga0105240, IMG submission 80426) | Corn rhizosphere microbial communities from Kellogg Biological Station, Michigan, USA - KBS C5-4 metaG | ecosystem: Host-associated > Plants > Roots > Rhizosphere > Soil | place: Michigan, USA...
ACGCCGAAGGCGAGTCGCCCGGCGAGCACGTCGGCGGCTACCTAGCCGAGTGCGACGTCCCGTCGGACTCCAACACCGAGACCTACGCGGCCCTGCGCTTGGAGGTCGACAACTGGCGCTGGGCCGGCGTGCCCCTTCGCGTACTGCGCTCTGAGCGCCATCGAGTCGATCTCCGACTCGATCGGCGCCGCGATCGACTGCAATACCTTGACCTTCTCGTTGCGCACCTCCTCGGCGGTGAAACTGACGGGCGGCTCCATCGCGACGTGGCAGAGCAGCTGCAGCATGTGGTTCTGGATCAGGTCGCGCAGCGCGCCGGCGTGGTCGTAGTAGCCGGCGCGGGTGCCGATGCCGATGTCCTCGGCGGCGGTGATCTGCACCTGGTCGATGTAGTTGCGGTTCCACAACGGCTCGAACATGCCGTTGGCAAACCGGAACGCCATCATGTTCTGGACCGTCTCCTTGCCCAGGTAGTGGTCGATCCTGAATACCTGGTGCTCTTCGAACACGCCGAGCACACGCTTGTTCAGGTCGCGAGCCTCCTCGAGTGAGGTGCCGAACGGCTTCTCGATGATCACGCGCACCTCGGCGCCCTCGTGGCGATCGAGCCCTTGCTTGCCGAGCGCCTCGACTATCACCGGGAAGAAAGCCGGGGCCGTCGATAGGTAAAAGGCGCGGTTGAGTGGCTCGCCGGCGTGCTCCTGGAAGCGATCGAGCACCTGCTCCAGGCGCTCGTAGACCTTGGCGTCCTCGAAGGTGCCGGGCACGTACTTGACGTGCTCCAGCAACCTGCCGAGCACCTCCTCGTCGGGCGTGCGCCGAGAGAACTGCCTGATCGCCTGCTCGCACTCGGCGCGGTAGTCCGCGTGCTCCTTTTCGCGGCGGGCGACCCCCACCAGGTGAAAGCGCGCGGGCAGCGCTCCCTCGTGGGCGAGGTTGTAAAGCGCCGGCAGCAGCTTGCGGCGCGCCAGATCGCCGGTGGCGCCGAAGATGACGAGCGTCGTCGGAGCTACCGGCAGGCGCTCCAAGCCGGCCGTGAGCGGGTTCTCCGCCTCGACGGCCACCGCCGTCACGGCTTGGATGCCCCCTTGGGCGCCGGCTTTACGGCATGACCGCCGAACTGGTTGCGCAGCGCCGCCAGCACCCGGTGCGCGAAGTCGCCGTTCCCGCGTGAGGAGAAGCGCTCGTACAGCGAGGCCGTGATCACCGGCGTCGGCACGTCTTTGTCGGTCGCCTCGGCGATCGTCCAGCGTCCCTCGCCGGAATCGTCGGTCCACCCCTCGATCTTCTCCAGCTCGTTGCCGTCGGCTTCAAATGCGCGCGCCGCCAGTTCGCACAACCACGAGCGCACGACCGACCCCTGGTTCCAGAGATGGGCGATCTTGGCGTTGTCGAGCTCGTACTCGCTCTTGTCAAAGACGTCAAAGCCCTCGGCGTAGGCCTGCATCAGCCCGTACTCGACGCCGTTGTGCACCATCTTCACGTAATGCCCCGCGCCGGGACCGCCAAAGCGCATCCAGCCGCGCTCGCCGAGGGCAGCCTTGCTGTCCTCGCTGGTCGACTGGGCGAGCACGTCGAGGATGGGGGAGAGGCGCCTAACGGCGCCGATGGGACCGCCCACCATCATGCAGTAGCCCACTTCGAGTCCCCAGACTCCGCCCGATACCCCCACGTCGACGTACTGGATGCCCTGCTTGGCCAGCTCCTTGGCCCGGCGCTTGTCGTCACTCCACTTGGAGTTGCCGCCGTCGATGATCGTGTCGCCGCGGTGCAGCAGCTTGGCTAGCTTGCGCACGGTCTGCTCGGTCGGATCGCCCGCCGGCACCATGATCCAGACCATCCGCGGCGGCGCGAGCTTTTTTACCAGGTCGGCCAGTGAGCTTGCTGCCCGTGCGCCGTTCTTGGCGGCCAGGGCGACCGCTTTCTTGTCGAAGTCGAACGCCACCACACCGTGCTCGGAGTCGCGGCGGATGCGGTGAACCATGTTCCCGCCCATCTTGCCCAGCCCGACGAAGCCGATCTCGGTCATCTCACGGTGGATCCTAGTGGTAGATACGGGGGCCGTGGCGGGGAGGGGGACGTGTTCATTTTTTTCGTGGGACACGCCGCGGCGTCGCGGCCGAGATCGGCCCGCTGAGACGCCGCGGTCACTGTGTCCCACGAAAAAAATGAACACGTCCCCCTCCATCAGCGGGCCTGTCTATTCGTGTAGGTTTCGGCTCGATGAGCGACTCGACGGCCACGCGGCCAGATCGGAACCTGGCGCTGGAGCTCGTGCGCGTGACCGAGTTCGCGGCGCTGGCAGCCGCGCCGCTGGTCGGCATGGGGGACAAGGAGGCAGCCGACCAGGCTGCGGTCGACGGTATGCGCTACGCGCTGCACTCGGTCGCGATGGATGGGACCGTCGTGATCGGCGAGGGGGAGAAGGACGAGGCGCCGATGCTCTACAACGGCGAGCGGATCGGCGACGGCTCGCCGCCGCAAGTCGACATCGCAGTCGATCCGCTGGAGGGGACGACGCTGGCCGCGCATGGGATGCCCTCCGCGCTGGCGGTGATCGCTCTGTCGGAGCAGGGGACGATGTTCGATCCCGGGCCGTGCGTGTACATGGAGAAGATGGCCGGGCCGCCCGAGATGGCCGACCTGCTCGATCTCGACCGGCCGCTGGCGGAGACCGTCAAGCTGATCGCGGCGCGCAAGGGCCATCCGATCGGCGACGTGATGGTGGTCGTGCTCGATCGCCCTCGCCACGAGGCGGGCATTCGCGAGATCCGCGAGGCCGGCGCGCGCGTGCGCCTTATCGCGCATGGCGACGTCTCCGCTTCGCTGCTGGCCGTCACCGAGCGCTCGAAGGTCGATCTGCTGTGGGGGATCGGGGGGACGCCGGAGGGCGTCATCTCCGCGGCCGCGATCAAGTGCCTGGGCGGTCAGTTGCTCGGTCGTCTGTGGCCGCGCGACGATGCAGAGCGCAAGGCAGCTCTCGAGGCCGGCTACGACCTGGAACGCGTGCTCGACCGCGACGACCTGGTTTCCGGCGACGACGTCTTCTTCTCGGCGACGGGCATCACCGACGGCGACGTGCTGCAGGGCGTGCGCTACCCCTCGGCCGGCGGCGCCACGACCGAATCGCTGGTGACGCGCTCGCGCTCGGGGACCGTGCGGCGCATTCGCGCCACGCACGATCGTGCCAAGCTGCGCGCGCTCAGCGGCGACGGGCGCTTCGGGTAGAACGTGAACGAGTATCGTCGCGGTTGGGGCGTACTGTTGTCTGAATGACCCCCGTGCTTGCCCCGCCGCCTGTTGCGGTACGCTCGCGCCGTGCCCCGCATCGTGCGCTGCGCGCCGTGAGAGCCGCTGAGCTGCTGGAGGGTCTTGCCGCCCTGCCGGGATCGCGGGACGCGGGTGGCGACGGCAACGGGATCGTGGCCAGCCGGCTGCTCGCCGGCATCGAGTACGCCCGCGCAAGCGCGGTCGAGGAGACGCGCCTGCGCGCGGCCTGGAAGCGGCGTGAGAAAGGCGGCGCAACGCCGCTCGTGTTGCTCGGCGACGATCCGGAGCAGGCTGGCTTCGTACGTGTCCTGGGACCCGACCGCGACGGTCCATTGCGGCGGGTGCGGTGCGAGTCGCTGCTCGAGCTCGTGCGACGCACGCTGTCGCTGGGACGCCTGCACGCCATCCGCCTGCTCGCCGAGGAGCTCGACCGGCTCGACACCGAGCGCCTCGCCGGCTTGCGGGTGCGCGGGCTCGGCACCGAACACCTGTACAAGGAGCGCCTGCCACGCGGGGAGTGCTGGCCGAGGCTGCAAACGCTCGTCGAAGGGGCGAGCCGGGCCGGTTGGCGCGAGCTCCTGAGCGATCTCGGCTACACGATCGAGCAGCTCAAGCCCGCCGGCTATCTGGCTAGGTTTCAGGGACAGCCGGCGGTCGTGGTCCATCCCCGCGCGCACGCTTGGATGTTCGCGCGCCTGGACGAGGACGGCCGCCTGCCGGAGGGCGCGCTCGTCGCCCGCTGCAGGGAGCTGGGCGCCCCATATGGCATCCTCGCCGCCGGCACGCGGCTGCGACTGCTCGCCGCGGCGCCGCAGGAGGCGGGCTCCACAACGCGTTATCTCGAGTTCGACGCGGCTGCCCTGGAGCCCGATCGCCGCGCGCTGCTTGGACTGCTCGCGCCGCCCTACCTCGTCGAGGGGGAGCTGCGCAAGGTGCTCGCCGACGCGCGCGACCACGGGCAGAAGCTGCGTTTGCGCCTGGATCGGGTGCTGCGCGAAGACGTGCTGCCGGTGCTCGGCCGCGAACTCGGGCGCTGGGCGCGGAGCGAGGGCTGCGACCTCGGCGACGATGAGGTACGCGAGGAGTTGGAGGCCGCTGCGCTGCTGTTCGTGTTCCGCACGCTGTTCCTGCTCTATGCCGAGAGCGAGGGCCACCTGCCGATGGCTAACCCCACCTACAACGCCAAGAGCCTCACGCGCGTGTGCGAGCGCGCCGAGCAGGAGTCGGGCGCGCTCGATCCGGTCGCCTGCTCACTGTGGGAGGACGTGTCGGCGCTCGTCAAACGGATGCGCTCCGGGCAGACAGCCTGGGGTCTGCCGCCTTACAACGGCGACCTGTTCGCCCCCGACGCGGTCATGGGCGCATCGGCGCTCGAGGCCGCCGCGATCCCCGATGCGGCGCTCGCGCCGGCCCTCGTCGCGCTTGGGCGCGACACCGAGAGCGGGCGGGAGGGCGAGTCGGTCGGGATCGACTTCTCCAACCTCGAAATCGGTCACCTCGGATACATCTACGAGGGGCTGCTCTCGCTGCAGCTCTCACTCGCCGACCGCGACTATCACTACGACGCGCGGGCCGACCGCTACAGGGTCGCGGACGCCGATGGCGACGCCGACGTCCATGCCGGCGAGCTACTGTGGCTCACGAACGAGGGTGGGCGCAAGAGCGGCGGCGTCTACTACACGCGCACAGAGCTCGTCCGCCACCTCGTGCGAGGCGCCGTCGGCCCGGCGTATGAGCGCCACCTTCAGCAGGTCCGCGAGCTCGCCGCGCGTGATCCCGAGGCCGCCGCCGAGAAGCTGTTCGACTTTTACGTGCTCGACCCGGCGTGCGGCAGCGCCCACTTCCTGGTCGAGGTGGTCGACGAGCTGGCCGACCAGCTCGGCGCCCTGCTCGGCGAGCTCGCGCTGCCGGCGGTGCGTGCGCAGCTAGAGAACCTGCGCAAGCAGGCCGGACCCTACAGCCCGGGAATCGACGACACCGCGCTGCTCAAGCGGCTGTTGCTCAAGCGCTGCGTCTACGGGGTGGACCTGTCGGCGATGGGGGTCGAGATCGCGAAGGTGTCGCTGTGGCTGTCCACGTTCGTGCCGGGCCTGTCGCTTGCCTATCTCGACCACAACGTCCAGCAGGGGAACTCCTTGATCGGCGTGGCGAGCGCTGCCGCCGTGGGGGAAGGAACGCTGTTCGGAGACGTGCTCTCCGAGAAGATCGCGCAGGCGGCGCAGGCGGCGGCGAGGCTTCGCACGATCGACGACACGACTCCCGAGTTGGTCAAGGCCAGCCGCGCCGCCGACAAGGAGCTGCGCAAGCAGGAGGCCGGCGCGCAACGGCTGTTCAACGTGTGGACGGCCGAGCCGCTCGGTCTCGCCGGTGCCCGTGATGAGGCTGAACGGCTGGGAGACGGCCTGCTCGGGGGTCAGACTACGCCCTCATCGGAGCAGGCCGACGAGGTGGCCAAGCGCGAGCGCTTTCTGCACTGGCCGATGGCATTCCCGGAGGTGTTCGCACGCGAGCGGCCGGGGTTCGACGCGGTCGTGGGCAACCCCCCGTGGGAGGAGGTCACGGTTGAGGAGCTCGCGTTCTATGCACGCTATCGACCGGGCCTGCGTGCTCTATCGCAGAACGCGCGCGAGTCTACGATCGCGGAACTGGTCGACGAACGCCCAGAGCTGGTCGAGTGGCTTGAGGATGCAGGTCTGCGCGTGGCAGCGCTACGTCGCTACTTCAGCGAGTCGGGCGACTTCGAAACTTCGCAGGGCGACCCGGACACATACAAGCTGTTCTGCCAGCGCTATGGCCAACTCGTTCGCGACAACGGAGCGATCGGCGTTGTGCTGCCGCGCAGCGTGTTCCTTGCGAAGGGATCAGCAACCTTCCGCTCTTGGCTGTTCGATCACGCGGCGCCTGATCGGATTGACTTCCTGCTGAACAATCGTTCATGGGCATTCGACATTCATCCTCAATACTCGGTTGCTCTGCTGATAGCTCATCGGGGCCGCGCCCACGATGAACTCGAGGTTGCGGGCGTCGCATCGTCGGCTGCCGCGTTCGCCGTGCAGGTGGGACATCCCGGTCTGCGTCTGCGACGTGACGCCCTCGGGCGACAGCTCGAGATCCCACTCCTGCCGAATCAGGCCGCAGCAGACCTACTGGCCAAGCTGCGTGCGACCGGTCCCTTCCCACTTGGCGAGGGCCGCTGGCGGTGCTTTCCGGTCGCCGAGTTTCATGAGACCAATGACGCTCGGCTCTGGCGCGGCGCCACCTCGGGCCGGCCCCTGTGGAAGGGCGAGAGCTTCGACCAGTACGATCCACACGGCGCCGGCGAGCGCGTCTGCCCGGCGAGTGACGCTGCACTGGCGAAGGCGCTGAAGTCGAGGCCCGGCGCCGAGTCGCTCGTCACGGAGAACACCTCGGTTGAGGATCGGCGACAGGCGGTGGCGCGTACGGTCGAGCGTGCTCGGGTGGCGTTTCGCGACGTGAGCAGGGCGACGGATTCTCGGACGGTTCGTGCCTGTCTGGCTCCGCCGCTGCATTTCCTGACGAACAAGGCACCCTATCTGGCGTTTGTCGATGACGATCAGCGTGCAGAAGCAGCCTGTCTCGCGATTCTCAACAGCCTCCCGTTCGACTGGCAAGCGCGCCGCTTCGTCGAGATCAATCTCAACTTCTTCATCCTCGAGAGCCTGCGGGTGCCCAAGCTCGATGACACAACTCTCGACGCGCTCGCCACCGACGCCGCGCGCCTCTCCTGCGTCGACGAGCGCTTCTCCGAGTTTGCGAAGGCCGCCGGCGTGGAATGCGACCCACTAGCCGACGATCGACGCGAGGCTTTGCTGGTCGACATCGACGCCCGGGTCGCCCATGCCTGGGACCTGACCGCCGACGAGCTCGAGGTCGTCTTCGCCGATTTCACGCTCGACGCGGTGCCGGAGAGCTACCGCGAGCACATCCGCGCCCGCTTCGCCGCGCTCGGGTAGGCGGGATGGACAGTCGCCCACACATCCTCGACAACTTCGACGGCGACAGCGCCCACGCCGAGGCGCTCACGTATCTGATCGGTGACGTGCCCGCCAAGCACCCGCTCGCGGTCGCCACCGGGTTCGTCGACCTCGGCGGGCTGCACCACCTGGCGAGCATCGCCGACGGGCGCCCCACGCGCCTCTTGATCGGCGCACAGCCGGCGCCGGCACTCGGCGCCGAGCTGCCGATCGGGGTCTTCGAGCAGCACCGCGAGCGGCTGCGCGGCGAGCGCGATCTCTCCCGGTTCCCGCCATCGCGCGCAGCCCGCCGGTTGAAGGCCGTGCAGGAGTGGTTGGACCGCCCCGAGGTGCAGGTCAGGCGCTTCGTCGAGCAGTTCCTGCACGGCAAGGCCTACCTGTTCGGCGAGCAGCCCGACGCGCGCGTCGCGCTCGTCACGTCGGCCAACCTCACCGGGGCCGGACTCAACCGCAACCTCGAGCTCGGTGTTGCCAACTACGACCCGCCGGTCGCCAACCAGGCGATCGAATGGTTCGAGACACTGTGGGAGCGGGCGATCGACTACGAGCAGGAGCTGCACGAGCTGCTGTTCCCCGATCCCGGGCTGCTCGACCCGCAGATCGTCTATCTGCGGGCGCTGCTGGAGCTCCAGGAGCCGCCGCTCGACGAACCCGGCCGCGCATCGCGTCCAACCGGCCTTGCGCTCGCGCGCTTTCAGGCCGACGGCTACGAGCGAGCCCGTGCGATCTGCCAGCGCCATGGCGGCGTCGTCTACGCCGACGGCGTCGGCACCGGGAAGACCGAGATCGGGCTCGCGTTCATCGAGGAGCGCACCAAGGAGGATGGGGTCTACGCGCTCGTCGTCGCGCCCGCGCAGCTGTCCAAGCGCTGGCGCGAGCGGATCGACCAGGCGCGCCTGCCCGCGCAGGTCGTCTCCTTCAACGAGCTCGCCGTCGACGAGCAGCTCCTCCCCGAGGTCGCCAACCGGCGGCGGGTGCTGCACAACACCAAGGACTCATATCGCCTGATCGTCGTGGACGAGGCCCACGCGCTGCGCAACGAGGACACGACCTGGTACCGGGCGGTGGAGCGGCTGCTCGGCGGCTCCTCCAAGCAGCTCGTGCTGCTCACCGCCACGCCGATCAACAACGGCCTGTGGGACCTCTACAACCTCGTGATGCTGTTCGCGCGCCACGATCGGGCGTTCGCGGTGCATGGAATCGACTCGGTGCGCGAGCTGTTCATGCACGCAGGCGCCAACGAGCGCGATCCGGAGAGCCTCAGTCCGGACACCTTGTTCCCGCTCGCCGACGCCGTCAGCGTGCGCCGCGACCGCGCGTTCATCGAAGCGGAGTACGCAGACCAGCAGTTCGCCGACGGCACGCCCGTGCGCTTCCCAACGCCCCGCCTGACGACCGTGCGCTACGACCTCGACGGACCCCACCCAGGTCTGCCCGAGCGGATCGCAGATGCGATCGACGGGCTCACGATGGCGCGCTACCGGCCGAGCGCCTACGAGCTGGGCGGAGCCGAGCTCGCGGTCGAGGCTCAGCTCGCCGGCCTGCTGCGCTCGGGTGTGCTCAAGCGCTTCGAGTCATGCTGGGCGGCCTGCCTGGCGACCGTCGAGCACATGCTTGCTGCACACGACGCATTTCTTGTCGCATGGGAGCGGGGCGAGGTGCCATCGGGCGAGATGCTGCGCGACGCCGCCCGGCTGGACGTGGACGAGGAGGGACTCGCCGCCTGGCTCGAAGAGGCACTGGAAAACGACGAGCAGGCGCGCCCCGCATCTGAGTTCGACCCCGAATACGGGCAGGCGGTTCGCGCCGACCGTGAGCGCCTGCACGCCATCCGCCAGGAGCTGTCGATGCTCGATCCGGCCCAGGACGCCAAGCTGCAGGCGCTGCTCGACGTGCTCGAGCGCTCGCCCGCGGAGAAGGTCGCCGTCTTCGCGACGTACGGGGCAACCGTACGCTATCTCGACGAGCATCTGTCCGAACGGGCCGGCGGTCGTGAGCGCGTCGTCGTGATCGGCAACGAGACGAACCCAGACCAGCGCATGGCGGCGCTCTCGCGCTTCGCTCCCGACACGGTAGTACAGCCCGGCTACCAGCCGCCCGACGGCAACGTCGACCTGCTGCTCTCCACCGACGTGCTATCCGAGGGCCAGAACCTCCAGCAGGCCCAGGCGGTGGTCTCCTACGACATGCCCTGGAACCCCCAGCGCGTTGTGCAGCGCAACGGACGCGTTATTCGTCTGCGCTCCCCGCACCGGGAGGTGTTCCTCACGACGATGCTCCCCGAGCAGGGCGAGCTGGAGCGTCTGCTCGGACTGGAGGCGCGCATACGCGCCAAGATCGTCGCCGCCGGCGTCTACGGGATGGAGTCGGAGGTCATCGAGGGCACGCCCGCCCAGGAGCAGCAGGCATACGACGAGCTGCGCACATACGCCCAGCGGCTAGCCGAGGGTGACGCGGAGCTGCTCGACGAGGGCGAGGTCGAGTCGGGCGCCTTCGTCGGCGAGCACCTGCGCAGGCTGCTCGAGCGGGCTCTTCAGGAGGGTGAGCTTGCGCGCGTCCAGCGCCTGCCCTGGGGCGTGGGCGCTTGCTTTCGCCAGACTTCCGAAGGGGGCTCGACGGGTCCATCAGGCGTCTTCTTTGCGATGCGTACCCCTTCCACGCAAGACGAGCCCGAAGGAAGGCGCCACTGGCGCTACATGGAGCTCGACAGCGAGCACATGCAGGACGGCGATCTCGAGATCCTGCGGCGGATCGACCCGAGCGGCGGTGAGCCGACTGCAGAGGGCTTGGAGGAGGTTGACCTGGAGCGTGCCTGGCAACTCGCCTCCGCCGACGTCGTTTCTTGTCACAACGAACGAGCCGACCTGCGCGGGGAGCAGGAGCAGATCGGCCCTCGCCAGCGCTGGGCATTGGAGCTGCTGCGCGACCCGGGAATCGCGTCCCCACCCGGAGCGGAGGAGGCAGAGCAGGCGCTGTCGGTCGGCCGCAGCTCAGCCGTGCGCAAGGCGCTCGGGGCGGTCGAGTCGCGCATCCGCGAAGGCGAGATCAACATGGACGAGGCAGCCCGCGAGATCGTCGCGGTCGTCGAGCGCTTCGGGCTGCGCCCCGTGGAGGCACCACCGCTTCCCAGCCGGATCACAGCGGACGATCTCGGGGTTGTGTGCTGGATGGCGGTGCTACCTGCGACAGGCAAAGCTCGATGACATCGGCTGCCAAGCGAAGGTTCCCCGGAAGTCTGTCTAAGCTCCTTCTGTATGGCTGATGCTGCCGAGCATGGAGACGATCCAAAGTTGACGCAACGGAGTGCGCCTACGCCGATCCGCTCGACGCCGACATCGGAAGATGCCTCTGGCGTTCAGGGTGGCGCAGGAGGCAAAGATTTGGAGCAGGCGATCACGGTTCTGCGGGCGCGGATTGATGAGGAGTTTCGCATCGCAGAGCGGCTGGACGCCAAGAGTCGTCAGATATTTGCGCTCGCAGCAGGGTTCTTCGCTGTGGTGCAGACGGTAACGTTCGGTTCTTTTGCACAGAATCAGATCACATCGACCGACCGCCAAATCATGCTGGCGGCAACCGTCATAGCTGGGCTAGCCTTGATCGGTGTCGCGTATCGGCTCGTTAGGGGCGAAACTACGCTTCTTGAGAACGACATCAAGCCCGAGTCGATTGTGGCATGGTGCAATGAATCTAAAGGTGATCCTGAATATCTGCCAGCCCGTCTGGTAAGTGAGTTGAGCCTCGTGGCGCGATGTCGATCTCAGAATAACGAGAACCGCAATCTCAATTATGAGGCCGTCTCTCGTATGGCTCGCGTTGCTTTGAGCCTTGCCGGCATTGAGCTTTTCATCGCGATCCTTGTCCGGGTCTAACTATGGAGCAGAGCGACCAGCAAGACGATGAGTTAGAGCCCCACGACAGTCACGAAAGCGAGGTACCCGAGCGTGACAAGACTCGCTCGAATGACGCGAAACAGTCGAGACTTCCCCTGCCGAATCCAGCCGCGAATCAAGAGGGCAAGCACTTCATCGTCGCCGATGACGGCTGGAGGTCTCCGCTGGAGGTGACGGTGACCGGCGGAGATATTGGCAACGAATATGCACCCGGTGACCTGATCGCCAAGTTGGCATCGCATGTGCATGCGCTTCTACGCGATGTCGGTGGCGGATTTCCACCGATGCTTTATGCGGTTCTTCCGTCGAACTCCATGACGCTCTATTTCGGGGATCCGCAGTCTGAAGAGGCTCAGGGCCATTTCCCCGTCGAGTTGATTCTCAGCCATGCTCATAGGGTGGCCGGGTTGATCGATCTTGATGGCGACGAGCTCTTTGCCAAGGCTTGTGAGATTGGAGCCCCGGCACGAAGATACAGCGAGCTGGTGCATTTCGTAGAAAATGAAAGACTCACCCTCAATTGGAGGCCGCGAGACGAGCAGGTGCGCGTTCTAACGCCCCAGCGAGCGGCGATGCAGTACGCGCGTCTCACCGCGGAGCCTTCCACAAGAGACCACCATATGACGATCCACGGGACTCTATATCGTGTGATCGCTGAGCCTCAACAGGGACGACTCGGAACGTCAGCGCGGGGTACGCTGGGGATCCGTCTGTTTGGCTGGTCAGCAAAGCCTCAATCCAAGCATCGTCAGGGGCGCAAGGTGCTTGCCCTTTATTTGAATGAAGAGGTTGAGTCCTCGATCAGGGCTGGGCTAATTGGGAGTGCCGTAGAAGCAACTCTGATCATCCGTCAGCCTGATCTTGGTACTGCAATAGATCCTGAGGTAGTGGAGCTGATGGTGGACATGATCAAGTCTGGCCCGTCGGAGCAGTCGCGTCTTGGGACGAGCGTATTCGATGACACGATCAACGACGGACCTATCGACGAGTGATCGCGAACCGCCCCACCTTCGACTCGGCCAGGTCCAGCCGCGCCAGCGAGCGCAGGAAGCCGTTGGTCACGAACAGGTGGATCTTCGCCTGAGTGATGTTGTAGACGCGGCGCCCCAAGCCGGAGGCGATGGCGGGATGGAAGTTGGCCACCTCCACTTCGACCCGGATTCTCGCTTCGCCTCCGTCGCGCTCTCCTGTGCCGGCGGAGCCCTCTCCTGTGCCGGTGTCTGACAGCCGGCGCACCTCGATGCGCAGGTGCCCATGCCCTCCGCGTCCGCTGCGCGCCACCAGCAGCCCGCGCTTGATCCGCCAGCACACGACGCCGTGGTCGGCGTCCAGCTCGTATTCGGGCGCGTCGAAGCTCAGTAGTTTCAGCGGCCTTGCCAGCAGCACGACCGACCGCTCGGACTCGCTGTAGAGCACCCGAACGAAGCCGAGAGTCACCCGCGTCAGAAAGCGCCAGTAGGTGCGCGCCAACCGCTCCAGGTGCATTGGCGTCCACAACCGCTGCAGCTCGGCCTCCGGCAGCGTCATCTCCGCGGACTGAACCGAACGCATCGCCCCACTCGCGCGGTCTTCGGAGGTGCGGTCGAGGAGTTTGGAGACGGTCGCGATCTTCGGCCCTCGACGCATGTCGGTGCACAGGCTATCTGTGCGTAAAGCCAAAGCTTGGAGCTGCCGATGACGGGCGTCGTGTCCTTCTCCGGTGATATCACCCCGCTGTGAGAGACGAGGCCGATCAGGACGGCTCGGCGGGGACCGAGCGCCTGCAGCGTGCGGCACGTGCCGCACGAGAGTTGAGCGACGCGTTGTGGGATTCGCTGCAGCACGAGCTCTCCGAGGTCTCTTCAGAGCGCGTCCGCGCCTTGGCGCAGCGGCTGGGCGAGGTCTCATCGACGGTGGCGCTGCTGCTCGGCGAGCATGGCTCGGCAACTCAGCCGGTGCGAGAAGCCGAGTCGGCGCTCCCCCAGGATCTGTCCACATCCCCCGCACAGAGTGGTGGGCAGCCGCTGGTCGATCGGCGGACGCCGCCGGAGCCGATCCCGCCGCCCAGGCCGTCGGCCAGCTTTGCCCCGGGTCTCGGCGCGCACGGCCATCCCAGGCTCGTCGACGAGCGCGAGCCGGCCACCGTCACCCCATTTGCGCCGTCCGCACGTGGCGACTCACGGCAGTCGGAGATCGAGATCCGCGACGCCCGTGGCGAGGAAGGATCTGCCGCGTGGATCTCCTCGGTCGGCAGGATGCTTGCCCGTCACAGCGAGGACCATCTTCCGTTCGCGGTGCTGCTGATCGAGATCGTTGATGTCGCCCATCTGGAGCGCTCGGAGACATCGCACGACCTGCATGGCATCGTCGCCCAGGTCGAGAGCGCGCTCGGTCGCGGCATGCGCGCCAGCGACGAGCTTTCGCGTGAGACGTTGGGGCGCTATTGGCTGTTGACGCCGGACACCAACGGCACGGGAGCGCGCATGCTCGCCGAACGCCTCGCGCGGCTCGTGCGCAGCTCGGCGACGCATCGCGGCGTGCCGATGGAGGTCGCGATCGGCATCTCTGTCTGTCCTGAGGACGGCATCGACGCGCCAGCCTTGGCAGCGCACGCCGACCTTGGTGTCTACTCGGCGCGTGCGACAGGCCGCTCGATCGCGCACACCGAACGGCCGCCTCGCTGAGGATCAGGGGGCGGCGATGCCGCCGGCCGCCGCCGCTTCGGCGCTCGGCTTTTCTTCGACCGGTGCACCCAGGTTGGGCGTGTTGGCGGCAAGGCCCACGATCTTCGTCTTGATCCGCACCGTTTCGACGATCGTCAGTGCATTTGCGGCCCCCGCCGTCAAATCCCACACTGCGCCGTTTTTCGCATACGGCCCACGATCGATCACTGGCACCGTCAGTTTGTGGCCTCTGTAGTTGACGAGCACGAGCGTGCCGCAGGGAAGCGTGCGCGAGGCGACGCCGACGACGACCGGCGTCATCGTCTGTCCGCAGGCGGTCTTCTGGCCGTAGAACCCGGGCCCGAACCAGGTTGCGATCTGCGGCTTGGAGGCCTTGCTCGAGCGCGCCTGGCCGGGGCTCGTCCCGCCGATGGCGGTGCTCGCCACGGCAGCCGTGGCCGAGCAGGCGACGGCCGCGCATGCAACTGCTGCGGCAAGGGTGCTCGAAAGCTTGTTCGCGGGCGTGATCTTCATCTCGGTTCGCCTACGGGGTGAGCTGACGGGCTCGCGCTGGTTGTCGCGCTACAGCCGCTGGTCCGCGGCCGATTCGCCCCCGCGGCCCGCTCTCGCGGCCCGCATTGGGTCCCCCGCCCCCGTCGATCTGCGTCGACGGGGCTCGGCGTGCGGGCGAGTATACAGGCTGGCGCCGCGGTGGTTTGCTCGCCGCGGGGACGGCGTGGCGGTCGGCTCAGGTCCGGCGGAAGATCGACAGCACGTCCTTGAGCAGCCGCCCGCCCGCGCCGGCGGACGCGCCGGCCAGCTCACCGAAGATGACGGCGATCGACTCGATCAACTCGCCTCCACTCGGCGGATGCACGGTGTTGCCGAGCTCGACTTCCTCCTCGGGCTCGTATCCCTGGCTCGGCGCGCGAGGCTCGGCCTGGGCCGCCGCCTTCGGCCTTGTGGTCGCCGCCTTGCGTGTGTGCGCCGGCTTCGTTGGCCGCTTGCTGTTCGCGGTCTTGCTGTCGGTGGTGGGTCGCTTCTTCGTCGTCTTCTTTGTGGTGGCGGAAGTCCCCACTTTTGCCGGAGCCTCCTTTTTTGCGGACGTGCCGTCCGTCCGTGGCGCGCCGACCTTTGCGGGCGAGGCAGCCTTCGCGACTGCGACTGTCTCCGACCGCGCTTGCGCACGCGCGGCCTCGCGACGCGTGCTCGTGCGTTGGGGCCGTGTGCGGGGCAGCGCCGCGAGCACCCCCACCGACGGCTCAGCCGTCAGTGGGTGCGGGGCGTCCGGGTCGGTTGACTGCTTTGGCGTCATCTCGTTGGCATCATCGCGCACGCGACGTTAGGATGGTGACTACATCGGAGTTGTACCGTCGGGAGGGCTTCGCCCGCAACCCCGGCTAAGGTAATCCTCGAGCAGTATCCGCCTGGCCCCGACATGGGTGTACGGGCCGTATGGCGGAGTCCCCGACGGAAACGGAAGAACGCATGTCAGTGGTCGAACTGCAGGAGCTGGAAGAGGTCAAGACGTTGCTCGCCAAGGGCCAGCAGGTCGGGGTGCTCACATTCGCCGAGATTTCGGTGGCCACCTCCGATCTGGATCTCGACGAGTCCGACGTCGAGGAGCTGCACGGCTACCTCGAGAAATCCGAGATCGAGCTCGTCGAGGACATCGATCCGGCCACTGCCGCCGGCAGCCAGGTCGAACGCGCGCCCGACAAGCGCGGGCGGCGCAAGGCCAAGACCGCCCTGGACCTCAAGCCGGACATGACGACCGACTCGTTGCAGCTGTTTCTCAAGGACATCGGCAAGGTGCGCCTGCTCACCGCTCAGGAGGAGGTGGACCTTGCCAAGCGGATCGAGCGTGGCGACCTGGACGCCAAGCAGAAGATGGTCGAGTCCAACCTGCGCCTGGTCGTCTCGATCGCCAAGAACTACCGCAACCAGGGCCTGCCGTTCCTCGACCTGATCCAGGAGGGTACGCTCGGGCTGGTGCGCGCCGCGGAGAAGTTCGACTACCGCAAGGGCTTCAAGTTCTCCACCTACGCCACCTGGTGGATCCGCCAGGCGATCGCCCGCGCGCTGGCCGACAAGGCGCGCACGATCCGCATTCCCGTGCACGTCGTGGAGAAGCTCAACAAGATCGGCCGCGCCGAGCGCAAGCTCGTCACCGAGCTCGGCCGCGAGCCCACCGCCGACGAGATCGCCGAGGTCACCGGCATCGATCCCGAAGAGGTCGACTCGATCAAGCGCTCCGCCCAGGCGCCGGTCTCGCTCGAGAAGCCGGTCGGCGACGAGGAGGAGTCGGAGTTCGGCCAGTTCATCGCTGACGAGCGCGCCGAGTCGCCGTATGAGCGCGCGGCGGAGATCCTGACCAAGGAGGCGCTGCGCGAGGCGCTCGAGAACCTCTCCTACCGCGAGCGCCGCGTGCTGGAGCTTCGCTACGGCCTCGGCGGCGAGCACCCGCGCACGCTCGATGAGGTCGGGCGCACGTTCAACGTCACGCGCGAGCGCATCCGCCAGATCGAGAACCAGTCGCTGAAGAAGCTGCAGTCGCTAGCCGAGGCCCAAAAGCTTCGGGACGTTGCCTGACGGCTCGCTCAAGCACAGCGCGGTGCGCGCCGATGCTTCAACATGTTCGACGTTCACGCCGCCCTGCGCGAGCTGGTTGCTCGCGACGGGTCCGACCTGCACCTGAAGGTCGACTCCGCGCCGCTGTTCCGTGTCCAGGGGGAGCTCACCCCCGAGCCGGGCATGGAGCCGCTCACCACGCAGGACACCGAAGACGCGCTGCACGCGCTGCTGCACGACCAGGCCAAGCTGAAGGAATTCGGCGAGGAGCACGAGGTCGACTTCTCCTTCGAAATCGAGGATGTCGCCCGCTTCCGTGTCAACGCTTTCCGCCAACGCGGCCTGATCTCGATGGCCTGTCGTGCGATCCCCGCGAAGATCTCAACGATCGAGCAACTTTCCCTGCCTGAAGTCGTACGCGACCTGGCCGAGGAGGAGCGCGGGATCGTGCTGCTCACCGGCACGACCGGCTCGGGCAAGTCCACGACGCTGGCGGCGATGATCGATCACATGAACACGACGATGAAAAAGCACGTCGTCACGATCGAGGACCCGATCGAGTTCGTGCACAAGGACAAGCTCTGTGTGATCAACCAGCGCGAGGTCGGCATGGACACCAAGTCCTTCGAGCGCGCCCTGCGCCGCGTCCTGCGCCAAGACCCCGATGTGATCCTGGTGGGGGAGATGCGCGACGAGGAGACTGTCCGCACCGCGCTCTCGGCCGCGGAGACCGGCCACCTCGTTCTCTCCACCGTGCACACCGTCGACGCCTCGGAGTCGATCAACCGTCTACTCGACTTCTTCCCGCCCCATCAGCACAACCAGGCACGCTCGATGATCGCCGGCACGATCAAGGGCGTGATCTCCCAGCGGCTCGTTCCGGGGGCGAACGGGGGGAGGGTGGCGGTGTG
>Ga0105240_10006427_pt1 | contig 17277 bp, 13 predicted proteins | sample KBSC54metaG_FD_80426 | JGI IMG/M metagenome (GOLD analysis project Ga0105240, IMG submission 80426) | Corn rhizosphere microbial communities from Kellogg Biological Station, Michigan, USA - KBS C5-4 metaG | ecosystem: Host-associated > Plants > Roots > Rhizosphere > Soil | place: Michigan, USA...
ATTCGCGAACTCGTGCAGAAGAGCGAAGGCGAGATGCTGAAGACGAAAAACTTCGGGCGCAAGAGCCTGAACGAAATCAAAGAGATCCTGCACACGATGGGCCTCGGCCTCGGCATGCGGGTCGATCAACCCGCGGCTGCGTCGCAGGAATGAGATAGGCGGGAGGGGCTGGAACGGCTGGATGTCGTCCAGCCTCTCCGGCCATTCCAGCTCAAAGTGAGTTTATGAGACACCGAGTCGCACACCGAAAACTCGGCCGCGTCACGGAGCATCGCATTTCGATGCTGCGCAACCAGGCCACCGCACTCCTTCGCTACGAGCACCTGACGACGACCGTGCCGCGAGCGAAGGAGCTGCGTCCGTTTGTCGAGCGTCTGATTACCGTCGCGAAGCGCGGCTTGTCCGGCGGGCAGGCGAACGGGCATCTGTTGAACGCGCGCCGGCTGATCATGCAGGATCTGCAGGACCGCGAAGTCGTGACGAAACTCTTCGATACGCTCGCCCCCCGTTTCGCCGCGCGCGCCGGCGGCTACACGCGCCTGCTGCGAATCGGGTACAGAAAAGGGGACAGCGCCGAAGTGGCACAGGTCGAGCTCGTCGGCAGCGAGTTCGATCCCCGAGCGAAAAGCGAAGAGGCGCCTCGAGCCGAGGGAGCGCCGAAGAAATCGGTCGGCGGCCGCCTTCGCGCCGCGGCCGAGCGGTTGCGCGGGAGCAAGAAAGAGAACGAAGAAGTCGCAGCCGACCCAGCGGAGAAGAAGCCGGCGAAGCGAGCTTCCAAGAAGCCCAAGAAGGAAAGTTCGAAAGACTAGCCACCAACACTAACGACCAACACTAACGACCAACGACGATCTAAAACAGCCCCGCTGTCCGTATGGCCAGCGGGGTTTTGTTTTTGCACGCCCTTTCCAGCATGAAACCCAAACTGAAATCACTGAAGGATCAGGTCATCGTTATCACCGGCGCCTCGAGCGGTATCGGCCTCACGACGGCGGAAATGGCCGCCGAGCAGGGAGCGAAGGTGGTTCTGTCCGCGCGCAGCGAGTCGGAGCTGATCGATGCGGCGGCGCGAATCCGCGCGAAAGGCGGCGAGGCGCTTTCCGTCGCCGCCGACGTCACCGATGAAGGCCAGGTTCAGGCCCTCGGCCAGCAGGCAATCTCCAGGTTCGGCCGAATCGATACGTGGGTGAACAATGCCGGCGTCGGCATGTACGGACGTCTCATCGATCAGCCGATCGAAGACAAGCGAAAGCTCTTCGAGACGAATTTCTGGAGCGTCGTGTACGGCTGCAAGGCCGCTGTGCAGCAGATGCGAACCGGAAACGGCGGCGTGATCATCAATCTCGGCAGCGAAGTGTCGGACCGTGCGGCGCCGCTGCTCGGCATGTACAGCGCCTCGAAGCATGCCGTCCGGGCATACACCGATACTCTGCGAATGGAACTCGAACACGACGGCATTCCAATCTGGGTGACGCTCGTGAAACCGGGGCCGATCGATACGCCGTTTCCGCAGCACGCTGCCAACTATCTCGAGCGCGAGCCCAAGCACGCGCCGCCGGTCTACCCGCCCGAAGAAGTCGCGCGCGCGATTCTGAAGTGCGCCGAGAAGCCGGTCCGCGAGGTCACGGTCGGCGGCGTGCCGCGTTTGCAGGCGGCGATGGCGACGATTGCGCCGCGCCTGACCGATCTGATGATGGAGCGGCAGATGTGGTCGGAGATGCAGAGCGACAAGCCTGCGTACTCGGGCGACAGCCTCGACGCGCCTTCCGGTGAGGACTACGGGCGCCGGCATGGGCACCAGCCCGGGTTCGAATCGAGCATGTACACGCGCGCCGTTCTTTCGGACGTCGTGCGCGCAGCGCCCCTGATCGCGATCGGCGCGGCGGTCGCGGCGCGGGTGGCAGCATCCCGACGGTAGCTCTTCGCGCTATAGTCTGCGCGTGAAGCTCTCAACGCTGATGCTTGCCGCCGCGCTCGCGGGCGCGGCACTTCAGCCGGGGCGACCGACCGGCGAATTCGACATCATCATCCGGCACGGTACCGTCGTCGACGGTACCGGGACGGCGATGTACCGCGCCGACGTGGCAATCGTCGACGACCGCATCGCGGCCATCGGCGATCTGTCCCATGCGACCGCGTCGTCCGCGATCGAGGCGACGGGCCTCTACGTCGCGCCGGGGTTCATCAACATCCACAGCCACGCCGTTCCGAGCGCGCTGCCTACGGCCGAGAACATGCTGACGCAGGGCGTGACCACCGAGATTCTGAACCCCGACGGCGGCGGCCCCGTCGACATCGATCGGCAGCTCACGACGCTGGCCGACGGCGGCCTCGCGGTGAACATCGGCGCGTACGTCGGCTTCAACAGCGTGTGGACGCAGGTCGTCGGCCCGGCGAATCGCCGCGCCTCGGCCGACGACATCGCGAAGATGCAGGCGCTCATCGACAACGGCCTTTCGCACGGCGCGTGGGGCGTGTCGGCCGGGCTCGACTACAAACCCGCGTACTACGCCACGACCGGTGAGGTGACGAAGATTGTGAGCGTCGCCGAAAAGTGGCGCACGAACTTTCCAAACCACGATCGGCTCACGCCCGAGAGCGGCTACAGTTCGCGCGTGGGGATCGCCGAGACGATCGCGATCGGCGAACAGACGGGGCTCGTGCCGGTCGTGACGCATATGAAGATCCAGGGTCGCGAGCAGGGCAGCGCGGCCGACGTGATTGGCCTGATGAAGGCGGCGACACGGCGCGGTCACTATGCGGCGGCCGATGCCTATCCGTACCTCGCCGGGCAGACCGCGCTCGATGCGTTGATTGTGCCGGCGTGGGCGCAGGACGGCGGACGCGCCGAGATGCTGAAGCGGTTTGCCGATCCGCAGCTGCGCGCGCGCATCGTGAATGAGGCCGAGGAGGCGATGGACGCGCGATTCAACGGCGCGGCTGGCGTCTATCTGCCGGTGACCGGCAGGCAGCTCGTCGACGTCATGCACGAAATGGACGCCGGCGCCGGCGAAGCGGTCGTCCGCATCGTCGAGCAGGAGAACACGAGCGCGATTCTGCGGTTCGGATCGGAGCCGGATCTCGTCGCGGTCCTCCAGTATCCCGCGACCGCCATCGCGTGCGACTGCGGCGCGTCGACCGCCACGCGGACGCATCCGCGAGCGTACGGCACGTTCCCGCGCGTCCTCGGCCACTATGTTCGAGAGACGCACGCGCTCACGTGGGAGGATGCCGTTCGCAAGATGACGGCGCTCCCCGCGAGCACCGTCGGCATCGTCGACCGCGGGCTCCTCGAGCCCGGGATGACCGCTGATGTCACCGTTTTCGATCCGGCCACCGTCATCGATCACGCGACCTACGACGATCCGGCGCGGCCGTCAGAAGGAATCCGAGAAGTGATCGTCAATGGCCGGGTCGCGCTGCACGACGGAAAGGCAACGGGAGAGCGGGGCGGACGAGTGCTGATTCGAACCGGTCACATGCCCAGCCGGCCCTTCGAAGTCGGCGGAGCGCGTCACGTGACGTTCCGCGGGACCGTGGACAAGGCCCGCGTCACGATCGATCTGTCGCAGCCCACAGCGGCTCGACACGCATCTGGCACGCTTCGCATCGACGATCCGCTGAACACGTTGCATGCGGAGATGGACGATTTCGGGTTGCTGCAGGTGACGGACGGGTGGGCGAGCATCACCGGCCGCTTGAAAACACGCAGCGGCGACAGACGATCGGCGACCGTGATCATCGATCGGAAGAATCCGATGGCGGCCGATCACGGCGCCGCCATCGTGATCGACGTGGAGCAGGGCTATCACGTCAGCGGCACGGTCGCGCCCGCATCGGTGAAGATCTCGCGGTAGGGCCCTCGCCTTCCCGCCGGCTCAGACCTCCTCGACTTCGACTCCAGCGCGCTCCGCTTTCGCCGCCGCGATGATCTTCGTCTGCAGGTGCGACGGCACCTCATCGTAGTGCGAATACTCCATGTGGTAAGAGCCGCGGCCGCCGGTTGCGGACGTGAGGTGCTGCTCGTAAGTGAGCATCTCCGACATCGGCACCTGCGCCTTGATGATCGTCGTCGCGCCGCGCGTGTCCATGCCGCCGATGCGGCCGCGGCGTCCGTTCAGATCGCCCATCAGGTCGCCTGCGAAGTCCGACGGCGCATACACCTCGACGTTCATGATCGGTTCGAGAATGGTCGGCCGCGCCCGCGTCATCGCGTCTTTGAACGCGAGCGAGCCGGCGAGCTTGAACGACAGCTCGTTCGAATCGACGTCATGGTACGAGCCGTCGAACACGGTGACGCGGAAGTCGACCATCGGGTAGCCGGCCAGATATCCGCGCGTGCGCGCGTCCTGGATGCCCTTTTCGACCGCGGGCACGAACTGACGGGGAATCGCGCCGCCGAAGATGTCGTCGACGAACTCGAAATCGGCGCCGCGCGCCAGCGGCTCCACTTTGATCTTGCAGTCGCCGAACTGTCCGTGGCCTCCCGTCTGTTTCTTGTGGCGGCCGTGGGCCTCGGTCGACGCTTTGATCGTCTCGCGATACGGGATGCGCGGCGGCTTGAGGTTGACGTCGACGCCGAAGCGGCGCTTCAGCTTCGCAACGGTGACCTCGATGTGCAGCTGGCCCTGTCCGGAGAGCAGGAGCTCTTTCGTCTGCGGGTCGCGGCTGTAGCGGATGGAGGGATCTTCTTCTTCGAGGCGGTGCATCGAGGTGCTGATCTTGTCCTCGTCGCCGCGGCTCTTCGGCTCGATCGCGTACGACAGCACCGGTTCCGGGAACGTAATCGCGGGGAAGATCACCGCGTCGTTCTTGTCGCCGAGCGTGTCGTTCGTGAGCGTGTCCTTCAGCTTCGCGACCGCGCCGAGATCGCCCGCCTTGATTTCGGGAACGGTCGTCTGGGTCTTGCCCTGGAGGAGCAGCAGGTGGCCGAGCCGCTCCGCGGCGTCGCGCGTCTTGTTGTGCGTGTTCGAATCTGCCTTGAGCGATCCGGAGACCACGCGAAACATCGTGATGCGGCCCGCGAACGGATCGGCGATCGTCTTCCACACGAATGCCGCCGCCGGCGCTTTGTCGTCGGCTGGGCGTGATACCTGGTTTCCGTCTTTCCCAGTGCCGACATACGGCCGATCGGCCGGCGACGGCAGGTACGCCACGATCGCGTCGAGGCACTGCGGGATGCCGATGTTGAGGAGCGCGGAGGTGCACACCAGCGGAAAGAGCTTCGCGGACATCGTCGCGGAGCGCAGCCCCTGCACGAGCTCCTCGTCGGTCAGCGTTCCGGCCTCGAAGAACTTCTCCATGAGCTTCTCGTCGGCCTCGGCGACCATCTCGATCAGCGCTTCGCGCGCCGCTTCGACGCCGGCGGACATGTCGCTCGGCACGGCCGCTTCGCTCGGCTTGCCGCTTTCGTCGGCCGGGAACATATAGGCCTTCTTCGCGACGAGATCGACGACGCCTTTGAAGGCGCGCTCTTCCCCGATCGGCAGCTGAATCGGAATCACGGTGCGGCTGCATGCCTCGCGCAGCGACGCAAGCGTCCGGTCGAGGCTCGCGCGCTCGCGGTCGAGACGGTTGACGACGACGAGCCGGGGCAGCGAGAGGTCGTCGGCGGCCGTCCAGATTTTTTCGGTCTGCACCATCACGCCGGCAACGCCATCGACCACGACGACGGCTGCGTCGGCCACGTGCAGCGCGGCACGCGCGTCGCTCAGGAAGTTGCCGACGCCGGGCGTGTCGATCAGGTTGATCTTCTGCTTGTTCCACTCGGCATACGACAGGGTCGCGGACAGCGTGTGCTTGCGCGCGATTTCTTCCTCGTCGTAATCGGTGACGGTCGTGCCTTCGTCGACCTTGCCGAACCTGTTGACGGCGCCGGCATCGAACAGCATGGCGGAGGCGAGCTGGGTTTTTCCGGAAGCGCTGTGACCGACGAGAGCGACGTTCCTGATGGATGCGGCGTCGTAGACCTTCATACGCGAACGACCCCCTGGCTACATCCGCATCATATCGACGGCTCCGGGGCGCCGCAAGGCCGGCCGTGATGGCTACTCATCACGAAGCCGCGAAGAACACGAAGACCACGAATTCACTCGTCGTGACTTCGTGATGGAAGCGATCGACGCTATTCGTAACGGAGGGCGTCGATCGGATCGAGGCGGGAGGCCTTGAAGGCCGGATACATGCCGAAGAAGATACCGACCGATGCCGAGAAGCCGAGCCCGATCGCGAACGACCACCACGGAAGCGAGATCGGGAATCCCGAAGCGAAGTGAACGGCCCACCCGATCCCGGCGCCGAGCGCAATGCCGATCAATCCGCCGAGCGAGGTGAGGAACGCCGCCTCCATCAGAAACTGGAAGAGGATCTCGCCGCGGCGCGCGCCGAGCGCCTTCCGCACGCCGATCTCGCGCGTGCGCTCGGTGACCGAGATCGACATGATCGCCATGACCCCGATGCCGCCGACCATCAGCGCGATCGACGAAATCACGATCAGCGCGAAGAACGTCCCCTGGCTGATGCGATCCCACAGCTTCAAGAACTGATCCTGCGTCCCGAGATCGAAATCGTCCGGCTCGTCGAGCTTCAGGTTGTGCCGGCTCCGCATCACGCGGCGGATGTCGTCGAGCGCTTCTTCCTGAGGGATACCGTCGCGCGGAACCGCCGACAGCTGGATGTTGACGATCGTCCCCATCCGGCCGACGCGGAACGCGCGAAGGCCGTAAATGCGCTGATACACGGTGTAGGGGATGACGACGAAATCGTCGGCGTTCAAGTTGAAGCCGCCTGCCGTCGGTCGCTTGTCGAAGACGCCCACGACCTCGAACCGTTCGTTGCCGACGCGTACCGTCTTGCCAATGGGATCGACGCCGTTCGGTTCGAACAACAGCTTGTACGGCGTGTTGCCGAGCACGCAGACATTCTTGTGAAACTGCACTTCGGTGCCGTTGAAGAATCGTCCGCCGAGAAACGCGATCCGCGTCCCTTCGGCGAAGCCCTCTCCCGTACCGAACACGATGAGCGGCTTGGTCTTCTGCTGGCGGTAGAACACGCGCCCCTGCGTGGGCGGCCCGACGCCGGCGCCGAGCTCCACGTCGACGATCTGAATGGTCGACGCCTGCTGCTCCAGCGCCCGCGCGTCCGAGATGGTGAGATTCGGCCGCTTCAGCAGATCGCGGATCTCGGCGCCGTTCGCGAAGCTCGTGATCCCGAAGCGCTGCACGGTGATCGTGTTCGGCCCGAGCGCCCGGATCATGTCGCGCAGCGACTCGTCGAACCCGCGGATCATCGCCGTCATCCCGACGATCGACGTGATCCCGATGACCACGCCGAGCACCGTCAGCGCCGAGCGCAGCTTGTTCGTGCGGACGGTGTCGAACGCCATCACCACGACTTCGCCGAACAGACTGATCCGGATGGCCATCGATTATTCCCGCCGCAGCGCCTCGATGGGATCGAGGCGCGCCGCCCGCATGGCCGGGTAGAGCCCGAAGAACAGGCCGACGGCCGCGGTAATGCCGATGCCAAGCGCCACGGACCAGGCCTCGATCGCGGCGGGAATGGGCGTGAACGCGGCGATCACCAGCGCGATGATCGCGCCGAGCATCGTCCCGATGATGCCGCCGAAGATCGACAGCACCACCGATTCGGTGAGCATCTGCGCCATGATGTCGGACCGGCGCGCGCCGAGCGCCTTGCGCAGGCCGATCTCACGCGTCCGCTCGCTCACCACCATCAGCATGATGTTCATGATGACGATGCCGCCGACCACGAGCGACAGGGCGACGACGCCGACGAGCACCGCGAAGATGCCGTTCGTGGCCGAGTGATAGATGCCGAGAATCGTGTCCGACGTGAACGTCCCGAAGTTGTCGGGCTGTTTCGGCTTGAGTCGGCGCGAGATGCGCAGCGCGATCGTCGCCTCGTCTATGGCGTCTGATATCTGCGCCAGGTCGCGCGGTTTCACCGTGAGCGATAGCTGCCGGCGGGCGCCGAAGATCATCTGGAACTGGCCGAGCGGAATCACCGCGAACTCGTCCTGCGATTGCCCGAGAAGCGAGCCGCGCTTCGCGCTCACGCCGACGACGCGGAAGTGCACGCCTTCGATTTCGATCGTCTTGTCGAGCGGATCCAAATCGGTCCCGAACAGCCGATCCGCCGTTTTCCACCCGATGACCGTCACCGGCCGCGCGCGCTCGACTTCGATGGGGCTCATCAGCCGCCCGCGCTCGGCGTCGAAGCTCGAGAAATTCACGTACTCGCTCGTCACGCCCTGCACGCGCGTCTGGTCGATCGATTTGTCGCGGAACGTGATGCGGCCGCTCGCGCCGGAATCGGCCATCACGGCGGTCGCGAGCGTGCTATAGCGGCGGATCGCCCGTGCATCCTGCAGCGTGATTCTCGGATTGCTGCGCACGCGGTCGAAGTCTTCGTCGCTGCGGGTGATCGGAAATTGCTGGATGTTGAACGAATCGGCGCCGGCCTGGTTGAGGATCGCGTCCTTCACCGACGCGTTCAGCCCCTGAATCATCGACACGACCGCGATGATCGACGTGACGGCCACGATATTGCCGAGCACCGTCATGAACGAGCGGAGTTTCGCGGCCCAGATCGCGGCGAATGCGATCTTCGCCGACTCGAAGAGCTTGTTCACTACTTCTTCTTCGCGTTGTCGACTTTCACCTGGTCGCCGTCGGCCATCCCGCGGACCGAATTGTACGGACCGGTGACGACCTGGTCGCCGGCTTTGAGCCCGGAGAGGACCTCGAAGTATTTGTCGCCCGCGATCCCCATCTTGATCGGCAGGAACTCGACATGCTTGTCGCGCACGACGAACACGCCCTCGGTTTCCTTGCGCGTCTGCCCCGGTTTCAGCTCCTGCGCCGATGCGACCGTCTCGACGCTGCGGCGTTTCTTATCGTTCTTCGGCTCCTTGATCACCTGACCATTGGCGTCGTACACGAGCTCGCGCACGGCGACAGCGGGAATCGGGACCGACACGACGTCTTTCCGCGTGGCGGTGGTGATGTCTGCCGTGCAGGTGAACCCGGGACGAACGTTCGGCACGACTTCGTCGAGCACGACCTTCACTTTGAAGTTCGTGGCCTGGGTACCGGCCGAGGCGGCGGTCGTTTGAATCGGGCTGTTGCCGATTTCCGTCACGTGGCCCTTGAAGGACTTGTCGGGAATCGCGTCGATGCTGATCTTCGCCTTCTGGCCGATCTGCACGTTCGGGATATTCGTTTCGTCGACTTCGATTTCCGCCTGAATCGTCGACATGTCGGCGAGCGTCATGAGCACCGTGCCGGCGTTGTTCATCGTGCCGATCATCACCATCTCGCCCTCCTGAATCGTGCGCGCGGTGACGATGCCGTCGATCGGCGACTCGATGCGGACTTTGCTCAGATCGTACTGCGCGCTTTCGAGGTTCGCGTGCTCCTGCGCGATGCGGCTCGCCTGGGCGCTCGCTGTCTTGTCGCGCTCGGAGAGCGAGGACTCCGCCACCTTGACGTCGTTCAGCGCTTTGTCGAGCGCTTCGCGCGTCGTGAGCTGCTGCCCCCAGAGCTCCTGCTGACGCTTCAGATTCTGCCGCGCGAGCTCGAGCTGCGCGCGGCTGGTCTCGGCCGCCTGCTTCATCTGTTCGAGCGTCACTTCCGCCGCTTTGAGCGACGCGGTGCCGTTTTCCACGCGCGAGCGCAGCGTCTTGGGGTCGATCTGCAGCAGGAACTGGCCTTTCTTCACGCGGTCGCCCTCGTTCACCGCGAGGTTCACCACACGACCGACCGTATCGCTGCTGACGTTCACGGTCCGCTCGGCCTGGATCTTCCCGGACGCGGACACGATCGCCTCGAGATCGCGCGTTTTGATGGCTTCCGTCTGGACGACGATTCCCTTGTCTTTCTTGAAGTACAGGTTCGCTCCGACGACGGCGGCGCCGACGAGCACGATGGCGAGGGCGATGAGGACATTCTTCCGATTCACGCTTAAGCTCCTGAGATCGCCGTGCGCGCCGCGGCAACGACGAGCGCGATCGCGGCATAGACGACGAGCATGCCGACGGCAATCGGCCTCGTCGGCCGGCGGTACAGCACGCCGAGGCCGATGGACAGACTCACCATCCACCAGATGTAGAACAAATCGATCGATCCGAGAAACCGCGCGGGAAACGACGCCTCATCGAGGAACGGCAGGAAGACGCCCAGGTTCGTGGCGCCCGACATCGTTTCGCGCGCATACGCGAGCGGCAAGCCGAAGAGCTGCGCCAGCGCGAGCACCACGGCGGAGTGCGACACGACGGCGAACACCTGCGAGAACAGGGCGTTGCCGCCCATCACCGCGTTGAAGATCGCGAGCAGGATGCCGGACACGACCAGCGCGGCAATCGGGAAGCCGATCGCCTGGCCGATGGCGGCGGTGATCGCGGCGCGGCCGAGCCCGTCTTCGAGCTTCTGATATGCGGCGTCGGATACCTTCACGCCGAACGATTCCATCATCCGGACCTGCTGGTCGAGCATCGCCTGCTTGCCGATGTCGGTCGACATGAAGGTGTAGAGGCCGGCGGCGCCGATGACGATGATCAATGCGAGCACGCCGACCCAGCGGGGGCGCGCCGCCACGTCGGCGTAGGTGGCGCGCGGGGACGTGAGGACGCCGATGACCCTCGCCGGCAGGCTCATCGAGCGCGCAGCGCTCGGCTCGGACGCAGCAATAGTGTCTGTCACGGAAACCTCTGTGAAAATTGAGATTTAACGTATATACGAGCGCCTTTCAACCAGTGTTCACCCGCGGGCACTTTGCTCATTCCCGCACGCGCGATCCCTTCTTCCTCCGGCCGTTCTGCACGGGCGGCGTCGCAAAGACGCGCCTGAGCACGCCGAGCCCCGCCTGGAGGCGCCGGCGCGACGTGCCGTCGAGCGGGGTCAGCGCCTCGGCGATATGCGCTTCGGCCGACCGGGTGACGCGATCGAGCGCGCTGCGGCCGGCCGCGGTGACCTCCACCATAACGACGCGCCGGTCCTCGGTCGACTCGACGCGCCGCACCCACCCGTGCTGAACCAGCGAGCTAATCGAGTTCGACATCGTCGGGAGGCTGACCCCTCGCAGGTTGGCGAGCTCGGTGAGCGTGCGCGGATGTTCGGCGAGCATGGCGAGCAGCGCGAAGTGCGCCGGCGCCGGCATTTCGCCCGCCGCGCGGAGCTCCGCCGCGAGCGTGCGCATCACGAGCGGCATGATTTCCAGGAGCTCGCGCGCGCTCTCGCGCGCCTGCGTTCGAGTCATGTTAATACGGCTAATGGTTAGGTGTCCTAACCTATCATGGAGGGCGCCGCGCGTCAAACCGGCATTGACAGTGGGAAACTTGGTGTTTACCATGCAACTTTCCCTGCGACAAGCCGCCTTCGCGCTTCGCGCTCCGGCGGGTTGAAGGAGCGTGACGTGGTCGGATTCGTGCCCAAGGAGATGTTTTTCACCAAGGGGGTCGGGAAACATCGCGAGAAGCTGACCTCGTTCGAGCTCGCGCTGCGCTCGGCCGGCATCGCTGCCTGCAACCTGGTGCGCGTGTCGAGCATTTTTCCGCCGAAGTGCCGCATTCTGTCGCGGAGCCAGGGCATGAAGCTCTTGGAGCCAGGGCAGGTCACCTTCGTCGTGATGTCCGAGGCGGCCACGCGCGAGCCGCATCGGCTGATCGCCGCGACCGTCGGCGTCGCGATCCCGCGCGACCGCGATTTGTACGGGTATCTCTCGGAGCATCACAGCTTCGGCGAGAGTGAGGACATCGCCGGCGACTACGCCGAGGAGCTCGCCGCGGAGATGCTCGCCACGACGCTCGGCCTCGATTTCGATCCCGACAAGAGCTGGGACGAAAAGAAAGAGGTGTATCGGCTCTCCAACGAAATCGTCCGCACGCAAAACGTCACACAGACGGCTGTCGGGGACAAGAAGGGCCTCTGGACCACGGTGGTCGCGGCCGCTGTTCTCGTCGGCTAAGCCGCGGGGGCGCGCCGCTTCGCGGCGCTCCGCAGTGCAAACGGGTCAATGCAGTAGTGCAACGGGTCAATGCACTAATGCAAGAATGCAGGAATGCAAAAGAGCATCCCTGCATCTCCTCGCCCCAACACGTCCACATTCGTGCATTCGCGCATTCCTGCATCTGTGCATTCGTGCATTCGTGCATTCCTGCATTTGTGCATTCCTGCATTTCTCATCCTCATCCCCTCCACCGTCGTCGCGCAGACCTTTGAAACCATAGGCATTCGCGCGCAGGGGATGGGCGGCGCCTTCATCGCGGTGGCCGATGATGCGTCGGCGACGTGGTGGAACCCGGCTGGCCTGGCCACCGGCGCGTACTTCAACTCCATCCTCGAATACGACCGCACCGACGACCAGACGCGCGCCGAAGGCGTGGCAATCGCCTTTCCGGCGCTCGGATTGAGCTATTACCGCTTGCCCATCAGCCAAATGCGGCCGTCCGGCTCTACAGGAACGTCGTTCGCGAGCCGAGAAGATGAGGGCGTTCTCAGTGTGTTTGGGGCGTCGGTCGGCCAGTCGCTCGGAAACCATGTCGTGCTCGCGTCGACGCTCAAGCTCCTTCGCGCAGAAGGAGATACGCACGCGGGATTCGACGTCGGCGCGATGGCCAACTTCAGCGGCTTGCGGCTCGGGCTCACGGTGAAAAACATCAACGAATCGTCGTTCGGGGCAGGGCTGGACCGTCTCGACCTTGCGCGACAGGTTCGCGCGGGCGCCGCGCTCGTGGGGCGCGGACGCGGCGGGGTCAGTCAGCTGGCGCTGGCGGTGGATGCGGACCTGACGACGACGCCGACGCTGGCGGGCGACGAGCGTCACCTCGCGGGAGGAGTCGAAGTGTGGATGGCGCAGCACCGGCTTGGGCTACGTGGCGGAGCCGCCACGAATACCGTTGGGGACTCGCGCAATTCGGCGAGCGTCGGCGCGAGCGTGGCCGTACGGTCCGGTACTTACGTGGACGCGCAGGCAACAGGCGGGTCGGATCCGAGCCGAAAAGGCTGGGGCCTCGACTTTAGAGTGACGTTTTAGCAGACATCTCCTTCCATGCCCGTCCGCATAGGTGAACTCCTCCTAAAGGAGAAGCGCATCACCCCTGACCAGTTGCAGCAGGCCCTGAACCATCAGAAGGCCAATGGGGGGAAGCTCGGTTACAACCTGGTCAAGATGGGGTTCGTGAAGGACGAGGAAATCACCGCCCTTCTGAGCAAACAGTACGGGGTTCCCTCGATCAACCTGACGCAGTTCGAGATCGATCTCGCCGTCATCAAGCTCATACCCGCCGAAACGGCGCAGAAGTATCAGATCGTTCCGCTCAGCCGCGCCGGCGCCACGCTCACCATCGCGATGACGGACCCGACCAACGTCTTCGCGATGGACGACATCAAGTTCATGACCGGCTACAACGTGGAGCCGGTCGTCGCCTCGGAAACGGCGGTCATCGAGGCGATTCAGCGCTACTTCCCGACCGGCGCCAAGGCGCCGAAGGGCGGCGGCGGGGCGCCCGCCGCGCCCACGCTGATGCCCACCGGCCCGAGCACGCTCGAGATGGCCAGCAAGGGCCTCGAGGAGCTGCAGGCCTCGCTCGACGAGAACGCGGACGTCGAGGTTCTCGAAGAGCTCCAGGAGATCAGCGCCGACGCGCTCGCGAAGCAAGGCGAGGAAGCCCCGGTCGTCCGCCTCGTGAACGTCGTGCTGATGTCAGCCATCCAGAAGGGCGCGAGCGACATTCACATCGAGCCGTACGAGAAGGAACTGCGCGTGCGGTACCGCATCGACGGCATCCTCTACAACATCATGGCGCCGCCGATGAAGTTCCGCGACGCGATCTCGTCGCGCATCAAGATCATGTCGAAGCTCGACATCGCGGAAAAGCGTCTGCCGCAGGACGGCCGCATCAAGATCCGCTTCAACGAGAGCGGGGTGCCGAAGGAGATCGATTTTCGCGTTTCGGTGCTGCCGACGCTCTTTGGCGAAAAGATCGTCATGCGCCTGCTCGACAAAGACAAGCTGATGCTCGACATGACGCGGCTCGGCTTCGAGCAGGAGTCGCTGACGAAGTTCGAGAACGCGATTCTTCGTCCGTGGGGCATGGTGCTCGTGACCGGGCCGACCGGCAGCGGCAAGACGAACACGCTGTATTCCTCAATCGCGAAGGTGAACACCTCCGAAACCAACATCATGACCGCGGAGGATCCCGTCGAGTTCAACCTGGCCGGCGTGAACCAGGTGCAGGTTCGCGAGAACATCGGGTTGAACTTCGCGGCAGCGCTCCGGTCCTTTCTCCGTCAGGACCCGAACATCATCCTGGTCGGCGAGATCCGCGACTTCGAGACGGCCGAGATCGCGGTGAAGGCGGCACTCACGGGCCACCTCGTGCTGTCGACGCTCCACACGAACGACGCGCCGAGCACGATCAACCGCTTGATGAACATGGGCATCGAGCCGTTCCTCGTCGCCAGCTCCGTGCACCTCATTTGCGCGCAGCGCTTGGTGCGCCGTGTCTGCTCGAACTGCAAGGAGCCGGCGCCGCACGCCCCGGCGGCGCTCATTCACGCCGGCTACTCGCCAGAGGATGCGAACTCGGTCGTGCCGATGAAGGGCAAGGGCTGCGACAAGTGCAACCAGACGGGCTACAAAGGCCGCGTCGGTTTGTACGAGGTGATGGAAATTTCCGAGGAGCTCCGCGAGCTGATTCTGGTCGGCGCCTCGGGCCTCGAGCTCCGGCGCAAAGCGGTCGACGAAGGCATGCTCACGCTGAGGGCCAGCGGTCTGCGCAAGGTGAAAGACGGCGTGACGACGATCGAGGAAGTGGTCAGAGAAACAGTTAAGTAAAAAGGCAAAAGGCAAAAGGCAAAAGTATGGCTACGCTTCCCGAGCTGTTGAAGACGATGGTCGACATGGAAGGGTCGGACCTGCACATTGCGACCAATACGCCGCCGCAGGTTCGTGTGCATGGGCATCTCCGCCGACTGCAGCTGCCGGAATTCACGCCGGCCGAAACGAAAACTCTCGTCTACAGCGTGCTCACCGACTCGCAGAAGAAGCGCTTCGAGGAGACGATGGAGCTCGATTTTTCGTTTGGCATCCGGGGCATGGCGCGCTTCCGCTGCAACGTGTTCAACCAGCGCGGCGCCGTCGGCGCCGTGTATCGACTGATTCCTGAAACGATTCGATCGTTCGGCGAACTCGGACTGCCGCCTGTGCTCGCCAACCTCGCCGACCGCCCGCGCGGCCTCGTGCTGGTGACCGGTCCGACCGGCAGCGGCAAGTCGACGACGCTCGCGGCGATCATCGACAAGATCAACTCCGAGCGTCACGATCACATTCTCACGATCGAGGACCCGATCGAATACATCCACCAGCACAAGAACTGCCTGGTGAACCAGCGTGAGGTGCACAGCGACACGGGCAGCTTCACGAACGCGCTGCGCGCCGCGCTGCGCGAAGACCCCGACATCGTCCTCATCGGCGAAATGCGCGACCTGGAAACGGTGGAAGCGGCGCTGAAGATCGCCGAGACGGGTCACTTGACGTTCGGCACGCTGCACACGAACTCGGCGGCGCAGACGATCAACCGCATCATCGACATTTTCCCGGCGAATCAGCAGTCGCAGATCCGCACGCAGCTCTCGCTCGTGCTCGAAGGGATCGTCTGTCAGGCGCTGCTGCCGAGGGCCGACGGCAAGGGCCGCGTGGTGTCGTTGGAAATCATGATTCCGACCTCCGCGATTCGCAATCTGATCCGCGACGACAAGGTCCACCAGATCTACGGCGCGATGCAGACCGGGCAGGAGAAGCTCGGGATGCAGACCGCGAATCAATCGCTCGCGAGCCTGTACATGAAGCGGCTGATCACGCTCGAAACCGCGCTCGGCGCCTCGTCGATGAAGGACGAGCTGCAGGACATGATCAACCGGGGCGTCGGCGTCGTGGCCGGTGCCGGCATGGGGCGGTCGCCGGGGGCGGCTGCGGCGGCGGCAGGGGTGAAGAGGTAGGGACAGAAGTTAGAACTCAGAACTGAGAACTGAGAACTGAGAACTGAGAACTGGAATTCACATGGCCAATTTCGCTTATTCGGGACGCACGCGAGCCGGGCAGACGGTGAGCGGGGAGCGCGCGGCTGACACGATGGAGTCGGCCGTGGCGGCGCTTCGGCGCGAGCAGATCATGGTCACGAAAATCACGCCGTCGAAAGCCAAAGCCGCGACGCCGGCCAAGGAAAAAGTCGGCAAGATCGGCAAGAAGGTCTCGGCGAAGAACCTGGCGGTGTTCACGCGCCAGTTCTCGGTGATGATCGACGCCGGCCTCCCGCTCGTGCAGTGCCTCGATATTCTCGGCAGCCAGGAAGCGGACAAGAACTTCGCTGCCGTGATTCTGCAGACGCGAACCGACGTCGAGTCGGGCGCGGCGCTGGCCGACGCGATGCGGCGGCATCCGAAGACGTTCGATCCGCTCTTCACGAACATGATCGCCGCCGGTGAGGCGGGCGGTATTCTCGACACGATTCTCAAACGGCTCGCGACGTACATCGAGAAGGCGGTCAAGCTGCAGGGGCAGGTGAAGTCGGCGATGATCTATCCGGTCGCCGTCATCGTCATCGCCGGCGGCGTCGTCGGCGTCATCTTGTGGAAGGTGATCCCGACCTTCGCGTCATTGTTTTCGGGGCTCGGCGCCAACCTGCCGCTGCCGACGCGCGTCGTCATCGCGCTCAGCGACAATCTCGTCCGCTTCTTCCCGTTCCTGTTCGTCGGCGCCGGCGCGATCGGGTACGCCTTCAAGTCGTACTACGGCACGCCGAAAGGGCGCCGCGTGGTCGACGCGGTCTCGCTGAAGGCGCCGGTGCTCGGCAACATCCTGCGCAAGATCGCCGTCGCCAGATTCTGCCGGACGCTGGCGACGCTCATCAGCTCGGGCGTGCCGATTCTCGACGGCCTGGAGATCACCGCCAAGACGGCCGGCAACGCCATCGTCGAAGACGCGATCATGGTGACGCGCACGAGCATCGAGCGCGGCGAAACGATCTCCGCGCCGCTGAAGGACACCGCGGTGTTCCCGTCGATGGTGACGCAGATGATCGGCGTCGGTGAAGCGACGGGCGCGCTCGACACCATGCTCGCGAAGATCGCCGACTTCTACGAAGAGGAAGTGGACACGGCGGTCGCCGGGCTGCTGACGCTGCTCGAGCCGATCATGATCGCCGTGCTCGGCGTGGTCGTCGGCGGCATCGTCATCGCGATGTATCTGCCGATCTTCGAC
>Ga0105240_10006431_pt1 | contig 17271 bp, 16 predicted proteins | sample KBSC54metaG_FD_80426 | JGI IMG/M metagenome (GOLD analysis project Ga0105240, IMG submission 80426) | Corn rhizosphere microbial communities from Kellogg Biological Station, Michigan, USA - KBS C5-4 metaG | ecosystem: Host-associated > Plants > Roots > Rhizosphere > Soil | place: Michigan, USA...
AATATCCCGACCAATTATCCGGCGATTTACGATCTTCTGCGGCAGAAGGGCGTTTCCGTCACGGTTCAGAAGGACACGGGAACCGGCTGGGTGTCCCTGTTGATCAATGCCGTACCTTTCGTTCTGCTGCTGGCGTTCTGGATCTTCATGATGCGGCAGATGCAGAGCGGCGGAAACAAAGCCCTGAGCTTCGGCAAGAGCCGCGCGAGGCTGCACTCCACCCAGCAGAAGAAAGTGACGTTCAAAGACGTAGCGGGTGTCGAGGAAGCCAAGGAAGAACTGCAGGAGATTATCGAGTTCCTGCGCGAGCCGCAGAAGTTTCAAAAGCTCGGCGGCCGAATTCCTAAGGGCGTACTGCTGATTGGGCCTCCTGGAACGGGCAAGACGCTGCTGGCTCGTGCGATTGCGGGCGAAGCGAGTGTCCCGTTCTTCTCGATCTCGGGTTCGGACTTTGTGGAAATGTTCGTCGGTGTGGGTGCCAGCCGTGTGCGCGACCTCTTCGAACAGGGTAAGAAGAATGCCCCGTGCATCATCTTCATCGATGAAATCGATGCGGTCGGCCGTCATCGCGGCGCCGGGTTGGGCGGCGGACATGATGAGCGCGAGCAGACACTCAACCAGTTGCTGGTGGAGATGGATGGTTTCGAGTCGAACGAGGGCGTGATTCTGGTGGCTGCGACCAACCGGCCCGATGTTCTCGATCCGGCACTGCTCCGACCGGGTCGTTTCGATCGCCGCGTGGTGGTAGGCCGTCCCGACGTCCAAGGCCGCGAGGCGATTCTTCGCGTTCACACCAAGAAGATTCCTTTGGGCGACAACGTCGAACTTTCGGTGCTGGCTCGCGGGACACCGGGACTCGCCGGTGCCGATTTGGCCAATCTGGTCAATGAGGCTGCGCTGAATGCAGCTCGTCAAAATCGCAAAGTAGTCATGATGTACGACTTCGAAATGGCCAAGGATAAGATCCTGATGGGCGCCGAACGAAAGTCGATGATCCTCAGCGACGCCGAGAAGAAGAACACGGCATACCACGAGGCAGGCCACGCTCTGGTTGCTGCCGTATTGCCGAATGCTGACCCGCTGCACAAGGTCACGATCATTCCGCGAGGCATGGCCTTGGGCGTGACGATGCAGCTCCCGATCGACGACAAACATTCCTACGACAAGGAATACCTGCTCGCTCAGCTTGCCATCCTGATGGCGGGCCGTATCGCTGAAGAGCGCCACATGAATCACATGACCACTGGCGCGGGTAACGATATCGAACGTGCCACGGATCTGGCTCGCAAAATGGTCTGCGAGTGGGGCATGAGTGAACTGGGGCCCTTAAGCTTCGGCAAGAAGGAAGAGCAGATCTTCCTCGGCCGCGAAATCGCCCAGCATCGCGACTATAGCGAAGAGACGGCAATCCGCATCGACGAGCAGGTTCGCAAACTGGTTCAAGGCGGCTACGACACGTCTACCAAGATTCTGGAAGAGCGCGCGGAAGCGCTGATTCAGATCGCGGAGAACCTGTTGGAGCGCGAGATCCTGGACGGTGCCGAAGTCTTGCAGATTATCGCGGGCAACACCCTGCCGCCGTACGTCAAGCCGAAGGACGCCGAAGATCATACGCAGCAGGTGCTCCGTCCCGAAGGTGGGCGACGGGTTAGCGGGCTTTCGGAAGGGGAGCGTCCGCAGCCGGCGTGATTCCAGCGTTCTCGGCTTACATTTTCGACGTTGACGGTACCCTGCTGGACTCCGCTGAAGATATTTGCGGCGCCGTCCAGCAGGTACTTTTGTCTACGGAGTCCTCTCCTGTCACGTTTCCCTACCTGCGCAGTTTCATCGGGCGGCACCTGATCGACCTCTTTCAGGACGTGCTTCCACACTACACTCCGGCACAAGTGGATGGTTTGATCGCGCAATATCGAACGATCTACCTGGGTCGGAAGCACCAGCGCACGAGCGTGTACCCCGGCGTCGCTGAAGGACTCGCTGCGCTCCAGGGACGAAAAGCCACCGCCACCACCAAAGGTACTCCGACTACGAAAGCCGTGCTGGCGCAGTTCGGCCTGATCGAATACTTCGATCACGTCCAGGGCACAGACGGAATTCCGTGCAAGCCGGCTCCGGACGTCATTTTGGCGGCTGCAGCTGGGCTCGGCGCCCCGCTCAGTGACTGCCTCATGGTCGGCGACTCTCCGGCCGACATGGAAGCCGGCAAGCGCGCCGGCGTCAAGACGTGTGCCGTGCGATACGGCTACGGTAATCCCGACCAGTTGGCGGAGTTCGAGCCCGATTTTTGGGTGGACGACCTCCGCGCACTGAGCGCTACTTAACGGCAATCGTGACTCCTGGCTGACTACGCCGGGCGCTATTCGCCGTCCCAATCGCGACGGTCAGCGAATCCGACGGTCCAGTCTTGGCGGCCAGCGGCACGATCGCGTTGATTTGTATGAGCCCTGCAACTGCGCCCGGCGACGTTCCGGCGTAGGTCACAACGGCCGGTTGGCCGTCAATATCCACGTGTACAGTAGTCGGGTTCACTGCCAGACTGATCGGGCCCGCCGGGGCGACTGCGCCATTCACGACTGCGGCGGTGGGGTCCAAGTCCCCCAACCCGGTCACGAAAATGGAGATCGCCGAATTCCTCGCGGCCTGCGTCTTCGCCGAGTTCACAGTGAAAGATCCCGTTGAACTATCGAAATTCAAGATCGCCGCCTGCCCCTGGCCGACGCCTCCGAAGGTGAATACTCCCGGGTCCTGCGCCACCACCGAGATCGGGAAATCAGGCGTTACAGTGCCGTTGTGGACGCGCACCACCATCGAGGGAACGCTGCCATCGACTTCCAGGGGAACGACGCAGTTGATCTGGTTGGCCGAAATCATAATCAGAGGTGCCAGGTAGGTGGTCCCTCCTCCGGTGGCAGGGGCGAACTCCACGCTCACGCCGCTGGCAGTGTCTTGATATACACCCGGAGTGCCTGTCGGAGGGACCGGAGTAGTCGTATTTGGGCCAATGTTGCGTCCGAATATGGAAATGATTTCGCGAGGGGACACAGAAGTTCCAGCGATCGGCACAGTATTCGTACCGGCGGTCTGAATCGCTGTTGGTAAATAGCTTGCCGCGCTGACCACCGAGGTGATGATCGGAAGCGCCGGATCGGTTACGTCAAACGTGGTTGACACCGCGGGCTGATTCGCATTTTGTACCGTAAGCGTCCAGGTGACGGGTGTAGTCAGATAAGATGCAAGAATCGTCGCCTGCATCACGCCCCGCCCGATCCACTTGAGGCTCGCGCCGGTAATTGGAATCGGAAGGCTATTCGGTTGCTGAATCGTCACGCCGGTCGTCCCAAAGAAGTTGTCACCGTAAATCGTGAGCACGGGGTTGATTGATGGGGCGGCGGGTATCTTGTACGGAAAAATCGGAATTGGATTGCGAAGGATCGGTCTTCCCGGGGACACCTGAAGCGAGACGGGCACCGTCACTGGCAGAATGGTTGTAGCCGTAGCCCCTGTACTTGTAGGGGTAACTGTGATCACGCCATTAAACGGGCTCGAAATCGGATCGAGGGAATCGAGCACGGCAGAATCGATCGTCACAAAGATCTGTAACACCGATCCGGAGGACGTCATTCCGCTGGTCGTCAGGTTCGGTGGAAGACCTAACTGATTGACCCTCAGCCAGACCGGTGTTTTGGAACTCCCGCTGCCAGTCGAAGCGCCATTGGAAGCGGTCACTGTAAATGGGATTACGTCGCCACTTGAAGAGACATCCAATTCGAGCGCTGCCGGCACCACGTCGCCCGTCACGTAGCTGAATGCCAGTGCAAGTGGTCCCGTGCTTGGAGACGACGGAGACTTCACCTTGAGGCTGGGCGGCGCGGTAGCGATCGCGATCGTCACGAGGACGACTGCGGGATTGCCGCTCGGCACCTGGGTATCAATCGTGATCGTGCCGGAATGGAAACCAGGATCGAGCGTCGTCGGGTTCACCGTAACCGTAATGGACAGGGGAGTCTTTCCCGACGACGGCGTTGCCGAGAGCCAGCCCTGCGGATTGGAGGCAGTCGACACCAACATCGTTTGAGTTGCCATAGCAGCCGGCAGGGTCACGGTAAAGGGATTGGTGTTGGTGGTCTTCGGTGGGGTCGAACTACCCGCTGTGTAAGTGAAATTTACGGACGAGACACTGGCGGTAGGCCCGGATTGTGCAAGTGTTGAACCGCAGACGATCCCAAGGAATCCCAGGAGCGCGGTCGTCTTCGCAACGAACGAATTCATGCAAGTTGGATCGGCGCTTCTGCCGAAAACCTTTATAGCGATTGATCGACGAACGGCGCGGTCCACAGACTGAGAGAGTTCTACTGCGAGGGGCTACGAGGATTTGCTAGCGGATTGGAAGAAGCTGGGTAGACCAGGGACCACGCCGTTCGTTTTCGAATTACCATTCATTGCAAGTTACATATCGGCATAACCTGGAAATTCAGTAGATACCGAGTTCCATTTCAAGCCGGCCGAGGGCGTCCAGGGTAGTTCGCAGAATGGCCGCCAGTTTCAGGCGGTCGACGGCCATACCCTGAGGTGACGCAAGCCTTCGAAATTCGGCTCGCAATTGCCGGGAGAGCTGCTCGACGGTAATCAGCCGGACGTCCAGCACCTTAGGTCGCTTGATCTTGGAACCAGGCCGGTTTGGCTGGCGGAGTTTCTCGATCGCTGCGCCGATTCTTTCCGCGTTCTCGGGCCGAAGCGGAATTGCTTCGCCATCCACTGTCAGTGTTCTGCCCTTCACTTTCGGTGCGACGGCCCGGAACTCGTCGGCCGTTACGGGTGCGAAGCTGGCGAGCTCGAAATAGCTGCTGCCGAACTCCTGTTGCGCGTCGGAGATTCGGGTGGCGTGGGGTCCGCTGATGCCGATTTCCTCCCGGCAGAATTCATCCCAATCCTGACCCCGATTCTTGTAGCATTTGCGGTCGCGCTGCCGCGCCAACCATTCCGCTTGAGACGCGGTGCAATCGATAGCTGCCTGCGGTATTCTTCGCTTGGCAATAAGCGGTGTTTCCAAGGTGCTTCTCCTGACTTACGGCTCCAGGATGGCATGGCCGCCCTAAACAACCGGGTTCCTGAGATTACGCTTTGGACGACAACATATTGATACAGCGAATATTTAAAAATATTTCCAACGGCTGTGACTGAGAAAACCAGAACTCACCGCAGAGACGCCGAGGAAGACGCGGAGAAGATCTTAGAGAAAAATTTTCGCGTATTCGCGGCTCTGCGGGAGTGTTTCTTACCACAGCAGAACAGGTTGCTTCAGTGATCGCCGAGATACGGAGAAGAATGGAGAAAAGCGAGCCTTAACGATTCAACACATCTTCGTAATACTTCTCGTATTGGGGGATGATTTTTCCGGTGCAGAAGCGCTCGGACGCATTGTGGCGGGCGGCCTTGCGCATCGTTTCGTAGAGGTTTTCATCGGTGAGCAGGCTGACTACTCGCGCGGCTTGCGCGCTGATATCGCCAACGTTTTCCAGGTAGCCGTTCACTTCGTGGGTGATCAACTCCGGCACACCGCCGACGCGGGTCGCGACGGGCACGACGCCGCAGGCCATCGCCTCCAATGCCGCCAAGCCGAACGATTCCATCTCGCTAGGCATCAGGAGCACATGGGCCAACGGAATGAGCCGCTCCACATGGTCCTGCTTTCCCAGGAAGGTGACATGCTCATCCACTCTGAGGCGGCGGGCCAGGTACTCCGCCGGTCCCCGCTCGGGACCATCTCCCACCATTAGCAGGTGTGCGGGCGTCTTCTTGCGCACCTCCGCGAGCACCTGAATGCAGTCCTGCACGCGTTTAACCGGCCGGAAATTCGAAAGATGCATGAGCAGTTTTTGGCCCACCGGTGCATACTCGGCCGCGCCAGCCTTCTCTTCATCGGGATGATAAAGGTCGCAATTCACGAAATTCTGGATTACGCGAATTTCGTTGGAAATCCCAAATACATCGACGGTTTCTTTCCTTAAGGACTCGCTGATGGAGGTCACACCGTCCGACTTCTCGATGGAGAATTTGGTGATGGGGAAGTACGAGCGGTCTGTTCCGACCAGGGTAATGTCGGTACCGTGCAGGGTGGTGATGAACGGAAGTCGCCGGATGGGCGCCAGCATCTGCTGCGCCAGCAGCGCAGAGATCGAGTGCGGAATGGCGTAGTGAACGTGCATCACGTCGAGGTGGTAAGACTCCGCGACCTCAGCCATTCGAGACGCCAGGGCGAGGCAGTAAGGCGGGTATTGAAAGAGCGGATAGGTGGAGACTTCCACCTCGTGATAGTGGATGCGAGGCGTCCCGGGATCCAGCCGGATGGGGTTCGCGTAGCTGATGAAGTGAACATCGTGTCCGCGAAGCGCCAGTTCGAGTCCGAGTTCCGTGGCGACGATTCCGCTGCCGCCGTAAGTGGGATAGCACGTGATGCCGACCTTCACGTTTCCACCCTAACATGCGAACTCAACGGGCGGTCACGGGGGCTGGTCGAAGAGTCGCGATCCCGATCTGTCCATGCAGATTCGCGTCCCGCGAAGCTACGTCACCGCCGCCGAACCACACCCGGACAGTCGAGCCTTCGACGATGACGGTCGGGTCGCATATGACCGCACTGTCCCAAGGTTCGGTTCCCGAGAAACTGACGGGAAGCTTGTCCCAGTGAATGCCATCGCTGGAACGAGCCAAGCCCAATTTCCGGGAGTTCTTCGGGTTGAGGCCGGTGTACAGCATCCAATACCAGCCGTTCGCGTTCCAGACGGCAGGCTCGCCGAGTCCCGATTCGTCAAACGCACCAGGCTCGCCCAACTCCAACACGGGATTCGCACGCAGTTTCTCCCAACGGATTCCATCAGTGGATCTCGCGACCCCCAACCGCTGGCGGCGAGCGCGGTCCTGTCCCAGGTAGTAGAGGTAGAAATACGGTTCGACGCGGACTACGTACGGGTCGGCAACACCACGTTCGTCCCAACTCTCGTAAGGCCCAGGCTCGAGCACGGGCTTCGGCTCCTTACGCCACGAACCCATCGCCTGGGATCGCGCCAGGCCCAACTGCGGGCGCTCCTCCGCCCCGGCGACGTACCAATACCAGACCTCGCCGCCATGCGACAAAGCCGAGCCGTTTGCCGCGATATACGATCCTTCCCAGGTTTGAGGATCGGGCGAGAGAATCTTTCCAGCCTTATTCCAATCGATGCCGTCGCGCGATGAGGCTACACCGGTGTGCCAGGTATGCCCGTCGTACGCCGAGTAGAGGTTCAACAGCGTTCCGGACACCCACGGGTTGGCAATTACCGACGGATTCAGCGCATCATGCGATTCCCAGCCTGACCCGTATGACAGCACTGGTTTGGCCTGCGCTTCAAAGGTATAGGCGAGGTTGGGATCGCCGCCCGTCAGGGGAGGCAGGGTGAAGTCCGCATATCGGCCGCAGCCCGAAGCCGTCAGCAGCAGGACTGCGACCGCGCTTGCTCGCATCATTGCAGAGGAATGCGGAACTTGACGCCCGATCCACGTCCCGGCCGGGACTCCAGCACCAGGTCCGCGTTCAGCGATCGCGCGCGCCGTTTCAGGCTGGCCGGTCCCAGGCGGAGAAGCTCCAGTTCTTCCAGACTGTATGTGCCGGCGAAGTTGAAGCCGTGGCCGTTGTCGTCGATCGAGATCTCCAGGCCGCGATCAGTCTTCTCCATCGATACGGCGACCCGCGAAGCGCCTGCGTGCTTCTGCACGTTGTGGAGCGACTCGCGAAGCATCTGTAAGACTTCGGATGTCATCTCTTGCGGCAGCCCGACATTGGTCGCCGACCCCATGAAGGTCACGGGAATGCCGCTCTCCTTCTGAAAACTTTCGGCAGCGCGGCGGGCCGTTACGACCAGATTGGCTCCATCCACATCCACGGGCCGCATGCTGTGGAGGAACGCCCTCAGGTCGCGAATCTGCGACTGCGCCAAAGCCTGCAATTGCCGCAGATCTTCCATTCCCGCATGAGCGTCGCGATCGAGCAACTTGCGGAGAATTTCGAGGCGCATCTGCAAACTGATAAAGCTCTGCAGCGGGCCATCATGGAAGTCAGAGGCGATGCGCTGCCGTTCCTGCTCGCGGGCCTTCTCGGCCTCCTTTTGCGCCACTTTCAGTTTCTCATCCAAATCCGTCACCCGGGCGTTGCGTTCCTGCTTGATGATCGCGAAGGCGCATGCCAGGGCCCCGGACACGACGACGGTCGGATTCAATGCACGCATCGTCCCATTCGATAAGACCGCACTGAACACCGCACAGGAACCAGCGATCACGGTCACTTCGGTGGCTGAGTAGAAAATCAGGGCTTCCGAGAGCAGATAGAGAAAAAAGAGGGCGGCGGTCCAGAGCAGGCGGTCGGTGGGTAAGCTTGTCAACACCAGGAAGTAGACCGTATCACCGAACAACGCCAACATGCCGATCAGGCCACTTAGCCCGTGAGCCTTTACGGCGGGCACAATGCTGTAGGCGAGGAAGACCATCATCAGGGCGCGAAGCCAGCCCGACAGTTCCGAATAGCTCAACGCCAGCGCAACAGCGGCGAATGCTACCCGAGCCCACGCGATGTACTTAACCCAAGGTACCTTAGACCAGGAAACCAATCGACTCACTTCCGATACAAATACAAGGTATGGCTACGACCCTCGCCGTCATCGGCGATGTTCTCGACCTTTTCGGGGGTCCAGTTCTTAAATTCGAAGTCGTGCGCCACTACGCGTGCACCCTTCTTCAACTGCTTATCTAGTAAGGGCTGCACCTTATTATCGATCGATTCGGGCAAAAGGTATACAGTAACCAAATCAGCTGAACTATAGTTCTGCTTTAGTAGATCACCATTGATAATATGAGCGGTCTTATCCAGACCTAACTTCAGGATTTTGGCAGTGCTCTGCGTGCAAAGGTCGCGGTCGAGTTCCACCCCCACGGCATCGGCATGGAATTTTTGCGCCGCCATGATCACAATCCGACCGTCGCCCGATCCTAAATCGAAGACCTTTTCGCCAGCCTTCAGTCCGCCGAGCTGCAGCATTTTCTCGACGATCGTCGCGGGGGTCGGGTAGTAAGGGGCAAGCTTATCACTTTGGGCAAAGAGCGCGACGCTTGTCAGGGCAGCGATGAATCCAATTTTCCGCATCTTACCTCCTCGGATGACGGCACCAGTTACTTCTATTCTAAGCTTTGGCAACGATTTCCACGGAGTTGTGGAAATCCCTGTGGAAATAGCCTCGCGGGCGCCGCGCCGATGCGATCTGTCATGGCGTTTTTACAATCTGCACCCAACTTCAGCAGGAATAGAGAGGATTCATTAAGCCATTGCAAACAAGGGCAATGCGTCCGATTATGGCGTCTCAAAAATAGTCGTAGCGAGCGTTCGATCGTCTCTTTTCCACTAAACCCAAGATTTTTCGACCGGCTTGCCTTCTTTGCACAGCTCGCAATGGGCAGCATCCGCGTAATAGTGCGCATCCAGCTTGGCGAGGTAGTAGAGAGGAAGCGAACCGAAATCGATCATGTCGGGATTCGGCTGGTAGATGATGACGGCAAGCCCGACGACGATGGCTCCACTGGCCTCCAGCATTCCCTTCAATTCGGTTAGCTTCCGGCCGGTCCGCAAGATGTCGTCCACCAGGACGACCTGTTCGCCCTTTTCCGGCGCGACATATTGGCGGAATCGCATCGGCTGATTCTCGGTATCGCGCTCTGCCCAATAGACCTGCTTGGCGCGTAAAGCCTCGCAGACCCCGAAGGCCACGGGAAGTCCACCCGAAGCGGGCGCGACGATGGAGAGTTCCGGGATCATCGCCCGAATCTCCGAGTTCGCACGCAACAGCCGGGTCAAGCCGACTGAGAGCAGTTTCTGGTGCTGGTAATGCCGCAGTGCCAGAGGCACCTGCAAGTATTCGTTGGAGTGTAAGCCACTGGGATATTCGAAGTGGCCGTCACGAAGGGCGCCAGTCTCGCGTAGCAACGCTACGACTTCGTCTTGAGTCGGAATCAGGTGCATTGGTGGTGTGCCTTAGTTAGCCCCGTGGCCGGTAAGCACGCGGGGAATAGTTCGCAGCAGGATTTTCCAATCGAGAGCCAGCGACCAATTATCAATGTACTGCATATCAAGCTTCATCCAGGTCTCAAAATCGACGTTATCTCGTCCGGACACGGCCCAGAGACATGTCAGTCCGGGGCGCATGCGCAAGCGGCGGCGCTGCCACCTCTTGTATTGATCGACTTCGCTGGGAATCGCCGGACGAGGCCCGACCAGCGACATATCGCCGCGCAGCACGTTCCACAACTGGGGCCATTCGTCTACTGAGAACTTGCGCAGGAATCGCCCGATGCGAGTGAGGCGGGGGTCACGCGGAATCTTGAAGGCGGTCTCACGGGTGCTGAGATGGGCCAGGGCCTCCTTCAGATCCTCCGCATTATGACACATCGATCGGAACTTGTAGAACAGAAAACGTCTGCCGTTCAAACCGCAGCGCTCCTGTCGAAAGATTGCAGGGCCTTTGGATGTGAGCCGGATCGCTACCGCGATTACTACCATGAACGGGGAGAGCACCAGCAGTCCGGCAGATGCGATGGCCACGTCCATGAGGCGCTTGGCCATCAGCCGCAACTCATCGTAAGGAGCTGCCGAAAATGTCAGTAGCGGAGTGCCACCGAGACGGTCCAGGGAGACGGTGCTGTTCACATGCGGGAAGAAATCGACCGCGACGCGCGTGCGGACGCCTTCCTCATCGCAGATCAGGAAGACTTCTTCGAGTTCCGCCAGGCGGTCGCTGCCTACCGCGAAAATGATTTCGTCCACCACGTGACGCCGAAGAAAGGAGGGTAAGTCGTTGAGCGAGTTTACAGGATAGGGAGCGCCGAGTTCGATCTGTGTACCGGCGCGATCCGGTTCTTCGGTGAAGAATCCCAGCAAGCGGACACCGTATTCCGCCGACATTTCGAGGGATCGAGCCATCGCGAGTGCGCGCTCTCCGGTTCCTGCCACCATCACATAGTGGGGTGCCGCAAATTCCCGACGGATGACCCCCACGACCCTTCCGGCCAAAACGCGAAAGAGCAACAGGGAGATAAAGGCATACGACGAAAATAACACCAGGAACAAGCGGCTCAGGTCCAGTCGCAGGGCGTACTCGCCGACCACCATGCAGAGGGCGCCGTAGGTACACTGGCGCGCCGTGTCCCAAAGGATGATGCGGAGGTGCCCGGAGTCGAGCTTTTCGTAGACTTCGAGCGAGAGCCCCATCATCACCCAAGCGGATAAGGCGATCCCCAACACCAGGGCTTTTTTCTCGACGATGAGGTAGAAATCGTGCTCCATATTTAGAATGGAGCGCGTCTGGTAAGCCGCCTCGAATGCGATTAAGACCAGGATGATGTCGGATAGCCCGAACAAAACACGAGCTTTACGCTTGCGACTGAACATCCGGACTCAGGATAACATGGTGCGCTGGAAGTTCGTGATGCTTAGCGGACTGCCATCCTGGAGCAATCAAAACCGGCTGCTCGAAGGTCCGCCGCCGGTGCACCCTTGGCATCCGTCACGGTGACCTTGACGCGAATGACGGCATCTTTGCGAGAAGATACAGATACATGATTCGCGCATGCATTCTTGGCTTCCTGCTTTCGGGAGGATTGATGGCCGCCACGGATTTTGACCAGACTCAGGCGGAGCGATTTGCGCGACTGGCGCTCGATTGCGTCCATCGCGAATACCCCAACAAGATCGCTCACTCACTGAATTCAGACGCGGACGTGAAGCCGCCTCGCGAACTCACGCCCGCATTCTATGGCTGCTACGACTGGCACTCGTCGGTCCATGGGCACTGGCTGCTCGCGCGTTTGGCGCGCTTGTTTCCGAAATCGCCGTTCGCTGCCGACGCACTCCGCGCGCTCTCGCAAAGTCTGACGCCTGCGCACATCGTGCAGGAGGTGAAGTACCTCAATATGGAGGGTCGTGGTTCGTTCGAACGTCCTTACGGCTTGGCATGGTTGCTGCAGCTATCGGCCGAGTTGAAGGAATGGGACACGCCGCAAGCTCGCGAATGGCACGCTACCCTACTGCCTCTGGAAAAGGCTGTGACTGCGCGGATCGCCTCCTGGATGCCCAAAATGGAGCGGCCCATCCGCACCGGTGAGCACAACAATACGGCGTTTTCGATCGGGCTGATGCTCGACTACGCGCGGATCGCGGGGAATCAGGAGTTCGGCAACCTGGTGGAGTCGCGCACTCGCGATTATTACCTGAAGGACAAGAACTGCCCGTTGGCGTACGAACCTTCCGGCGAAGATTTTCTCTCGCCGTGTCTCGCGGAGGCGGATGCCGTCCGTCGCATTCTTCCCAAGGACGAATTCGCCCGTTGGTTCGCGACGTTCCTACCGTCGCTGGAAATGGAGCCTACGCGCGTGACCGATGTTACGGACGGCAAGCTCTACCACCTGGCGGGTCTGAATTTGAGTCGCGCGTGGATGTTGGAAGGGATCGTCAGTAAGCTGGGCTCGGGCGATCCGCGGGCGTCGAAGATGGCGGACCTCGCGGGCCGACTGAAGAAGACCGGACTTGAAAGTATCAAGGGCGAGCATTACGAAGGCGGTCACTGGCTGGGAAGTTTCGCCGTGTACTTAGTCAGTAGTCGCGGGCTGAGCTGATCTCGGACCAGGTCAGCTTCCGGAATGGGCAGGCGGAAGCGCCTGCCCCACAAAAGCTACGCCAGCCTGGTCTTCAGCATCGTGTATGAGTGCGGAGCGACGGTGACACGCAACTTTCGGCCTTCCGGATTCACCGAGCGGCCGGCTGTCTTCACGGTGGTCTTGCCGAAGTCGTTCTCGGCTTTGATGTCCGGACCGTTAACTTCTGTCACCTCGACCGCGCCCGAGAACTGCTTGTCTTCCGCTTCGAAGTCGACTTCAATCGCCTGGTCTTTGTGCCGGTTCACGACGTTCATTACCAACGATCCGTTGTCGTAGCCGGCGGAGACATCCAGGTAAGGCACGTCGTCGAACCGGGCGCACTTATATTTCGGACTATCGACGAAGAGTTCGAGCGCTTTGCCCTTGGTATTGTTGGCAAACAACGCGAGCGGGTGGTAGATGGTCTGCAGGAAGATGCCCTTGTCGTTCGAGAAGATGGGCGCAATTACGTTTACGAGCTGCGCCATATTGGCCATCTTCACGATGTGCGAATGATTGACGAACGAATTGAGGAAGGTGGCGACGACCAGCGCGTCTTCCAGGTTGTAGCGCTCTTCCAAAATGCGTCGGCCGCGCTCCTGATTGCCGCGCGCGCGGTACCAGACATTCCACTCGTCCCACGCGATGTAGATTTTGCGATTGCCCGGCTGCCCGGATAGTGCCGCGTCGATGATACCTTCCGTGGTCTTGATGCGATGATCCAGTTCCACCGAGCTGGCCATGAAATCGCCGTAGTCATTCTTGGCGTTGCCAACATACATATGGATCGAAAGATAGTCCGCGTGCTGGCGCAAAAAGTCGAGTACGGTGCGATTCCAGGCGGTCCAGTCCGACCCGACGCCGAAGTTCGAGGAACCGGCTGCGATCAATTTGACCTTGGGATCGGTCCACTTCATCAGCTTGGCGGCTTCCAGTGCGAACTTGCCATAATCCTCGGCGCTGCGATGGCCCATCTGCCACGGACCATCCATTTCATTGCCAAGTCCCCAATAGGTTACCTTCCACGGAGCGTTGCGGCCATTCTGCTTCCGCAAGCGGGTCATGGCGGTGTCTTCCGGCGAATTGCAGTACTCCACCTGCTGCTGCGCTTCGGTCCACGTGCCCGTGCCGAGGTTGCAGCAAATGTAGGGCTCGGCTTTGATCATCTCGGAATAGTTCAGAAACTCGTGCATGCCGAAGCGATTGCTTTCGACGGTGCCCCACGCCATTTCGAGGCGCGCCGGGCGCTGGTCGCGCGGTCCGATGCCATCCATCCAGTGATAGTTCGAAGAGAAGTTTCCGCCAGGCCACCGCAACTGCGTTACGTTGAGTTTGCGGACCGCCTCCAGGACGTCTTTTCGGAACCCGTTGGCATCGGAGAGGGGTGACTTTTCTTCGAAGATTCCGCCATCGATACAGCGGCCCAAATGTTCGATGAAGTTCCCCCACAGCAGCGGGTCGATATCGCCAATCACCCGTTCGGTATCGATTTTGACGCGGGCGCGCGGCGGACCCTGCTGCCCCAGCAAGAGAGCCGGCGACGCGGCCAGAGACTTTGCAAAAGTTCGTCGGGAGAGTTTCATATCCGCTGGTTACTGTATCAGGAAATGGCTAACCAAAATCGTGTGCGCGACCGGGCAAACTCCTGCTATATTTCTATTTCCCATGTCCGCTCCGAAGAACCCCCTTGCCAAGCTGGATCGTCAGGAAATGCTTTGGCTGGCGGGCATTCTGAAGGACGCCTGCCGCGAACGCCTTGAGAAGAATCTGGTGAGCCAGGAATTCGAAGCGCGGCTGTACCAGCGGGGTGCGGTGGAGGGGCGCCTCGATCCACGACCCTTCCTCAAGATCTGGGAACCGCGTTACCGCAAGTTCCTGGCGGTGGCGACGGAACTCCAGGCGATGATGGAGGGCGAAGAGGCGAAGACCATGGCCGAGTCTTTGCGAACCCAGATGCGGAAACCGGTTGCCAAAGTTGTGATGGAAAAACCACCACGGACGGTCCGCCCAAAGGTTCGTTCGCGCTAGCTGTAGTGAAATTTCGGATTCGCGGGTCTTAGACAGTAAGGACCCATGCGTTTTCTTCTACTGCTTTTAACATCTGTGCTGTGGGCGCAGGATGGCGCTAAATTGCACAACTTCGAAATTGGTGGGGGCGGAATCTTTCCGATCAATGGATATATCGCCAATAACAGCCTGTCCGGACCTGCGGGATTTGCTTCTTATGAACTCCGCTTGTTCAAGCCGCTCGGCGCGGAAATTGGATACATGGAAGGGAGCTTGCCGGGAGCACTTTGCAGCCGCTTCGGTTGCGAGTATCCGGATTTTACGCTGAAGCTGCTGGACTATGGGCTAAGGGGTCATGTGTGTTGGCGGGATTGCCGGGTGGATTTTTCCGTTGGGGCGGGCGGTGCGTACATCTGGAACGAGGCTTATGCGTATTTCGCCAACGGCACGCTGTTCCAGTATTCGGGGAAAGTGTCGGTGGCGCTCGATCGTGGGAAGCACGTTCGTTTGGCCGGCACGATTCGGACGTACAGGGATATCGGCAGGCCCACTCAGCAATGGATTACGACTTCCGGGAGTTTGATTTTTGCTTTTGGAAGGAGGCCGTAAGAGCACCACTCGGTTCTGTAGCAGTACGCGTAATCGCAATTTTACTGAACCGCGACTTCGAAGGAGCGGTGCTTTTGTTATGTGCCTTGTCTGCCGGCTTCCGGAGTGGACAGGCGGAAGCGCTGCGGAAGCGCCTGTCCCACAATTATCCTCTAACCGCGCGGGAGATTTCGGCGCAGACGGTCTTCAGTTCGGGCACTAGCGACTCGGCTCGCTCCATGCTCATGCGGAAGACAGGACCGGAGATGCTTAGGGCGGCAACCACGCTTCCGTCCGGGCCGTGAACCGGGGCGCCGATACACCGGCCTTCCAGTTCGTTCTCCTGATTGTCGAGCGCCCAACCTTGTCCCCGAACCTTTTGTATGTCCGCCAGGACGGCGACCTTGTTGGTGATGGTTTCGTCCGTGAGCTTCGGCGTGCCTTTGAGTCGGAGGAGGCGCGTAACTTCCTTGTCTAAGAGTCCGGCCAGCATTACTTTTCCGAGAGCCGTGGAATGCAGGTAGCGGCGATTGCCGATCTTCGATGACATGCGAACGGCCTGCGGGCTTTCGACGGTGTTGATCACGACGACTTCGCCGGCATCGAGCAGGCCGAGGTTTACGGTCTCTTTGCAGGAGGCGACCAGCCGTTCCATGAAAGGTTGCGATACGCGGGTCAGAATCTGCTCGAGTGGCGCGGCGCGCTGCAGATCGAACAGCTTTTTCGCCATCCGATAACTGCCGTCGGGAGCGCGATCGAGGTAGCCGCGGCCTTCCAGCGTCGCGAGAATGCGGTACACGGTGGCCTTGGGCAGCTCCACTTTACGCGCCAAGTCGGCGAGTCGAAAGCCCGACTCGGTCGCTTTGATGGTCTCCAATATATCGAGCGTTTTATGCAGAACCCGTACGCCGCCCTGTTCCACGATCTGTTCCGGCATTGGTTCACATTGTAGTACAAGGCAGGATTGACAGGAATCTGGAATGACCTTATTCTGGTGGCGGAATCTGAAATACGATGTTTCATAATGTGATACGCGGAACTCACCTTCAGAAGGGCCGGATGACATGGTTGAAGCCCGGCAAGCTGGCGCTCGAGCATCTGCGCTACGGACGAATCATTCTCGACGCGGGCGAGTCGCTCACGTTCGCCACGGAGTGTGAGGAAACGGGGTTGATCGGCTTGCGCGGCTCGGCCACCATCGAGGTGGAAGAGCGGAGCTTCGAGTTGGCGCGCTACGATTCGCTCTACGTACCGCGGGACAGCGAGGTTCGTGTGACTGCAGGCGATGGGGGCTGCGACCTGGCGGAGATCGCCGCGCCAGTAACTGGCAGGTATCCTGTTCAGTTCGTGCCGTTCGCCGACGTACGTCCCAATCCCGCATTGCATTTCGAAGCGGGTGTCCCGACCTGCAAACGCGACCTGAACATTTTGATAGGGAAAAACGTGGAGGCAGGCCGCATTCTCGCCGGCGTTACGTTTAGCGAGCCAGGCAACTGGACTTCGTGGCCTCCGCACGAGCACGGCGCGACGCTCGAGGAGGCGTATCTTTATATCGATATGCCGGCGCCAGCATGGGGAATTCAGTTGGTGTATACCAATCCCAGCGAGCCCGAAGTGATGGTGGCGGTGCGAGAGGGCGATTGTGTGGTGATGCCTAAGGGGTATCATCCGAATGTGGCGGCTCCCGGAGGTTCGATCAACTTTCTGTGGATGATGGCGGCGCACCGGGAAGTGACGGATCGCCAGTTCGGTGTGGTGAATGTGCAGCCGGAATACGCGGCGGCAGGGTCGGGGCTGGAGTCCGCACAAAGGACGTAAGCATGCGCATCGGAGTGCTTCTGCTGTTCGCGTTGACGCTGGCGGCGACTCCACGCGTGAAGGTGTTGAAAGTCGCCGTAACGAATCCTTCGGGTGAAGCCCGGCATGCGGAGAACATCATCCTCCACGTGAGCGATTTGAAGCATG
>Ga0105240_10006432_pt1 | contig 17270 bp, 19 predicted proteins | sample KBSC54metaG_FD_80426 | JGI IMG/M metagenome (GOLD analysis project Ga0105240, IMG submission 80426) | Corn rhizosphere microbial communities from Kellogg Biological Station, Michigan, USA - KBS C5-4 metaG | ecosystem: Host-associated > Plants > Roots > Rhizosphere > Soil | place: Michigan, USA...
ACGCCAGAGGCCGCGCTCACGAACTCGGACTGGCTTATGCCCACGGCATCGGCTCGACGCGCGCGGGTGTTCTCGAAACCAGCTTTAAGGAAGAAACCGAAAGCGATCTGTTCGGCGAGCAGGCAGTCCTGTGCGGCGGCCTGACCTCGCTGATCAAGAAGGGATTCGAAACTCTGGTGGAAGCGGGATACGCCCCCGAGATCGCGTACTTCGAGTGCCTGCACGAAGTGAAGCTGATTGTCGACCTGATCTACGAAGGTGGATTAGACCGCATGCGCTACTCCATCTCGAACACGGCGGAATACGGCGATCTGACTCGCGGCGAAAAAGTCGTTGGCGACGAGACGCGGCAAGCGATGAAGAAGATTCTGGCCGACATTCAATCCGGCAATTTCGCGAAAGAGTGGATTGCCGAGAACAAAGCGGGCTGCCCGAACTTCAACAAGCTGCGTGAAAAAGAGAAGCAGCACCCAATTGAAATCGTCGGTGCGCAACTGCGCGGCATGATGAGTTGGCTGCCGCAGGCGGGCAAGAAGACGGCGGAAGCTCCCGCGGAATCCACAAAACAGGTGGTGAATGCGTAAAGTGTCTCGCGACCGAAACTGGGGTGCCCCGCGTCTCGCCGCTGTTGCGAGACGTGGGAATTCCGAGTTCTTGACGCTCATGGTGCTGAATGGTTAAAGGAGCCGACATAGTCCTGCAGTGCTTGCGGGCGGAAGGCGTAGACCTGGTCTTTGGCTACCCCGGCGGCGCGATCATGCCGTTGTACGACGCCCTCGAAGGCAGCGGCGTGCGCCACATCCTCACGCGCCACGAGCAGGGCGCCGTGTTCGCCGCCGAAGGCTATGCGCGTGTTACCGGGAAAGTCGGCGTGGCTATGGCCACCAGCGGTCCCGGCGCGACCAATCTCGTCACCGGCATTGCTGATGCCAAGATGGATTCCGTTCCCCTGGTCTGCATCACCGGGCAAGTCCGGAGCGCGCTCATCGGAACCGATGCGTTTCAGGAGACAGATGTTTTCGGCGTCACTCTCTCGCTGACCAAGTGGAGCCGCCTGGTTCGCACCATCGACGAAATTCCCGAAGCCATTGCCGAAGGCTTTCATTGGGCACGCAGCGGACGTCCCGGCCCGGTGGTCATTGACATTCCCACCGACCTGTTGAAAGCCAAGAAGGAATTTTCCGGTCCGGTGAAGTTTACTCCGCACGCGCGTCCTGCTGAGGCCAAAGCTGATGGCGGATTCACCGACACCGTAGTTGCGCTCCTGAAGCAATCTTCAAAGCCTGTGGCGCTGGTGGGAGCGGGCGCGAAGCTTTCCGGCGCAATCACCGATCTCCGGCGCTTACTCGACAAGCTCAACATACCCACGTTCGCCACTGTGCACGGCCTGGGCGCAGTGGAGCCGCAGGCTCCGTACTACCTGGGGATGGTGGGGATGCACGGAACGCGCGCCGCCAACATGGCGCTGCACGAAACAGATCTGCTGCTGGTGCTGGGAGCGCGTCTCGACGATCGCGTGACTGGCGAGCCGACGCGCTTCGCCCCGCATGCCAAGATCGTCCATTTCGAAATCGATCCTGCGCAGCTCGACCGGGTGCGTCCTTGCGATCTTCCGGTCATTGGAAATCTTGCTGACACGATTCCCGCGTTCGAAGCCGAATTGCGCGGTCAAACGCTGCCGGATTTCAGTGCGTGGCGTTCCGTCGCCTGCGGTGCGGATCGCGCGGAACTCGATCCGCGTGGATTGGCTCAGCCGACGATCCGCTTCCTCGACGAACTGTTCAGCCGCTTGCCGGAAGACAGCGTCGTCATCACTGACGTGGGACAACACCAGATGTGGGCCGCCCAGCGTTATCGGTCCTCTTCGCCGCGCGGGTTCATCACGTCGGGCGGACTCGGCTCCATGGGATTCGCTCTCCCGGCAGCGGTGGGTGTGCAGTTGGCGAAGCCTGATAGTTGCGTGCTCTGCGTATCGGGTGATGGTGGATTTCAGATGAACATCCAGGAACTGGCGAGCGTTCATCGTCTCGGTCTACCCGTGAAGTTGGTGATCATCGACAACAAGTATCTGGGCATGGTTCGGCAATGGCAGCAGCTGTTTTACGAGCGCAACTACGCCGAGACCGACCTGAGCGATAACCCGGATTTCGTCGAGATCGCGAAGGCTTACAAGATTCACGCTTTTCGCCTGAAAGAAGATGTCATGCGGGAGTTCCCGGTCTCGCAAGAGACAGGCGATCAGATCGACCGCTTCCTGCGCTCTCCGGAGCCGGAGTTGCTGGTGTTCGATTGCGCTCCGGAAGCCAACGTATTCCCGATGGTCCCGGCAGGCGCAGCGCTTTCGGAGATGCTGCTGGAAGAAAAATAGGTACGAGGAGCACACATGCAATTTCACATTCGCTATCGCAACACGCAGGGCACATTGATGCGCATCCTGAACGCGGTTTCGCGGCGCGGGCTCGATTTGCCCGCGGTTCATGCAGAGGCGGCCGAGCACGATCATCAAGTAATGCTTACGCTCGAGGTCAATCAGAAGCAGGTTGGGCAGCTCTATCGCGAATGGTATGGGATTCCCGATGTTATCCGTGTCGGCTCCGGCGCCGCTCATACGACGGCGTGGAGTTCGCATCATCCGCCCGCCGGTGTCACCCTCGAAGAATCCCGTCCTGCCGCTCGCGCTTAACTTCTATGACTGGGCAAGCATGACGATTTCTGGGCGAACGTCATGCAACTGGGGGGAACCTGCAGAGTGGGTTCCCCATTTTTTTTTGAGTTTCGAGTTTCAGGTTTCTAGTTTCAACTTCAGGGCTCAGGGTTCAGCGCTCAGGGTTTTTGAAACTTGAAGCTCGAAACCTGAAACTTCTTTTTCAAACGTGAAACTTTGAAACTTATTTTTCCTCCTGTACTCTTTCAGCCATGGATCTCAAGCACATCAGCCGTGGAATCACCGAAGGGCGCGACCGCGCGGGCGCGCGCTCTATGTTCAAAGCCGTGGGCTATACCGACGCCGACCTTAGCAAGCCTCTCATCGGCGTGGCCAACACTTGGATCGAAACTATGCCATGTAACTTTCATCTGCGCCGCTTGTCGGCCAAGGTGAAGGAAGGCATTCGCGCAGCGGGCGGCACTCCTATGGAGTTCAACACGATCGCCATTTCCGACGGCGAGACCATGGGCACCGAAGGCATGCGGGCATCGCTGGTCAGCCGCGAGTTGATTACCGACTCCATCGAACTGGTCTGCCGCGGGCAGATGTTCGACGCCGTCGTCTGTGTTGTGGGCTGCGACAAGACTATCCCGGCCGGCGCGATGGCGCTGGCGCGCATGAATCTTCCCGGAATCGTTCTCTATGGCGGAACAATTGCGCCCGGTACTTATCGCGGGAAAGATGTCACGATTCAGGATGTGTACGAGGCCATTGGCGCCAACGTTGCCGGAAAGATGAGCGATACGGAGTTGAAGGAACTGGAAGATGCTGCGTGTCCCGGCGCGGGCGCCTGCGGCGGCCAGTACACCGCCAACACGATGTCGACCGTCATGGAGATGATCGGCCTGTCGCCCATGGGCTTCAACAGCATTCCGGCGATGGATCCGCAGAAAGACCAGGTTTCCTTCGAGTGCGGCAAGGTGGTCATGAATGTTTTGCAGAAAGGGCTGAAGCCGCGCGACATTCTGACCCGCGAGGCGTTTGAGAATGCGATTGCGTCGGTGGCCGCAAGCGGCGGGTCGACCAATGCCGTCTTGCATCTGCTGGCGATTGCGCGCGAAGCCGGAGTGCAACTCGACATCGATGATTTCCAGACGGTGAGCGAGAGAACTCCGCTACTGGCCGATCTCAAACCGTCGGGCAGATTCGTTGCTGCCGACATGCACCGCGCCGGCGGAATTCGCCTGCTGGCCAGAAGACTGCTGCGGGGCAAGCATCTCCATCCGCAGGCGATGACGGTGACCGGGCTGACGATCAACTCCGAAGCCGAGAGTGCAATCGAAAGACCCGGCCAGGAAGTAATCGTCCCGCTGGATAAGCCGCTGAAGCCCACAGGCGGTCTGGTCATTTTGAAAGGGAATCTGGCTCCCGAGGGTTGCGTGGCCAAGATCAGCGGACACGAGCGCCTGGAGCATCGCGGGCCAGCGCGCGTTTTTGATTCGGAAGAAGACGCCATGGCCGCAGTCGTCGGCAAGAAAATCAAAGCCGGGGACGTGGTCGTGATTCGTAATGAAGGCCCGAAAGGCGGCCCGGGCATGCGCGAAATGTTGGGCGTTACCGCCGCGATCGTGGGGGAGGGTTTAGGCGGCTCGGTCGCGCTGCTGACCGATGGCCGCTTCAGCGGCGCTACCCGCGGGCTCATGGCGGGCCATGTTTCTCCGGAAGCCGCGCTGGGCGGGCCCATCACCGGCGTTCGCGACGGCGACATGATTCATTTCGACGTGAAGAAGCAACTGCTCGAAGTGGAAGTGGACGCATCGGTGCTACACCAGAGAATGTCGGAATGGAAAGCGCCGCAGGCGCGGTACACCACGGGCGTGTTCGCAAAATATGCAGCGCTGGTATGGTCCGCATCGCAGGGCGCGATCACCAAACCGCGTTAGGCCTTCCCCACAAGCGAGCCCTACTGCAGCGCCTGAGCGTTGCAGGTTCCATTTGTATTCTGGGCCGGGGGTGCGGGGGGAGTCGCCCAAGGCACACCCTGAAAGTCGAAGAATTCCGTCATATCCATCTGCGCCGCGTCCCGCTTCGTGAGCGACGGAACCTGAAAGCGCGCTTCAATCAGCTTCAGTATCGCCGTCGAATCGGCCACGGTGTGCGACACGTAATTTTTCTTGGTGAAGGGTGAGATCACGATGAGGGGCACCCGGTAACCGGTGTAGTTGAAGTTGCAGTTCACTCCCGATCCGGAAGTGCAGATATCGCCTTTGAGCAGGTCGATGGGAGCCATTCCGTCGGGATTCACAGTGGGCTGAGGAGGAACGTGATCATAAAATCCCCCCGACTCGTCGTAGGTAAGGATGAAAGCCGAATCCTTCCATGACGGGCTTGCCATCAGCGCGTTGATCAGGCTGGCCGCGTAAGCGGCGCCCGCTTGGATGCTAACTTGGGGAGCGGGGTGCTCATCCTTCCCGGACAGGTACCCAGTCTCGATAAAGGCTACCGACGGTAAGGTACCCGCCTGCACATCGGACACATATTGGGAGATGGGGACAACATTGCTGGGGAGCTGGTTCGGCGGCGCAAAGTTTCTGAACTGTGTAAGGAAGGTGCACGGGCCGCTCGAAGGAGAAGTGTCGGTCCCATCCGGAGTCTTCGTACACGTATCGTCCGTGTAATAGATCTTCCAGCTGACGCCGGCGTTGGTCAGGGACTCGAAGATGGTTAGCGCCTGCAGCGCAGCGTTGTCCGTGGCAGTAGTGCCCGGCGGGTAGGCGTATCCCTGGGAAGTGGCGGCAAACAGGTAAAGGCGATTGACTTGCGTGCGGTCCATGACGGGAGCGAACCAGCGATCCGAGGTGGCAAACTTGGAGGCCATGAAATAGTAATAATTCAGGTCGCTGCCATCGTAGTAGCCCATGGCGCGAATGCCGGCGGTATCGGTGTATGCCGGGACGGCACCTGCTTTATTTTCGTTGGCCGCGAAATTCGCAGCATTCCACACGAAACCGTCCATCTGGGGTGTGCTGGACAGGGGATGCTGCAGGTTCCAGTTCAAATGGCTTTCATTCCACGACGGGCTCAGATTTTCCACACATTCGCTCGCCAGGTGATATGCCGCAACATTAGTCCCGCTCGTCCAACCCGGGTTGGAAGCCTTAGCGGGAATCCCGTCGAATTTCTGCGGCGGATAGCCATTTGCCGCCCAATATGCGGGTAGTTGCCCGAAATAGTGATCGAATGAGCGGTTCTCCTGCACCATCACAATGACGTGATTGATGTTGCTGACTCCAGGATCGAGAGGAACTGGAGGAGCGCCGGGACCCAGTTGCAAGCCTTGGCAGGCGAAAATCAGCACAGACAAGACAATCATCGTTGCCACAGCGCACGCTCGTTTGATCCCAAAGATCATCCGGGGCCCTCCACTTCATTTCAGGAACTGACACAGCCACTCTTGGATGAAAGGAAGCCTCTGAACGTTGGCTTGGCTTGCGCCTACAGCCTCTCTAATTCGTTGCCAAATACCTCATGTGGAAAGAGTTGAGGCAGGACAGCCCGCGAACCTCGGATTCAGTTAGGAAATTCGAGGACTCCTGGTCGCCCGGACATCTCGGGAATTAAATTCGCCGCCCCGACGTTGCAAGGAACGTCTCCACGAAAGGGCTTGTACTAACGGCACCTTTCCTGCCGAGCGGCTTTCGCAATACTCTCGCGAGTCGTCCCAGAAAGTCCCAGCTGGTTCCAGGGAATCTACAGGCTTTGCCGCCTCCCCTCGAAACCGGTTCTCGCAAGACGCAAGCGTAAGGCCCCTGTAACTCCGCTCCTGAGGGCAGATGTGTCGCAAAAATCTGTGTGCTCTTTTTCTGCTCCTGTCTGTGACAGGAGTTTGCGTGGCGGGAAATTCCGTCGTACCCACAACCACTCTAGCCGCCCAGACGGCGAATAACACGAGTGCTGCCAGCAGTTTTCCCAATCAGAGTAATGGCAATTCTGCGCCTGGAAATGCCAGCAAAGTCGATGTGCACGCCCTTCTTTATCCCGGCGCCACGACCAAGGTGTACGCACATTTGCTGCTGTGGTTCGGAGGCTCGAACCACATGAACATCGGTTACAACTCCATGGATCCCGCGCAGGTGCATCGCCAGATTACAGATATGATCAGCCGCGGGATCGATGGCGTGGTAATCGATTGGTACGGCCCCAACAACAGCACCGATCAAGCCACCAAGCTGGTAATGACCGAAGCGGAAAGGCATCCCGGATTCAGTTTCGCCATCATGGTGGATCAGGGCGCAATCAAATGGAACTCATGTTCGGGCTGCTCACCGCAGGCAGCTTTGATCAATCAATTGCAATATATCGAGCAGACCTACTTCCCTTCGCCGGCTTATATGAGGTCGCAAGGCAGGCCGATTGTAACCAACTTCAATGTGGACCTTTCCTACGCGATCAATTGGAGTCAGGTCACGGCTGCACTCTCCTCCCAACCCATTTTCTGGTTCCAAAACAACAGCGGTTTCACTCATCCGCTGAGCGGGGGAAGTTATTCGTGGGTCATGCCGACCACTACAGACTACGGCATTGGGTATCTGGGAAGCTTCTACAACGCAGGCTTTTCCCAACCCAATGCGGAAACGGTGGGAGCAACCTACAAGGGCTTCAACGACACTCTTGCGTCCTGGGGATCCAACCGCATCATGGGGCAGCAATGCGGTCAAACCTGGCTGCAGACATTTTCGGAGATCAACAAGCTCTATAACTCCGGCAGGCAATTGCCCACACTTCAGTTGGTGACGTGGAACGACTACGAAGAAGCCACCGAGATCGAAACCGGCATCAACAACTGCTTGACGGTTTCAGCCTCGGTTTCCGGAAACTCGCTCGCCTGGAGTATCAAGGGGAACGAGAATACTGTTCATCATTACGTCGCCTACGTGAGTATCGATGGCAAGAACCTGATGCCGTTGAGGAATGCCGATCCTGGTACGAGATCGCTGAACCTATGCAGCTACTCGATTCCAAACGGCAGCTATACCGGGTTCGTGCAGGCGGTGGGGAAACCGAGCATCCGAAATCAAATGTCTGGCCCGGTGAAATTCAGCTTGAACTGCGCCAGCACCACGACGGCCGGTGGAGGCACGAGCGGTGGCGGCGGGTCGAGCGGTGGCGGCACGACGGGTGGCGGAGGAAGCGGCTCGGGCGGGACGGGGAGCACGCCTCAGAACGCCACCATCAGCGTGGCTGCCAATCCCTCAGCCATGATAATTGCCGCGGGAACTATGGCTAAAATTAAGGTGACGGTCACGCCGCAAGCGGGATCGTTCAATCAGGCGGTGGCTTTGACCTGTTCGGAACTCCCGAACAATCTAAGCTGTTCGTTCTCCCCGGCGTCCGTTACTCCTGGCGCCGGCGCCGTCAGTTCCGTGCTCACTTTCAAAACCGTCGTCCCGGTGTCCGCGAACCGGAGAGAACGTCGAAGCTTCTTTTTCGCTACCGGACTGTTCAGCTTCGGACTGTTTGGCATAACCTTCATCGGCACAGCCAGGCGCAGAGAGATGCTGATCGGGCTCGGATCCGTCATCCTGCTCGGCTTGCTCATCGGCAGTGTCTCTTGCGGCGGGAACAGCATGAAGCCCGTAATCGCCAGCTCGCCCATGAGTACTTATGCGGTCACCATTAACGGCGCCGCCGGAACCGTTCAGGCCGCTACTACCGTTTCCGTTACCGTTAAATAGCTCTGGCTCGGCATGACCGTTCCAGGGAGCATGAACCATCGTGGAACGGCGTGCCCACCCCAGCGAATTCCGCGTCATCAAGCGCAACAGCAGAGACTTCGAAGGGATCCAGCGCGGCAGCCGGCGGAAGCGGGAGACGTAACGCAAGGTCTGCACGCGCTGCTGCAGCTCGAAATGCCGTATGTACTTCTGCACTACATTGGGCATGGTCATGCGCAGGCCCGCGGAGAAATTCTGCACCGCCATCCTGTGCTGTTTTTCCGTGTTCTGAAGGAAGTTCGCCAGGCAATCGGCGAGTCCCTGCGCATCTCCCGGCGGATAGAATTCGATGGCGAGTTCCTCGCCCTGCGCCATTTGCCGGAAGTCGGCAATATCGGCTGAGATAATCGGTACACCGTAAGCGCACGCCAGGTGCGCAACACCGCTGCAACCAGTGGACGATGAGTAGGGCATGACGGCTACGGTGGAGCTCTGAAAGAGTTCCGGCAGGTCGTCTTCCGGTACATATCCTCGGAACTCGATGCGATGGTTTCCCGCGCATTGCGCTTTCACCGATTCGATGTAGCCCGGAGCCTGGGGATGATCTCCGCCGGCGATGACCAGCTTTGCTTCGGGCATCTTCTCAGCCAGCAAATTGAAAGACTCGATCATCAATTCGAGGCGCTTGTAGGTGCCCCATTTCCCGAATGCGAGGATGCGGTGAACTGGATTACCACGTCGCGCGAAATCCGGAAATTCCGGTCTCCTGGTCAAAATGCCGTGCGCCCGCAAGTGCACATTATCCCGGCCATACTTGTCATTCAGAATCTTTCGATATCCCGGCATCAACACAGAAACGGAGTTGGAAAGCAGAAGCATGCGCGTAGCGATCGCTCCCGCGAAGCGATAAAGATGCTCGTGGCGAACTCCAACATCCTTCAGTTCCACCGTATCCATCAGGTGATGAAGTGTCACGTGCGTATAGCGGCCACTGAGGCGAGCGAGAAGGGGCGTCATCAAACCGCCGAAGGCAATCAGCGGATTTCTGCCGAAGGTGCTGAACAGCAGGTTGAACCACACGACGTCGGGCTTCAGCCGGCGCAAGGTTTTCAGCAGCCGATACGGACTCCCAGGATCATCGAACGACCAGCAACGGACAACTGAAAAGCCATCCAGTTCCGCGGGCTCGCCGGGCAGTTGATCTGCCAGAACCGTGAGGTTAAGGAACGGATTGCGCTGTAACTCTTGAGCAATATGGAATCCATACTCGCTCAAGCCTCCGGTGCTCGGAGGGAAAGTTGTGACCAGACAAATCTTCATTCGTCTCCCGTGGCTGGCAGCAAGAGATTCGATGTGCTTTCAAAGCAAGATGTTGCAGGTGGACTCAACAACGGGTCGGCATGTTTTCACCGTCCGCGCTCTGCGCCGGTCCGGCAGCCAGGGGGTATTGCAACCGAAGATCCCTCTCGGTATCCAAGGAATCCTGCGCGACGGCATTCCTGATGAACTCCGTGGCGTCGGCGACGGGAAGGGGGGGAACCACAGTCATGCTTACGACGCGACTCAGGCGCAGGTAAGCCTCGCGGTTGTGACGAACAAACTCCAGTGGATATTCAGGCTTCCGCAGAGCGGCGGCCTCGGGGTCAGCATCCAGCAAAAAAGCGAGATCCGGTTTAGGAATGAACATCAACAGCAAGCGAACATAAAAACGGATCAGCCGATTCTGCAAGGGAAGATTTGCCAATTCATCGTAGATGTAGCGATCGAACACGATGAAATCTACGCCTGAGTCTGCGCTGCGTGCCACGACACTGCAGAGGCTGACGGCGTCGAACAAGTAGAGCAGCAGCCGGAATGCAGTGAGATACCAGGAGCGAACGTTTTTATCGCGACGCACGATGGGCTTGTCGGGGCTACCCACTCCTTTGTCGCCTTTGAACGCCTTCAGGCTGGCGTGCTCGCGAAATCTGGCGAGAGCCACCACGTCGTCCCAGAAGGTAAACAGCGAAAGCTGCAATCCGGATTCCCGCAGGTAACCGCAGAAAGCCTCAATCTGGGTACTCTTGCCCGCCCCATCAATTCCCGAGAAGCTCACCAACTTCACGCTGCTGATTCCCATAGCTCGGTTACTCTCTCATCATCGGTAAAGCAGAAATCGTCAGTGCGCGCCCGGGGGCTTGCTGGGAGTCGCTTGGGTTAGAGCGATCACCGTGCCCACGGCCGCGCCGGCTCCAAGGATCGCGCCCACTTTGATCACCAGCGTACGAACGCGATGTTGCTTGGCAGGCGCGATTGCGATTCCTGCGGGTTCGGCTGCCGTAATGCCGCTCACTCTGGGTGCTTCCGCGGCCGCAGTTCCCGCTGGACGTTGCAGTTTCTGATTAGTTAGGGCGTCGCCTGCCTGGTCGCCCGGCGTATTGGCCTGCGGGCTGGCGGCCGGTTGCGTCTGGGGGGCCGCGGACCCATTCTGCTGGTTCGCGGGATCCTGCTGTTGCTCTCGAACTGAACCCGGGCTGTCGGGGAGTTCGGAGAGCGCGGTAAGCTGCGGCGCGACCTGGGTGGTATCAGCCGCCCGCTTTTGGGCAGTCTTCTGCGACAGCGGATTTTCTTGGGCTTGAGCTATTGTGGTGAGGGGTAAATCCAGAGCAACGATCGCGAACACGGCACCGAGAAGACACCGACTCAACGAGCCCATCGACTCCTCCTGATTTCTAACCGCTTAGCTTGCTTCCTTGACAGCCCTTAGATCGCCAAATACGGCGCTATACCACGGAGCCTCTTGAGAAACGGCGTCGACCGGAAGCGCGTTGAAACTGCGCACAGCCTCGTCGGACGTGGGGTAAGCCTCGAACACGCGCGCCACTCGCATCAACTCGAGAATGACCTCAGATTCCGGAGACAGGGCAGCCAATTTCAGATCTCCGTCGCGTTTCAGGGTCTCTTCCAGGCACTGCAGCAACGCCTCGACTCCAGCACTGTCGATGGAGCGCACCTGGGAGCAGTCGAGAACGATTCGCGGACGATGGGACTCAAGCAGCGGACCCAATTCCTCCATGAAATTTCGAACTTCTCCCGCGTTGAATTGTTCCGGAACTTGCATCACCACCACAGGCCCGCTGGTCAACATGTTTTTTACCCCTTTTGAGATTCGCTGCTTCAATATCCAACTCTCCCTTCGGAGACAGTGTTACTGCCCTTTCTTCGGTAGAGACGACATGGCTACGTTGCGGACTTTGAGACTTGCCAAAAAACTGCCGTCCACTCCAGAACGAACTCTGTTATCCCGGATCGGCCGGAGTACGACCGGATCGCTGATTTTCAGGCTGACCCCGTGTTGCAGGTGCAGAAGATTGTCGCCATCGACAATCGAATGCGACAAGTCAAGCCCAATGCCTACGTACGTATTCGATAGAACGGTGCTGTCTTCAATCACGGTTCCATAGTCCACTTTCGCGTTGCTCTCCACGTTGCTGCCTCGCGTGATCAAGCACTGATCGGCGATCTTGCTCGCCCGCCCGATATACACAGGAGCAACCAACCGCGCAGTGCGCTCCACTTCAGCTCCATGTCCCAGCCAGATTCCCGGCCTGAGTTCTGTGCCTTGCGGCCGGAAATGGCAGCGGGCTCCGAGGCCATCGGTAATCAGCTGCCGCAAATCCCGGGCGCTCTCCAGCCGGTTTACGTAGCCGGGCACGAGATACCGGGCCGGATCTTCCGATCCCAAACAGCTCACCAGCCCATTGTTCTGCGCAAAAATCTCCGGATCGACAACCCACACGTCCAAGCTTCCATCGTCACTCCAAGCCCGGGTCACCGCCTTGCCCTGGTCACGATGGAACTGAAGCAAATCCGCCGGATCAAACTCAACGTACGCGCCGAGCCTGACCACAATCACCGCTTCAGCATGGAAGCCTTTGGCTTTTTCCCACGCCTTCTGCCATACGTCCTGGGCGGCAAAGAAGCCAACCTGCTCGTGTCCGATTACCGCGGAGGCAAAGGGACTGCTGGCAATCACAGCCACCGAGTCAACGCGCCCACGAAGAAGCTCTTCAATGGTGCGGCCGAGCACCGTCCGGCCTAGCAGCTCGATGCACGCCACACAGCCGTGCTCGAACTGGATCGTGGATGAGGACAGCAGCCTTTCGGCCCCGTCTTCCCCGCTCGACCCGACGATTACAACTGCCCCGATCACGTCTGAATAACTCCCTGATGTACCAACTTACGGACCGCTTTCGCTTGCCTCGTGCCATTGATCGCGTTTAGTAGGCCAATTTTGCCGCGTTGCCGTTCTTGCTCGAACGCCGCCGGATCTTCGTCTTGGGAAACAGCAGCGCGCGCATCTTCAACTTCGCCTTGTGGAGCTGCGATTTGGAGTTGCCGATAGAGCAATCCAGCAGCTGAGCGATCTCGTGATGCTGGTAGCCTTCCACCTCATGCAGAGCGAAGATGGTCCGGCATCCCTCTGGCAGCTCCTGCAGGGCGCGACGCAGCGCAATGCGATCCACCACACCGGAGAGCTCCGGATCAGCCTTGCCAAAATCACGATGCAACGAGGGCGATTCCGAATTCACCGGTTCATCCAGCGAAACAGTGGGGGGTGACTTGCGCCGGCGCAGCTTCATCAGCACGGTGTTCACCGCGACCCGGTAGAGCCAGGTAGAGAAGGCTGCGTCCCCGCGGAACGAACTCACGGTTCGGAATACCTGAAGGAAGGCCTCCTGAGTCAGATCTTCGGCTTCCGCCACATCCTTGGTCATGAGAAGGCACACGGAGTAAACGCGATTCTTGTGCTGCTGGAACAAAGTTGCAAACGCTTGCTCATCGCCTGCTTGCGCTCGCTTCACGAGGTTGGTCTGAGAATCGTCACGAGTTTTCGGTCCTGACGCGGGGATGACATTCGCTTCTGTCGCAGGTATTGCACAGGTCGCCACGGTTTTTCTCCTTCAGGTCCCTGGAAAGTTGTCCGCCCTACAGAACACAAGTGGCGAACATGTATGGAGAGTAGAAAAATGAGCGGGTTCGTTCTATCGGGTCACATCTGTAAACCCTTGCAGGAGACTCTGTAAGACCCCTTACTCGCTTGTCCGAAAGGCTTCCGCACAGATTTCTCCCCGCGGACCAAAATCCGCGACCAGCGCGGATTTTGGAGGATCGGTGAGCAATGATTAAGGAACTTGGTTCATTTATGCGGACAGTAACTGATTGACATTCCGCGATCAGTAGAGATGGAATTCCACTTCTACGCTGATCTGCACGTCCACGGGTCTGCCATCCTTAAGAGCCGGGTTGAACTTCCAGTTTCGGACCGCGTCAATCGCTTTTTGGTCGAGGCCGAACCCGAGTCCACGCACCACACGAATGTCACGGGGATGACCGGAAGAATCGACGATCAGCCACAGTGTGCAGGTTCCTTGCTTCTTGGCGCGGCGCGCTTCCTCGGTGTATTGCGGATCAGGAGCGGAAGTCGCCGTGGGAGCAGAAATTCCGCCGCCCACCTTGTAAACTCCGCCGCCGATGCCACCACCGCTGCCCGCTCCAATTCCAGATCCATGGCCGACGCCGACTCCACCGCCTGATCCTGAGCCGATACCTCCTCCTGCGCCAGTTCCATTCGACGGAGGCGCTGCCGGCATGACCGTGCTCGTCGCCGTCCCTAGAGTCGGCATGTGGTTTTCAGCCACGTGAACAGAAGGGGGCGCGACCACGGTCGGCTGCGCCGTGAGCTTCGGTGCGGGGTTCCGCATGACGATCGCAGGCGGAGTGATCTGCGGCTGCAGCGTAGCTTTGGGGGGCTGACCCTTGGGAGCAGGAATGGGGTCGCGATCGCCGCCGCCGCCGCCGCCACTAATGACTTTCTTAGCGACTGGCAAAGCATACGATTCCGGCGAGGGCGCGATCAGCGTCACAACCTGGCGTTGCTTGCGTTCGGTGATTTGATGGCTGACAAAAATTCCGCTCAGCAGCAGACCGATCACTGCAATGTGAATGATCGCGGAAACTGCCACGCCGTTCGCGCGGTAATTGTTGTACTGTCCCCAGATTTGTTCCAGGGGGCGGACGATGCGTGGCGCTCGGTTCGCGGCGGGGCGCAACGCTCGCGGATCTCTCGGTCGTGCCGGGCCAATAGCTCGGCCAGGCAGCTGAAAGTAGGATTCGTTGTTGTAGGCAGAATTTTGATGGCTCGACATGACTGCTCCTGACCCAGGTACTGATGCGAATAGATGCGCTACAGGAAATTCGAGTTTCTGAGCGGTACCGACTTCTACATCTGCTCGATTACGATGTCCTTATCGCGCACCCTGCAGCGCTTGCTCAAAAATGTGCGGCGGGTGCGATGACTCCCACCACGCAAAGTCCAAAAAAGGAGCTTCCACACAACCCCTCACATCAAAGCCGCCCCGCCAGGAGCAGGATGATCACAATGACGACGATCAGTCCCAGTCCTCCGCTTGGGTAATATCCCCATGCCCGGCTGTAAGGCCAAGTGGGTAGCGCGCCCAGCAACAGCAAAATCAGAACCACCAGAAGAATTGTGTACATAGAAACCTCTCTTTGAGATCGGACTCCTATTTACCAACAACCCTAGTTCGAAGCGGACAATGTTCCCCAATTTTGCTGATTCTTGCTTGATTCCTTGCTTTGTGCCGAATACTTTCGGACCGCTGCCAAAAATGGCTCGCTCGAAGCCGTTGGCTGCACCGCACCGTGAAGAATGTCGGCGAACGGAACAAATTTGCCGTACAGCAGCCGAGTCTCGTCCTTGTCCTGCGTCAGCGCGGCGCCACTCAGGTCTACGCCCGCGAATAATCCGCGTGCGCGCGAGTAGGTAAGGACTTCAGAGCGCATTTTGATGTCGGTGTCAGCACCAGCGTCACGACCGATCGGTCCTGCCGCTGCAGAAGCATCGGCCCCGAGCTTGAACTTGCTCGAGAGCAGATGATCCATACCCTCCTGGTTCATGACGACCATGACCAGGTCCACCGCTTGACCGCCTAGTTGCAGGCCCCAACTGCCGCCGGTGATAGTGATTGGCGCGGGAGCGCTCCAGCCATTCGCCGTGCGGCAGGTAGCCACGCCTTTACCATGGTTACCGCCGAAGCCGACCGCAATTTTCACCATCGAGGGGATCACGGCAATGCATTTCGCTTTCGCCATTACCTTGTCGGGGATTGCTTTATCGGGAGTCGCCATGATCTCGTTCAACACTTTGGCCGACGCATCAATCCGCTTGGCGATGTCGGATTTATTGCCTTCATCAGCGGCCCAGCTCGCCCCCAGCAGCAACGAGCTAATGCTGGCTACCAGGAGACATCTCATCCCTACGGACAGAATTCGTGGCATATAGTCCTCTTGGTGTTCCACCGGGAACACTCCCTTGCCAGATAAAACTAACCTTGAGAAGGAATTGCTCCTATCCAGCGTAGGCAGTAAACGGGGGCAGAAGTTTCCCGATAGCACGCCCTTAACTCCCATAGTCTCTATGTAGGGACAAGCGTGTGTAGACACAGCGTTTGTCCTGACTGGGGGCGTGGACGGTCCATGCCACGCGAAGGCGAGCGCGCTAGCATAGCTGCCGAGGTCTCCCCGCTCCCGCGATGGACCGCAGAGCCGTTCGCGGCTGTCCCTACAGGACTTACCGGGCCGCCCCAGACTGCGGGGAGGAAAGATACAGTTTTCACCTTATTGGAAGGTCTTTTGCCAGCGAATAGTCTGCAATCTCTACTCGACACAACGCCCCCCAAGCGGGTGCCGGTCCTCTGGGACGGATCGGCACCTGCTCCTTCCTCAAATACAGCCGCTCAACTTTGGGCATACACGGTTTATTCGATTTTCTATTTGTGACGGGTTCTTTACCATTGCAGCCTTGGAGGAAAAGCTATGCTTTACTGGTCGTTGGTGTTCTTGGTCATCGCGATAATTGCCGGGGTATTAGGATTCGCAGGGGTTGCGGTTGCGGCAGCCGGTATCGCCAAGCTGCTCTTCGTGATCTTCCTCATCCTGTTCCTGATCTCCCTGATCATGCACCTCGCGCGAGGACGCACGGTCTAGGATTCCCATGAGGTAACGGCGAAATACAACAGCCTGCTTCCATCGAGGAAGCAGGCTGTTCTTGTTGTTAAGATCCCGGTTATTTGCTGGAAGTGGCCCGGCGGGTTTTCACGTCGAGTTCGTTGACGACTTCTTTCACGTTCGGTAAGTCCTTGGCCAACTTCTCCACTGAAGTTCGCTGCGCTTCAGAAGCCACATTGCCTTTCAGCGTCACCACCCCGTTCTTCACGTCGTAGCGGACGTTATCTTTCAACCGGTGCTGTACCAGCATTGCGTCCAGATTCTTGTCCACGGCAGAGTCCAAGTCGGAATCGACCTTGCGCGCCGTGCCCTGGTCTCCATCAGGCCTCACTCCGATCTCGTTGGCGATGACCTGATCGCCTGCAATGGAGTGTGCAATGGTCTCTGCACGCGACTTGTCTGCATCCGTAGCCGTGTTGCCGGTCAGGCTGACGACTGCTTTCACTCTGTCTTGGCTGACTTTCACGTCCTTCAGGCCGGCTTGATCCAAGGCATGACGAATATCGCTGGTTACATCAGGCGCTTGCTGCCGATTGGAGCACGCCAGAGCCGCGCTGATTACAAACACGAGTAAACCGATTGCCACAGCCTTCATACATTTCATAACTCTCCTTATCAGGATGGCCAATTAGGATGGCCAGTTAGGATGGCCAATTAGGCCTATGCTCCCGAAGCATTGGCGATTGCCAGTGAATAGGATGGGCTGAAGATGTCACTGGGGAAATCAACTGGAATCCGTAAGAGCCTCAGGAAGGGGAAGTAAGTGGGGCGGTGAAATGTGGATGCAGGGCGAGCGAGAATGGCTTCCAAGCCGGTCAAACTGCAAAGGCCCGGCAAGG
>Ga0105240_10006433_pt1 | contig 17270 bp, 17 predicted proteins | sample KBSC54metaG_FD_80426 | JGI IMG/M metagenome (GOLD analysis project Ga0105240, IMG submission 80426) | Corn rhizosphere microbial communities from Kellogg Biological Station, Michigan, USA - KBS C5-4 metaG | ecosystem: Host-associated > Plants > Roots > Rhizosphere > Soil | place: Michigan, USA...
CGCACCGCGCTCACCGCCCGCCCCCGCGCCCCCTCCGCCCCTTCGGGCCACCTCCCCCGCGCGCGGGGGAGGTTTCTCGACCCTCCCGTTGACGCCTTCCGTGGCGGAAGCGAAGCTGCGGGCCGAGCAACCGTCCGTGGGGCGAGCGATGGCGAGGCTGCAGGTTCTGGCGATGCTGGCCGCGGCCGCGGTGCTGACGGCGGCCGCGGCGAAGGCCCCGGCGATCCCCGCTTACGTCGCCGCGGCCGTCGCGAGCCCGCTGCGGGCGCCCGCCGACCTCGCCCGCGACCCGAGCCAGAAGCCCGCCGAGGTGCTGGCGTTCGCAGGGGTCAAGCCGGGCGACCGGATCGCCGACGTCTGGCCCCTGCCGCCCTATTCCACCGCGCTCCTGAGCGCCGTCGCCGGGCCGAAGGGCCACGTCTATGCGATCGTCCCGGCCAAGCTCTTCAGGGACAACCCGGCCTCGGAGCCCAGGGTGCGCGCCATGCTGGCCCCCTTCCCGAACGTGACCACCCTGGTGCAGGCCTTCGACCAGTTCGCGACGCCGGAGCCGCTGGACGTGGTGTGGCTGGGCAAGATCTACCACGACGTCCCGAACGTCTCGGAGATGGGGCCGCTGGACATCCCGGCCATGAACCGGGCGATCTTCCGGGCGCTGAAACCCGGCGGCGTGCTGATCGTCATCGACCACGCCATGCCGGCGGGCTCCGGCTATCGCGACACCGAGCCGGACAACACGCGCCGCCTGCACCGCATCGATCCGGAGGTGGTCAAGCGCGACATGCGCGCCGCCGGCTTCCAGCTGGTGGCGGAAAGCCCGCTCCTGGCCTCGGCCGACGACGACCACGCCAGGAGCTCGCTCTCCGAGGCGATGCGCAACCGCACCGACCGCTTCATCCTGAAGTTCCGCAAGCCCCTGCACTGAGCCGGTGCGGCCCGGTCACTCCGCGGCCATCGGGACCTGCACGGCCGGGCCGCGCCGCCGCGCCCGGTAGCGGAACATCTGGTAGACGGTGAAGACCAGCGGCGGCAGCACCACATAGGGCAGGACGGGCCGCAGGATCTCCGGGAACCGCTGGGTCTGGGCCGCGAAGATCGCCGAGGTGGCGATGACCACGGCGAAACCCATGCGCCACAGGTGGCGGCGGATGCGCTGCGGGCGCGCCAGGCCGCCGCGCAGGACGATGGCCAGGTCGACCGAGGCCAGCAGGAAGGCGATCGTCGAGCCCACGGCCAGCGCCTGGACGTTGGCGTGCTTCTGGGTCACGGCGAGCAAGGCGCCGTAGAGGGCCATGAAGCCGGCGACGGCGACGCCGGCGATCTCCGAGGGGCCGGCGCCGGGCTTCTGGCCGGGTTTCGGGGCCGCCTTCGGCCGCCGCGCGGCCAGCCAGCCGGTCATCGCGAAATAGAAGGCGGGCGTGGCGGCCCAGGCGGTCATCAGCGCCTTGGGCGGCCCCACCGCGACCAGCACCAGGCCGGTGCCGGCCAGGCCCAGCATGGCGGCGACGAAGATCCCGCCGGCCAGGCGGTGGGTGGGCGAGCCCTTCACCGTGGCCATGGCCACGAAGCCCATGGCGATCAGCGCCACGGCGACCCCCACGTGGATGGTGATCAGCAGCGGCTCGTGGGCGGGGGCGGCGGTCATGGCAGGCGGCCTCTCGTCTGATGTGCGGTGTACTACTAGACTATAACACCAGATCAGGCAAGCCCTGCCGTATCACCCCATGACGTTCAGCACCGCCAGCGTCATGGCCTCGACGCCGGTGCGGATGGCGGGCTCCGGCGCCGGCGCGAACTGCGGGGTGTGGTTGCCGGGGGGTTCCTGGCCCTTGGCCCGGTCGTCGGCGATGACCTTCGGGTCGATCCCGCCCAGCCCCCAGAACAGCGAGGGGACCCCGGCGATGATGTACTCCGAATAGTCCTCGCTGGCCGACCCGGGGCTCTTGGCCTCCACCGCCTGGGCCCCGAACGCGGCCTTGAAGACCGGGGCGGTGCGGGCGGCGAGGCCCGCGTCGTTGACCACCGCCGAGGCGCCGGCGTCGAAGGTCACCGTGGGCGCCGGCGCGCGCGCCATGTCGGCCACCGCCTTGGCGGTGCGCGCCAGCCCGGCCTTGAGCAGCGTCCGGGTCTCGTCGTCGTAGCTGCGGATGGTGCCGCGCAGCAGCGCCTGGTCGGGGATGATGTTGCCCGCCGAGCCGGACTGGATCGCCCCCACCGTCACCACCCCGAAGGCGGCCGGGTCCTTCTCGCGGCTGATCACCGACTGGACGTCGACGGTGAAGCGGGCGGCCTCCAGGACCGGATCGATGCTGAGCTGCGGCCTCGACCCATGGGCGCCGCGGCCCTGGAACAGGATCTCGAAGCCGTCGGCGCTCGAGGAGTTGGCCCCGGCCTTGTAGGAGACCCCGCCCGCCGGCCCCGGCCCCACGTGCTGGGCGAAGCCGATCGCCGGCTTGGGGAAGCGGGTGAAGAGCCCGTCGGCGATCATCGCCCGCGCGCCGCCCACCGTCTCCTCCGACGGCTGGCCGATGAACATCAGGGTCCCATGCCACTGGGCCTTCATGGCTGTCAGCTGCTGGGCCGCGCCGACCCAGGCGGCCATGTGGATGTCGTGCCCGCAGCTGTGGGCCACCGGCGTCGGCTTGCCCTGCCAGGTGGTCACCGCGTGGCTGGCGTAGGGCAGCCCGGTCTTCTCCTCCATCGGCAGGGCGTCGAGCTCGGTGCGGACCATGACCGTCGGGCCGGGGCCGTTCTTGTAGATCGCCACCAGGCCGGTCTTGCCGACGTGCTCGGTCACCTCGAAGCCCAGGGCGCGCATCTCCTTGGCCAGCTTGGCGGCGGTCTCGGTCTCCTGGAAGCCGAGCTCGGGGTGGGCGTGGATGTCCTTGTAGAGGGCCTCGAGGTGCGGGTAGGCCTTGTCGAGGCCGGCGTCGATCTGGGCCTTGGCCCGGGCCACGTCGAGCTTGCCGGCGGCCTGGGCGGCGGGCGCGGCGACCAGCGCCGCGGCGCCGGCGAGAAGTATGGATCTAAGGACGGATTGCATGCGGCTCACCCCCGAAACTGGATGAGCCGCACCTTAGCCACAGGCGTCGCGGACGCCCGTTATTTCTGCGCCAGGAAGGCGTCGAGCGCGGCGGCGAACGCGGCCGGCTGATCGAACATGATGAAGTGCTGCGAGTTGGCCACCAGGGTCGGCTTCACCGTCGGGGCCGGGGCGTAGACCGCCGGATAGACCTTCTCCATCATGCCGGCCGGGACGCCGAGCGGGACGTTGTCCGGGTAGAGCAGGACGATCGGCGTCCGGATCGCCGCCAGGCCGGGCCGCAGGTCGAGTGTCAGGTCGTCGTACATGGCGCGGGCGACGACGGAGCGGTCGCTGACCGCGCCCCACTCGGCGACCATCTGCTGCGTCGCGGGGTCCTTCGACATCGCCTTCATGGTCGGCATGAGGGACGCGGCCGTCACCGGAGCGGTGCTGGCGCTCATCCCGTCGCGCATCTTGGCGGCCATGGGCCGGACGCTGTCGGCGGTGGCCTTGGGATCCTGCATGCCGCCGAAGAAGGGCAAGGCGTCGATGATCAGCGCATTCCTCAGGTGCTCGGGATGCTTCTCGGAAAGGTAGAGCAAGGTGGTGCCGCCCAGCGAATGGCCGATGGCGACGGCCGGGCTGAGCTTCTGCTCGACCAGATAGGCGTCGATCGCCTCTGCGGTGGGGATCAGGACGTCGCCATTGGCGTTGCCCCGCGTCGGCTCGCCGGCGAAGCCCGCGATCTGGATCAGGTGCAGCCGGTAGTGGCCGCGCAGGCGCTCGGCCGTGACCTTCCAGGTGGCCCGCGAGGACGCCAGGCCCGGGATGAACACCAGGTCCGGACCCTTGCCCACGATCTCGTCGGAGAAGCGGTCGCGGACCACGACCTTGGAGTCGGCGAAGAGCTTGTTGGCGTCCTGGGCGGCGGCGGGCGTCGCGATCGCGGCGACGGCGCCCAGGAGGGCGAGGAACTTGAACATGAGGGTCCTTTCAGGAACTCGGATTGACCAGACGCGCCATGGCGTCGAGGTAGCGGATGAAGGCGGCGCGGCCCGCTTCGGTGAGGGTGACGCTGGTCAGCGGCTTTCGGCCGACGAACTGCTTGTCTATGGCGACGTAACCGGCGTCCTCGAGCTTGCGCAGGTGGACCGAAAGGTTGCCGTCGGTGGCCTGCAACCGGGCCTTCAGGGCGTTGAAGTCGGCGGTCTCCGCGGTCGAGAGGTAGGCCATGATCCCGAGCCGCAGGCGGCCGTGGACGACCTCGTCGATCCGGTCGATGTCGAAGTCGTTGGTCGCGTCCGTGGCCATGCGGTCACGCCGCGGCCCGGCGGGCCTGGCGCATCAGCACGAAGCCCGGCGCGGCCACCAGGACATAGAGGCTGACGCCGTAGATCAGGTAGTCGATGGCCTGCATGGCGAACCAGGCGGTGACCACGGCCATGACGAAGGCGCCGACGGTCACGGCATAGAGCCACGGGCGGCGCGCGGCGCCGGCGGCGATGAACCACGAGCAGCCATAGAGCGACAGGATCGCAGGCGCGATGGCCCCGGCCATCCGGGAATCGTCGAGCCGGACGCCCATCACCATCAGGCTGATCACCAGGGTGAACATGGCCCAGCCCGCCGCACTCCAGCCCACGCCCACGCCGCGGGCGGCGGCGCTCATCGGCCGCGGCGCGCCGCGCAGCAGCCAGAAGAGGAGGACGAAGAAGATAAGGCCCGAGACCGGCCAGACGAGCTGGATCCTGGAGCCGAGACCCAGTCCGGACGACAGCCCGGCCCAGAGGATCAGGCTCGCCGTCCCGAACAGCAGGCCGCCAGCCGCCATGATCGCGCCGCCGATCAGCGGACCGCCCCGCCCCTCCTCGGCGAGCGCCCGCATGAAGGCGATGTCGTCGCGGACGGTGTTCTGGTCGGTCATGGCGGCGCCCCGATGAAACTCGATGGAGACCGTGTATATGAAGTACTTTGCAATATAAAGTACTTTTGCGAAAAGCGTCGCCCCCGCCGGCGATGCCCGCCAAACGCGCTAGCTTGCTCGGAGGAGAGGCCTCGCCTAGGCCGTCAGGCGCTGGCGGCGGCGCCATCTCATTGCAGCGCCGACCCCGCCAAATCCGCCGATCATCAAGACCCAGGCGTTGGGCTCGGGAACTCCGCTCACCGTCGCCCGCAGGCTCGAGACCGTGAAATCTCCAAACGTGGTCTTGTCGAAGGTCCGAAGGCGCTGAAATCCCGGTTTACCCTCACGCTCGCATCGCCGCCGCCGCTGACGTCGCCGTCGAGGCACGAGGTCCGCAGATCCTGTGGACTGCTGAGGCTGAAGCTGAAATTGAGCCTCGTCCCGCCGTCGATGCGGCCGGCGAGCGCGATGCTGGGAACGCCTGGATGGCGCCCCCCAGGTCCGTCAGGCTGCTCAGAGCTTCACCGAGCCGGCGGCGATCTTGTCGAAGACGCCTTTGGTGACCTTCACGTAGCCCTTCTTGGGGTCGTGGAAGTAGATCGGGGTCTTGATCTTGCCGGGGTCATAGCCGTCGGCGATCAGGTCCATCTTGCGGGTCTTGAAGGTGCCGGTGACGTCGAGGGACGGCAGGATCCGGACGAACAGCGGCTGGGCGTAGGGCGGCAGTTCGTGGGCGACGCCGTCGCCGAAGACCTTGATGTCGAACTCGGGTCCCACGACCAGGCCCGCCATGCCGGCGCGACCCTCGGCGCCCGCCACCTCCACGCCATAGACGTTGGCCTCCCTGACGCCCGGGCAACCCAGGAGCCGTTCGGCGACCTCGTTGGTCGAGACGTTCTCGCCCTTCCAGCGATAGGTGTCGCCGATGCGGTCGACGAAATAGAAATAGCCATCGGCGTCGGTCTTCATCAGGTCGCCGGTGGCGAACCAGCGATCGCCCTTCTCGAAGACGTCGTGCAGGATCTTCTTCTCGGAAGCGACCTTGTCGACGTAACCGGTGTATTCGCTTCGCGCGTCGCCGCCGATCTGGCCGATGCATTCCCCGATCTGGCCCGGGCCCGCCTCGATGCACAGGCCATTGGTCCCGCGGATCGCCTGCTCGGTCTCCACGTCGAACTGCACGAGGCGGACGTTGAACCTGTTGCGAAGCCACTTGGGCGCGCGCCCGATCGCCCCCTCGCGGCCGTCGAAGTTGAACATCGACACATTGCCCTCGGTCGAGCCGTAGAACTCGAGGATCTCAGGGATGTGGAAACGCTCCTTCATCACCGGCCAGATATCCGGGCGCAGGCCGTTGCCGAACGCCATGCGGATCTTGTGGCGGGTCTCGTCCTCGACGGGCGGCTGGTTCACCAGGTAGCGGCAGAGCTCGCCGATATAGACGAACATCGTACAGCCTTCCTCCACCGCCTCGCGCCAGAAGTGGCTGGCCGAGAATTTGCGGCGCAGGAAGACGGAGCCGCCGTTGAGGAGCGCCGCGCCGAGCGCGCAAAGCCCGCCGGTGGCGTGATAGAGCGGCAGGGCCACATAGATGCGGTCGCTCGCGCGGGCGCCGGTCGAGCCGGCGAAGCCGCGCATGTAGAGTTGGGCGCGCACGTGCGTGATGCGGGCGGCCTTGGGCAGGCCGGTGGTCCCCGAGGTGAAGATCAGGAGCGCGGTGTCGCGGGCGCGGACGTCTTCGCGCACCGCCTTGTCGGGCGGCAACTGGCTGCAGCTCTTCAACGCCTGGACGAGATCGCGCTGGTCGCCATGGGCGGGGCCCAGGATCCACTGCATCAGCGGCCGCTCCAGGAGCGGCCTGGCCGCCTCGAACGTCGGCGAGGTCTCAGCGTCGACGACCACGCAGGCGGCCTGGGCGATGTTCAGGCAGTGGGCCAGGGCCAGGCCGGAGAGCTGATTGTTGATCAGCGCGGTGACCACGCCGATCTTCGACAGGCCGTACCAGACCGCGAAATACTCCAGGCGGTTAGGCATGAAGAGCGCCACCGTCTGACCACGGCGAAGGTTCTGGCCCTTGCCCCAATGGGCGATCCGGTTGGCCATGGCGTCGAGCTCGCCATAGGTGACCGTGCGCCCTTCGAAGGTCATGGCCTGGCTGTCGCGCCATTCGTCGACCGCGGCCTGGATGTCGTCGCAGATCAGGTTGGGACTGTCCGGCGCGATGGACTTCACGCGCTTCAGCGTCCGGTTCAGCCCGCGCATAAAACGCCACTCGCGCTCGAGCTTGGCCTTAAGCGGCATACCGTCCTCCGACTTCGCGGCCAGCTTGCGGATGCGGCGCGGGCGGGGTCAAGGTTTTGCAGCCTTGCGATCCGCCGCATCCGTGCGCCGCCCGCGGAACGCGGCGCCGGGGACACAAATAGTTAAGCCCGGTTAAGGGTTTGGGCTCACGAGAACCGCTCCCAGGCCGACTGGCGCGAGATCCCGAGGGCTCCGCCAATGTCGGCCCAGCTGACCTCGCGACGGCGCAGTTCGTCGACCACCCACTGCAATTGACTGCGTTTGCCGCGCACGGTGGCCTCGACGCCGGGCAGCTGGGCGATCAGCCGTTCGGTGGGCATGTCCTTGGGCGCCGGGAAGCCGGAAAGGTCCGGGATGCTGCAGGCGGTCATCTCCTCGTCAGCGAAAAAGGTCATTTCTGGGCAGGAACCGCCAGAAAGACGCCATCGTCTGGAAGATGAACGTGCGTTTCGAGACACCACCTATCTGTATTCGCTAGCTAATGGCGTGAATACCCACCGAGCCCAGGCAGAATTTATGATCCTTAACGGCCAAGCTTGAAGTTTTGAGTTTGGGAACCGGCGTCGGAAAACACCGTTTGGCTCCACAAGCAACTTTTCCTGGAGGGACTACCTCATGCCTACCGATTTCACCTCGAACCCCGCCGACGATCCGATGCGCAGCGAGTCGGAAACTCCGATGTTCGCGCCGATCCCGGCGTGGGAGCGTGGCAAGAAGCGTCGCGGCTTCGGCGGTCGCACCAGCCGCGTGGAGCCTGAGCCCCGCAGCTTCGCCGCCGATCCCGTCGAACGGGACGTGGCCACCGGAGCGGCCGTGCGCGAAGACCTGCGCCCCTATGAGACCCGTTCCGAGGCGATGGCCGACAGCTTGGCGCCGACTCCGGCCACCGACACCGCCTTCGCCGCGACGCCGGCCTACGCGACCCGCACGGCGGTCCGCAAGAACTCCGCCGCGCCTGTCGCCATCGCGGCCGGCATCATCCTGCTGGGCGGCCTGGCCGCGGCCGGCTGGTATTACACCCAGCCGCATGGCCAGGGTGTGGCCGAGCTGACCCCCGGGTCCGCCACGACCACGACCACCGCCACGGCCGGCGCGCCGACCCCCGGCGAGCAACAGCTCGCCCAGGCTGACGCCGCGCCTCCGGCCGCCGCCGCTCCGCCCCCGCCTGCGGCTCACGCCCGGACGACCACCACGACGACGGTTCATAGCGCCCCGGCGCCCGCGGCTCGCACCACGGTGACCCGCACGCACCGGGCGACCAGCGCCTCCGACGTCAGCGCCGACGCCAGCACGACCGCTCCGGTCCGCGCCGCCCCGGCTCCCGCCCCGACGCCGGCTGCCCCGCCGTCGGCCGCCGCGGCCCCCGCGCCGCCGCTGGTGCTGAACGTGCCGCTGGCGACGACGCAGGCCGCCCCGGTCCAGACGGCGCCGGCGCCCACCCAGGCCGCGCCGCAGACCGCGACGCCGCCGGTGACCCAGACGCCGCCGAACTGACCCATCTCCGTTGGGTGACAAAGGAAGGGCCGCTCCAACCGGAGCGGCCCTTTTTGTTGCGTCCGCGGCTGGGAGCCCTGGGATCATCGCGTCGCTCAACCTGCGGTCGCTCGCGCATGATCTATGTTCACTATACGTTCGGGGACCGGGAGGATCCATGACCAAGGTGACCTACGTGGGTGTGCTCGACCCGGTGCGGCGGTTCGAGGAGTTACGGCCCTATGTGAAACTGCTGAAGGCGATGCAGCGGCAGTGCCGGCCGTTCGGGCGTGACTATCATGCCATCGCCATCGCGCTCGAGGGCCTGCAGACCACCGCCTTCCACTTCACGCGGCGCCCGCATTTCTACGGCGACCAGCCCTAGGGTGAAAACCCAATCATCGTGCTGTAATTTCAGTAATTTTCTTCTTCATTCCCGGCCTTGTGCCGGGAATGACGGGCCAAATAATTGAGTCACCAACCTAGGGCGCCGGCTTGCCGTGGGCTTCCTGGTAGCGCGCGCCTTCGAGCACCCCCGCCAGGGAGTAGTTTCCCTCATGACAGGCGTATTCGTAGATCGGCTCCGCCGTCGCGCGGAACGGCATCTCGCCGCGCCAGGTCTCGGTGTAGGTGGCCGGATCCTCCACGGTGAAGGCGTAGCGGATTTCGGTGGGCGACACGCGGGTGAAGCGCTCGGTCACCCGGGCGTCGGGGCCGATATAGAAGACAGGGGCCCGGAAGGCTTCGGCCTCCTTGAACCCCACCGTCTCGACGACGAGCGTATCCTTCTCCCAATGACCAACGGAATCGCCGCCCCAGACCCGGTGCGGCTCGTGCGGGCCGCCCAGGCGGACGATGCGCACTTCGTTGTCGATCTCCGAGACGATCACCACGGCGTCGCGCGTCTGCACGACCTGGTAGTTGGCGGCGTAGGGCGCGTTCTGCATCGGCGGCGAGGCGGCGGAGAAGGTGGGCGTCAGGCACCGTTCGCTGGTGTTCCGGGACTCCGGGCCATCGAAATTGGTGAAGGCTGCGGCGCGGATCGCCTCCAATCGCCGTCGCGCCTCGGCCGTGTAGGGAATCCGGCCATCGGCGGTGCTGACGATCCAGGAGGTCCGCATCTCGCCGTCGACGACCGCCAGGTGGGACGGCGGCCAGATCTCCGAATCCCGGCTGCCGAGGGGATCAGCCGGGAGGATCGTGTCGTAGACGGTCCGCTCTATGGCCCCGATGTCGGCGCTCTTCGCGATCCTGGCGGGGACGCCGGGGGCGCGCTCCAGCCGGGTGAGTGCGAAGTTGGTCCAGGCGCCCTGAAGATTCGGCGCCCCCCAAGGCGTGCGCGGAACGCGATAGCCAGCCGCTGACGCCGACGGAACGAGGCAGAAAAGGGCCAGGGCCGCCAGGACCAGGCTTCGCCACGCCCGCTCATTCATCCCCGCCCCCTTCGCCGACCCCGGTTCTTCCGGCCATTAATCCATCGCGTGCGCGACTTGGCCATGGGCAACGACGTCAGGGCCGGTCAGCTCTCGATCAGCCAGCGGGTGACGTAGATGTGCGCCTTGCGGGCCAGTTCCGTCGGGCCGGTGAAGTAGAATTCACTGCCGGAGAAGGTCCGACGTTCGCGCCACCGCAGCGGACCGGTATCTTCCGTCGTCAACGTCTGCCGCAGTTCGTCGCTCTTGTTCTTCGGAACGAACGCCACGAAGGTTGCTTCGTCCATCTCATCAACTCTCAAACGCCCCGCCGTTATAGGGCGCTGAGTCATGAATCCTGCCAAGCGATACTGTGGCGACGCTTGTTGATCGGCGCGGCGCGCCGCAGCTTTACGGGCGGCGCCTTGTTGTCGTCACGACCGGCGGGAACAAGACCCTTGGCTGGTCAGAACGACCTCTCGTCAGTAACCGCGCGGGCGGTCCCACGCGCAGCACCAGAGTCGACATGCAGGATTTCATCGACCTTCAGGGCGCCTCCGGAGCGTCGTACCGATTCCGCCGTCGGGCGGAGGGTGTCTCGCACCTGCCGACGGCGGGGAACTATGTGCTGATCCAGGAGGCGGCCGCCGGCTTCAAGGTACTGACTGTCGGGGTGTCGCTGGACCTTTCCCTGCTGCGGCCGCCGGGCGCGCCTCGCGCGGGCCGGCGGGCGACCCACCTGTTCACCCGGCTGAACGTCGCGCGCGCCGTACGCGAACGCGAGCACGAAGACCTGGTCGCCAGCTACAAGCCGGCGCAGGTGGTCACCGACGAAGGCAGCCGCAGCTCGGGCGTGTCCTAGTCATCGCCCTGCGAGCCCCGTGGCGCGGCGCAAAGAAAGCGCGGCCGGACGCATACTTCCGGCTGCCGACACTGTATGTTGAAGTCCAGGGGGCTGTTGAAGCCGTCGGCTTTGCGCCGGCGTGAGCGGCAAATCCAGCATGTTCGATTCACTTCTCGCCGTCGCGGACGCCCAGACGCTGGCGCAGGCCATCGTCAACACCATCCATGAGCCGTTCCTGGTCCTGGACGCCGAGCTGCGGGTCGTGGTGGCCAGCCGCTCGTTCTACGACACCTTCCAGGTCGACCCCCAGGAGACCCGCGGCTGCCTGCTCTACGCGCTCGGGGACGGGCAGTGGGACATCCCGGCGTTGCGCGACCTGCTGGAGACCATTATCCCGCAGCGCACGGCGATGGACGAGTTCGAGGTGGAGCACGACTTTCCCGGCCTCGGGCGACGGACCATGCTGCTCAATGCGCGCAAGGTGCTCTACGAGACCAGCCCCGAGAGCACGATCCTCCTGGCCTTCACCGACGTCACCGCGCGGCGGGCGGTCGAGCGGCGGCTGGCCGAGGTGCTGGCCCAGACCGAAGACCTCCTGCAGCAAAAGCGGGTGCTGCTGCAGGAGATGGAGCACCGGGTCGCCAACAGCCTGCAGATCATCGCCTCGATCCTGCTCCTGAAGGCCAAGGCGGTCAGTTCCGAGGAGAGCCGCGAGCATCTGCGCGACGCCCATGAGCGCGTGATGTCGGTGGCCGCCGTCCAGTCGCACCTGCACGCCACCGACGGGATCGAGCAGATCGAGGTCGGCGCCTATCTGACCAAGCTCTGCGAAAGCCTGGCGTCCTCGATGATCGGGGGCCGCCAGCCGCCCACCCTGACCGTGATCGCCGACGGCGGGATGATCGGCTCGGCGGAGGCCGTCAGTCTGGGCCTGATCGTCACCGAGCTGGTGATCAACGCGCTGAAGTACGCCTTCCCGGCGGAACGGCCGGACGGCGAGGTGCTGGTGACCTTCGACAGCTGCGGCGCCGACTGGCGGCTGGTGGTCGCCGACAACGGCGTCGGCAAGGACCCGGCCCGGACGCCGGCCGGCCGCGGCGGCCTCGGCACGGTCATCGTCGACGCCCTGGTGAAGCAGCTCGACGCCCGCCTGGAGGTGCTGAGCGCCCCGCCGGGGATGAGCATAGCCATCACCCGCGGCGCCGCGCCTGCGCACGTGCCAGCCGCGGCGTAGGCCGATGACCGGTCGCTAGCGTGGCCGCGCTGCGTGGTCGGCGAGGATCAGGGCGGCGGCGGCGGTGACCTTCTGGCCGGTCGGCAGGTGGATGAATTCGTTGGGGCCGTGGGCGTTGGAGTGCGGCCCGAGCACCCCGGTGATCACGAACTGAGCCTTGGGGAACTTCTCGCCCAGCATGCCGATGAACGGGATCGAGCCGCCCTCGCCCATCAGCGCCGCCTCCCGCCCGAAGGTCGCCTGGGAGGCGTTCTGCACGGCGGTCTCCAGCCAGGGCGCCAGCGGCGGCGCGTTCCAGCCGGTGGCGGCGCCGGCGCTCTGCCAGCTGACCTTCGCGCCCTGGGGCGGATCGGCGGTCAGCGTCCGCGCCAGGGCCTTTTCGCAGGCCGCCGCGTCGGCTGTAGGCGGCAGGCGGAAGCTCAGCGCAAGCGTCGTCTGGGGGCGCAGCACATTGCCGGCGTTCGCCGGCGGCGGCAGACCCTCGGCGCCGATTACCGTGAGCGCCGGGCGCCAAGTGCGGTTGAGCAGCAGCTCGGTGATATCGCCGGTCACCGGACGGGTGCCGCCGGCGAAGGGGAATTTCCTCCAGGCGCTTTCGCCCAGCGCCTGGGCGGCGACCTTGGCCTGGCGGACGCGGTCGGCGGGGATCTCGACGTTGCAGATGGGAGGGAGGACCTGGCCTGTCGTGGCGTCCTCCACGCGGCTCAGGAGCGTCCGGGCCAGGCGGAAGCTGTCGGGCACGACGCCCGAAGCATCTCCGGAATGGACGCCTTCCTCCAGCACCTCGACGGTCAGCCGCCCGCCGGTCAGGCCACGCAGCGATGTCGTCAGCCAGAGTTGGTCGTAATTTCCGCAGCCGCTGTCGAGGCAGATCACCAGCGATGGCGAACCGATGCGGTCGGCCAGCTGGTCTACGTAGAACGGCAGGTCGAAGGAGCCCGACTCCTCGCAGGCCTCGATCAGCACGACGCAACGGGCGCGCTTGACGCCCTGGGCCTGCAGCGCCAGCAGCGCGACCAAAGAGGCGTAGATCGCATAGCCGTCGTCGGCGCCGCCGCGGCCGTAGAGCCGGTCATCCTTGATCACCGGCTCCCAGGGCCCCAGTCCCTCGGACCAACCGCTCATCTCCGGCTGCTTGTCCAGGTGGCCATAGAGCAGGACGGTGTCGTCCAGGTCGCCTGGAGCCTCGATCAGGATGACCGGAGTACGGCCCTCCAGCCGGACGACCTCAAGCGTCGCGCCCGGCAGGTCGACGAGCTTGCCGCGCGCCCAGCCGACCATGTGCTCGACGGCCGCGTCGATGTGCCCGTTCTTCGCCCAGTCGGGATCGAAGGCCGGCGACTTGGCGGGGATGCGGATGTAGTCGACCAGCGCCTGGGTGATCTCGTCGCGCCAGAGGGCGGCGGTGAACTGGTTGAGGACGTCGACATCCATGGAAACACTCGCTGTGGCGGCTAGAGGCCGGCGATTTTCCTACAGCAGCGGGCCGTGCGCCCCAATGCCGCATCGCGGGCCGTGGAAGGGTTTCGGTAAACCTCGGCAGGCTTCAGTGCGAGTCGTCGTTTCACTCGCAAGCCGTCTCGTTGGGGGCCCCCGCCATGATCACCGTCAAAGAACTCATCGATTGGGCGACGGCCTCGCTGGTGGTGATCTCCGGCGGCCTCGCCGGCCACTACGCCGCCGTGGGCATGACGCCGATCCAGTGGGCGGGCGCCGTCTGCGCGGTCCTGGGCTCGGTGACCGTGGCGGTCGCCGTGCGCATCTGGCCGGCGCCGGCGCCGGCCGAGCGCCAGCGCGACTGATTTCCCTCACGGCGCATAGACGTCCAGGCCCATGGCGGTGAGCAGGGCCTGCTGCTGGTCGAGCGTGATCTTCATCCCATCGTGACTGCCGAGGCCTGAGAGGTCGAGGCCGGAGACCTCCGCGCGCCGCAGGTCGGCCCCGGCCAGCTTCGCGCCTGCGGTCAGCGCCTGGAAGAAGTCGCAGGCCGAAAGGTCGGCGCCGGAAAGGTCGGCGTCGGTCAGGTCCGCCTCGCGCAGGGACGAGCCGGAGAGGTCGCAGCCCCTCAGGCCCGCGTCGGAGAGGTCGGCGAGCTCCAGGTTGCAGCGCCGGAAGGTCGCGGCGGTATGCACCGTCTTGGCGCTCAGCGTGCGGCTGAAGTCCGCGCGGTGGAAGCGCGCGCCGCGCAGGTTCGTAGCGTCGAACACCGCCGCCCACAGGCTGGAGCGTTCGATGTCGGCGAAGGAGAGGTCGCAGGCCTCGAAGCGCGCCTGGTCGAGCTGGGAAAAGGCGATCTGCACGCCCGAGTGACTGTCGGGGTCGGCGAAGTTGCAGCGGATGAATGTCGCCTCGCGCAGGTCGGCGTGGGCGAAGCGGCAGCGGGTGAAGCGGCACTCGACGAACCGCGCGCCCGGCAGCATGACCGCGCTGAGCTGGGCGTCGGCGAAGCTGCAGTTGGTGAGCTTCAGGTCGGAGAGGTCGCGCTCGGAGAGATCGAGGTTGGACAGATCGGCGTCGGCGAGGGTCGCGCCGGGGTGGAGATCGGGCTCAGTCATGGCGTCGACTCCCGCCGCTAGTCGCGCAGGCCGCGGCGCATGGCCGCGCCGAACGCCAGCAGGACGAGCAGCGCCGCGCCGAGGATGGCGCCGTGCAGGCCCCAGAAGGCGGGCATGGTCATCCTGTCCGCATAGCCGCCCAGGAACCCGGTCATGAAATTCCCGACCCCGATCAGCAGGTAGTAGACGCCGATCATGGTGGTGTTGACCGTCGCCGGCGCGTCGCGGCTGACGACGGTCAGGGTTACGGTGTCGCTCCAGGGCGTTGCGAAGTCGATCAGCAGGAAGAAGCCCGCCACCGAGATCAGCGGCGTCATGCCCAGGCCGCCTGGGCCGGGGCGCCCCAGCCAGGCGCCCAGGGCCAGTACGGCGAAGGCTGCGACCGCCAGGGCGGCGCCGATGGTGATGCGGCGAATCTCGCTGGGTGCCGCCGGGCCGCGATCCTGCGCCGTCCAGAGGCGCACGGCGAGCGCGGTGCCGAGCACCGTCAGCAGGCCGTCGAGCGTCGCCAGCCAGGTCACCGGCGCGAGGAAGCCCAGGATGTGGCGCTCCACGTGAGCCTCGGCCCAGACGGGCAGCACGTTCCAGGCCTGGTTGTAGATGCCGATGAAGACGCCGTTGAGCACGATCAGCACCAGCAGGACGCCGACGATCCGCAGGTCGCGGGGTCGCAGCGGCGGCGCCTTCACCGCGCCTTCGTGGCGGGTCAGCATGACGTCGCGCGGCATGTGCCGCCGGCCCAGGCGGTAGCAGAGAGCGCCTGCGGCCATGCCGCTCGCGAGCGCCGTCAGGCCGTAGGTCCAGCCCAGCCGCTCACCGAGCGTGCCGGCCACCAGGGGCGCGATCAGGGAGCCGGTGTTGAGCGCGATCAGATAGAGGCCGAAGGCGCGCGTCCGGCGGTCGTCGCCCGCCCCATAGAGCCGCCCGATCTGGCCGATCATGCTGGTCTTCACCAGCCCGACACCCAGGATCATCAACAAGAGAGCCACCAGAAAGGTGGGCCCAGCGACCAGCAGGGCGAAGGCCGCGGTGAGCATCACGAAGCCCAGCATCACCGCGCGCCGCTGGCCGAGCCACCGGTCGGCGATGAAGCCGCCGGCCAACGGCAGGGCGTAGAGCAGCGATTGCGACAGGCCGAAGGTCTGGGAGGCGATGCCGAGTGGAGTCAGCGGTCCATAGAGGTGCTGCAGGATCCCACGGTACGCCGAAAACCCCCAGACGTGCTCCACCTGCCCCGGCTTCAGCAGGGCCTGGGTCATGTAGAGCGTCAGCATGGTCTGCAGGCCGTAGTAGGCGAACGCGAACCCACCCTCGGCGCCCAGAAGATAACCGAGCCCCTTCGGATGGCCGAAGAAGCTGCGGTCCGCCGCGCCGTCCTGCGCGGGCCAGGTGTCGGCCGGCGCTGTCACTCCGCCGCGGCCACCGGCACCAGGATCTCGCCGCCGCTCTCGCGGAACTTCTCGGCCATTTCGGCCAGGCCGGTGGCCACCTCGTTCTGCTTGCGCGCGTCCTCGCGGATGTCCTGGCTGATCTTCATCGAGCAGAACTTCGGGCCGCACATGGAGCAGAAGTGGGCGGTCTTGAACGCCTCCTTGGGCAGGCTCTCGTCGTGGTATTCGCGGGCGGTTTCGGGATCGATGCCGAGGTTGAACTGGTCCTCCCAGCGGAACTCGAAACGGGCGCGGCTGATGGCGTCGTCCCAGGCCCGGGCGGTCGGGTGGCCCTTGGCGAGGTCGGCCGCGTGCGCCGCCAGCTTGTAGGTCATGACGCCCACCTTGACGTCCTCGCGATTGGGCAGGCCGAGGTGTTCCTTCGGTGTCACGTAGCAGAGCATGGCCGTGCCGAACCAGCCGATCATCGCCGCCCCGATGGCGCTGGTGATGTGGTCGTAGCCGGGGGCGACGTCGGTGGTGAGCGGGCCCAGCGTATAGAAGGGCGCTTCGCCGCAGACCGCGAGCTGCTTGTCCATGTTGGCCTTGATCTTGTGCATCGGCACGTGGCCGGGGCCCTCGATCATCACCTGGACATTGTGCTTCCAGGCGATCTGGGTGAGCTCGCCCAGGGTCTCCAGTTCACCGAATTGCGCGGCGTCATTGGCGTCGGCGATGCAGCCCGGACGCAGGCCGTCGCCCAGCGAGAAGGAGACGTCGTAGGCCTTCATGATCTCGCAGATGTCTTCGAAGTGCTCGTAGAGGAAGTTCTCCTTGTGGTGGGAGAGGCACCACTTGGCCATGATCGAGCCGCCGCGTGACACGATGCCCGTCACCCGCTTGGCGGTCAGCGGCACATAGGCCAGGCGGACGCCCGCGTGGATGGTGAAATAGTCGACGCCCTGCTCGGCCTGCTCGATCAGGGTGTCGCGGAACACCTCCCAGGTCAGGTCCTCGGCGACGCCGTTGACCTTCTCGAGCGCCTGGTAGATCGGTACGGTGCCGATCGGCACGGGGCTGTTGCGCACGATCCAGTCGCGGATGTTGTGGATGTTGCGGCCGGTGGAGAGGTCCATGACGGTGTCGGCGCCGC
>Ga0105240_10006437_pt1 | contig 17263 bp, 11 predicted proteins | sample KBSC54metaG_FD_80426 | JGI IMG/M metagenome (GOLD analysis project Ga0105240, IMG submission 80426) | Corn rhizosphere microbial communities from Kellogg Biological Station, Michigan, USA - KBS C5-4 metaG | ecosystem: Host-associated > Plants > Roots > Rhizosphere > Soil | place: Michigan, USA...
CCCAACAAGGGCATTCACATCGACGCCAACGAGAACCCCATGGGCCCCTCTGAAGCCGCCCGCAAAGCCATCATCGACATCGTCCCCCGTGGCGGACGCTATCTCTTCACCGGCGAAGAAGAGCTGTCTGAACTCTTCGCCAAGCAGGAAGGCCTTGCCGTCGACTCCGTTGCCCCTTTCGCCGGTTCCAGCGAGCCGCTCCACTACACCGTACTCGCCTTCACCAGTAAGGACCGCCCGCTCGTCGTCGCCGATCCCGGCTACGAAGCCCCGATGTGGGCCGCCCAGGTAAGCGGTGCCCCCATCCTCAAAGTTCCTCTTGCCGATCCCAAAGGCGAAGCAAAGCACGACATCAAGGCCATGCTCGCCGCCTCCTCCAACCCCGGCGTCATCTACATCTGTAATCCCAACAACCCCACCGGCACCTGCACTCCGCGCGGCGATATTGAATACGCCATCGCCAACGCGCCCAAAGACACCGTCTTCCTCATCGACGAAGCCTACATCCATCTCTGCGATGCCCCGCGCTCCATGGACTTCGTCAAAGAAGGCAAGAACGTCATTGTCCTGCGCACCTTCTCCAAGCTCTATGGAATGGCCGGCATCCGCATGGGCTTCGCCGTCGGCCGCCCCGATCTGCTCAAAAAAGTCTCGTCCTTCGGCGGCATGAACGCACTTCCGGTCACCGCCGTCGCCGCTGCCAAGGCCAGCCTGCTCGAAACCGACCTCGTGCCCACCCGCAAAAAGATCATCGCCGACACTCGGTCCCAGACACTCGCCTGGCTCAAAAGCGAGGGCTACTTCTGCACTCCGTCAGAGAGCAACTGCTTCATGCTCGACGTTCGCCGTCCCGGCAAAGAAGTCCAGGCCGCGCTTGCCGCGAAGGACATGTATGTTGGCCGCATCTGGCCCGCATGGCCCAACAGCCTGCGAATCACCGTCGGCACTCCCGACGAAATGATGGCCTTCCGCAAAGATTTCACTGAGGTGATGGCCAGCAACACCGCCGGCCTCGTCCCCCCCAAAATGCCAAAGCGCCTCCAGCAACAGCCCTTCACTCACCTGTCGTAACAGCCCTCCACTGATCAACCAAAAAGCCCCGTCCTCCCGACGGGGTTTTTACTTGGCACGGGTGTTTTGAAAGAGCACGACTTTACAGCTTCCCGTGTTTTGAAGGGGCACAGCTTTAGCCGTGCCGTAAACGGCTCAAATTCGACGGGGGGCTTTAGCCCCAGAGGGATGTTCTTTCTTGCGATTCGCACGCAATTCTCCGCTTTTCCGCAACCCTCTTTAGCTCCTGCCTCACAACCCCGACCTCTCCTTAGTCCAATGTGCCACGGACGAGTTTCACATTGACATGCCCATCACGCGAACCTACCGTTGCTACACACGGCCCTCTTCACAATCCAAACTGATCTCCAACTTCAAAAGGAAGACATGGCAACTGTCGCAGCAGTCTCAGCCAATACACTCCGCCTGCCCGGGCGCAAATACGACCGGCAGTTCTTTTTCGCAATCGTCATTCTGCTGCTCGCCGTCGTGGCTGTCGGCTTCGCGCCCACCTACTACCTGGCCGGGGGCCCGCGAGCTCCGCTGCCCTCGCCGATCGTCCACGTGCATGCCGCGATATTCACCACATGGATGCTTCTGCTCCTGGTTCAAACCGGACTAATCTCCGCGAAGCAGATACGCTGGCATCGCAGTCTCGGCATCGCCGGATTCGTGCTGGCCTGTGCCATGGTCGTTTCCGTCGTGCTCACCGGCGCAGATCTCGCCAGGCGGGCAAAGGGCCTGCCGAGCGCCGAGATTATCCTCGGCCTTCTCTCCATCACCTTTACAGATGCGTTCGATTTCGCAGTCCTCGCCGGGTTCGCCTTCGCGCTTCGCAGAAATGCGGCCGCGCACAAGCGCCTCATCATCATCGCCACGGCGGGACTCACGCGCGCCGCATTCAATCGCTGGCACATCCCCATCCTCTTCCATCAGTTCTATGCAGCCTACGCGGCCACCTACATCTTTCTCGCTCTGCTCGTCGCCTACGACCTCTGGTCAACGCGACGAATTCACCGCGCAACGCTGTTGGGCGGAGCATTTCTGATCTTCATGGGACAGATGACACGCTTCACTGGACCCACCCCCACATGGCATGCCTTCGCACACTGGATACAAGGTTGGGGAGTATAACCGAGCGGGAATCTGCTCATGTTTCGTATGCTGCCTGCATCCCCGGTAAGTAACCGACGCGACCTACTCCCTACTCCCTATTCCCTACTCCTTGATCCCTGCTCCCTATTCCCTACTCCCTATTCCCTACTTCCTGCTCCCTCTTTCTTTACTCACGATCGCCGCCCCCTCGGCGAACCGTTTCCTTTGTTGTTCCGACACACGGCAATGTATACTTCGTCCTCCCCCCAGGAGAGGTCATGTTTTGCATTTACTGCGGCGCCCCAAATCCCGAGGACGCCTCCTTCTGCAGTATCTGCGGAAAAGTCATCGCTGCGCCTGCGACTTTGTCCACTCCCGCTGAGCCTCCTCTGCCCTTTCCCAGCAGCGCTGAAAAAGCATCCGGGAATGCAACCGCACAGACCTTCCCTCCGATAGCGTTGCCGGCGCAACCAGCCCCGCAACCGCAGTACCCGCCTCCTACCCCACCGAAAGGCAAACCCGTTCTCTGGATTTTGGCTGGCTTTGCCGCCTGTCTTCTCATCCTGATCACCGTAGCCTTGGGCTCCCGGCTAAGCCGGCCTTCGTCAACGCCGGAACCGTCCCGCGACAACGTCGTCGCCCCAGACCCGCCCCCTGCTACCGCGCCCGTCACGTACACTCCCCTGGCGCCGGCACCGTCAGCAGAAAACCCGCCTGCGCCAACCAGTGCTCCCGTTCAACCGCCTCCGCCGCCCCCTCCCGCCGCTCCGCAAAACTCGCTCGTCGGCGATTGGAAGACAACTACAAGCGCCAACACCACCATCGAGATACACTTCGGCGCTGACGGCCGGTATAAGATGACAGCCCTCCTCATCCCGGATGATGGGGTCTACGTCTTCAGCCCCGGGGACGGAACTCTCCGGCTCCAATCCAGTTCATTCTTTTCAAAGGGAGTCATGATCTGGAGCTGCCAGTTATCGGGAGATATGTTTAGCTGCGTCGATCCCGACGGTGCTGGACACGTCTACACCCGCCAGTGAGCGGCGCGCGGTCGAACCGCTCCACGCCCTTCACCACCTATCGGGATTGGGCAAGAGGCCAGAGAATTACCTTGCCGTCGGCGCCGCCGGAAGCCAGCAGGCGGCCGTCCGGACTGAACACCACGCAATTCACCGGCCTGGAGTGACCGGAAAGCGTGCGCACCTTGTCCCCTGAAGCCACATCCCACAACTTGATCGTGTTATCTTCGCTGCCCGAAGCCAGCAAGCGACTGTCGCCGCTGAAGCCGATGCTGCGCACCAGTGCGGCATCGGTGATCCTGCGAACTTCGTTGCCAGACGCCACATCCCATACAGTGACGATGGCGTTGTCATTCGTACTGGCGAGCAAGTGTCCATCCGGACTGAAAACTACCTCGGCTGTCAGAAATCCTCTGTGCCCGTCGAACCGACGCACTTCACTGCCCGATCCAACATCGAGCAGGCTGATGGAACCACTCTTGTTCCAGACCGCCAGCAACTTGCCGTCAGGACTGAACACCGGCCCCAGATAATCCGGGAACCGGCGCAATTCATTTCCTGAACCCGTATCCCACAGCCGGAGCCCACGTATATCGCCTGACTGGCTGTAGGCGCCCGTCGCGAGCAGACGGCCATCGGGACTGAACGCCGCCTCGCCGAGAGTGGCATCATGATCACTAAGCGCGCGGATCTGGTTGCCGGACTCCACGTCCCACAACACAACCAGACCTCCCGAAGTGCTTCCCCAGGTCGCCAAGGTGCGCCCGTCCGGACTGAAAGCCACCCAGTCCGAATTGTTGTAGTTCTTAAACGTTCGCAGCCATCGTTCGTGAGCCGTATCCCACAGCTCGGCTCTCCCGTCAGACCCACTGATGGCGACCATCCCGCCGTCCGGGCTGAATGCGATCGCACTGATGAAGCCCATCTGAACTTCGAGCGTGCGCGGACGCCCACTGCGTGCGCGCATAAAAATCAGCCCGACAATCAAAACTAAAACGAGCGACCCCGCAACCACAGGAAGCGTGGTGCGACTCCCGGTACGAATCCGCCGAGGTTCGGCCCCGGTGGGCGCGGACACAACAGATGCTGGTGTGGTCACAGGCGGTGGAACGTCTTCCTCGACCGGCGCCGAAAACCGCGGAGCATAAATAGCTGGAGCATCAACATGTAGAGCTTCAGCATTTGGAGCTTCAACATTCAGATCATCAACAAGAGGAGCATCAACAAGCGCACATTCAACGTGCGCCGGTTCAACACGTACGGGTGCAACAAGCGCAGGTTCAATCCGCGCAGTTTCAAGAGGCGAATTTTCGACACCCGCAGGCTCAACATGCGGAGCATCAAGAAGCGCAGATTCAACACGCATATATTCGATACGTGGAGCTTCAACATGTGGAAGTTCCCTAAGCGAAACTTCAACACCCGCCGGCTCAGCACGTGGAGAATCCACGGGCCCTGCAGCTACCGCCACTTGTGTCGCAGTGACCGAAGGCCGAGGCGAATCGGCAACCGGCTTCCCACACTTCCGGCAAAACTTCGCGACATCGGGATTGGGATTGCCGCAATAATTGCAGAACATGTTCGCTCTCGTGATTCCAGCAATCATATGTTGAAGAGCGATCACATCACAACGAGATTCCCGAAAGAACGTCGCGGCTTTTCAGTCCTGCGACCGAGTCGCTCAGAATGAGCCCGGCTTTCGCCGCTATCGAAACAGAGCTGTCATCCTGAGCGAACGGGGCCCCAAGCGCTTTCTTCAGCTTGGGGGTGGTGAGTCGAAGGATCTGCGGTTGTACTTCCACCTCTTGCGTCGTATAAGAACGTTTTCGCGGCAACTGCGTGCCACCTGCTGCGCAATTCCTTTGAGATGCCACTGCTTCATAGGTTGGTAACTCGCTTCTCTGTGCTGTTTTGAAAGGGCACGACTTCAGTCGTGCCGCCAAATTGCTCAGACTGAGCGCGGCTTTAGCCGCTGAGGGATGGTTCTGCAATTTCGCCTTTTCAGCAGCTGTTCAGTCGTGCCAGAAGACCCTAAAAAGACGTCAGCTGTTTTGCATGATGCGAAAAACTCAGTCGAAGCCGGCTTCGTAACAAGAGCACCGCTTCAGCCGGGCCGTAAATGTCGCAGATTGAGCGTTGGGCTTTTACGAATCTCACCTTTGCCCTCCCACTGAAACCGGAACCTCCATCGCTCCAACGCGACCAGACGAGGCGTCCCAGATAGCCAGGTAGAGCGTGTCATTCCCCTTGGGCAGGTTCACAGATTGATCGAATGCGATTTGAGCTTGTGGATCCCTGGATTGCTCTTCCTTGAAGGAGAGATGGAGTGTTTGGCTCAACCATCCTTTCCGGCCGCCGTACTGATCGAAAGTCATTATTGCCGCGCCCACCTTCAGAGTTCCTGTTCCGCCATTTGTACGCTGCAGGAAATCGTTGAGTTGAACCGTGTAATGAACCGTGTAGGTGGTTTCACCTCGTCTTGGCGGGCGTTCCGGTGGATTGGGCTTTTCACCGACCATCGCAGGTGCCTGATCTGACGAAGGCAAGACCCGGGCCTGAAAGATGATTGGATCGTCTTGCGTATCGGGGATGCGTTGTGTTTTCGCATTGCTTCGCAAAAGCGTGCGCGACTCGCGTTTAGCAGGCTTAGCCGCATTGTTCACGCCATCATCGAAGTAGCCCTGCCTGTAGCTCAGGTCGTACGATGACTTCTCCAATTTCACCTTTAGCTTGTGCCACTTCTTATCGAGATGAAGGTTGTCAGGAGAATAGGTCAGTGTGTAGTAGCTCGCATCATCACTAACGATCTCCGACGCGATCTGGCTCAGTCCGTTGTTGTTGTAGTAGGCGCGGCCGCCGGTCGCCGCAGCAATATCCGACATCAGGCTGTGCTGATTGAAAACGTTCCGAATCGCGCTTTGGCCGCCTTGAGCCGGAGTACCTGCACGGACGTACACCAGGCCTCGGGCATCGATGGGATACAGCGAAACCCGAGCCGCTTCGAGTTTGTCGTAGATCTCCCGGAGTTTCTCATCAAATTGGACCTCGTGGACCGAAGGAAAACGGTCGCCGTTCGGCGTCGGCCCAAGAAATAGATTCGACCCGCTTGAAAACCAGAGAATGTTCTTCCGCCCGGGGATTAGCTCGATATAGGCCAGGATTTGATTCAGGGTATCCAGATCGCTGTAAGTCGCCCACCCCGGGATGGGCAGCCGTGGAATAGCCTTTCGAACGGCTTTGAGCAGCAGCTGGTGATCGGAGGTGAAATCCTGCAGGAGCATCGTGTAGTCGCCCCAGCGGTCATAGATCGCGATCGGCTGATTCGCTGGAAGCTCGCCGATAAAGTGGTTGAGCTGATCGTAGAGATACATCTGCTCAGGCATGTCGATCGTGTTCGTGTCGATCAGGATAAGGTTGAAGACCGGCGGTGGGTGAACGAGCACATCGTTGCTGTAGCTGCTCGGGGTCGCGGTCGCAGGCTGATACGCACGCTTCGGAGCACCAACATGCTCTTCAAAGGAAGAGACCTTCTGCGGACGGTTGTTGTCGAAGACATGGAAATCCGAGCGAGTGAGGCCGTGAACGGGCGCGCCCTTCGAGTCGGTCACGGTCACGTCCATCAGGACAAGGCGGGAATAGACGTGGAGCGTGGGAGCGGGCGGGCCGCCAGGCGTCGTCGTGGGCGATTGCGCCAGAACCGATGTTTCCCCTGTCAGCAACGAGAGCAGAATCAAGAATGCTAGACGACGCATCGATGGCCTCTGGTGCAAGAGACAGCTTCTAATCACTTAAGACGGTTCCGCGATGCTCATGGTCTCTCGCTTAAATCCGCCCCGCCATTAAATCGCACGAAACTCAAACTTCTGCCAACTCGTTCCCCTAAGCACGCTTGATGCGAACATCGTCCAACTGCGCAGCGAGTTTTTTCATTGCTGCATTTTCGAGAGTAACTTCCCCAGCGTCTCGACTGTGCAAAGCAATCTCGGCGGCGATGGAGCGGCCGAGAACTCGCTGTTCGATATTGCCAAACCGCCCAGGTACGAAGCTCCCCAGCCAACCGACCGAGGCCGGCGTATGAGCGTTGCCCACAATAATGCCCGGACGAAAAATGGCGAGGCGGGTAAAACCGATGTTGCGCACCGTGTCTTCCTTCATGCCCATTACTCGGACATAGCGAAACCGGCTGCGGGCTGAGCTCCCCACCGCAGAGAGCAGGCAGAACTGGGCGATTCCGGCGTCGTGGCAGCCACGCGCAAACGCACCAACAGCGCCGACTTCGAGCCGCTTCAATTCCTCTTCGCTCCAGCGCATCGATCCAGAACCGACACCCACACAACTCACCGCGCTGACCGGACCAAGGCTCAAAACCTCGCGGGCAAGCGCAGCCATGCGCTCAGCGAAGTCAGCCGCACCGCTATCCAGAACCACATTGCGCACCCGCGATCGCGCCGCAATCGGCTTTCTGGTGACCATCACCACTTCCCGGCATTCTGGAATCGCCAGCAGCTCCGCGACGGCCGCACCACCTACCTGCCCTGTACCTCCGAGAATAATTGCAGCGAAATTCTGCTCCATCAGTAGTCCTCCGCCTGGGTAAGAACGCGACAGCCCCATTCAACCCCAGTAGCGAAGCATACTTGGTCTCGGTTCTAAGTTGAGCAAAAAAACCGGCCGCCCCGGAGGCGGCCGGCATTGCGCTGGAAGCTGCCCTTAAAAAATCAGCTTCAACGCCAACTGCACGTTGAATGGTTCTCCCGGCCCGATCCCCGGAGAGTAGTTCCCCGATCCGATCGTCGAACTCGACGTACCAAAAGCACCGGCATACCCGCTCGATCCATCCCAGTAGTCGTAGCAGAGCTGGTTGCACGACGGGCTCGCAAGATTCACACGGTTGAACAGGTTGTACATCTCCGCCCGAAACTGCGCATCGATCGGAAAGTCATGGATGTGCACCTTCGTATTCTTGAAGACCGAGAAATCGAAATCCGCAAACCCCGGCCCAAACACGCTGTTCCGCGCAACATCGCCCCACGTCCCGTCCGCAGGCTGCGCATACGCATTCGGATTCAGCCACTGCACATAGGGAGTGCTACCGTCCGCCGGCTTCACCAGCTTGTGCGAGATTCCCGCAAACGGATTCCCCACCGCATTGGGCCGCTGCTCATATTGACCCGTGCCGCTGGTGTCATTCGATGCATACACCGTAATCGGCTGCCCGCCCTTGAAGCTGTACGCCGAATTCACAGCCCATCCGCCCGTCAACGCCTTCGGCCCCTTGAACGCCGGTATCTCGTAATTCAAATACCCCACCACGCTATTCCGCGTATCGAAATCGGAGTTGCCGTAGTCACCCTTGAAGTTGTAGCTGTCCTGCGGCAATGCACCGCGATACGCCGTCACCTCATCCAGGTTGTGGCCCCACGTGTACGACAACTGCGAAGTCACGCCCTTCCAGTTATTCGTCCGAAAGATCGCCTGCAGCGAGTTGTAATTCGACGTGCCGATACTCTGAATCTGGTTCACGTCCGAGTAGTAGTTCCCACCAAATGGTCCGCTGTACTGCCCCGGCGTTGCCGTAGCCGTCCCGTTCGCGATGCCCTGGTTGATATTCAGCAAACTCAGCAGCTTTCGTCCCTGGCTTCCAACATACCCAAGCTGCATAAACGCCTTGCCGCCAAACGACTGCTCGAGCTGCAAACTGAAGTTCACGTTATACGGTGAACGGAATCCCTTCGCAACGCTGAACGCTCCGCACGGACTGTCCACCGGGCACGGATTATCCGTCGTCGGAGTCGGAATAATCTGTGCCCCGCTCACGATGACCTTCGCGCCAGTCGTAGCGTTGACCACAGGATTCGCTCCCCCGGGATTCCCTTCCAACCCGTTCGGCGCAAGATTGCCAGGCCGGTTATCGAGGAATGGATTCGCATTCGGCATATCGAAGAACAGCCCCGCGCCTGCGCGGATCACCGTTCCCTTAGCCCAGCTCGGCTGATAGCTGAACCCAAGCCGAGGGCTGAACGCGGTTGTCTCCGGGTCATAAATGTCGCCGATATCCGCTCCCTGAAAAGCAATGTACGTCGCCGTCGTCCCCGGCCTGAAAACAGACAAGTCCTTCTTGCTGTCATGCATCGGCTGCATAAAGTCATACCGCAGCCCGAAGTTCACGTTGAAAGCCGTCGTCACCTGAAAGCTGTCCTGCGCGAACACATCAAACGCATGCGAATAGACCGTCCGCTCAGGATTGCCGAATGCCTGCGTCGACTTCGTCATGTACCCCGCAAGAAAATTCGCCAGTGACTTCACCTTCGAATCAACATCAACAGCCGCATCATCCCAAGGAGCCAGTGCCGTCGGATAATTCGTATCGAACGTGAAACTCCCTTGCGCATGCCGCCAGTAAAACTCGTTCAGCTGCATCTGGCGATACTCTCCGCCGACTCGCATCTGGTGCCTGCCAATCGTCCAATTCAGAGCCTCATCAATGTGACCAGTAATGTCATTCCGTCCCTCAGGCGGTGTGTTCCCCGTCGGCTCAAATCCGGAGATCTTGATGTTCGGAGCATTCGCGAACTGCGCCCCCGTCACAAACCCTGCCGATGCTACATCAGCAAATCCAGTCTTCGCGTCAGAGAAAGTCTGGTTGAAATAATTCACCCCAATCGTCACCGAGTTCGTGATCGACGGTGAGATCACGTAATTATCCGCAACCGAGTAGTTGTAAACATGAAGCGGCGCAATCTCGAAGTACCACGGATTCACGTCCGACTGCCCCACCGGTGCCGTCTGGCTCCCCTGCCCCAGAAAAGCCCGGCCTGAAACGTTGTGCTTCTGGCTGAACGTGTGATCCAGCTTGATCACTCCGTTATAGCTGTACCCAAACTCCGGCGCAGGATTCTGAATTGCGTTCAACGACGTACCCGACGTCAGATTCGCCGGCCAGAGAATCCCGATCAGGCTCTTCATCATCGGGTTCTCCGCCACGCCATAATTCTGAAGCACCGCCTCAGCCGCAGCTTGGTATCCCGCGTTGGGCTCGGTGCCGCTGTTGCCTGTCGCGATGTTGAACTTCTGCTTCTCAAAATTCGCAAACCAGAACGTATGGCCCTTCCAGAACGGCCCGCCCAGCGATGCGCCCCACTGAACATTCGAGAGCGGCAGATCCCCCAGCGTATTAAACGGATTGCTCTTCGCCAGTGCCTGGTTGCGCTCGTAGTAGTACGCAGTCCCATGCAAGTTATTCGTGCCAGACTTCGTAACCAGGTTCACAGTCCCGCCAGGATTCCGCCCCACCTCGCTCGACGACTGCGTCTGCAGGCTGAACTCCGCCACCGAATCAATCGGCAGCGTAACGCCCGCGATGTTCTCAACGCCGCCCTGGTTCACAGCCGGAATGTTGTGCCACCAGTCGTTGTTATCCGACCCGTCGATCTGCCAATTAATCTGGTTCGCGCGCGTGCCGTTCACCGACCCGTATCCGCCTAGCGAATACCCCGCGAACCCCGGCGCCAATCCAATCATCTGCGTAAAATCCCGCCCATTCAGCGGAATATCCTGCACCGTCGTCTCCGGGATATCCGTGGTCTGCGTGGCCGTAGTGGTATCCAGCGCAAGCGTCGACGCCGAAACTTCGATCGTTTCACCTGCAGACTCCACTGAAAGCTTCACCGGCAGCGTATAGATCACACCCGCTGTCACCGGCACGCCTGAAACCTGCGCATCTTTGAATCCCGAACCTGCCACCTTCACCGTGTACGTGCCGAGCGGCATGTCCTGGAAGGCATACGCGCCCGCGCTGGAGCTGATCGTCTTGTGCGAAACGCCAGTAGCCGAGTCAACGGCCTCCACAATTGCACCCGCGATCACCGCTCCCGATTGATCCGTAACCGTCCCGTTAATCCCGCCGCGAAACGTCTGAGAAAGTGCCGTGAATGAAACCGCCATGAGAGCGAAAATCATGATCGATGCAGCAGGCACACGTCGAGTAAGCCGAGTAAGCATGGTGCTTGACCTCCACAAAGTCGAATAAAATTTTGGCCGTTTACTATCCGAGGAAGACGAATGCCGCGAAAACACACGGCATCAATAAGCCCGCACTGCGTTCTCTTGTCTTTTGGGGATGTTTAGAGGGATGGAAAAATGGAGATTTGGATTCCATTCCCAACAATAGTTTGGAATCAAATAAGGAAGCAATGAAGAAACCTGAAAAGCAGACGTCAATAGCTCACCGCATTCATCCACAACGACTGTCATCCCGACCGAAGTGGAGGGCCCGGGGACGCAGACCACACAACGATTTGCAATCAGGAGAGTCTGTTTCATTGCTGGCCGCAATCCGCTGCGGCCCGGATTGCAGGGGGAGGCTCAGGTGCAACGTCGTCAGGCATTGACTGCGGTCGCAGGTGCAATCGCCATCAGCGGGAGTTCTCTATCCGGTATGTCTTCCGAAGGTGAAACAAAACCGGAGCAGGATCACATTCAGTGGGTTACCGAGGTCCTCATCAAAATGCAGAGCATCAAGCCCGGTATGACCAGGCAGGACCTTTACAAGGTCTTCCGTACCGAAGGCGGCCTCGTATTCTCGCCTTACAAGCGCACATTCGTCAGCCGCGATTGCCCGTACTTCAAAGTGAATGTAGAATTTCGCGCGGCTACTGCAGACCCGACAAAGCAGCAGGAAGAACCACAGGACGAGAGAGACGACGAGAAACTCATCGGCGGCAATCCGGCTGACGTCATCGCCAACATTTCGACACCGTATCTTCAATTCAGCATCATGGACTAATCCGAAACCGGGTACCTATCCAGCCCTATCTTGCGGTTATTGCTCACGACTTCGCAGATTGCTGAAAAGCTCGCGCTTCTCCGCTGTTTTGAACGAGCACGCCTGAACAGCTTGCTGAAAAACTCGCGGTCTGCGCTGTTTTGAAAGGGCACGACTTCAGTCGTGCCGCTAAATCGCTTCAGAATGAACTCGGCTTTAGCCGCTGCGGGATGATTCCACAATTTCGCACTCGCCGATCAACTTTCCAACCAGCTATGAAGTCACGCCCTTTCACAAACCTGCTCGAAGTGCCAGATCAACGCCAACCCTTCCCTCTAGAATCCTTCGGCGCCCCACCCCCAGTCGGCTCGACCGCGCTCCGGATTCCAAAAGTGAGACAGCTAGAATTCTGACCGCAGGGGTTCACCTCACCGCTCTGTCAAGCTGCCTCGGGGTCCATAGTCTGTCGCGATCCCCACACAGCAACGACTTGCAGTCCCACCCCGGTTTGCAGGGAATTACCTGGTTCTGGCGCACAATGTACTTAGGCCCTTGCGTTCTCGGCAACTGCATCGCCTCATTCGGCTGAACATGGGCCCAAACCGCGCGCGCGGAGGAGTTCCAGCGCCCGGCCAGGGTGATTCGTTCTCGAAATTGATCTTGGTTGCAGGCTAAAACCGCCCAACCACCAGAAGCTTCCGGCCACAGCGGGCAGCTATAAGTCCTTTGTGGTCATGATGGTACACCTAAGCATATTGAGATCAACGGTCTGCAACCACCCAACAAATCTAAGTGCCTGAAAAGGAGATATTTATCCAAAGAAGGGGGGAGGGGGTCCCCGGGATTCCCGGACTACTGATCTCCTGACCCCTGATCCCTGACCACTGACCACTGACCACACTGATCACTGATCACGACCACAAGGAGCTCTCCATGACACCGCAATGCTTTCAATCCCTGAACAACGGCGAGCAATGCACCGCTCCTGTTCCCTACTCCTACTCCCTATTCCCTACTCCCTCGTCCCCTCCTCCCTGCCTTTCGTGATCCACCTCACCCACTCCCGTGCGCCTTGGCACATCTCACCGCTCCGTTCGGTGCGAACCTTTTCGCGTAGAAGGTGCCTGCGATGCCGGATATGGAAATAAACCGGTGGGCCCATCCTTCCGTCATCCTCGTCGCAACGGACCTCGGCGACTTGGATCGGTTGATGCCTTTTGCGCTCCAGCAGGCACAGCAGTCGCAGGCAAGAATCATCCTCTTCCACGTCCTCGGTGCCGGAGCCGGCATCTCTGCCGATCCCGTTGGCATGCCCTATTACGACCCCGCGGGTGCAATCGAGTTCGCCATCAAAACGCTCGAGCCATGGAGAATGATGGCTCGCTCGCAGCAGGTCCCCTGTGACGCCGTCGTTCGCGAGGGTCATCCCGCGCCACAAATCATCGCCGGCGCGCGTCAGTTCAAAGCAGATCGGCTTCTTCTAGGAACACGGAGTCGGAGCAAGGTAAGCAAGCTGCTCCTCGGCTCCGTAGCAGAACAAGTGCTGCGCTCGGTAAACCTCCCGGTCATCACCGTGGGTCCAGAGGCTCATCTCGAGGCGGCTAGCGGCACCGACTCGCAAAGAGTCGTACTGCACGCCACCACGCTAAGAGAGACCTCATGCCCGAGCGCAGCACTTGCCTGCGAAATCGCTGCGACCCACAAAGCCCGGCTCGTCCTGATGCACGTGCTTCCTCCGCTCGACGAGATGAAACGCGAACACCTGCCCACAGGCCTCGACTCAACCGCCCTGCGCGAACTCCGCATCCTCGCCGCCGAGACTGGCGCCAACGAGCTATGCTGCACTGAAGTCGAAACGCGCATCGCCCACGGTCATCCCGCAATCGAAATCCTGGCAGCCTCCGTGGACCTCAATGCGAGCCTCATCGTACTCGGCTCCGCCACCCATTCCATCGTTCACAACCTCACGCACGATCGCACCGTCTATCGCGTCCTCGCCCACGCCCGCTGTCCCGTCATGACCCTCCGCGACACCGAAGAAAACGCCGCCCTCCTCCCAGCCGAGCAAGACGCCATTCGCCTCTGATTGTCTTTGTCTCGATTTTCCCAACCAGTCGGGTGCCCCAGCTCTCGCTTTTGAGACCTGGCATCCGACAAAACTCAACGGCTCGAAAACAGGGTCTAGCCGGGTGCCCCATCCTAAACCGCCGCTTTTGCGGTTTAGGGTGGGATACGAGAACACTCGCGGCTCAGCCTCTACCGAAACCACCCATCCCTCTGTGCCTCATCCAGCTTCTCTTTGAGATAAGCCCAGAGCGCGGGACACCCAGCTTCCGCTGCTGGTCCGTTCCGCTGAACAACCTGCTCGTAGCGGATCCCGTTCTCCCGCCAGCTCTGCCCATTGTTCGCCAGATTCAGAATGATCGGAACCGTCCGGTCCATCGCATGCGCAAACTTTGCTTCCGCCGTCTCGCGCGCTTCAAACTCCATCCACAGCTCCACGAACACGGCGCCCGTCTCCTTCGGCAGCATCCCGCAGATCCGGTCCACTGCTGCCCGCTCTTCTTTCTTCTTTTCCTCGCGGATTTCGGTCGCGTACACGATCGTGTCGCCCGTATCGATCTCGCCAATATCGTGCAGCAGCAGCATCTTGATCGTCCGCAGCACATCGATAGGTGCCGCAGAGAACCGCGACAGCGACAGCACCATCACCGCGAGTTGCCAGCTATGCTCTGCAGAGTTCTCGTAGCGCTCGAGCCCCAGCGGCTTCGTCTTCCGCTCAACGCCCTTCAGTTTGTCTACTTCGCGAATGAAATCAATGATCTCTTGCACACCAAAACGTTATCAGAGGCAACGAGTCTGTTACTCCCTACTCCCTATTCCCTGCTTCTCCATACTGCTCTTCGCTCACATGCTCCATCCAATCCACGAACTTGCCGTCCAGCTTCTCCTGGATCGCGATGTGACTCATGGCTGTCGTCGGCGCGGCGCCGTGCCAGTGCTTCTCGCCCGGTGCAAACCACACCACATCTCCCGGCCGAATCTCCTCGATCGGCCCACCCCACTTCTGCGCCCTCCCGCACCCCGACATCACAATCAGCGTCTGCCCCAGCGGATGCGCATGCCACGCCGTCCGTGCACCCGGCTCAAACGTCACCAGAGCTCCGCCCACCATCGCCGGATCGGGCGCGGTAAACAGCGGATCGATCCGCACCGTCCCCGTAAACCAATCCGCTGGCCCTTTCCCCGAAGCCTGCGACCCCGCGCGCTTGATCTCCATCTCGATCCGCCTCCTTAGCGTTAGCGTCCAACCATCTTCTGCAGATGCGCCGGGTACCGCGCCCCCTGCACTTCGATTCCAGCGAGTGCCTTCTCGATCTCGCCAAGATCGTCCTTCGATAATTCCACCGCTGCGGCACCGAGATTCTCCTCCAGCCGATGCAGCTTCGTCGTTCCCGGAATCGGCACGATCCACCTTTTCTGCGTCAGTAGCCACGCCAGCGCAATCTGCGCTCGTGTCACGTTCTTCCGATCCGCGATCTGCCCCAGCACATCAACCAGTGCCTGATTCGCCTTGCGATTCTCCTCATCGAACCGAGGCACAACATTGCGAAAATCCTTGCTGTCGAACTTCGTGTCCGCGCTGATCGCTCCGGTCAGAAATCCCTTGCCAAGCGGACTGAAGGGAACGAAGCCGATTCCAAGTTCCTCGAGCGTGGGCAAAATTTCAGCTTCCGGCTCTCGCCACCACAGCGAATACTCGCTCTGCAAAGCCGCTACCGGCTGAACGCCATGAGCCCGCCGAATGGTCTGCGCACCCGCCTCCGACATGCCGAAGTGCTTGACCTTGCCTTCCGCGATCAGTTCCTTCACAGTGCCAGCTACATCCTCGATCGGAACCTCGGGATCGACACGATGCTGATACAGGAGATCGATCACATCCGTTTTCAGCCGCTTCAGCGACGCTTCTGCAACCTCGCGAATATGCTCAGGCCTGCTGTTCGTTCCGTTGATCACGCCGTTCCCGTCGAACGCAAAGCCGAACTTCGTTGCAATCACAACATTGTCGCGAAAGGGCGCCAGTGCCTCGCCGAGCAGTTCCTCATTCTTGTAAGGACCATATGCCTCTGCCGAGTCGAAAAACGTGACGCCGAACTCAAACGCCGTGCGGATCAGCGTGATCGCCCGCTGCTTTTCCGTGGCCGGGCCGTATCCGTAGCTCAGGCCCATGCACCCCAAACCGAGCGCCGATACTTCCAGTCCGCTCTTCCCCAATTTCCGCTTCTGCATAGATCACTCCTCTTCCCGAAAAGAGAACCGATGCACCCGACAGTCAATCCAGATGCATCGGCCCCTGAGTTATTCCGACTTCAGCGATGCCATATCAATCGAGAACCGGTACTTCACATCCGACTTCACCACGCGGTCGTACGCCTCGTTGATCTTCTGGATCGGAATCACCTCAACATCTGACGTGATGTTCTCCTCGCCGCAGAAATCCAGCATCTCCTGCGTCTCCGCAATTCCACCAATCAGCGATCCCGAGAAACTCCGCCGCCGGAACAGCAGCCCGAACACCGCAACCGGCAGCGGCGTCTGCGGCGCGCCAACCATCGTCAGGTTTCCGTCCCGCGCCAGCAGATTAATGTACGCATTCAGATCGTGCTCCGCCGCGACGGCGTCCAGAATGAAATCGAAGCTGCCCGCGTGCTTGTTCATCTGGTTGGCATCCTTCGAAATCACCACTTCATCCGCGCCCAGCCGCAGTGCGTCTTCCTTCTTGCTTGGCGAGGTCGTAAACACAACGGTGTGCGCGCCCAGCGCGTGCGCAAACTTCACGCCCATGTGCCCCAGCCCGCCCAGCCCAACCACGCCAACCTTCTTGCCCTTGGTCACGCCCCAGTGCTTCATCGGCGAATAAGTTGTGATGCCCGCGCACAGCAGCGGCGCCGCTCCCGCCAGATTCAGATTCGATGGGACCCGCAGCACAAAATGCTCATCCACCACGATGCTGTCGGAATACCCTCCGTACGTCACCTTCCCCGTGTGCTTGTCAGGGAAGTTGTACGTGAACACGGGATTCGCGCAGAACTGCTCCAGTCCTGCCTTGCACTCCGGACACGTCTGGTCCGAATCCACCATGCATCCCACCGCCGCCAGGTCGCCCGGCTTGAACTTCTTCACCGCCGACCCGACCTTCGTCACGCGCCCCACAATCTCGTGCCCCGGAACACACGGATAAACCGTCGGCATCACGCCGCTCCACTCATTGCGCGCCTGGTGCACATCCGAGTGACAAATCCCGCAGAACAGAATCTCAATCTGCACGTCCGTC
>Ga0105240_10006439_pt1 | contig 17259 bp, 14 predicted proteins | sample KBSC54metaG_FD_80426 | JGI IMG/M metagenome (GOLD analysis project Ga0105240, IMG submission 80426) | Corn rhizosphere microbial communities from Kellogg Biological Station, Michigan, USA - KBS C5-4 metaG | ecosystem: Host-associated > Plants > Roots > Rhizosphere > Soil | place: Michigan, USA...
CTACCCGTCCACGTATGGCGTGTTCGAGCCGGGCGTCAAGGCGCTTTGCGCCCTGGTTCACAAGTACGGCGGCCGCGTCTACGTCGACGGCGCCAACATGAACGCGATGGTGGGCGTGGCCGCGCCGGGCCAGTTCGGCGGCGACGTCAGCCACCTGAACCTGCACAAGACCTTCTGCATCCCGCACGGCGGTGGCGGCCCGGGCGTCGGCCCGGTCTGCGTGGTGGAGGACCTGGTGCCCTTCCTGCCGGCGCATCGCGCGGGCGGCCTGGGCGCGGATGACACCAGGCGCGTCGGCGCCGTCTCGGCCGCCCCGCTGGGCAATGCCGCGGTGCTGCCGATCAGCTGGATGTACGTGCGCATGATGGGCGCCGCGGGCCTGAAGCAGGCCACCGAGACCGCCATCCTCAACGCGAACTACATCGCCGCGCGCCTGTCCGGCCACTACGACATCCACTTCAGCGGCGGCATCGCCGGCGTCAAGGGCGGCGGCGTGGCGCACGAGTGCATCCTGGACCTGCGCCCGCTGAAGGACTCGTCGGGCGTCAGCGCCGAGGACGTCGCCATGCGCCTGATCGACTACGGCTTCCACGCGCCGACGCTGTCGTTCCCGGTCGCCGGCACCTTGATGGTCGAGCCGACCGAGAGCGAACCGCTGGTCGAGATCGACCGCTTCTGCGACGCGATGATCGCGATCCGCGGCGAGATCGAGAAAGTTCAGTCGGGCGCCTGGGACAAGGACGACAACCCGCTGAAAAACGCGCCGCACACCGCCGAGGCGCTGCTGAGGACCGAGTGGCCGCACGGCTACTCGCGCGAGGAAGCGGCGTATCCGGTGGCGGCCTTGCGCCGGCAGAAGTACTGGAGCCCGGTCGGCCGCGTCGACAACGTCTACGGCGATCGCAACCTGTTCTGCTCCTGCCTGCCGATGGACGCCTACGCGACCTAGCTCGCCTCCAGCTGCGCCGGCCGCTGCCTCGGCAGGGGGCTTTCGTGGAACGCGAAATGCTTCGTGCATCGCATCACCACTTCGGCCGGAGCATCCCCATGTTGGACAAAACAGGCACCAAGTTCTCGCACGTCAAACCCGGCGACACCGAGTTCAAGGGCGATGGCTTGCGCGACTTCTTCCAGTACCGCGACCTCGGCATCGCCGAGGCGACGAACGGCAAGGTCATCGCCCATCTCGTGCGCGCACATCACGCGCCGGACACCGGCACCGGCTGGCACCGGCATGAAGCCGACTTCCAGATCGTCATCATGACCAAGGGCTGGGCCCGGTTCATGTACGGCGACAAGGAAACCCTGGTCGAGGCCGGCGACGTGGTGCACCAGCGCCCGGGCATCGTGCACTACCTGTTCGACTACTCGCCGGACATGGAGTACCTCGAGATCGTCTCGCCGGCGGATTTCAAGAGCGTGGAGGTCGAAGGGCCTTGTGAAGTGCCACCCTTCACGCCCTGGTGAATGTCGGGCGGCCCCGCCGCTAGAAGTCCATGTCCAGCTCTTCGATCTCCTCCGGCTCCTTCTTCGCCGCATCGATCCACTCGACCATCTCCGGCATCGTCATGATGGTCTCGCAATAGTCGGCGAGCGGCTTGTCGAGCTGGACGCCGTAGGTGAGGAAGCGCGTGACCACCGGCGCGTACATCGCGTCGGCCATGCCGCGCTCGCCGAAGAGATACGGGCCGCCGTACTTCTGCAGGCACTCGGCCCAGATGGTCTTGACGCGCTCGATGTCCCCGAGAGCGCCGCCCCAGATCTTCTTGCCGCCGTGTTTGGCCTTCAGGTTCATCGGCAGCGCGGCGCGCAGGTTGGCGAAACCCGAATTCATCTCGCCGCAGACCGAGCGGCAATGCGCGCGGGCGATGCGGTCGGCCGGCATCAGCCCGGCCTTGGGCTTGATCTCGTTCAGGTACTGGGCGATCGCCAGCGTGTTCCAGACCTTCGCGCCGTCGTGCGTCAGGCACGGCACGAGGATGGACGGCGACATCAGCAGCAGCTCGCGCCGCGCATCGGCATCGTCGGGCGAGACAATCACCTCGTCGAAATCGAGCTTCGCGAAACGCGCCAGCAGCCAGCCGCGCAGCGACCACGAGGAGTAGTTCTTGCTGCTGATCGTCAAGGTCGGACGGCTCGCGGAAGGAGCGGCGGCGGAAGCGGTGCGGGCCATGAAACGGTCTCCTGTGCCGGGACTCGGCATTCTCTTTCGCATCGTGCAAGGCGTGTGCCAGCGCGGTGCGCCGTGCGCCCGGTTCGCGCGCTAAGCTGGCGCACAAGTTGCTGCATGCGAGGGACAAACGTGCGGCGCCCGACGCCGCATCGAAAACAGACGCTGAGAACGGACGATGATGTATCAAGCCTACCAAGCGCATTCCGACCTGATGTGGCCATTGCGCAGCCTGTCGAAGATCGCGGCGCCGGCCTTCAGCGAAGGGCAGTTCGGCTTCGGCAAACTGCCCTCGGCCGAGCGCATCGCCGCCGCCTGCGAGGTGTTCAATCTCGCCGAGGTCACGCACAAGCGCCGGCCGTTCGCGATCGACAGCGTCAAGGTGGCGGGCGAGGACGTCCCGGTGCGCGAGGAAACCCCGTTCAAGACGCCCTTCGCGACCTTGCTGCATTTCGCCAAGGAGACGGCCGTGCCGCAGCCGCGCGTGCTGATCGTCGCGCCGATGTCGGGCCACTTCGCGACCCTGCTGCGCGAGACGGTGCGCACGATGCTCGCCGACCACGACGTCTACATCACCGACTGGCACAACGCGCGCGACGTGCCGCTGTGGGCCGGCCGCTTCGGCCTCGACGAATACACCGAGCACGTGATGAGCTTCCTGCGCGCGATGGGCGAAGGCTCGCACCTGATGGCGATCTGCCAGCCGTGTGTCGCGGCGCTCGCGGCGGTCTCGCTGATGTCGGAAGACGGCGATCCGGCGACGCCGCTCAGCCTGACCCTGATGGCCGGCCCGATCGACTGCCGCATCAGCCCGACCACCGTCAACACGCTGGCCAACGACAAGCCGATCTCCTGGTTCGAGAAGAACCTGATCAGCCACGTGCCGTGGCGCCATCCGGGCGCGTTCCGCCGCGTCTACCCGGGCTTCGTGCAGCTGACCGCGTTCATGAGCATGAACAAGGAGCGGCACATCCACTCGTTCCGCGAGATGTACGAGAACCTGCTGAAGAAGGAGTACGACAAGGTCGAGGCGACCAAGACCTTCTACGAGGAGTATTTCGCGGTGGCCGACCTGCCGGCCGAGTTCTATCTCGAGACGGTCGAGCGTGTGTTCCAGACCTACGACCTCCCGCGCGGCGCGCTCAAGTACCGCGGCCGCACGGTGAACCCGGCGGCGATCCGCCGCACCGCATTGCTGACGGTGGAAGGCGAACGCGACGATATCTGCGCGCTCGGCCAGACGATGGCCGCGCAGGAGCTCTGCACCGGCCTGCGGCCCTACATGCGCACGCACTACGTGCAGGCCGGCGTCGGCCACTACGGCACCTTCAGCGGCAAGCGCTGGAACAACCAGATCTACCCGGTGGTGCGCAACGTGGTTCAGGTCTCGCAGTAGATCGGTCATTTCGGCGCGAGCGTGAGCGGGCAGTCTGCACGTTCTGTGCGGGGCCCAGCGGTTGCGCTTGCAGGCGCCATGGCCTTCGGCAGGCACGGGCCGCGCGCAGGCGCGCCCTGTGCGCGGGCTCAGCCATCGGCCAGAGGCCGATGGCCTTCGGCAGGCACGGGCCGCGCGCAGGCGCGCCCTGTGCGCGGGCTCAGCCATCGGCCAGAGGCCGATGGCCTTCGGCAGGCACAGACAGTCCGCAGGGACTGTCTGTGTCCGGCCTCAGTCCCGCGACGCCGGCCGATGGCTCAATCCGGCCGCGCCGCCGGCCACCGCCGCTTCGGAGACCGGCTTGCGCTCGCGCGCCAGGTACGAGTACAGCACCGGCACGATCACGAGCGTCAGCAAGGTCGAGGTGATCACCCCGCCGATGATCGCCCGCCCCATCGAGGCCTGCAGTTCGCCGCCTTCATCGAGCGCCAGGGCCAGCGGCAGCATGCCGAAGATCATCGCGCCGGTGGTCATCATGATCGGCCGCATGCGCACCAGGCCGGCCTGCAGCAGCGCGTCGGCGGTGCTGGCGCCGGCCTTGCGCGCCTGGTTCGCGAAGTCGACCAACAGGATCGCGTTCTTCGTCACCAGGCCCATCAGCATGATCAGGCCGATCATCGAGAACAGGTTCAAGGTCGAGCGGGTCACGAGCAAGGCCAGCATCACGCCGATCAGCGCCAGCGGCAGCGAGGCCATGATCGCCACCGGCTGCACGAAGCTGCCGAACTGCGAGGCCAGCACGATGTAGATGAAGATCACGCTGAGCGAGAGCGCGGCCAGCACCGCGGCGAAGGCCTCTTCCTGGTCCTTGGTCTGGCCGCCGACGTCGAAGCGATAGCCGGGCGGCAGCTGCGTCGCCTTCACCACCTTCTGCACGTCGGCACCCACGTCGCCCGCCGGCCGGCCTTGCGTGCCGGCATAGATCGCCTGGCGGCGCTGCAGGTCCTGGCGCTTGATCACCTCGGGATTGGTGACCGGGATGATCTCGGCGACGCGCGACAGCGCGATCGGCGTGCCGTCGGCCGCATACGCCACCGGCAGGTCGTCGAGCTGGGCCACGTTCTCGCGCGAGCCGCGCGGCAGGCGCAGTTCGACCTCGATCTGCTCGCCGTCCGGCGCCGTCCAGTAGGTCGAGACATCGCCGTTGACGAAAGCGCGCAGGCTCGCGGCGAGCGCCATCGGCGTCAGGCCGAGCTGGCGCACCGCATCGTTCTTCAGCCGCACCGCATAGGCCGGCAGGCCGGGCTTGACCGAGCTTTCCAGATCGGTGATGCCCGGGATCAGGCGCACCTTGGCCTCGAGCTTCTGCACCTCGTCTTCCAGCACCTTCGGGTCGGGGCCGAGCACCGCGACGTAGATCGGGCGCTCGCCGAGCGAGATGTCGATGCCGGGGATCGGCCGCAGCGTCTCGCGGATCGTGTCTTCGACCTCCTTCTGCGAGCGCAGGCGTTCGTGCCGGCGCTTCAGCTGGATGCCCAGCACCGCGGCGTTGCGGTTGCCCTCGCCGGCGTCGCCGATGGTCGACGAGACCAGCCGCACCTCGGGCATCGCACGCACGATCGCCTCGATCTGCTCGACCTTCGCGCTCGCCCGCGGCAGGCTGATGCCGACCGGCAGCCGCACGTTGAGCTGGATGTAGCTGTTGTCGGCCTGCGGGATGAACTCGGTGCCGATCAGGGGCACCAGGCCGATCGCGCCGCCGAAGCTCGCCAGGCCGATCCACAGCACGATGCCGCGCGCCGTGATGCCGATGAAGCGGCCGATCAGGGCATATCGCCGGCCCGAGAAGATCCAGCGGATCAGCCGCTCGTAGACGCCGTGCAGCACGTCGAGGAAGCGATCGGTGCCGCGCATCAGCGCGCCGAGCACCGGCAGCCGCGCGAGGCGCTGCCCCGGCGGATCCTTCCACAGGCTGGACAGCATCGGATCGAGCGTGAAGCTGACGAACAGGCTGACCAGCACCGCCACCGTCACCGTGATGCCGAACGGAAAGAAGAACTTGCCGACGATGCCCTTCATGAAGGCCACCGGCACGAAGACCGCGCAGATCGCGAAGGTCGTCGCCATCACCGCGAGGCCGATCTCCTCGGTGCCTTCATGCGCGGCGCGCACATGATCCTTGCCCATGTGCACGTGGCGCACGATGTTCTCGCGCACCACGATCGCATCGTCGATCAGCAGGCCGATGCACAGGCTGAGCGCCATCATCGTCATGAAGTTCAGCGTGAAGCCGAGGGCATACACCGCGATGAACGACGAGATCACCGCGATCGGCAAGGTCAGCCCGGTGATGATGATGCTGCGCCAGCTGTGCAGGAAGAGAAAGACGATCGCGATCGTCAGCAGCGCGCCTTCGATGAGGGTGCGCTTGACGCCGTTCAGCGAGTTCTTGACCCAGTCGCTGTCCGCATAGACGAGGCGCAGCTCGACGCCCGGCGGCAGCCCGGCGCGCAGCTCCTCGGCCGCCTGCTTGACGCCCTCGCCGGTGTCGACGATGTTCGCGTCCTGCTGCTTGTAGACGTTGAAATTGATGCCCGGCACGCCGTCCACCCGCGCCAGCGAATCGGGCTCGCGTTCGCGTTCGACCAAGGTGCCCAGATCGGCCAGCCGCACCACGGTGCCGCCGCGCGTGCTGACCACCACCTCGGCGAAGGCCTTGGCATCGCGCAGCTTACCTTCGACCCGCACGATGGCTTCGCTGCTCGGGCCGTTCAGCAGGCCGACCGGCACGTCGGTGTTGGCGCGCTGCAAGGCGGTGGCGACATCGGCCGGCGTCACCTGGTTGGCGCGCAGGCGCTGCGGATCGAGATCGATGCGCACCTGGCGCACCGTCAGCCCGCCGACATCGACCCGCGCGACGCCGGCCACGCGTTCGAGGCGCTTGCGCACCACCTGGTCGGCCAGCATCGAGAGTTCGCGCGCGCTGCGATCGGGCCCGAGCAGCGAGAGGTAGACCGTCGGCTGCGCGTTGTCGCCGTCGAAGCGCGAGACGTTCGGGTTTTTCGCGTCGCGCGGGAACGTCGCCTGCGTGACTGCGACCTTGTCGCGCACGTCCTGCACCGCGCGGCCCATGTCGGCATCGAGGCGGAACTCGACCACCGTCTCGCTGCGCCCCTCCCAGCTGTTGCTGCGGATCATCTTGACGCCGGCGATGCCGTTCAAGGCCAGTTCCATCGGCCGAGTCAACTCGGCCTCGACCGCCCCGGGCGACGCGCCCGGGTAGGCCACCGAGACGAAGACGATCGGCGGCGCGATGTCGGGCAGGCGCTCGACCCGCAGCTGCAGGTACGAGAACACGCCGAGCACGCACAGCGCCGCCATCATCATCGTGGCGAAGACCGGGTTCCTGATCGAGACGCGGGTGATCCACATGGCGCGGCCTCGGGCTCAGGACTTCGGCGTCGACGGGCGCGAGGTGGAGGCCGGCGTGACCGGCTCCATCGGCGCCGCCGTGCCGCCGATGCGCGCCGGCGCGCCCTCCTTCAGGTTGTCGAAGCTCGCCGCCAGCACCGTCGCATCGTCGGCCAGGCCTTGCAGCACCTCGATGCGGCCGGCGGCCATGTCCTTGCGGCCGGTGACGACGATGCGCCGCACCAGCGCGCCTTTCTCTATCGTCCAGACCTGGTCCTGCCCCGAGGTCTGCGTCACCGCGGCGATCGGCACCGTCAGCCGCTGCGTGCCGTCGGCCAGCGTCACGCTGGCTTCGGCGTACTGGCCGGCGCGCAGGCGCTCGTCCTTGTTCTGCAGCACGACGACGACGCCGATCGCACGCGTGCCGGCTTCCGCCGCGGGTGCGATGCGATCGATGCGGCCGACGTCGGCCTTGCGCGAGCCTTCGACCTGCACCTGAACCGGCTGGCCGACTTCGATCAGCGAGACCTGGTGCGTGCCGACGGTGCCGGCGAGTTCGAGCGTCGACAGGTCGACGATCGTCACCACGTTCTGCTCGGCGCTGAGCTTCTCGCCCGGCAGCACGTGGCGCTTGCCGACGATGCCCGAGATCGGCGCGATCAGCCCGGCATCGCGCACGCCGATGGTGGTGGTGGAGAGCTGGGCCTGGGCCGACTTGAGCTGCGCACGGGCAGAGTCGAGGCGCGACTGCGAGGTGTGCAAGGCCGTCGGCGCGATGAAGTTCTGATCGGCCAGGCGTTGATTCGCTTCATGCTGGCGCTGCGCTTCGGCGAGCGCGGCCTCGGCCGACTCGACCAGTGCGCTGCGATCGCTGATGCGGCTTTGCAGGTCGGAGAGATCCATGCTGCCGAGCGATTCGCCGGCCTTGACGCGGCTGCCTTCGGCGACGTTCAGGGTCAGCAAGGTGCCGGCCGCCTTAGCGCGCACGATGGCCGTGCGCGGCGCGACCAGCGGGCCGGAGAACTCGATGATCTGCGGCATCGGCGTGCGCAGCGGGCGGGTGACTTCGGTGGCGGAGAACTGCAGGGCCACCGGCTTGTCTTTGTCGTCCGTCTTTGCCTGCGCCAGAGTGCGCCACCAGAACGCGCCGCCGCCGATCGCTGCAACAAGCAAAAGCAGGGCGAGGCCGATCCACAGGCGGCGTCTCGTGAACGCTGCCGGGCCGGTGGCAAGGGGGGGATTCGTCATGGGCGCGAAGTCTAAGGGGCGATCTGCGCCCAGTCATCCTCTGCGCGACGGACTGCCGATTCCCGCCGATGAACTGCTGCGCCGCGCGATCAGCTGCCGGCGCTGGCCGGGATCGCCGGTGTTGCCACGCTCACGTCCCCGCACTGCGCCCGATGGCGCAGCGCATGGTCCATCAGCACCAGCGCCAGCATCGCCTCGGCGATCGGCGTCGCGCGGATGCCGACGCAGGGGTCGTGGCGGCCGAAGGTCTCGACGGTGGTCGGCGCGCCGGCGCGGTCGATCGACGCGCGCGGCGTGCGGATCGAGCTGGTCGGCTTGACCGCGATGCTGACCGTGATGTCCTGCCCGCTGCTGATGCCGCCGAGCATGCCGCCCGAGTTGTTCGTGCGAAAGCCCTCCGGCGACAGCTCGTCGCCATGCGTGCTGCCGCGCTGCGCGACGCTGGCGAAGCCGGCGCCGATCTCGACGCCCTTCACTGCGTTGATGCCCATCATCGCGTGCGCGATGTCGGCATCGAGCTTGTCATAGAGCGGCTCGCCCCAGCCCGGCGGCACGCCGCTGGCTTCGACGCGCAGCCGCGCGCCGACCGAATCGCCGGCCTTGCGCAACTCGTCCATGTAGGACTCGAGGCGCGCGATGGTCGAGACGTTGGGCGCGAAGAACGGGTTGTCCGGCACGTGCTGCCAACCTTCGAACGGGATCTCGATCTCGCCGATGTGGGTCATGCCGCCGCGGAAGGTGGTGCCGTACTTTTCGAACAGCCATTTGCGCGCGACCGCGCCGGCCGCGACCGACGGCGCCGTCAGCCGTGCCGACGAACGCCCGCCGCCGCGCGGGTCGCGCAGGCCGTACTTGCGCCAGTAGCTGTAGTCGGCATGGCCGGGGCGGAAGGTATCGAGGATGTTGCCGTAGTCCTTGCTGCGCTGATCGGTGTTGCGGATCAGCAGGCAGATCGGCGTGCCGGTCGTCAGGCCTTCATAGACGCCGCTGAGGATCTCCACCGCATCGGGTTCGTTGCGCTGCGTCACGTGGCGCGAGGTGCCGGGGCGGCGGCGGTCCAGCTCGGGCTGGATGTCGGCCTCGGCGAGGCGCATGCCGGGAGGGCAGCCGTCGATCACGCAGCCGATCGCCGGGCCGTGCGATTCGCCGAAGTTGGTGACGCGGAAGAGTTCGCCGAAAGTGCTGCCCGACATGATGGTCTGCTCGCGGTGCACCACCGAAGCGGCGCGTTGGAAGGAGCCGACAATTCTAGGCGCCGCTCCCGAGCCGCGAGCGGCAGCGCCTTGGCTCGCTGGGCCGTTGTCAGCACGCGCGATAGCAGCGCGGGGCGCGCGATCTGCGCCCGCGTGGGGCTCAGCCGGTTTTCTGCCCCGCCTGGTCGGCCTCTTCCTGCTCGACCGGCCAATCGCGGATGTAGGCCTTCAGCATGCGGTTCTCGAAGTCCTGCGAGTCGACCACGGCCTTGGCCACGTCGTAGAAAGAGATCACGCCCATCAGTGTCTTCTGCTGCATCACCGGCAGGTAGCGGGCGTGGCGGCCGAGCATCAGGCGGCGCAGTTCGTCCATTTCCGTATCGGGGGTGCAGGTGAGCGGCGCATCGTCCATCACCGTGCGCACGATCAGGGTGCCGAGGCTGCCGCCGTTCTTGTTGACCGCGAGGATCACCTCGCGGAACGTCAGCATGCCCACCACGTCGCCATGCGACATGACGACGAGCGAGCCGATGTCGCGCTCGGCCATCGCGGCGACCGCCTCGACCAAGGGCTGATCGGGGGAGGCGGTGAACAAGGTACCGCCCTTGACGCGGAGGATGTCGCTGACCTTCATGGTGTTCCCCTGGGTAGATCGTTCAGTTTCAACATAGCACACAATCGCCGCCCACCCTAGTGTCCCGTGGACACTGACAAGATCACTCCCGGAGAGACCATGCCCGGCTCAGCAGATCCCGGTTTCGACACGCTGGCCTTGCACGCCGGCGCGGCGCCCGACCCGGCCACCGGCGCACGCGCGGTGCCGATCCACCTGACGACCTCGTTCGTCTTCGAAAACAGCGACCATGCGGCCGCGCTCTTCAACATGGAGCGCTCCGGCCACGTCTACAGCCGCATCTCGAACCCGACGAACGCGGTGCTCGAGGAGCGCATCGCCGCGCTCGAAGGCGGCACCGGCGCGATCGCCACCGCGAGCGGCCAGGCGGCCCTGCACCTGGCGGTCGCGACCCTGGCCGGCGCGGGCTCGCACATCGTTGCATCCAGCGCGCTGTATGGCGGCTCGCACAACCTCCTGCACTACACGCTGGCGCGCTTCGGCATCGAAACGAGCTTCGTGAAGACCGGCGACATCGATGCCTGGCGCGCGGCGATCCGGCCGAATACGCGCCTCCTCTTCGGCGAGACGCTGGGCAACCCCGGCCTCGACGTGCTCGACATCCCCGCCGTCAGCGCCCTCGCGCACGAACACGGCCTGCCGCTGCTGGTCGATTCGACCTTCACCACGCCCTACCTGATGCGCCCGTTCGATCACGGTGCGGACCTGGTCTATCACTCGGCGACGAAGTTCCTCTCCGGGCACGGCACGGTGATCGGCGGCGTGCTGGTCGACAGCGGCAACTTCGACTGGGAGCGCTCCGGGCGCTTCCCCGAGCTGACCCAGCCTTACGAGGGCTTCCACGGCATGGTGTTCAGCGAGGAAAGCAGCGTCGGCGCCTTCCTGCTGCGCGCGCGGCGCGAGGGCCTGCGGGATTTCGGCGCCTCGATGAGCCCGCACACCGCCTGGCTGATCCTGCAGGGCGTGGAGACGCTGTCGCTGCGCATGGAGCGGCACGTGGGCAACACGCGCAAGGTGGTCGAGTTCCTGAGCCGGCAAGCCATGGTCGCAAGCATCGGCTACCCCGAGCTCGATTCGCACCCCGACCATGCGCTGGCGCGGCGGCTGCTGCCGCGCGGCTGCGGCTCGGTCTTCAGCTTCGACCTGAAAGGCTCGCGCGCGCAGGGCAAGGCCTTCATCGAGGCGCTGAAGATCTTCTCGCACCTCGCCAACGTCGGCGACTGCCGCTCGCTGGTGATCCACCCCGCGTCGACCACGCATTTCCGCATGGACGACGCTGCGCTGCGCGCCGCCGGCATCACGCCGGGCACGATCCGTCTGTCGATCGGGCTGGAGCAGGCGGACGACCTGCTCGATGATCTGGCGCGCGCGCTGAAAGCCGCGGAAAGGGCCGCCGCATGAAGCTGATGGTCCAGGGCCGCGAGGCCTATGCCTACACCGGCGGCAAGCCCTTCGATGCGGCGCTGCCCTGCGTCGTCTTCATCCACGGCGCGCTGCACGATCACAGCGCCTGGGGCCTGCAAGCGCGCTCCCTCGCGCATCATGGGCGCTCGGTGCTGGCGGTCGACCAGCCGGGGCACGGCCGCAGCGCCGGGCCGGCCTTGGCGAGCGTCGAAGCCCTCGCCGACTGGATCGTCGCGCTGCTCGACGCGGCCGGCGTGCAGCGCGCCGCGCTGGTCGGCCACAGCATGGGCTCGCTGATCGCGCTCGAAGCCGCGGCGCGCCTCGGCGAGCGCGCGACGCAGCTGGTGATGATGGCCACCGCCCACCCGATGAAGGTCTCGGCCGCGCTGCTCGATACCGCGCGCGACGCGCCGCTGAAGGCGATCGACATGGTGAACGCCTTCAGCCATTCGACGATCGCCGCCAAGCCCTCGTCGCCCGGCCCGGGCACCTGGCTGCACGGCGCGAACCGGGCGCTGATGCGGCGCGTGCAGGCCGGTTATGCCGAAGCCGGCCACGGCAACCTGTTCCATCACGACTTCGGCCTCTGCGACAGCTATGCCGGCGCGGCCGAGGCGGCGCCGCGGGTGCGCTGCCCGGTCGGCTTCATCCTCGGCACGCGCGACCAGATGACGCTACCGAAAGCCGCTGCCGAGCTGGCGCGCATCCTGAAGGCCAGGGTGGTCAGCCTGCCGACCGGGCATGCGCTGATGCAGGAAGCGCCAGACGCCGTGCTGCAGGCGCTGATCACGATGCTCTGATCCAGGAATATTCCGGCGCGGCCTCCGGTATGGCAGGCAGGGGGTGCTCACGACGAGCCCTCCGCCCCCTCACCGAAGGAGTCCCGCAAGATGGATCGCCGCAACTTCCTGGCCCTTTCCGCCCTCGGCGGCGGGGCCGTCTTCTCCGCCGCGCTGGCCGGCTGCGCGCAAACCGGCCCGGACCGGCGCAGCGAGCCGGCCTTCTACTTCGTCCAACTCTCGGACACCCACTGGGGCTACCAGGGGCCGGACAACCCCGACGCCGCGATCACCTTGCGCAAGGCGGTCGCGACGGTCAACGCCCTCGCGATCCAGCCCGACTTCATCGTCTTCACCGGCGACCTGACGCACACCACCGACGACCCGGTCGAGCGGCGCCGGCGGCTGCGCGAATTCAAGTCGATCGTCGACGACCTGAAGGTCAAGACGGTCCGCTTCATGCCCGGCGAGCACGATGCCTCGCTCGACAGCGGCCTGGCCTTCCAGGAGCTCTTCGGCGAGACGCATTACAGCTTCGACCACAAGGGCGTGCACTTCATCGCGCTGGACAACGTCTCCGACCCGGGCGCGCGCGTCGGCGACGCGCAGCTCGCCTGGCTGAAGGCCGACCTGGCGAAGCAGGACGCGGCCGCGCCGATCGTCGTCTTCACGCACCGCCCGCTGTTCGACCTGGTGCCGAAGTGGGATTGGGCGACGCGCGACGGCGCGAAGGCCGTCGAGCTGCTGATGCCCTACCAGAACGTGACCGTCTTCTATGGCCACATCCACCAGGAAAACCACCACATGACCGGGCACATCGCGCATCACTCGGCCAAGTCGCTGATCTTCGCGCTGCCCGCGCCCGGCTCGCAGGAGAAGCGCACGCCGCTGCCCTGGGACCCGGCCGCGCCGTACAAGGGCCTGGGCTTTCGCGAGGTGACGGCCGATGCGTCCGCGGCGCGCTATGCGCTGACCGAATTCCCGGTGGTGCCGGCATGACGAGCCGTGCCACCCGATCGCGTCGCGCCGCGTTGACGCAACTTTGCGCCCTCGCCGGCCTCGGCCTGCTCGGATCCGTCGCGCCGGCCCAGGAGCCGGCGCCTCGCATCGTCGAGATCGAAGCGCGCCGCTTCAAGTACACCCCGGACCGGGTCGTGCTGAAGCGCGGCGAGGCGGTGGTCATCGCCTTCCACTCGATCGACTTCGTGCACGGCTTCAATGTCCCGGATCTGGGCATCCGCGCCGACCTGCTGCCGGGCCAGATCACCCGCGTGCCGCTGCGGCCGACGGCTGCCGGCAACTACGCGTTTTTGTGCGATAACTTCTGCGGCGACGGCCACGAGACCATGAGCGGCGTATTCGTCGTCGAAGGGTAGACCACCATGCGCATCGGTTCGACATGAGCGGCAGCGGCAGCTTCGAAGCGCTGGTCCTGCCGCACCTGGACGCCGCCTACAACCTGGCGCGCTGGCTGGTGCGGGACGATCACATTGCCGAAGACCTCGTGCAGGACTCCTATCTGCGCGCGCTGCGCTATTTCAGCTCGTTCCGCGGCGGTGAGGCGAGGCCCTGGCTGCTCGGCATCGTGCGCAACAACTGCTACACCTGGCTCGACGAACAACGGCGCCGGCCGGGGCATGTCGAATTCGACGAAGAGGTGATGGAGTCACCGGCAGTCCTGCCGCAGGCGGCGCCCAGCGACCCGGGCGCGATACTCGACGGGATGCGCCAGCGGGCACGGGTCGACGCCGCGATCCGTGCGCTGGCGCCGCCGTTCCGCGAGGTCATCGTGCTGCGCGAGCTCGAGGACTTGTCCTATGCGGAGATTGCCCAGGTGGCCTCGATCCCGATCGGCACCGTGATGTCGCGCCTGTCGCGCGCGCGCGCCGAACTGAAGGCGGCCTTGGCCGATGCAGCATGAATCATTCCGATCAAGACCGCGACCATGAGCCCGGCGGCCCGGGCGACGACCCGGCGACCAGCGCGCTGGTCCGCAACCACGCGACCCGCCACCGCGCCAGTGCGGCGCTGGCCGCCAGCATCCGCGCCGAGATCGCGCTGCAATCGGCCTCGGCCGGCCAGCAGCGCAGCGCGCAGCCGCGCTGGCGTTGGCTGGCCTGGCCCCAATGGCCGGCCTGGCTGGTGGGCGGCTCGGGCTTCGCCGGCGGCTTGGCGGCCGCCTTCGCGCTGATGCTGCTGGCCGGCCACTTCACGCCGGGTGCCGGCGGGCCGGAGATCGACGCCGAGCTGACCGCGAGCCACGTGCGTTCGCTGATGGCCGGCCATCTGACCGACGTGACCTCGACCGACCAGCACACCGTCAAACCCTGGTTCCAGGGCAAGCTGAACTATTCGCCGCCGGTGCAGGACTTCGCGGCCGAAGGCTTCCCGCTCGCCGGCGGCCGGCTCGACTACCTGGCCGGGCGGCCGGTGGCGGCGCTGGTCTATCACCGGCAGCAGCACGTGATCAACGTCTTCGTGTGGCCGGCCACCGAGGCCGAGCCGCAGCAGCTGATGGCGCACCAGGGTTACAACGTGCTGGGGTGGCGGGATGGCGGGATGCAGTTCTTCGCGGTATCGGATGTCAATCCGCGGGATATCGAGGCGTTGCAGACCTTGTGGCGGCGGGCGTCGAATGCGCCGCCGGTGGGTCCCTGAGTCTGGGCGAACCAGTCGCCCTTCGACGACTTCAGGACGAGCGGGCATTCATCGGCTGCCCGCGCTGCGCCGCCAGCGACCTCCCCCGCTCCTGGATCACCCCCCGCAACCACCGATGCGCCGCCGAGTGGTGCGCCCGCTGGTGCCACAGCTGGTAGAAGCGCATGCGCGGGAAATCCATCGGCGCCGGCAGGATCGCCAGCGGCAGCAGCCGCGCGTAGTGCTCGGCGAAATGGCGCGCGGTGGTGAAGACCATGTCGGTCTCGGCCACCAGATAGGGCGCGAGCCCAAAATACGGCACGACGACCCGCGCATCGCGCGTCACCTTGCGCTCCGCCAGATAGGTCTCGACCACGCCGCGCTGCGCCATCGAGTACGGCATCGGCACGACGTGCGCGGCGGCCAGGTAGCCGGCCTCGCTCAGGCCGCCGAGCACGAAAGGGTGAGCGCTGGAGACCAGGCAGACGACCTCGTCCTCCAGCACCAGCGAGGTGTGCAACTGCTCCGGCGGATGCGGCCAGTTGCCGATGACGACGTCGAGCCGGTCCTGCGCCAGCGCGCTCTCGAAATCGAAATCCGCCCCCAGCGGATGCACTTCGAGCCGGCACTGCGGCGCCTCCTTGCGCAGGCGCCGCGCCACGTCGGCGAGGAAGAAGGCGGCGAGGTAGTCGGGCGTCGCGACGCGGAAGGTGCGCCGTGCGCTCTGCGCCTCGAACACCTCGGGTTCGGCCAGCAGCTTGTTGATCTCGGCCAGCGCGATCTTCGCCTGGGCCGCAAATTGCATCGCGCGAGCGGTCGGCACCATGCCCATCTTCTCGCGCACCAGCAAGGGGTCGCCGAGGATCTCGCGCAACCGTTTCAGTGCGGCGCTGATCGCCGGCTGGGTCTGGTCGAGCCGTGTCGCCGCGCGCGAGACGCTGCGCTCGTCCACGACGGTGCACAGCACCCGCAGCAAATAGCCATCGAGTGAATCGGCCGAGCGCATCGAGCGGGCCTTTCTGCCGGCCGCGGGCCGGGGAGTATGGGAATTCGATATGCGGTTTATAGCGAATCGCGCGTAGCGGGATCGCCTTGCAAACGGCCCAATCCTCCCACCGCCACCCACCGGAGATGTCCATGACGACTTCGACCGCCCTCCCGCCGCCCGGCCTGGCCGCCCCCTCGGAAGGCGCGCTCGACGCGGCCTACAGCCGCATTACCTGGCGCATCATCCCCTTCCTCTTCGTGCTCTGGGTGCTGGCCTGGGTGGACCGGGTCAACGTCGGCTTCGTCAAGCTGACGATGCTCGACGAGCTGGGCTGGAGCGAAGCCGTCTACGGCCTCGGCGCCGGCATCTTCTTCCTCGGCTACTTCTTTTTCGAGGTCCCCTCGAACCTGCTGCTGCAGAAGATCGGCGCGCGCAAGACGATCACGCGCATCACGATCGGCTGGGGCGTGATCTGCGTGCTGATGATGTTCGTCAAGAGCGCGCCGATGTTCTACCTGCTGCGCTTCGCGATGGGCGTGTTCGAGGCCGGCTTCTACCCCGGCATCATCCTGTACCTGACCTACTGGTACCCGAGCGAGCGCCGCGCCAGGGCCTTCGGCATGTTCATGTCGGCCTCGGGCATCGCTGGGGTGATCGGCGGCCCGCTGGCCGGCACGATCATGAACGGGCTGCACGGCGTCAACGGCTGGTCCGGCTGGCAGTGGGTGTTCCTGATCGAAGGCATTCCGTCGGTGATCGCCGGCGTGGTCACCTGGCTCTATCTCACCGACCGCCCCGAGCAGGCGAAATGGCTCAGCGCCGAGCAGCGCGAGCTGGTGCGCGCCGATCTGGCGCGCGACCAGTCCGCACTCGGCCATCGCGAAGAAAGCCTGCTCGCCTCGTTGAAGAACGGGCGCCTGTGGCTGCTGATCCTGGTGTTCTTCTGCATCGTCGCGGCGAACTCCTCGCTGACCTTCTTCGGCCCCTCGGTGGTCAAGGAAGCGGGCTTCACGAACCCGGCGACGATCGGCTGGATCATGTCGCTCTCCTACCTGTTCGGCGCCGCCGGCATGGTGCTGAACGGCCTGCACTCCGACCATCGCAAGGAAGCACGCCTGCATTGCGCGATCGCCGCGGCAGTGGGCGCCGTCGGCCTGCTCGGCACCGCGCTCTTCGTCAAGGAATGGCCGGTGCTGGCGCTGGCGATGCAGATCGTCGCGATCATCGGCACGATGAGCGCCATTCCGGTGTTCTGGCAGCTGCCGGGGCGCTTCCTCGCCGGTGCCGCGGCGGCCGGCGGCGTCGCGCTGATCAATTCGATCGCCAACCTCGCCGGCTTCGGCGCGCCGTGGATGCTGGGCATCGTCAAGGCATCGACCGGCCAGCTCGCGCCGGGGCTGCTGATCGTCGCGGCGGTCGA
>Ga0105240_10006441_pt1 | contig 17258 bp, 16 predicted proteins | sample KBSC54metaG_FD_80426 | JGI IMG/M metagenome (GOLD analysis project Ga0105240, IMG submission 80426) | Corn rhizosphere microbial communities from Kellogg Biological Station, Michigan, USA - KBS C5-4 metaG | ecosystem: Host-associated > Plants > Roots > Rhizosphere > Soil | place: Michigan, USA...
CAAGGGCAACGTCAGCGTGATCGGCCGCACCAGCCCCTACTCGCTCTACGACCAGGACCTGGTGACGTTCGAGGAAGGCAAGGTCGCCTACGACCACCGCGACGCGGCCGGCTTCATCAAGCTGAACGCCCTGCGCCTGCGGGTGAAGGCGCGCCGCGACCGGCGGGGCGGCTAAGCCCGGACCACATCGTCACCCGATCAGGACCCCTCTCGCCGTTCACGGGGAGAGGTTGGGTGAGGGGACGCCCTCCCCGCTGCAGTATTTGACGGCCACGCTGGCGCTGCCCTCACCTTACCTCTCCACGCTGTGGGAGAGGGTTACTCGTAGGGCGGTGCGAGTGGCGGGGAGCTACCCCAGCCGGTTGTAGGGATACCGGTCCCTGATCTCGTGGGCGAAGAAGGAGCCCTTCGAGGGCGCTTCGACGAACGACCGGTGCACTTCCCCCGGCACGCCGACGTAGGCGTACTCGTCGCCGTCGATGAAACGGACGACCAGGCGCAGGCGGTCGGGGTCGTAGTGGATGCCCTTGATGCCGGTGGAGCCTTCGATGTCCATGGGGGCGCGCCTCCATCTCAACGCTGCCGTAACGCACCGCATCTGAAACGGTTCTGCAACATCTTCGCCGTCATATAAACGTGACGCATGCGTCATTTTTCTTGACGCACCGATCGGTCCGGCGCAGTCTCGCGTCACGGGCCAGCTTGGGAGGATCTCGCCATGGCCGACGGCAACATCACCAAGGACGTCATCTACGAGGCGGTCGCCCCCGATGACTTCGAGTCGATGCTCAACCTCGACCGGTACGGCCAGCGGTCCGACGCCTTCGACAAGATCATCGCCGCGACCCACGACCACTTCTGGGACCCGCTGGACCCGAAATACATCGACTTCTCCGAGCCCTTCGACCTGGAGAACGTCGCGTTGCTGCCCGAGGAGATGATCGGGGCGTTGCGGACCAACTACGTCAACGAAGCGCTCTCCGACCCGAAGGACCGCATCCGCTTCATCAACGAGCAGACCAAGCGCAGCTTCTCGTCGATCCTGCACGGGGAGCAGGGGGCGCTGAACCTGTCGGCCTCGCTCTGCCACGTGCTCTACGACCAGGGGGCGCAGGAGTACGCCGCCAACCAGACCCGCGAGGAGGCCCGCCACGTCACCGCCTTCGCGCAGTACATCAAGGCCCGCTGGGGCCGCCCGGCGCCCTGCAGCCCGGTGCTGCAGAACCTGCTGGTGGAGATCATCTCCTCGCCCGAGGTCTACAAGAAGATCGTCGGCATGCAGATGCTGGTGGAGGGCCTGGCCATGGGCGCCTTCGCCACCTTCTACCAGAAGCTCACCGACCCGCTCGGCCGCAAGCTGATGCAGCTGGTGATGACCGACGAGGCCTTCCACCACAAGTTCGGGAAGATCTGGGCGGACCGCACCGTGCCCAAGCTGAGCCCCGAGGAGCACAACATCATCGAGGACTGGGCGGCGCACTGCTTCCAGACCCTGCTGTTCAACCTCGTGGCGCCGTCCGAGCAGCGCGACCTCTACGAGATGTTCGGCCTCGACCCCGACCGGGTGATCCGCGAGTTCGCCGAGATCGCCACCGACGAGGCGCGGCGCGAGGACATGAAGGAAGCCACCAACATCTTCCGGGTCCTGATCAAGACGCTGCTGAACGCCGGCATCATCACCGAGCGCACCCGCGCCTTCTACGCCATCTATGTGGACATGGAGGAGTTGAAGAGCGAAGGCGACCGGATGGTGGGCGACGACATCGCCGAGGACGGCATCGCCTACCTGAAGACCATCAACTTCAAGGATCGGGCCTCGCCACTGAAGCTGGTCGCGGCGGAATAGGCTGCGCCAACTAACGTGATCGCGAATTAACCGCCTAAAGGGCGGGTTTTTCCCCGCGCCGCTTGCGTCGGGCGCCCAAATTCGGCGAAGTCGGCGCGATGAGACTGAAGTACCTACCGGGGGCGGTCGCGTTTTTCGTTATGGGCGCTGTCGCCGCTGCGCTGGCCGGGGCGCCGCAGCCTGTCAAACCCGTGCCCACCGACCTCTATTCGGGGCGCTGGTACGAGATCGCCCGCACCAACAACAGCCTGCAGGCGGATTGCGAAGGCTCGACAAACGATTTTTCCGGATTCTCGGACGGCGCCTTCTCGGTGATCCAGACCTGTCACAAGGGCGCGCCCAACGGGCCGAAGCAGATCTACACCGCCCGCGGCCGCGTGCTGCCCGCCAGTGCGAACGCGAAGATCCGCCTCGGCTACTTCGGCGGCCTGATCTCGCAGGAGTACTGGATCGTCGACCGCTCGGACGACAACGTCTGGGCGATCATGGCCAGGTACGACGGCAAGTACGTCTGGCTGATCTCGCGCCGGCCGGTTCTGGACGCCGCGGCGCGCAACCACGCCATGGCCCGCATCCAGCAGCTGGGCTTCGACATGTCGCGGATCGTCTACCCGAAGCAGCCGCCGGGCTGAGCGACGGAGCGCCGCAGCCGGGGCGGCGAGGCCTTGACCGAGCGAACGAAAACGGAACAAGATCGGGCGTGGAAGCCCTCGTCCTCACCCTCTCCCGCCCCGAGACCACCAGCGCCGTGACCCGCGGGGCCGGCCGGCTGATGGCCGCGCTGGGCTATGCGCCCCTGGCCGAGGTCACCCTGCCCAACGGCCGGCGCGCCGACATCATGGCGCTGGGACCCCGGGGGGAGATCGCCATCGCCGAGGTGAAGTCGGGACTGGACGATTTCCGCACCGACCTGAAGTGGAGCGAGTACCTGCCCTACTGCGACGCCTTCTATTTCGCGGTGGCGCCGGAGTTCCCGCGCCACATCCTGCCGGGCGAGCCGGGCCTGATCGTCGCCGACGCGTTCGGCGGGGCGGTGCTGAAGGAGCCGCCGCTGACGCCGCTGGCGGGCGCCCGGCGCAAGGCGCTGACGGTGGCGTTCGGGCGGCTCGCGGCGATGCGGGCGAGCGGGGTGACGGCCTAGGACTACCGCGGCGCGCGCTTGGCCAGGATCCGCTGCAGCGTACGGCGATGCATGTTGAGGCGGCGCGCGGTCTCCGAGACGTTGTGGCCGCAGAGTTCGTAGACGCGCTGGATGTGTTCCCAGCGCACCCGGTCGGCGCTCATCGGGTTCTCGGGCGGCGCGGGCGCGGCGCCCTGGGCGAGCAGGGCGCGGGCCACGTCGTCCGCGTCGGCGGGCTTGGAGAGGTAGTCCACCGCCCCGGCTTTCACGGCGGCCACGGCCGTGGCGATGTTGCCGTAGCCGGTCAGCATCACTACCCGGGCATCGGGCCGCACCTCCCGCAGCACCTCGACCACCTTCAGCCCCGAGCCGTCGTCGAGGCGCATGTCGAGTACGGCAAAGGCCGGCGGATTGGCTCGGACCGAAGAGACTGCTTCCGCAACCGATTCCACCAGCGTCGGCTGGAACCCGCGGCTTTCCAGCGCGCGGCCCAATCTGTTGCGTAATGGCGCATCGTCATCGAGGAGAAGCAGGGACTTGTCCGGAAGGGCGGCCACTGCCGTCTCCAGCTCGCTCATCATTGCGCTCCCGCTGCGCCGCCATTTTCCACCGAGCGGCTACGTCATTCTGTCGCGCCAAATTGCTAAATTTCAAGTGAAACGAGAAGTTTCAAGCTGCGGTTGACGCACGGCGCGCGCGAGTCATTTCACGCCGCCACCGGAGCTTCGATGCGGCCGCGCGGCCAGCGGGCCGCCACCACCGCCCCGCCACGGCGGCCGTTGCGGAATTCCACCACCGCGCCGGTGCGCTCGAGCAGGGTCTTGGCGATGAAGAAGCCAAGTCCCATGCCGACGTGGCCGGTGCGCGAGCCCTCGGCGCCCGGCCGGCTGGTGACGTAGGGCTCGCCCAGCTTGGCGAGGACCTGAGGCGAGAAGCCCGGCCCGTCGTCACGCACCTCCACGGCGATGCTTTCCGCGTCGAAGCGGGCGGTGACCAGGATCTCCTTGCGGGCGAAATCGAAGGCGTTCTCGACGATCGAGGTCATCGCATGCAGCACCTCGGGCCGGCGCACCAAGTCGGGGGCGGCGACGTCGGGCGGGCCGGTGACCACCGCCTCGACCCGTACGTCCTTGGCGCCGGCGTAGGGCTCGACCACCTCGCGGACGAACTGCAGCAGGCTCATGCGCTCGTGCATCTCGTCGCCGGTATCGGGGGTCTCGGCCAGGCGGCGCAGGATGTCGCGGCAGCGCTGCGCCTGGGTCACCAGCAGCCAGGCGTCGTCGCGCATCGGCCCCTCGGGCGCCTCGCGCGCCATCTCCTTGGCCACGACAGCGATGGTGGCCAGCGGCGTGCCCAGTTCGTGGGCGGCGGCTGCCGCGAGCGCGCCCAGCGCCGATAGCCGCTGCTCGCGCGCCAGGACGGTCTCGGTGACATTGAGGGCAAGCTCGGTGCGGACCGCCTCGGAAGCGACCTGGTAGGCGTAGCCGCCGGCGAACACGATCCCCACCACCAGGGCGCAGAACAGGCCGGCGCGGTAGAGGGTCGGCAGGGCGAAGTCCTCGCCGGGCTTCCAGGGCAGCGGCATCGGGTGGATCGCCAGCACGGCGACCGCGGCGACCGCCAGCAGGCCGAGCGGCACGGCGTAGCGCAGGGGCAGGCCGGCGCCGGCCAGGGTGACCGGCGCGATCAGCAGCAGGCAGAAGGGATTGGCGACCCCGCCGGTGAGGAACAGCAGCGCCGACAGCTGCAGGATGTCGAACCCGAGCTGCGCGGCCGCCTCCCAGTCCAGGGTCGGCCGGCGGCTCATGGGCGAGATGGAGATCAGGAGGTTCAGCCAGACGCCGACGCCGATCACCACGACGCAGGCCAGATAGGGCACCAAGAGTCCGAACACCTGGCCGGCGACGATCAGGGCCAGGGTCTGCCCGGCCAGCGCCAGCCAGCGCTGGGTGATCAGGGTGCGGGCGCGCAGCCGGCCAGGGCGCGCGTTCGGCCGCCCTGCTTGCAAGGGCGAGACCCCCGGCGTATCCGAGGCGGGAACGGAGGCGACGGGCGCCGCAGTCATGTTTGCGAGGATCGTCCAGTTTTCGTCGCGAGGCGAGCCCCCACGACACCCTGACTTGAACGCGCGAAATGGGTTGGCGTTGGCTGCGGCGTGCGTGCTGGCGCTGGCGGGACCGATCCTGGCCGGATGCGCGCCGAAGCCCAACGCCGCGGCGCAGGCCCCGGCGCAGCCTGGGGGCGGGCCTGGCGGGCCGTTCCACTTGGTGGACACTGACGGACGCCCGGTGGACCAGACGGTGCTGACCGGCAAATGGAGCGTGGTGTTCTTCGGCTACACCTACTGTCCGGACGTCTGCCCGACCACGCTGACCATGCTGGGCCAGACGATGAAGACGTTGGGGCCGAAAGCGGCGCAGACCCAGGTGGTGTTCATCACCGTCGACCCGGCCCGCGACACGCCGGCGCAGCTGAAGACCTACCTCTCCAGCCCGGCCTTTCCGCGCAACGTTATCGGCCTGACGGGCACGCAGGCCCAGATCGACCAGGCAGCCAAGGCCTACTACGTCTATGTCCAGAAGGACGGCGCAGGCCCCGACTATACGGTCAACCACTCGACGGCGATGTACCTGATGAATCCCAGGGGCGAGTTCGTGAAGCCGATCGCCGACGGCATCCCGCCGGCGGAGGCCGCCCGGCAGATTTCCGAGGCGATGTCGGGCGCCTGAGCGTCGCTGCGACGCCCGCGAACCTGGACTTTTCGCATTCGCACACGATATTGCTGCGACGCACAAGAGGTCCACGCGCGCCATGCTCTACACGCTGCACGAAGCTGCCTACCAGACGGCGACGCCCCTGCGCCTCGCCGCCCAGGCTGCGCGCTACATCTGGGGCTCGCCGCTGAACCCGGCGTCGACATCGAAGCTCGGACGCACCCTCTACGCCTCGGCCGACCTGATCTCGAACCTCACCCGCCGCTATGGTCGTCCCCATTGGGGCATCGACCACGTGATGATCAAGGACCGCCGCGTCGCGGTGCGCACGGAGGTGGTCTGGCGGACGCCGTGGATGAAGCTGAGGCGCTTCTCGCGCGAGCCGCTGGACCTGCGCCGGGCGCGCGTCCCGCTCGCAGCGCCGCCGCTGCTGATCGTGGCCCCGCTGTCGGGCCACTTCGCGACCCTGCTGCGCGGCACGGTGCAGACCTTCCTGCAGGACTTCGACGTCTATGTGACCGACTGGCAGAACGCCCGCGACGTGCCGCTGTTCGAGGGCCGGTTCGACTTCGACGACTACATCGACCACATCGGCGACGTGCTGCGCCACATCGGCGAACGCGCGCATGTGGTGGCGGTCTGCCAACCCGGCCCGCCGGTGCTGGCCGCCGCCGCGCTGCTGGCCGAGGACCGCGATCCGCACCGCCCCGCCAGCATGAGCTTTCTGGGCTCGCCGATCGACGCCCGCTTCGCCCCGACCGCGACCAACCGTCTGGCCGAGGAGAAGCCGTTCTCCTGGTTCCAGCAGGCCATGATCTACACCGTCCCGCCGCCCTACCTGGGGACGACGCGGCGGGTCTATCCCGGCTTCGTGCAGCTGTTCAGCTTCATGTCGATGAACGCCGAGCGGCACCAGGAGGCCCACCGACGCTACTTCGACCACCTGGTCGGCGGCGACGGCGACTCCGCCGACCGGCACCGCGAGTTCTACGACGAGTACCTGTCGGTGCTGGACCTGACCGAGGAGTTCTACCTGCAGACGGTCGACACGGTGTTCCAGCGCCACCTGCTGCCGAAGGGCGAACTGGTCCACCGCGGCCGGCCCGTGAAGCTGGAGGCGATCACGGACGTCGCGATCATGAGCGTCGAGGGCGAGAACGACGACATCTCCGGCGTGGGCCAGACCCAGGCGGTGCATGCCCTGACGCCCAACCTGCCCGACGCCCTGCACGAGCTCTACGTACAGCCGCGGGTCGGCCACTATGGCGTGTTCAACGGCAAGCGGTTCTCCGAAGAGATCTACCCGCGCATCGTCGACTTCATCGAACGCAGCGAAACGGCCGTGGTGAGCGAGGTCTGAGCGGGCGTGCGTCGAGGCGCGCCCTTCGGGCGCTCCTCGGCATGACGAACAATTTTGAGGCGCGACAAATCTCGTCATCCCTGAGGGCCCGCGCAGCGGGCGTCTCGAAGGACGCACGAGCAGGCAAGTTGCGCTAGTCAGGGTCCATGTTCGGGCGGTCGATTCGGCATGCGGACGGCGACGTGGTCGCGTTCGGCGCAGTGCAGGTGCGCCTGACGGTGAGCCGGCGCGCACGCCGCATCAGCCTGAGGCTGGACCGGACGCGGGGCGAGGTGCTGGCCATCGCGCCGTCGCTGCGGCGGCTGGGCGAGGCGGCGGCGTTCGCGCGGCAACGGCACGACTGGATCGCCGAGCGGCTGGCCGACCTGCCGTCGCCTCGACGGCTCTCGCCCGGCCAAGAGATCAACCTGTTCGGAGACGCCTGCCGGCTCGGCCGCGTCGCCGGGCGAGCCAGCCTGGAGGGGCCCGGTTGGGAACGCGGGGTGCGCCTGCCGCTGACGGCGGGCGAAGACGCCTTTGCCCGCGCCGTCGTGCAGCTTGTCCGGCGCGCCGCCCTGCCCTGGTTCGAGGAGCGCTGCCGCGCGCATTGCGCGACGCTGGGCGTTCCGCTGCCGAAACTGGCGCTGGCCGATGCGCGCACCCGCTGGGGCTCCTGCACGCAGGCGCACCGCGGCCGGCCCGCCTCGATCCGGATGTCGTGGCGGCTGGCGCTGGCGCCGCGCGAAGTCGCCGACTATGTCGCGGCCCACGAGTGCGCCCACCTGATCGAGGGCAACCATGGGCCGCGCTTCTGGGCGCTGGTCGGCATGCTCATAGGCGACGAGCGCCCGCACCGCGCCTGGCTGCGCCGGCACGGAAACGAGCTCTACGGGTTCGGACCCTGATGGTTCGCTAGCGGCTTGATGAACGGCCGCTCGGGCGGCGTGGCCTCGGGCGGCGGGGTGTCGCTGGGCTCTTCCTGGTCGTCGGGATTGGGCGCGGGCTCGGCGTTGTTGATCGCCCCGTCGATCAGATTGCCGATCACGTCGTCGGCCGGCGCCGGCGGATAGCCGCCGGGGATGGCCTGGGCCTGCAGGCGCGGAAGAGTGGCAGCCATGAAGTTGCGCCAGATCTCCGCCGGCGCGCCGCCGCCGGTGACCTTCTTCATCGGCGTGTTGTCGTCCCGCCCCACCCAGACGGCGGTGACGAATCCGCCGGTGAAGCCCACGAACCAGGCGTCGCGGTAGTCGCTGGTGGTGCCGGTCTTTCCGGCCAGGTCGTAGCCGGTGATCCGCGCCCGGGTCCCGGTGCCGGCGGCGATCACCTGGCGCAGCATCTGGGTCATCTCGGGAAGGGCCGGCGAGCCGATCACGGCGGCGCGCTGGGCCTGCTCGACGCCGTGGTCGTAGAGCACCTTGCCCGCGCCGGTGCGGATGCGCTCGATGGCGTAGGCGTGGATGCGGAAACCGCCGTTGGCGAAGGCGTCGTAGGCCTGGGCCATCTCCAGCGGCGAGACCTCGACGGCGCCCAGCGCCATGGAGGGGTCGGTCTGGATCTGCGAGGTGATGCCCAGCCGGTGGGCGGTGGAGGCGACGTTGTTGGTGCCGACCTCGTTGGCGAGCCGGGCGGCCACGGTGTTGATCGACTGGGCGAGCGCGGTCTGCAGGGTGATCTGGCCGAGGTAGCGGCCGGTATAGTTCTTCGGCTCCCAGTTGCCGATCTTCAGCGGCTCGTCCACTACCGATTCGCCCGGGGTGTGGCCGGCTTCCATGGCGGTCAGGTAGACGAACGGCTTGAACGACGAGCCGGCCTGGCGCTGGGCCTGGCTGGCCCGGTCGAACTGGCTGTCGGCGTAGGAGGCCCCGCCCACATAGGCACGGATGCGGCCTTCCCCATCCAGCGCCACCAGCGCGCCCTGCTGCACCCCCTGGTCGGCGTGGCCGACCACGCCGGCGCGCAGGGCCTGCTCGGCAGTGGCCTGGATCGGCAGATCGAGGGTGGTCTCCACCACCATGTCCTCCGTGGGCTCGTGGCCGATCAGGGCGCGCACCTGGCCGTCGAGCCAGTCGGTGAAGTACTGCGCCCGCTGGCTGGCCAGGGTGGCCGACACATGCACCGGATGAGCGAACACCTCGGCGCGCTGGGCGGGGGTGACCGCGCCCATGCTGACCATGGCGTTGATCACCGTGGTGGCGCGCTTGGCCGCCCGCTCGCTGTTGGCGGCGGGGTTGTAGCGCGACGGCCCCTTCATGGTGGCCGCCAGCAGCGCGGCTTCGCCGAGGGTGAGCTGGGACGCGGGCTTGTTGAAGTAGCGCTGGGCGGCCGCCTCGATGCCGTAGGCGCCGCCGCCGAAGTTCACCCGGTTCAGGTAGAGGGCCAGGATCTGCTTCTTGGAGAACTTGGTCTCGAGCCAGACCGCCAGGATCAGCTCCTGGGCCTTGCGGCGGACGCTCTGGGTGGGGGTCAGGAATAGGTTGCGGGCCAGCTGCTGGGTGATGGTCGAGCCGCCCTGCAGCGTGGAGCCGTGGTGGGTCAGGTTGTAGTACTCCGCCCGGATCATCCCCCACGGGTTGAAGCCGAAGTGGTGGTAGAACTGGCGGTCCTCGATGGCCACGAAGGCGGCCGGCACATACGCCGGCAGCTGGTCGATATCCACCGGCGGCGATTCTTGGCTGCCGCGCACCGACAGCAGCGCGCCCGACCGGTCGAGGTAGGAGATCGAGGGCTGGCGGCGGACGGAATAGAGGGTCGACGTATCCGGCAGGTCGGTGGCGAACACCGCCAGGAAGCCGACGATGAAGATCACGCCCCAGACGCCGATCACCAGCGTCCAATAGAGCAGCGCCTGAAGCGGGGTGCGTCTGGCGCGGGGCGCGCCGGGACCGTTCGCCATCGTCCGTTCCTGTTCGGCCCGCCAAGGCAGGCCCGTCCCCACGGCCGCTCTTAGCCCAGGCCGACGTAGCGCTCCAGGCGATTGAGGAAGGGTTAAGAACCGTTAACGTCGTTGCCCGGAGGGGGTTCAGGGAGGCTGCTGCGACGCTAGGGCGCAACCTTTTGACCCAGGGGGACTATGCTCGCGCCAGGACCAGGGGAGGCGGCGTATGCGGTACCGGGACTTCGGGCGGACCGGGCTGAAGGTGTCGGAGCTGGTGTTCGGCTGCGGCATGGTGGGCGGACTGGTGATCGAGAAGGACGACGCCACCCGCCAAGCCGCGATCGACCGGGCGCTGACGTCCGGTATCAACTGGTTCGACACCGCCCCGATGTACGGCGCGGGAAAGTCCGAGGCAGCCCTCGGCCGGCTGCTGGCAGGCGAGACGCGGCCCTTTCACATCTCGACCAAGGTCAACGTCGATGCGCGCGACCTCGACGACCTGCGCGGCCAGATCGAGCGGAGCCTGGAGGCCAGCCTGACCAGGTTGAAGCGCGACAGCGTCACCCTGCTCCAGCTGCACAATCCGCTGGGCGCCGAGACCCGCGAACGGACCCTGGCGGCGGACGAGGTGCTGAAGGTGGGCGGCGTGCTCGACGTGCTGGCCGACCTGAAGCGCCAGGGGCTTTGCGGGCACATCGGCTTCACCGGCCTCGGCGAGCGCGACGCGGTGCTGCGCGTGATCCGCAGCGGCCGGGTGGAGTCGGCGCAGGTCTACTACAACCTGCTCAACCCGAGCGCCTCGGCGACGCCGCCGGCAACCTGGCCCGTTCATGACTTCGGCGGGGTGTTCCAGGCCTGCGCCGACCACGGCGTGGCGGCCATGGTGATCCGGGTGTTCTCTGCCGGCGTCATCGCCACCGATGCGCGCAAGGGGCTCGAGCAGCCGCTGACCGCCGGGGACACGGTGGAGAGCGAGACCGCCAAGGCGCGGGCTGTCCTTGCGGCGCTGGGCGACCGGCACGGGACGCGGGCGCAGGCGGCGGTGCGCTTTGCCTTGGCGGAGGCGCGAGCCAGCTGCGTGGTGCTGGGAATCGGAGAGCCCGAGCACCTGGCGGAAGCGCTGGCGGCCGAAGCGATGGGACCGTTGCCGTCCGAGGGGCTGGAGGCGGTGCGCGGCGTGTACGCGCGCGGCCTTGGCTGACCTCGGCCGTTGTCCTTTCCATCCGCCAGCCGCTATGTCGCTGGCATGGGGGGACTGGCATGACGCAGAGCGGCGGCGCGCGCCCAACGGGCGGGATGGCGGCGGCCTGGGCGATCGTCGTCGTGCTGCTGGTTCTCTATGTGGTCTCCTACATGGACCGCACGGTGATGGGGTTCATGGTGATCCCCATTGAGCGGGACCTGGGCGTCTCGGAATTCACCGTCAGCCTGCTGCTCGGGCCAAGCTTCAGCGTCTTCTATGTGCTGGCCGGCCTCTTCATGGGCTGGCTGGTGGATCGTTTCCCGCGCCGCTGGATCATCGCCGCGGGGGTGACCACCTGGGGCGCCGCCACGATGGGAGGGGGTCTGGCCAGCAACTTCGCCGCCCTGGCGCTCAGCCGAACCGGCGTCGGGGTCGGGGAGTCGGTGCTGACGCCGGCGGCGCACGCCCTGATCGCCGAGAGCTTCCCGCCCAAGCGCCTCTCGACGGCCATGTCCGTCTACACCATGGGGGCGGTGATCGGCGGCGGGATCGGCATGGTGGTGAGCGGCCTGATCGTCCACGCCGTCGCCGAGCATGGGGCCGTGGCCGTCCCGGTGTTCGGGATCGTGCGCGGCTGGCAGGCGGTGTTCCTGGCGATCGGCGCGCTCAGCCTGGCGCTGATGCCGCTGATCTTCGTGGTGCACGAACCGAGGGCGACGCATCGCTCCCGCGCGGTGGACGCCGCGGCCGGCCAGACCTTCCTGGACCTCGTCCGTCGTCACTGGCGGCTCTACATCCTGCTGCCGGTGGGGTTCGGCTGCACCAACATCATCGTGGGCGCGTATCTGGCCTTCACCGCCACCTTCATGATCCGCACCTACGGCGTGAACGCCGCGGAGGCCGGGCTGGCGCTCGGCATCCAGAACCTGATCGCCGGGCTGATCGGCCAGGTGGGCGGGGCGATGGTGGTGGACTGGCTCTACGCCCGCGGGGTGAAGGATGCGCACACCCGGTTCCAGGTGCTGGGCTTGGCCGTGTCGCTGCCGCTGATGCTGGTCGCCTTCCACGCGCCGAACGCGGCGATGTTTCTGGCCTGCAGCTCGGCCTTCTACTGCCTGACCTACCCCTACGTCGCCTATGCGGGGGCGGCGCTGCAGCTGTTCTCCCCGACCCGGCTGCGCGGCCGGGTCTCGGCGCTGTTCCTGGCCATCGTCGGCCTGCTGGGTGCGGTCGGCGCGCCTGCGGCGGGGGCGCTGACCGACGGCCTGTTCCACGACCGGGCGCGGGTGGGCGACTCGCTCTCGATCGTCACGGTGTGCGTGGCGCCGTTCATCGTGCTCTTCCTGCACCTGGCGGGCCGGGCGATGCACGCGATGGCGGCGACACGGGAGGCAGCCTAGACTGCCGCCTCTCCTGGAGACCCCGATGCTCGACACCAGCGGCCGCACCGCCTTCAACGAGGACCACGCAGCTTTCCGCGACACCGTCCGCCGGGTGTTCGAGCGCGAGCTGGTCCCGAATCTCGACCGCCATGAGCGCGAGGGCATCGTCGACCGGGGCTTCTGGCGGGCGTGCGGCGAGGCGGGGCTGCTCTGCCCGACCGTGGCGGAAGCCTATGGCGGGCCGGGGCTGGACTTCGGCTTCAACGCCGTGGTCGCAGAGGAGCTCGGCTACGCCGGCTCGTCGGCGGGCATCACCCTGCATTCGGACATCGTGGCCGACTACATCGAGATCTACGGCTCGGAGGAGCAGAAGCAGCGCTATCTGCCGAAGATGGTCTCGGGCGAGCTGATCACCGCCATCGCCATGACCGAGCCCGGCGCCGGCTCCGACCTGCAAGGGGTGCGCACCACCGCCCGGCGGGACGGCAACTCCTATGTCGTCAACGGCGCCAAGACCTACATCACCAACGGCCAGAACGCCGACCTGATCATCGTGGTGGCCAAGACCGAGCCGGAGCTCGGCGCCAGGGGCACGTCGCTGATCCTGGTGGAGGGCGACGCGGCCGGCTTCAAGCGCGGGCGCAACCTCGACAAGGTCGGGCAGCATTCGGCCGACACCTCGGAGCTGTTCTTCGAGGACGTCCGGGTGCCGATGACCAACTGCCTGGGCGAGGAAAACCGTGGCTTCGTCTATCTGATGAGCCAGTTGCCGCAGGAGCGGCTGACCATCGCCATCAGCGCCCAGGCCTGCGCCCAGCGCGCGTTCGACGAGGCGGTGACCTTCACCAAGGACCGCTCGGCGTTCGGGAAGAAGGTGTTCGAGTTTCAGAACACCAAGTTCACCCTCGCCGACCTGAAGACCCAGCTGCAGGTGGGCTGGGCGCACCTGGACTGGGCGCTGAGCCGGCACCTGAAGGGCGAGCTGACCACCGCCGAGGCCTCGGCCGCCAAGCTCTGGCACACAGAGATGCAGGCGCGGGTGATCGACGCGGCGCTGCAGCTGCACGGCGGGGCCGGGTTCATGAACGAGTACATGGTCGCCCGCCTGTGGTGCGACGCGCGGGTGACCCGGATCTACGGCGGCACCAGCGAGATCATGAAGGAAGTGATCAGCCGCTCGATCTGAGCGGAGGCCGGCTCAGCCCCGGGCGCCGGTGTAGACCGGCTTGCGCTTCTCCAGGAACGCTCGCATGCCCTCCGCCGCGTCGGGGTGGGCGCCGCACATCACCTGGTTGCGGTTCTCGATCGCCATGGCAGCCTCGAGGCTCGGGGCGTCGACCGCCATGGCCAGGCCTTCCTTGGTCATGCGCAGGCCCATCGGCGAGGTTTCCAGCATCTCGTCGATGTAGGTCTGGGCGGTGAGTTCGAGGTCCTCGTCGGGGACCACCTCGCTGACCAGGCCCACCGCCAGCGCCCGCTGCGCATGGATGAAGCGGCCGGTCAGCATCAGCTCAGAGGCGAGGGTCAGGCCGACGATGCGGGGCAGGAAGTAGCTGACGCCCATGTCGCAGGCCGACAGCCCGATGCGGATGAAGGCCGCATTCATCCGCGCGCTGGCCCCGGCGATGCGGATGTCGGAGGCGAGCGCGAAGGCGAAGCCGCCGCCGCAGGCCGGTCCATGGATCAGGGAGATGATCGGCTGGGGGCAGCGGCGCATGCGGATGTAGACGTCGGCCAGGAAGCCCTGGAAGCCGAAGCCGCCGCCGAACGGCGTGGTCTCGTCGGTGCGGCTCTGGCGCTTCTTGATGTCCAGGCCGGCGCTGTAGGCCCGTCCGGCGCCCTTCATTACCACGAGCCGCGTGTGCCGGTCGTCATAGAGCGCGCCGAAGTAGTCGCGCAGCTCGCCCGCCATCTCGGTGGTGATCGCGTTAAGGGACTCCGGCCGGTTCAGGGTCAGCCAGTCCACCTGGCCGCGGCTCTCCACGATGATGGTTTCGTACTTCCGTGTCGCGGGCATTGGGCGCTCTCCTCCGTTGGCGTGATCAGACGGCGCGGCGGAGGGAAGTCAAGCCGGGGCGCCGTCCTCCGCGACGGCGGCTGGACCGCGACCAAACGCCTGGGTGGCGATTGTGGCTTTCGGAGCCGCGAGGGACGGTTTACTGGTCAGGCCTGCGAACGCATTGGTGACTCATCCGTTACGGGGTGGGGTCACCGCGTAAGCCCGGGGCGGCCGTTCGCGCGGCGAAGGGTTGGGGAGGCCAGGTGCAGCAGACCTCATCGATGACCGCCCGGGAGGCCGATTTCGCCCGCAGAGGCGTCTCCTGCATCGTCTGCGCCTTCAACGAGGCCGACCGCATCCGGAACATCCTGGACGTCATCGTGGGCCACCCCGCCCTCAGCGAGGTCATCGTCGTCAATGACGGCTCCACCGACGCCACCGGCGACCTGCTCGCCAGCTACCCTCAGATCCGCGTGCTGTCGCACACGCCGAACCGCGGCAAGACCTATGCGCTGAGCCGCGGGATCGCCGCCGCCCGGTTCGAACACCTGATGCTGCTGGACGCGGATCTGGCGGGCGTGACCGCCGCCGACATCGACGCCCTGGCCGCGCCGGTGATCCGCGGCGAGGCCGACGCCAGCATCTCGCTGCGCAGCAACAGCCTGTGGATCTACCGCCGCATCGGCCTGGACTTCGTGTCCGGCGAGCGGGTGATGCCCAAGAGCCTGCTGGAGAAGGCGGTGGCCGTGATGGAGCGGCTGCCGCGCTGGGGCGGCGAGGCCTACATCAACGAGCTGTTCATCCGCGAAGGCTTCCGGATCGCGGTGGTGAAGTGGACCCGGGTGTTCAACATCCGCAAGTACCAGAAGGCCGGCGTGGTGCGGGGCACCCTGGCCGAGATCGGCATGATCTGGGACGCCATGGTGGTGCTGACGCCCTGGGGCCTGATCCGGCAGAACCTGATGCTGCTGAGCCTGGTGACCGGCCGCCGCCGCAGCCGGCTGGTGGCGCGCCTGGCCGAGCGGCTCGCCTCCTGACGCGGCGCGATTTGCGCCCCGCCTGAAGCCTTTTTCGTCCTCACATCCGCCGCGTTGGCCCGTCACTGCACAAGCCCTTCCGCCGCGCGCCTTTTCGGCTAATCTCCGCCGTCCATCATTCTCGCGCGGCCTGACGGTTGGGGCCGCGAATCGGATCGGACGTTGATGAAGCTGACCATCGAGCGGGCGGCGCTGCTGAAGGCGCTGGGACACGTGCAAAGCGTGGTGGAGCGCCGCAACACGATCCCGATCCTGTCCAACGTGCTGCTGTCGGCGAGCCCGGGGCGCATGGCGTTCTCGGCCACCGACCTCGACATGGAGATCACCGACCAGAGCGACGCCCAGGTGGAGGTGACCGGCCAGATCACCGCCCCGGCCCACACCCTGTACGAGATCGTGCGCAAGCTGCCCGAGGGCGCCGACGTGTCGCTGAGCTACACCGGCGAGGACCCGCGCCTGCAGGTGGCGGCCGGTCGCTCGCGCTTCAACCTGCCTGTACTGCCGGCCGGCGACTTCCCGGTGATGTCGTCCGAGGGACTGTCGGGCCCCATCGCCATCGACACTACCGACCTGATCCGGCTGATCGACAAGACCCGCTTCGCCATCTCGACCGAGGAGACCCGGTACTACCTGAACGGGCTCTACCTGCACGCGGTCGTGGAGGACGGCCAGACGCGCCTGCGGGCAGTGGCTACCGACGGACGGCGCCTGGCGCTGGCCGAGATGCCGGCGCCGGAGGGCTTCTCGGGCGCGCCGGGCGTGATCATCCCACGCAAGACCATCAACGAGGCGCGCCGGCTGATGGACGACGCCGGCGAGACCATCCAACTGCAGGTCAGCGCCCAGAAGGTCCGGTTCGACTTCGGCCACGCCGCCATGACCTCCAAGGTCATCGACGGTTCGTTCCCCCCCTACGAGCGGGTGATCCCGCGCGACAACAAGCGCTCGATGCTGCTCGACAACAGCCTGTTCGCCGCGGCGGTGGACCGGGTCGCCACCATCTCCACCGAACAGAGCCGGGCGGTGAAGCTGTCGGTGGAGGCGGGCCGCATCACCCTGACCGTGCGCAACATGGACGCCGGCCAGGCGGTCGAGGAGGTGGAGGCCGACTACGACGGCGAGCCGTTCGAGATCGGCTTCAACGCCCGCTACATCCTGGACGTCACCGGCCAGATCGGCGGCGAGACCACCGAGTTCCGCTTCGCCGAGCATGCTGGCGGGGCCACCGTACTGGACCCGACCCTGGTCCTCGACCCCACCGATGCGTCGGTCCAGTACGTGCTGATGCCCCTGAGGGCCTGAGGCATTGACCACGACACCCCAAGCCCCGCTCTTCCCCGCGAAAGCGGGGACCCAGGCTTCTTGAGTTCTGCTTGGATTTGACTCCCGCCCCGCAGAGTGATGCGCAGGTTCGCTGAATGTGCGCGGTGACATCGAACATTGAAGAAAGCCTGGGTCCCCGCTTTCCCGGGGATGAGCGGCTTTAGGGTGGCCATATCGCGCCTGACCCTGACGGATTTTCGGTCCTACGAACGCGCGGATCTCGAGACTGCCGGGCGCACCGTGGTGCTGCACGGTCCCAACGGCGCGGGGAAGACCAACCTGCTGGAGGCGATCAGCCTGCTGTCGCCTGGGCGCGGCATGCGCGGGGCGGCGCTGGCGGAGCTCGGGCGGCGTGCGCCGGGCGAGGCGCAGGGCCGCGCCTGGGCGATCTCCGCCCTGGTCGGCGAGACGCGGATCGGGACCGGGACCGAGACGCCCGG
>Ga0105240_10006443_pt1 | contig 17257 bp, 16 predicted proteins | sample KBSC54metaG_FD_80426 | JGI IMG/M metagenome (GOLD analysis project Ga0105240, IMG submission 80426) | Corn rhizosphere microbial communities from Kellogg Biological Station, Michigan, USA - KBS C5-4 metaG | ecosystem: Host-associated > Plants > Roots > Rhizosphere > Soil | place: Michigan, USA...
CAGCCAGTGATGGGCGTGCTGTTTGTATATCTCCGGCACCCGCTTTTCCAGATTGAGTTCGACAGCCAGCACATCCTTGCCCGGCGCCAGTCCGGTGCGGTTGGAGACGCGAAAAATATGCGTGTCGACCGCGATGGTGGGTTCGCCGAACGCTACGTTCAACACCACATTGGCGGTCTTGCGGCCCACGCCGGGCAATTCCTCCAGCGCTTCGCGGTCCTTGGGCACCTTGCCGCCATGCTTTTCGATCAGGATCTTCGACAGTGCGATCACATTCTTCGCCTTGCCGCGATAAAGTCCGATGGTCTTGATGGCGTCGGTGAGTTTCTCCACCCCCAGCGCCAGCATCTTCTGCGGCGTATCTATGGTCTTGAACAAAGGCTCCGTTGCCTTGTTGACGGACTTGTCCGTGGCCTGCGCCGACAATGCAACGGCGACCAGCAGGGTGTAGGGATTTTTGTACTGAAGTTCGGTCTTGGGATCGGGGATATGCTTCTTCAGCCGCGCGAAGAACTCTTCAATTTCTTCACGCTTGAGAAGCTTGACCATTACAGGCCCAGCACATCCGTCATGCTGTAGAGGCCAGGCTTCTGCCCGTGACCCCAGCGCGCCGCTGCCAATGCGCCGCGCGCGAAGATCGAACGGTCTTCCGCCGAATGGGAGAGCACGATGCGCTCGCCGGGACCGGCCAGGAACACCTGATGTTCGCCCACCACCGTGCCGCCGCGCAGCGAGGCGAAGCCGATGGCGCCGTCATTGCGGGGACCGGTATCGCCGTCGCGCCCGCGCACGGATTTCTTCTGCAGCGAAACCTCGCGCCCTTTGGCGGCCGCGGCGCCCAGCAGCAAAGCGGTGCCGGATGGCGCATCCACTTTCATCTTGTGGTGCATTTCCAGAATCTCAACATCGTAATCGGGCAGGGCTTTGGCCGCCCGCTCGACCAGCGCCGCCAGGAGATTGACCCCCAGGCTCATATTGCCGGACTTCACGATCACGGCATGACGCGCTGCCGCCGTGATGCGGGCCTCGTCGCCATTGGCAAAGCCGGTGGTGCCGATCACATGCACGATGCGCGCCTGGGCGGCCAGGTCGGCCAGCATCAACGACACCATCGGGCGGGTGAAATCCAACACCCTTGCGCCCCGGCAATCAGGGGCAGGGGATCGGCGGTGAGCGTGACGCCGTTGGACGCCAGGCCCGCCAGCTGGCCCGCATCGCGGCCCAGATCCGGATGGCCTTCGGCCTCCAGCGCGCCGGACAGAACCAGGCCCGGGGCTTGCGCGATCTCGCGCACCAGAGTGCGGCCCATGCGCCCCGACGCCCCGGCCACGACGATATTGAGATCCCCCATTGCGATCAGGCCTTGGTGTCGACCGGCGGCGGGGTTTCGCCCCGGCGCGCCACCGTCACCATGGCGGGACGCAAGAGCCGGTCTCCGATCATATAGCCCGACTGCACCACATCGACGATGCTGCCGGCGGGCTTGCCGTTGCCCGGCACTTCGGCGATGGCCTGATGCAGGTTGGGATCGAATTTTCCATCCTCGGTCGAAACCGGCTTGACGCCATGACGTTCGAGCGTCGCCAGCAATTGACGGTCGGTGGCTTCGACGCCATCCAGAACGGCCTTCACTTGCGGATCGGCGGCATCGCGCACCTCTGGCGGGCAGGCCGCCAGGGCGCGGGAGAAATTGTCCGCGATCGCCAGCATGTCGCGGGCGAATTTGGTCACCGCATATTGCGAGGCTTCGGCCTTTTCCCGCTCGGCCCTGCGGCGGATATTCTCCGCCTCCGCCAAGGCGCGCAGGCGCTGATCGCGCAGGCTTTCGACTTCCGCCTTCAAGACTTCGATGGCGTCCGTGGGCTGGTCCGCGATGCGGGCCTCGGGCATTTCCTGTTCGGTTTCTTCGCTCATGATATTCCTTGTCGCCCTTTGATAAGGCAGGGCGTAGCTCCTTAAACGCTATCCCAACAGCCGTCCAATGACTTTGGCGGTATGGTCCACCATGGGAATGATGCGGCCATAATTGAGCCGGGTGGGGCCCAGAACGCCGATCACGCCCACGATCTTGCCCGCGGCATTGGCATAGGGCGCGGCCACGATGGAAGACCCCGACAGGGAGAACAACCGGTTCTCCGAGCCGATGAAAATGCTCACCCCATCCCCCGCCTTGGCCAGTTCCAGAAGCCGGATCAGATCGGCCTTGCGCTCGATATCGTCGAACAGGGTGCGGATGCGCTCGATATCGGCCTGGGCTTCCACCGAATCCAGCAGATGCGCGGTTCCCCGCACGATCAGGACCTTGTCATCGGCCCCGCCGGGACCGGCCATGGTCGCAAGCCCCTCCGCCACCACCTTGGCGGTAAGGGAATCCAGCATTGCCCGCTCGCTTTCCAGTTCGGCCAGAATCTCCGCCCGGGCCGCGTCGATGGTCCGGCCGGTCAGCCGCGCATTCAGATAGTTCGAGGCTTCCGCCAGCGCCGATGCGGGAAGGCCGGGCGGGATGTCGATGATGCGGTTTTCCACCTGGCCGTCGCCGCTGACCATGATCACCAGCGCCTTGCCCGGCCCCACCTGGACGAATTCGACATGCTTGAGCAGGGCGGTTTCCTGTTTGGCGGTCACCACCAGCCCCGCGCAGCGCGATAGGCCCGACAAAGCCGTGGTCGCCTGGGTGAGGACATCTTCCAACCGCTGGCCGCTGCCGGACATGCGTGCCTCGATGATCCCCCGCTCCTGCGGTTCCAGGTCGCCCACTTCCAGAAGCCCGTCCACGAACAGGCGCAGGCCTTTTTCCGTGGGGACGCGGCCCGCGCTGGTATGGGGGGCATATAACAGGCCCATGCTCTCCAGATCGGCCATCACATTGCGGATCGAGGCGGGCGACAGGGTCAGCGGCAGCCGCTGGGACAGGGTGCGCGATCCCACCGGCTCGCCCGAGGTCAGGAAGGCTTCCACCAGATGGCGGAAGACCTCGCGCGGGCGCTCGCCCAAGGGCGGATAGGTCAGGCGGGAGGGAAAGGATTCCAAGTACAAACCTTTGATATAACTGCGATATTCTTCCGAAGCACCTCTGGATTGGACGTGCTCCGGCAAAGCGGCTAGGTAACCGCCCCGGTTTCCCTCTTCAAGATATACGGCCCCATGCGCCTCTCCAACCGCACTGTCGATACCCTCCGCAAAGTCACCCTGGAACCCGGCGCCGCCCTGCATGCCGAAGGCTCCTGCCTGGTCAAATTCGGCAATACCCATGTGCTGGTAACGGCCAGCCTGGAAGAAAAAGCCCCGCCCTTTCTCAAAGGGTCCGGCAAAGGCTGGGTGACGGCGGAATATGGCATGCTGCCTCGCTCCACCCATGACCGGATGCGGCGCGAGGCGGCGGCGGGAAAACAGTCCGGCCGCACCCAGGAGATTCAGCGCCTGGTGGGCCGCTCACTTCGGGCGGTGTGCGATCTTTCGGCTCTGGGCGAACGCCAGATCGTGATCGATTGCGATGTGCTGCAGGCCGATGGCGGCACCCGCACCGCCTCCATCACCGGCGGCTATGTGGCGCTGGCCCAATGCCTCGGCTTCATGGGAAAGACCGGCCTGATCAAGACGCCGGTGTTGAAGGACCATGTCGCGGCGGTAAGCTGCGGTATCGTCAAGGGCGTGCCGATGCTGGATCTGGATTACAGCGAAGATTCCACCGCCGAGACCGACGCCAATTTCGTGCTGACCGGCGAAGGCGGACTGGTGGAGATTCAAGGCACTGCCGAAGGTGCGCCCTTCACGGAAGACCAGCTGACCCAGCTGCTGCGCCTGGCGCGCAAAGGCATCGGCGAATTGGTCGAATTGCAGAAGAAGGCGCTGGCGTGAGGCTGATGATATGAGGCTGACGCGCGGCAGTGTCCTGATCGTCGCCAGCCACAATTCCGGCAAGGTGCGCGAGATCAAGGCGCTGCTCGGTCCTCACGGCATCGAACCCGTCGGCGCCGCAGATCTTCATCTGCCCGAGCCGGAAGAAACTGGGGACACCTTCGCCGCCAATGCCGAACTGAAAGCGCGCGCCGCCGCCGATGCCGGCAGGCATCCCGCCCTCGCCGACGATTCCGGATTGTGGGTGAATGCCTTGAATGGCGATCCCGGCATCTATTCGGCGCGCTGGGCTGGGCCCACCAAGGATTTTTCCATCGCCATGGCGCGGGTCGAGCGCGAGTTGCGGGAGAAAAAGGCGGACGATCTTTCCGCCAAATTCGTCTGCGCACTCTCCATCGCCATGCCGCCTCGTGATGGCAAACAAGGCGAAGTCCGGACCTTCGAAGGCGAAGTGCATGGTCGACTTACGTTCCCGCCGCGCGGCACCCGCGGCTTCGGCTATGACCCGATCTTCATCCCCAATGAAGGCGGGTTCGGCGACAAGACCTTCGGCGAAATCGACCCGCATGCGAAGAACGCCATGAGCCACCGCGCACGGGCCTTCGAAAAGCTCCTGCATAGCGGCATCTTGGCGGAGTCTTATTGATGGTCTCGCGGCCGGACGGAAAACCGCGGACGTCATTGTGTCTCCATGCCGCCGCAGCACTTTTCCTGGCCGACGCTCCGTGAGCTTTGGGATCTACGTCCACTGGCCCTTCTGCGCCGCAAAATGCCCCTATTGCGACTTCAACAGCCATGTCCGCACCGCCATCGATGAGGATGGCTGGATCGATGCCATTGCCCACGAGCTGGACTGGGCCGCTGACGCGCAAGGTAAAGATCGTCCCATCGTTGAAACGATTTTTTTCGGCGGCGGCACGCCATCCTTGATGCAGGGCAGCTCGGCGGCGCGCATTCTGGACAAGATCGCGCGCCTCTGGCGGATGGCCAATGACGTCGAGATCACGCTCGAAGCCAATCCCGCCAGCGCCGATGCCGCGCGCTTCGCCGATTACCGCGCCGCGGGGGTCAACCGGCTCTCGCTGGGCATGCAGGCCTTGAACGATGCCGACTTGAAATTCCTGGGGCGGCTCCACAATGTCGCCGAAGCGCGCGCCGCGCTTGGTTTGGCGATGGCGAATTTCGAGCGCGTCTCGCTGGATTTGATTTATGCCCGCCCCGGCCAGAGCGATGCGCAATGGCGCGCGGAATTGAAACAGGCGCTCAGCTTCGGCACCGATCATCTGTCGCTCTATCAGCTCACCATCGAGCCGGAAACGCCGTTCGCGCTGCTGCACCGGAACGGCCAGCTGCGCATTCCCGATGACGATCTGGCGGCGGGCCTTTACGAAACCACTCAGGAATTGACCGAAGCGGCAGGCCGCCCCGCCTATGAAATCTCCAATCATGCCCGCCCAGGATCGGAGAGCCGTCACAATCTGATCTATTGGCGCTATGGCGATTATGCCGGCGTAGGCCCCGGCGCGCATGGACGGTTGGTGCTGGACGGCAAGCGCATTGCCACGTCCACCATCCGCTTGCCGGAACGCTGGCGCGATAGCGTGACGAAAGGCGGCAAGGCGTTTGCCGACTTCTCGCCTGTCGCCGATGCCGACGCGGCGCGCGAACATTTGCTGATGAATCTGCGCCTGCGGGAAGGCATCGATCTTGTCGGGTATCAGGCCCGCTGGGGCCAACGCCCGTCACCCGAAAAAATCGCGCCGCTGATCGAGCAGGGCATGCTGCATCAGGACGGCGATATTCTCTCCGCCACACTGCAAGGGCGGCTGATTTTAAATGCCGTAATCGCGGCGTTGTTGAATTAACCCCTCCGGCCTACGCAACCTCGAGAGGTTGCTACGGCCACCTCTCCTTCTAGTTGCTTCGTAACGAAGGGGGGCGGGCCTGAGCCGCGCTGAGATACTTGTCAGAAGCTGCTCGACTGAAATGTCCGCGGCGCGGGGCTGACGATATGGAAGCCGTCGGACTGGACTTCCAGCACGGCAAGGCCCCGCTCTGTGGTGCCGTCGGCATTGAAGCGGAAGATGCCGTTGACGCCGCCAAAGCCGTTGGGATCCATCAGCGCGGCGGGTGTGAAGCGGTGATAGGGCGTGCCGTTGGACATAAGCGCCACCAGAGACACCGCGTCATAGGCCAGCGAGGCCAATTGCGGCGGGGCCGCGCCATACACGGCCCGGTATTTCTCGTTGAAGCTATTGTCGGCATTGGGCTCGGGCGCGGCGAACCAGCCGCCGGTCAGGGCCTGCTCCTTCACCACACCGGGATCGTCCCACAGACCCGTGCCCAGAAGCTTGACCTTGGAGGGGTCGAGCCCGTTGAACGCCAGCGACGGCGCGATGGCGCGCAGCACGCTGCCGCCTTGCGCGATCATCACCACATCGGCGTTGCTTTTGGCGATGGCGGCGGAGGGCGCCATCACCATGTTGGTGCTCGGCGTGAAATGCTCAATGTCCACGGTTGTCGCGCCGGCGCTTTTCACCGCATCGCTGAAGGCGGTGGAGATCAGATCGCCATAGGGTGTCTGGGGCACCATCGCCGCGAAATTGTGATGGCCCTGGGAAACCGCATAATTCACCACCCGCTTGACTTCGCTTTGCGGCAGGAAGGAGAGCAGATAGACGCCATTGCCCGCCACGCTGCGCTCGGTCGAAAAGGCCAGGACCGGAATGCCGCGGTCCCGCGCGACCGGCGCCACGGCGGCGACCGAGGGGCCGAACAAGGGCCCCACAATGATCTCCGCGCCCTGACCCAACAGCTTGACCGCCGCGGCGCCCGCCGTGTCCGGACCCGCGCCTTCGTCGGCGGTGATCAAAAGGATGTTGCTGTTGCCCCCGTCGAACAGCGCCAGGGCTGCCGATTTCAGCATCGCCGCCGCCAGATTGCGGGTGCCCGGATTGGTACTGGAGAAAGGCAGGATCACGCCCACGCGCAAAGGCGTGGTGCCCGGCGGGGTGTTGGGCAGACGGAGATAGGAAGGCAGGTCCCGGTCCAAAGGATTGCCCGCCACGGGCGGCGGCGGCGCCACCACTTTGGGCGGCGGCGGCGGCGGCGGGGTGCAGCCGCTTAATGCCGCTATCGCGGTCAGGCTCAGAATGGCAAAAAGGCGAACCCATGAGGCTTTGGGGCGGACGGCATCAATCATCAACAAGTTCCCGGGACGGCGATCCCATGCGCGGTGTGAACCTATGAAGGGCGACAGTAAGGCGGCCAACCCCGCCGGTAAACCGCAACATCTGGGCGATTTGAAGAACGATCTTCTGGCGCCGGGCCTTTACGTCACCTCCACGCCCATCGGCAATGCCCGCGACATCACCCTTCGGGCGCTGGATGTGCTCAAGGGGGTCGATCTGATCGTCGCTGAAGACACCCGCGTCACCGCCAAGCTGCTCGCCATTTACGGTATCACCAAACCGCTCACCGCTTACAATGACCACAATGCCGCCCGCGAACGGCCGCGCCTTCTGGGGCGGCTGCGCGCCGGCGCGCGCATCGCCCTGGTCAGCGATGCAGGAACGCCCTTGGTCAGCGATCCCGGTTTCAAATTGGTACGCGAAGCCATCCAGGAGCGATTGCCGGTCCATGCCGTGCCCGGGGCCTCGGCGGCGCTGACCGGATTGGTCCTGTCGGGCCTGCCGTCCGACCGGTTCCTGTTCGCGGGCTTTCTTCCCACCAAGGCGGGCGAGCGCCAAAGCGCGCTGGAAGAGTTGAAGAGCATTCGCGCCACGCTGATCTTTTTCGAATCCGGCCCGCGCCTGGCCGAAACGTTGAAACACATGGCGGAGATTCTGGGCATGCGCAGCGCGGCGGTGGCGCGCGAATTGACCAAGCTGCACGAAGAACTGCGCCGCGGCACCCTGGCCGAACTGGCGCAATCCTATGAGAACGCCCCGCCGCCGAAAGGCGAAGTGACGTTGCTGGTGTCGCCGCCGCATGAGGCCGAGGCCGACCTGTCGGCGGTCGATGCAGCGCTGGATGCGGCGCTCCCATTCATGCCGCTGAAGCCCGCATCCGAAATGATCGCAAACCTCACCGGCGTTTCGCGCAAGGATGTCTATGCGCGCGGGCTCGAGAAGAAGAATGGTTGACCGCAGGCTGGCCGAAGCGCGCGGTCATCGCGGCGAGGCTTGGGCGGCCTGGTGGCTCCGGCTGAAAGGTCACCGGATCCTGGGCCGTCGGGTGAAGACCCATGCCGGTGAAATCGACCTGATAACCTTATGCCCCTTCGGCCCGGTGTGTTTTGTCGAGGTCAAGGCGCGGGCTTCCACGCGCGCCGCCGCCGAAGCCGTCACACAAGAGCAGCGGACTCGCATTGCCCGCGCCGCGTCCTTATATCTCGCATCCCGGCCAGCCCTGGCCCGGCGTGGGGCAAGGTTCGATATTGTCACGATAGCAGGACTGCCCAGGCATCTGCCGGATGCCTGGCGAATGGATGGATAAGACCATGGCTTTGACCGTCGCGATCCAGATGGACCCGATCGAGAAGATCGATATCGGCGGCGATTCCACCTTCGCGCTGGCGCTCGAAGCCCAGGCGCGGGGCCACAGCCTGATCTATTACGGGCCGCGCGATCTGTCCTTCAACCAGGGCAGGGTCACCGCGCGGGCCAGGCCGCTTACCGTTCGCGCCGTGAAGGGCGATCATTTCACCGCCGGCGAATCCTTCGTCTATGACCTCTCCGCCGCCGATGTGGTGTTGATGCGCCAGGATCCGCCTTTCGACATGGCCTATATCTCGGCCACCCATATCCTGGAGCGCATTCATCCCAGGACCCTGGTGGTCAATGATCCGCGCGAAGTGCGCAATGCGCCGGAAAAACTGTTCGTCACCGAATTCGAAGACTTCATCCCGCCCACTCTGATCACCAGCGATGCGCGCGAGGTGCGCGATTTCCGCGAGCGCTACAGCGAAATCATCATCAAGCCGCTTTACGGCAATGGCGGCGCGGGCGTTTTCCGCGTCGGGCCGGGCGATGAGAATCTGGGCTCGCTCCTGGAGATGTTCACCCAATTCTATCGCGAGCCGGTAATCGTGCAGCGCTACCTGCCGGAAGTACGCAAGGGCGACAAGCGCATCATTCTGGTGGATGGCGAGTTCGCGGGCGCGATCAACCGCGTGCCCGCCAGCGGCGAAGCGCGTTCCAACATGCATGTGGGCGGAAGGCCGGAAAAAACAGAGTTGACGCAGCGTGAACGGGACATTTGCGCCGCCATCGGGCCGGAACTGAAACGCCGTGGATTGATTTTCACTGGGATAGACGTGATCGGTGATTACATGACCGAGATCAACGTGACCTCGCCCACCGGCATTCACGAAGTCAAGCGCTTCGGCGGCGCCGATATCGCCAAACTGGTCTGGGACGCGATCGAAGCAAAGATCCGCCGATGATCACCCTGCGCAGATCTGGGGATCGGGGCACAACCAGGACCGATTGGCTGGACTCGCGGCATAGCTTTTCGTTCGGCGATTATAGCGATGCGGGTTTTTTGAGCTTCGGTGCGCTCAGAGTCATCAACGAGGATTGGATCGCGGGCGGCGCGGGCTTTCCGCCCCATTCGCACCGCGACATGGAGATCGTCACCTACATTCTGGAAGGCGCGCTGCAGCACAAGGATTCCACGGGCGGTGGCGGCGTGATCCGGCCGGGTGAGATTCAGCGCATGAGCGCAGGCTCTGGCGTGGTCCATGCCGAGTTCAACGCGACTCGCGACAGGCGCTGCCATCTTCTGCAGATATGGATCACGCCGTCCCGCCAGGGGATCGAACCTTCCTATGAGCAGAAGGCGATCGATGTCGCGGCGGTCACCAACAAATTCGCCCGCATCGCCAGCCCCAACCCGCAGCCCAATGAAGTGCGCCTGATGCAGGACGCGGAAATCTGGGCCACCCGGCAGGACGTCGATATCGAAGTGATCCATTCCCTGGTTCATGGCCGTCGCGCCTGGGTTCAGGTCGCCAAAGGCGAAGTCTCGATCGACGAGGAAATTCTGAAAGCCGGCGACGGTGCTGCGGTCACCGATCAGGATCAGGTGGTTCTTTGCTCGAAAGCGCCTAGCGAGGTGCTGTTGTTCGATTTGGCTTAACTCTGGATCCCCTTCCCTCGCGGCTGGGCGCCGCTCGCCGGGGATGACATCGCATTAGCGCGATGTCACTTCACCAAGCCAAACCGGCTCTTGTACCGGGCATCGATGCCGGACAACGGGAAATAGATGAAGACGTCGGTGGTGCCGAACTGGCGGTCGATCACCGCGCCGTCGCCGATGCGGCAGCCCGCACGCACATAACCCTTTAGCAGCGGCGGCAGGCTGCGCAGGCCTTCGCGCGGCTCGATCGCGTCCTTCGCTATGCGGTTCATGTCCACGAACAATTCGGGACGGGCGCGGACATTCAATTCTGCCGGCATGGCGTGGAAATGATGCAGATAGGACAGCGGCAGCGACAGGGCGTCGGGATCGTTGCCCGCCAGGCTGGCGCAACCGAACATCAGGTCGATGTCGAAGCGCGCGACATAGGCCATCAGGCCTTTCCACAAAAGCTGCATGGTGCCGGGCCGGGCGCGATAGCTTTTCAGCACGCAGGAGCGGCCCAGTTCCAGATATTTGGTGTCGGCCGGCAGTCCGCCCAGCATCGGCCCGATGTCGTATTCGCTGGAAGTATAAAAGCCGCCGGCCCGCGCCGCGTCTTTCTCGCGCGTCAGCCGATAGGTGGCCACGACCAGGGGCTGGCCGTCCTCGCCATGGGCCTCGCGGTCCACCACCAACAGATGGTCGCAGACATCGTCATACTTATCGAAATCCCGCCTGGCCTCGCGCATCTGAGGCGTGGGGATGGCGGTCATCTCTTCATAGAAAACGGAGTAGCGGAGCCGCTGGGCCAGTTCGACCTCATGCTCGGTCTCGGCGAGGCGCACTTCCAGGGCGCCGGAAATGGCCAGAACTGGCCATTGCTCGGCGCGGCCTTCGAAAGGTCCCGCTTCGTAGATATTGACCACGCAAACCCCTTTTGGGCGCTGCCGCGACATCGGGATAGGCCCCTTCTGCGACAGATTTATAATCTAGCCCAACGGGTTGGGACCGCGCAACGGATTGTGACAGGCCGGGTTCGCCGGAACAGTCAGGCGGGCTGCTGACGTTGTTTCAACATCCAGAACAGCAGCAGGGCGGGAATTCCGATGGCGCCGCAGCCCAGGAAAAACAGGGCATAGGCCGGCATCAATCCGAAATGGGACGCAAGGCCCTCGACCGCGGCGCCCGAGAAACCTTTGAGAATCTTGCCCGCCCAGGCATAGGTGGAGGACAGAAGGGCGTATTGCGTCGCGGTATAGCCCAGGCTGGTGAGGCTCGACATATAAGCGACCAGGGTCACCCCGGCGAGCGCGATGGCGAAATTGTCCAACCCCATCACCAGGGCGAAGCTCACCGGATCATGCGCGAAAGGCAGCACGGCATAGAGTGCGGTGCCCGCCATCTGGCTGGCGCATCCCAAAAGCACCGCTCGCATCAGTCCCAGCCGCAGCGACAAAAATCCGCCCGCCGCCACGCCCAGAAACACGCCCACCAGGCCGATGCTGCCGCGCACCGCGCCGACCACATCCTTGCTGAGGCCCAGATCGACATACATGGGATTGTACATCGGGCCCGAGACGAAATTGGGAAGCTGAAAAAGGCTGATCGCCAAGAGAATCAAAAGCGCGTGCGCGCCATGGGTCTTGAAAAAGACGATGAAGGGCCCGGCCACCGCATCGAAAAATCCGCGCGGAGTCCAAAGCGGCGTCTCCGCGCCTTTGCGCTCCATCACCTGGTCCGCCTTGATCGGCTCCGCCGCCAGGAAGATCGCGGCGAGACCTATTCCCATCATCGCGCCATAGACGACATAGGCTTCGTTCCAGCCGATGCGCTGGGCGATGGGCAGGATGACCGCCTCGCTGGCGAGCAGCGCCGTGCGATATCCGAATGTGTAGCCGGAGGTGAGAAGCCCCAATTCGTCCGCGTCGCGCGCGCTTTCGATCCGCCAGGCATCGATGGCGATGTCCTGCGTCGATGACGCAAAGGCCGCGATCAAGGCGAACAGCCCCAGCATGGCCAGGCCATGACTGACGCCCGCCCATGCCATCCCCATCAATCCGCCCGCCACCGCCAGCTGGGCCAGCGCGATCCAGCCACGCCGCCGCCCCAGCCTGGACAGAAGCGGCACACCCACCCGGTCCAGGATCGGCGCCCAAAGGAATTTCAGCGAATAGGCGAGGCCTACCCAGGACAGAAAGCCAATCGCGGACAGCGCGATGCCTTCATCGCGCAGCCAATAGCCGAAGGTATTGCCCACCAGCACAAAAGGCAGGCCCGACGAGAATCCCAGCACCGTCATGGTGAGAGTTTGGGGAGTCAGATATTCGCGGAAGGAATAGTGGCGGCGCGTGGTCATGCCGCCGCAGTATGCGGCAGTCCTTCGCCCGAGGGAAACAGCGTCTGGACCATTTCCTCCAGCTCGGCGGGATCGACCGGCTTGGTGAGAAAGCCGTCCATCCCCGCATCGCGGCAGGCGCGCTTGCCGGTCTCCAGGGCATCGGCGGTCAAGGCCACGATCGGCACCCGGGGGCTGGCGTTCCTGGCTTCCATGGCTCGGATGGCGCGCGTGGCTTCGATGCCGTCCATGCCCGGCATATGAATGTCGGTGAGCAGAAGATCGAAACGTTCATGTTCCAGGGCGGCGACCGCTGCGTCGCCAGTGGTGACTTCCTGGATCTGATGGCCGCGCCGGCGCAGAAGCTCGCGGATCAGAAGCGCGTTCACCGGATTGTCCTCCGCCAGGAGAATTTTCAGGCCGGCCTTGGCGGCCGCGTCCGACGGCGGCGCTGGTTCAGCGGCCTGGTCGGACGGTAGCGGTTCGGCAGCGCGCCTCGCCTTGCCAACGCGATTCATCGAAAGACAGAAATTGAGCTGCTCCGCCAGCGAAGCCTCGCGAATCGGCTTCACCAGATAGCCGGCAAAGCCCATGGCGGTGAGGTCCTTCAGCCGCGAACGCGCCGCCGGCGTCACCATCACCAGGGTGGGTATGGACAAGTCCGGCGGCACCAGCGGATCGGGGGCGCTGTCGGTGCCGGAATCGATCAGGACTGCATCGATCCGTCCGGCCTCGATCTTTCCCGGCAGCAGCTGCGAGAAATTCAGGCCTTCGCCGCCCTGGGTCTGGATCTGAAGGCACAGGCTTTCGCGCAGCATCCTGTTGCGGCTGATGATGGCGATGCGCGTGCCGGCAAGCGGCGCGGCGCCCTCGATGGCCGGACGGATGGCGAGCGTGGGCAAGGTGAACCAGAAGACCGATCCATTTTCGGGTCCGGGCTCGATGCCAATCTCCCCGCCCATGGTTTCGACCAGACGCTTGGAAATGGCCAGCCCCAATCCCGATCCGCCGAATTTGCGGGCATAACTGGAATCGGCCTGGACGAATTCCTGGAAGATTTCCTGGCGCTTTTGCGGCGGCACGCCAACGCCGGTGTCACGGACTTCCACGCGCAGGACGGTGCGCTCTTTCGCATCGGCCATGGAGAGCACCACGCAGACCCCGCCCATCTCGGTGAATTTGACGGCATTGCCGATCAGATTGGTCAGCACCTGGCGCAAGCGCACTTGGTCGGCCCGAACCGCCTGGGGAACGTCGCGCGCCACCATGGTGGTGATTTCGATATTCTTGGCATGCGCGCGCGGACCCAACAGTTCCGCCACGCCCACCACCAGGCCGCGGACATCGACCTCATCCTCGTCCAGGGTCAAAGTGCCGGATTCGATCTTGGAGAAATCCAGAATGTCGCCGATCAGCGTCAGCAACGCTTCGCCCGATTGGGTGATCGCTTCCGCATAGGTGCGCTGTTCCGGCTTCAAGTCGGTTTCCAGAAGCAGTCGTCCCATGCCCAACACGCCGTTCATGGGCGTGCGGATCTCATGGCTCATGGTGGCCAGAAAGCCCGATTTGGCGCGGCTGGCCGCTTCGGCATTGTCGCGCGCTTCGGTCAAGGCATCCTCCAGCGCCTTGCGTTCGGTGATGTCGCGGCCCACGCTTTGCACTTCGATCAGCCGGCCCTGGCTGTCGCGCACCGCATAATCCTTCCACGAGATCCAGCGCCACCCTGCGGTGGTGCGCACATGCTGATCGTAATTGGCCGGTCCGCGCGCCGCTTCCAGGTCTCCGAAACTGCCGAACAGGGGCGCCCGGTTTTCGGGATGAAGCTCCGGTGCGAAGGGATGGCCGATGGCGCGCGCCGGCTCCAGGCCGAACAGCCGGAAGAAGGCTTCATTGGCATAGGTGAGGCGGCTGGACGCATCGCGCCGGAAGATCGCATCGCCTTGCGCGTCGACCAGCCCCTTGTAGCGTATCTCGCTTTGATTGAGCCGCGTGTTGGCCGCCGCCGCGTTGCGCAGCGAATTTTCCAGCCGCTGCGCGGCGGCGCGCATCTCGTCCGCCTGCCGCGTCAGCATCAGGTTGCGCTCGCGGGCATTGAGCAGGTTGGAAATCAGGAAGGCCAGGGCCACGGCCAGAAGCGCCCCGAAACTGGCCGGCGATACGATGGTGAGGCGGCCGGACAGCATGATGTTTCCGACCGCCGCGATCAGCATCGAGCCCGCGATGGTGCCGAACACAATTCTGATTGCCCGCGCCGCCGTCACGTGAACCGCTTCTTTCCGTTTTCCCGGATTTGCCGCCGCATTCTGGCTTTGGACCTGTACAAAAAAGCTAAAGTTCCTTGGTTAGCGGCCGTTAAGCCTCCCGCCCGCTCTGCGGTAAATATTATTCAGCATTATCAAATGCTTATCACGTAGGCGCCGCGCGGCCGCCCGCCCGTCACAAAAGCTTTGCAGAACTGTGATGTTCGTGGCGCGAGACCCGTGTGAATTGGCGCCCATTCGCTCTCGCAGGCACCACAAAAATGGCCGACATCGCCTTGACCGAAGCAAACGCCAACGCTGATCTGGCAACCCGGGCGGAGATCACGCGCCGCGCGGGCCGCGGCGACGCCCGTTTCCATTTTCTCACCCTGGCCGCCGCCGCCATGGTGCTGCTGATCTTCATCGGCGTCATCGTCTCGTTGGTGATAGGCGCGGCGCCGGCGATCCGGGCTTTCGGTCTTTCCTTCCTGTCCTCCAGCGCCTGGAATCCCACCGACGATCAGTTTGGTGGCTTGCCCTCGATCTACGGCACCTTGATCACGTCCGTCCTCTCCATGCTGGTGGCGGTGCCGGTGGGTATCGGCATCGCGATTTTCCTCACCGAGCTTTGCCCGCGCATGCTGCGCCGCCCCATCGGCATCGCCATCGAACTCCTGGCCGGCATTCCGTCGATCATCTACGGCATCTGGGGCCTGTTCGTTTTCGCGCCCTGGTTCCAGGAACATGTGCAGCAGCCGATCATCGATGCCACCGACGGCATTCCCGTGATCGGTTCTCTGTTCAGCGGCCCGCCTTACGGCATCGGCGTCTTCACGGCCGGCCTGATCATTTCCATCATGATCTTGCCTTTCATCTCGGCGGTGACGCGCGATGTCTTCGAAACCGTTCCCGCCATGCTCAAGGAAGCCGCTTACGGCCTGGGCTGCACCACCTGGGAAGTGATGTGGCGAGTGGTGCTGCCTTACGCCCGCACCGGCGTGGTCGGCGGCGCGATGCTGGCGCTGGGACGGGCGCTGGGCGAAACCATGGCGGTCACCTTCGTGATCGGCAACGCCCACAAGATCCACGCGTCTCTCTTCGCGCCGGGCACCACCATCTCGGCCACCATCGCCAATGAATTCACCGAAGCAACATCCAAGCTCTACAGCTCCTCGCTGATCTTCATGGGCCTGATCCTCTTCTTCATCACCTTCATCGTGCTCGCCGGCGCCCAGCTGATGCTGCGCCGGATGGAACGCCAGGCAGGCGTCAAATGATTATCTCCCAGGCCCTTTACACCCGCCGTCGTATCGCCAATTCGGCCTTTATCGGCCTGTCGATCGCGGCCGCCCTGTTCGGCCTGATATGGTTAGCCTTCATTCTCTCCGCGCTTCTGGCGGAAGGCTTTGCGGCGCTCTCGCCGCTGCTCTTCACCGCCTCGACGCCGCCGCCGGGCACGCCGGGCGGGCTTCTCAACGCCATCATCGGCAGCGTGCTGATGAGCGTGGCGGCCGTGTTCCTGGGCACGCCCATCGGCCTCTTCGCCGGCACCTATCTGGCGGAATATGGCAAATATACCCGCTTCGCCTTCGTCGTCCGCTTCGTGAACGACATCCTTCTCTCCGCGCCCTCCATCGTGATCGGCCTCTTCATCTATGAGATCGTGGTGGTGCCGATGGGCCATTTCTCGGCCTGGGCGGGTATCTTGTCCTTGATGGTGATCGTGATCCCGGTGGTGGTGCGCACCACCGAGAATATGCTGATCCTGGTGCCGGGGGGCTTGCGCGAAGCGGCCTCCGCACTGGGCGCGCCGATGAATTTCGTCATCCGCAGCGTAACCTGGAAAGCGGCGCAGGCCGGCATCGTGACCGGTGTGCTGCTGGCGATCGCGCGCATCTCCGGCGAAACCGCGCCGCTGCTCTTCACTGCACTCAACAACCAGTTCCTGTCCACCAATCTCAATGCGCCGATGGCGTCCCTGCCGGCGGTGATCTTCCAGTATGCGCTGTCGCCCTATAACGACTGGCACGAGCTCGCCTGGGCGGGCGCGCTTTTGGTCACCGCCACCGTGCTGGTCCTCTCCATCCTTGCCCGCCTGCTCGAACAAAAACGGAATTGATCCCATGGAAGCCGCGACTCTTGCATCCACCAACGGCGCCCTGCATGGCGAGAAGACCAAGATCGACATCCGCGATCTGTCTTTCTTCTATGGCCAGACCAAGTCCCTGAAGAGCATCACCTTGCCGCTCTATGACCGCAAAGTGACCGCGTTCATCGGCCCGTCGGGTTGCGGCAAATCCACCTTGCTGCGCGCGATCAACCGCATCTATGAGCTTTATCCCAACCAGCGCGCCGAAGGCACCGTCACCCTGGACGGTGAAGACATTCTGGCGGTCAAGGATCTCAATCTCCTGCGCGCCCGCATTGGCATGGTGTTTCAGAAGCCCACGCCGTTTCCCATGTCGATCTATGACAATGTCGCGTTCGGCATCAAACTCTATGAGCGCCTGCCGAAATCCGAAATGGAAGGCCGCGTCGAAGACGCTTTGACCCGCGCCGCGCTCTGGAACGAAGTGAAGGACAAGCTGAACGCCTCCGGCCTGTCCTTGTCCGGCGGCCAGCAGCAGCGCCTTTGCATCGCCCGCACCGTGGCGACGCGCCCGGAAGTGATCCTGCTGGACGAGCCTTGCTCGGCGCTCGA
>Ga0105240_10006445_pt1 | contig 17255 bp, 12 predicted proteins | sample KBSC54metaG_FD_80426 | JGI IMG/M metagenome (GOLD analysis project Ga0105240, IMG submission 80426) | Corn rhizosphere microbial communities from Kellogg Biological Station, Michigan, USA - KBS C5-4 metaG | ecosystem: Host-associated > Plants > Roots > Rhizosphere > Soil | place: Michigan, USA...
CCGATGCGTGCCCGCCGCATCGCTCGTCACGACGCGGTCGCGCTCGCCGCCGTGGCCCACCTGCAGCTGGCCCGCGGTGCCGATGATCTCGGTCTGCGTGTCGTGGCCGTGCGCGAACGTGCGCGAGGCGTACAGCACGGCCCGCTGGCCGCCGTCGAACTCGACGATCGCCATGCCGTTGTCCACGTCGCCCAGCGGGCGCAGGCCCTCGTGCAGCGCGATCGTGCCGCTGGCGAAGACGCGCGTCGCGCGCGGCTTCCCCAGCAGCCAGCGCGCCAGGTCGATGTCGTGCACGCTGCAGTCCATGAAGATGCCGCCCGAGGTCGGCGCGAAGCGCACGAAGAAGCCGTCGGGGTCGTTGCGGTCGCAGGTCTGCGACCGCACCACGAACGGACGGCCGATCGCGCCGGACTCGATGTCGGCCGCCGCGCGCGCGTAGCTCGGGTCGAAGCGGCGCACGAAGCCCACCATCGCGACAAGTTCAGGATGGCGGCGGGCGACCTCCTCCACGCGCACGCAGTCCTCGACGTTGAGCGCCAGCGGCTTCTCCACGAACACGTGGCGGCCGGACTCGAGCACGGCGATCGTCTGGTCGGCATGGAGCGACGTCGGCGTGACCAGCACGACCGCGTCGAGCTGCGGGTCGCGCACGAAGGCGTCGAAATCCTCGTGCAGCGTCGCGACGCCCAGTTGCCCGCGCGCCCAGGCCAGCTCGGCCGCCACCGGGCTGCAGGCGCTGACGAGCCGGACGCCGCGCGTGCGGAACGCCAGCTGTTCCGCGTGCCGCTTGCCGAGCCGGCCGAGGCCGGCGATCCCGACCTTCAGCGGCTGTTCCATCGAGACGACCATCGTGACTGCTCCCGCCGCAAGGGCTGCGCTTTCCTGCGATGCAGCGAATGATAGGGGTGCACGGCGCGATATGGAAAACTTTTTCTAAGTAGTTGCACTCATGGAATTCACTTTCCACAGCGCCAGAATGCGTCACGTCCCGGCCCGAGGGCTGAGGTCAGCCGCGCGGCGCAGTCCCGAGACGACCCCACAACAAAGGAGACACGATCCATGAACTCACTGAGCAAGCGTTCGATCCTGAAGACGCTGGCGGTCGCGGCGGTGCTGGCGTTGAGCGCCGGCGCGGCGGCTGCGGCCGGCAAGTACGTCCTGATCAGCCATGCCCCGGATTCCGACTCGTGGTGGAACACGATCAAGAACGCCATCAAGCAGGCCGGCGAGGACTTCGACGTGCAGGTCGACTACCGCAACCCGCCCAGCGGCGACCTCGCCGACATGTCGCGCCTGATCGAGCAGGCCGCGGCGCAGAACTACGACGGCGTGATCACGTCGATCGCCGACTTCAACGTGCTCAAGGGCTCGATCAAGAAGGTCACCGACAAGAAGATCCCGCTCGTCACGATCAACTCCGGCACGACGAAGCAGAGCGAAGAGCTCGGCGCGATCATGCATGTGGGCCAGCCCGAGTACGAGGCCGGCAAGGGCGCCGGCGAGCGCGCGAAGGCCGCCGGCATCAAGAGCTTCCTGTGCGTGAACCACTACGCGACGAACCCGGCTTCGTTCGAACGCTGCCGCGGCTTCGCCGAGGCGATCGGCGCCGACTTCAAGAAGTCGACGCTGGACTCGGGCGAGGATCCGAGCGGCGTCGAGGCGAAGGTGTCGGCCTACCTGCGCCAGAACCCGAACACGCAGGCCGTGCTCGCGCTCGGGCCGCTGTCGGCCAGCCCGTCGCTGAAGGCGATCGACAAGATGGGCCTGAAGGGCAAGGTCTACTTCGCGACCTTCGACCTGAGCGACGACATCGCGCGCGGCATCAAGGACGGCTCGGTGCAGTTCGCCATCGACCAGCAACCCTACCTGCAGGGCTACATCCCGGTCGCGGTGATGGCGACGATGAAGCAGATGCACACGACCGATCTCAAGAAGGTCGCGGCCGCCGTGCAGGCGAACCCGAAGGTCAAGGCGCGCTTCGATGAGTACGGACTGGCGCCGGTCTACGGCCCGCGCCACATCCTGTCGGGCCCCGGCTTCGTGACCAAGGACAACATCGGCAAGGTCGAGAAGTACGCCGGCCAGTACCGGTAAGCCAAGGCGACGCGCGATGATCACCACCACTCCCGCGACCGCGGTCGCCCCCGAACGGCCGGCCGCGCCCGCCCCGGCCGACGAACGCGTACGCAGCCTCGGCCTGTGGCGCCGGCTGCTCGGCCGGCCCGAATCGGGCGCGTTGTCGGGCACGGTGCTGGTCTTCCTCGTGTTCGGCGTCGCCGCCGGCGGCTCCGGCATGTTTTCCGCCGAAGGCATCGTCAACTGGGGTACGGTCGCCGCGTTCCTGGGGGTGATCGCCATCGGCGCGGCGCTGCTGATGGTGGCCGGCGAGTTCGACCTGTCGATCGGCTCGATGATCGGCTTCGGCGGCATGCTGCTGGCCGTGCCCTGCCTCTACTGGGGCTGGCCGGTCTGGCTCGCGGCGCTGTTCGCCTTCGCCGTCGCCTGCGGGCTCGGCGCCTTCAACGGCTGGCTGGTGGTGCGCACGGGCTTGCCGAGCTTCATCGTCACGCTGGCCTTCTATTTCGTGCTGCGGGGCCTGAGCCTCGCGCTGTCGGTCATGCTGACGGGCAAGACGATCCTGTCGAGCAACGGCCCGAGCATCCTGGCCGACATGATCGCGGCCGACCCGGCCGTGCATGCGCTGTTCCAGGGCCACGTGCTGACCGGGCTGTTCAACGCGATGGCTCATGCGGGACTGATCGCCGCGCGCGACGACGGCACGGCGCTGGCGATCGGCGTGCCGAAGGTCGTCGTCTGGTGGCTGGCCCTGACGGCCGCCGGCGCCTTCATGTTGGCGAAGATGCGCGTGGGCAACTGGATCCTCGCCGTCGGCGGCGACCCCAACGCCGCCAAGAACGTGGGCATCCCGGTCGGACGCGTGAAGATCGGGCTGTTCATGCTGACCGCGTTCTGCGCCGCGCTGTTCGCGATCCTGCAGGTGGCCGACGCCGGCTCGGCCGCCGCCGACCGCGGCCTGCAGAAGGAGTTCGAGGCCATCATCGCCGCGGTGATCGGCGGCTGCCTGCTCACCGGCGGCTACGGCTCGGTGATCGGAGCCTCGCTCGGCGCGCTGATCTTCGGCATCGTGCAGATCGGCATCGGCTACACGAGCATCGACAACAACTGGTACCGCGTCTTCCTGGGCGGCATGCTGCTGGTGGCGGTGCTGTTCAACAACTTCGTCCGCCGGCGCGTGGCGCTGGGCCGGCGCTGAGGCGCGGAGTCCGCATGTCCGACATGATCCTGCAGCTCGAGAACGTCTCGAAGTACTTCGGCCCGGTGATCGCGTTGTCCGGCGTGACGCTGCAGCTCGCGCGCGGCGAGGTGCACTGCCTGCTGGGCGACAACGGCGCCGGCAAGAGCACGCTGATCAAGATGCTCGCGGGCGTGTTCGCGCCCGACGAGGGGCAGTACCTGGTCGACGGCAAGCCGGTGCGCTTCCGTTCGCCGCGCGAGGCGCTCGACGCGGGCATCGCCACCGTCTACCAGGATCTCGCGCTGGTGCCGTTGATGAGCGTCGCGCGCAACTTCTTCATGGGCCGCGAACCCCGGCGCAGGCTCTTCGGCGCCCTGCCGGTGATGGACCACGCCCTCGCCGAGCGCACCGCGGCGGAACGCCTGGCCGAGATGGGGATCCGCGTGCGCGACGCCGGCCAGCTGGTGGGCAACATGTCCGGCGGCGAGAAGCAGTGCCTCGCGATCGCGCGCGCGATCCACTTCGGAGCCCGCGTGCTGATCCTCGACGAGCCCACCGCCGCCCTCGGCGTCAAGCAGAGCGTCAACGTGCTCAAGCTGATCGCCCGCGCGCGGTCGCGCGGGATCTCGGTCATCTTCATCACCCACAACGTCAACCACGCCTACCCGATCGGCGACCGCTTCACGCTGCTCAATCGCGGCAAGTCGATGGGCACCCATGCCAAGCCCGGCGTCTCCAAGGAAGCCGTGCTCGACATGATGGCCGGCGGCGCGGAGATGAAGACGCTGATGCACGACCTCGACGGCGTGACCATCTGAGCGCGCGACCCATCATGAGCTTCCTGAACATCCCCCCCGGCCGCCGCTTCGACCTGGCCTGCCTCGGCCGCCTGGCCGTCGACCTCTACGCGCAGCAGGTCGGCGCCCGGCTGGAAGACGTCGCCAGCTTCGCCAAGTACCTCGGCGGCAGCTCCGCCAACATCGCGTTCGGCGCGGCGCGGCTGGGCCTGCGCGCGGCCATGGTCTCGCGCGTGGGCGACGAGCAGATGGGCCGCTTCCTCGTCGAGACGCTGCAGCGCGAGGGCTGCGACACGTCGATGGTGCAGGTCGATCCCGAACGCCTGACCGCGCTCGCCATCCTGGGCCTGAAGGATCGCGACACCTTCCCGCTGCTGTTCTACCGCGAGAACTGCGCCGACATGGCGATCGCCGCAGACGCGATCGCCGAGGCCTTCGTCGCCGACTGCCGCGCCCTGCTGATCACCGGCACGCACCTGTCGCAGCCGGGCGTGCGCGCCGCCTCGACGCGCGCGCTCGAGCATGCCGGCCACCATGGCACGCTGCGCGTGCTCGACATCGATTACCGCCCCGTGCTGTGGGGCCTGACCAAGCGCGGCGACGGCCAGACGCGCTTCGTGCCCGATGCGCGCGTCACCGCGAGCCTGCAGGAGATGCTGCCGAGCTTCGACCTGCTGATCGGCACCGAGGAGGAATTCACCATCGCCGGCGGCGTGCCGGGCGACCTGCTGGCGTCGCTGCGCCGCGTGCGCGAGCTCACGTCCGCGGCGATGGTCGTCAAGCTGGGGCCGCTCGGCTGCTGCCTCGTCGCGGGCGCGGTGCCCGAACGCCTGGCGGACGCCCCCACCTGCGCAGGCGAGCGCGTCCAGGTGCTGAACGTGCTCGGCGCGGGCGACGCCTTCGCCGCCGGGTTGATGGCGGGCCTGCTGCGCGGCGAGGACTTCGCCAGCGCCGCGCGCCTGGCCAACGCCTGCGGCGCGATCGTCGTCTCGCGCCACGCGTGCGCCCCCGCGATGCCCACGCCGGCGGAGCTGGCGCACTGGTTCGGCGGCCGGCGCGGGGCCGACGTCGCCGCGGACGCGCAGCTCGCGCACCTGCACCGCGTGACGACGCCGCGGGCGCGCTGGGACGAACTCAACGTGATGGCCTTCGACCATCGCAGCCAGTTCTTCGAGCTGGCGCGCGCCGCCGGCGCCTCCGAGGCGCGGCTGCCGGCGCTCAAGTTGCTGCTGCTGCGTGCGGCCGAGCGCGTCGGCGCGAGCCGCGGCCTGCAGGGGCGCATGGGCGTGCTCGTCGACGACCTCTATGGCGAGGACGCGCTGCACGCCGCCACCGGCCGCGGCTGGTGGGTGGGCCGGCCCGTGGAACTGCCCGGCTCGCGGCCGCTGCGCTTCGACGGCGGCCCGTCGCTGGGCACGCGCCTGGTGCAATGGCCGCGCGAGCAGGTCGTCAAGTGCCTGGTGCTGTACCACCCGGACGACGCCGTCGACCTGCGGCTGCAGCAGGAATCGCGGCTGCAGGAAGTGTGGGCCGCGACGCGCGACTCCGGGCACGAACTGCTGCTGGAGGTCATTCCGCCGCGCGACGGTGCCGATGCGGCGCAGGTCGATGCGGCCGTCCTGCGCGCCGTGCAGCGCCTCTACACGATCGGGTTGAAACCCGAATGGTGGAAGCTCGCGCCGATGCGCTCGGCCGGCTGGAACGCGCTCGCGGCGCTGGTGGCCGCGCGCGACCCCTACTGCCGCGGCGCCGTCATCCTGGGCCTGAACCAGCCGCTGGCCGACCTCGCGCGCGACTTCGCCGCGGCCACGCATCCCGTCGTCAAGGGCTTCATGGTCGGCCGATCGCTGTGGGCGGAGCCAGCGCGCGACTGGTTGCGCGGCGCGGTCGACGACGAGGCCCTGGTCGCGGCCGTCGCCGCGAACTTCGAGATGCTGGTCGACGCGTGGCGCGCGTCGCGTCCGCCGGCCGCGCAGGACGCACCGGCGTCCGCCCCGATCAACGACATCGCGCAGCTCGCCCTGCGCCCGGCCTGAAAGCCCGCCGATGAAGACGATCCGACTCACCCTGGCGCAGGCCATCGTGCGCCATCTCGCGGCGCTGCGCGTCGAGCTGGACGACGGCAGTGTCGTGCCCTGGTGCGGCGGCGTGTTCGCCATCTTCGGCCACGGCAACGTCGCCGGCCTGGGCGAGGCGCTGCATGCGTCGCGGGCGAGCCTGCCCACCTGGCGCGCGCACAACGAGCAGGCCATGGCCCACGCGGCGATCGCGTACGCGAAGGCGAACATGCGCCGCCGCGTGCTGGCGGTGACGACCAGCATCGGCCCCGGCGCGACCAATCTCGTGACCGCGGCCGCGCTGGCACATGTCAACCGGCTGCCGGTGCTGCTGCTGCCCGGCGACGTCTTCGTCTCGCGCGCGCCCGACCCGGTGCTGCAGCAGCTCGAGGACTTCCACCACGGCGACCTCAGCGCCAACGACAGCCTGCGTCCGGTCACCCGCTTCTTCGATCGCATCGTTCGGCCCGAGCAGATCCTGAGCTCGCTGCCGCATGCCGTGCGCGTGATGACGGATCCGGCGTCGTGCGGCCCGGTGTGCCTGGCGCTGCCGCAGGACGTGCAGGCCGAGGCGTTCGATTGCCCCGAGAGCTTCCTCGCACCGGCGACGCTGCACCTGCGACGTCCCGCGCCCGACGGCGCCGAACTCGCGCGCGCGGCCGCCTTGCTGCGCGCTGCGCGCCGGCCGCTGGTCGTCGCGGGCGGCGGCGTCCTCTACAGCGAGGCGGGCAGCGCCTTGGCCGCGTTCGCGAAGACGCACGGCGTCCCGGTGGCCGAGACGCAGGCCGGCAAGGGCAGCCTGGCCTGGAACGACCCGCTGAACCTGGGCGCGATCGGCGTCACCGGCTCGCCGGCGGCCAACGACTGCGCGCGCGAAGCCGACCTCGTGCTCGCGGTCGGCACGCGCCTGCAGGACTTCACGACCGGCTCGCACAGCCTGTTCACCCAGGCCCGCCTGCTGAGCCTGAACGTGCAACCCCACGATGCGCACAAATGGCACGGCGAGGCGCTGGTCTGCGACGCGCGCACGGGCCTGGCCGCGCTCTCGGCCGCCGCCCCGGGCTGGCGCGCCGAGGACGGCTGGACGGCGCTCGCGCAGCGCGCGGCCGCGTCGTGGAACGATCGCGTGACGGCGCTGACGACCGCGCCGGAAGCGGACGGCCTGCCCTACGACGCCGACGTGATCGGCGCCGTGCGGGATTCGGCCGCGGACTCGCCCGCCAACGACATCGTCGTGTGCGCCGCGGGCACGCTGCCGGCCGAACTGCACAAGCTGTGGCGTACCGCGGCGCCGGGCAACTACCACGTCGAATACGGCTATTCGTGCATGGGCTATGAGATCGCGGGCGGCCTGGGCGTCAAGATCGCGCGGCCCGGGCGCGAGGTCATCGTGCTGGTGGGCGACGGCTCGTACCTGATGATGAATTCGGAGATCGCGACCTCCGTGATGCTGGGGCACAAGCTGATCGTCGTCGTGCTCGACAACCGCGGCTACGGCTGCATCCAGCGCCTGCAGGCCGCCTGCGGGGGCGCGAGCTTCAACAACCTGCTGGACGACTGCGTGGCCGCGCAGGGCGCCGACGTCCGCATCGATTTCGCCGCGCATGCGGCCGCGCTCGGCGCCGACGCCGTCCACGTACCGGACATCGCGGGACTGCGCGCGGCCATGCGATGCGCCCGCGCCGCCGCGAAGACGCAGGTGATCGTGATCGACACCACGCACGCCCGCACCACCGACGACGGCGGCTGCTGGTGGGAGGTCGCCGTGCCGCAGGCCTCCGCGCGTCCCGCCGTCGACGCCGCCGCCGCGGCCGCGCGCGAGGCCAAGCGCGCGCAGCGTCCCTGATTCCCCTTCACCGAAGACGACCCGCCATGACCTGGAACATTCGCATCGGCATCAACCCGATCTCCTGGAGCAACGACGACCTGCCCGAACTCGGGGGCGACACGCCGCTGGAGACCGCGCTGCGCGAAGGCGCGCAGATCGGCTACCAGGGCTTCGAGCTGGGGAACAAGTTCCCGCAGGAGCCGGCGGCGCTCAAGGCCAAGCTCGCCGAATACGGCGTCGCCTGCGTCAGCGGCTGGTACTCCGGACGGCTGGCCGAGGGCACGCTCGCCGACGAGATCGACGCCTGCCGCGCGCACATGGCCAAGCTGCAGTTCAACGGCTGCAAGGTGGTGGTCTACGGCGAGGTGGCAGGCTCGATCCAGGGCCGCATCGACACCCCGCTCGCCAAGCGGCCACGCTTCGCCGACGACGCGGCCTGGGCGGCGTACGCGAAGCGCCTCGACGAATTCGGCGCCCACCTGAAGGCGGCCTACGGCCTCACGCTCGCCTACCATCACCACATGGGCGCCTATGTGGAGTCGCCGGAGGACATCGACCGCCTGATGGCGCTGACAGGCCGCGACGTCGGCCTGCTGTTCGATACCGGCCATGCTTACTACGGCGGCGCGACCGACGTCGCCGCGCTGCTGCGCCGCCACTTGACGCGCGTGGTGCACGTGCATTGCAAGGACGTCCGGGAGCAGGTCGTGCGCAGCGCACGCAACGACGGCTGGAGCTTCCTGACGGGCGTGATCAACGGCACGTTCACTGTCCCCGGCGACGGCGTGATCGACTTCGACGCCGTGCTGCGGCTGCTGCACGGCGGCGGCTACGAGGGCTGGCTGGTCGTCGAGGCCGAACAGGATCCCGCCGTCGCGCCCAGCTACGCCTACGCGAGGAAGGGCTACGAGACGCTGCGGCGCATCGTCGACGTCATCGACGGAAGGCAGCGGTGATGACGAGCAGGTTGTTGCTGAAGGCGCGGCGCGAAGGCCGCGAGATCGTCTCCGTCACGCCGGAACAGGCGGGCTGGAAGCACGTCGGCTTCCGCGCGCTGCGCCTGGCGGCGGGCGAATCCGAGGCGCTGGACACGGGCGAGCGCGAGCTGTGCGTGGTGGTGCTGAGCGGCACGGTCGACATCGAGGTGCAGGGCGCCGTTCACGTGGGACTGGGCACGCGAGCCAGCGTCTTCGACGACATCGCGCCCGCGGCGCTCTACGTGCCGGCGGGGCGTGCGCTGAAGATCGTCGCCACCGGCGCCGCCGAGGTGGCGCTGTGCAGTGCACCGTCCGACGGCACCGAGCGCGCGGTGCGGCGCATCGATCCCGCCAGCATGCGGCGCAGCGTGCGCGGCCGCGGCACCAACACGCGCTACGTCTGCGACATCCTGCCGCACGACGACCCGACCGCCGCGCACCTGCTCGTGGTGGAGGTGCGCACGCCGGCCAGCCATTCGTCCAGCTACCCACCGCACAAGCACGACGTCGAGGCGCCGCCGACGGAAACGCAACTCGAGGAAACCTACTACCACCGCGTCAATCCGCCGCAAGGCTTCGCCTTCCAGCGCGTCTACACCGACGACCGCAGCCTGGACGAAGCGTGCGCGGTAGAGGACCACGACCTCGTGATGGTGCCGCGCGGCTACCACCCCGTCGTCGCGCCGCACGGCTACGAGCTCTACTACCTGAACGTGATGGCGGGGCCGCAGCGGCTGTGGGTGTTCCGCAATGATCCTGCCCATGAGTGGATGCTGGCGGCACCGGCACGCTGAGCTCGATGCCAGGGCCGTGGCAAATCACAGGCCTTGCGACCGTGGCCCAGTTGCAGCTCATGCGCCTCCCGATCGTCTCAGTTTTGCATTTCCTGCCGACGACGGTCGAAGTTCACCATTCAGAGGACGTCGTACTGCTTCCGAAACCTGCTGCTTCCAACCTTCCAAAGGATATCGGAGAGTGGAAAGAGGGCTTCGAGGCTTTGGCGGAGCTCTTGCGCCGCCGTACGGATCTCGATGAGCTGGTCCCGAGGCTTTCCATGCTCCAGATACAAGCGAATCTGCTCGAATATCGCGGCATCCCAGAGAGCCGTGTCGATCGCGACGCCACCGGCGTCGAATTCGCTCTTCAATTGCTCGATTCGCGCGAGTAGCTGCTCGGGAAGGCGGTAATCGCGGAAGTCATTCGAGTTGGCTGTCGCGTCGGCAATGAGCGTCTCCGAGAGCTGTTCGGAAACGCGCACCAAGTCATTTGAGGCCGGCACACGAAGCGGCAAACGATTGAGCTCATACAACTTCAGCGTCCGATCAAGACCCGCAACGAGATCGCGCTTGCCAAGCTTCGTGTCCGAGGTCAATAACTCAAAGACACGATAGGCGTTCGGGTTGATCAGGTGAAGTTCCGTTCCGAGCAGTCTCGAGGTCCGCACCAAGCGTTCCAAGTTGCCAGCTTGCTTGCGCACGATTGGTGCAATGTTCGAAAAGCCCTTGAGACCGCAAAGCGACCACCGATCCTTTTCTGTCGCGGAGCGTTGAGTCATCTCTTCGACGTACGCCTCAAGTCTTTCGACAATGGCCTCCCCGTCGATCGCGATGTCGTCGAGCACGGTGTACAGCATGAAAAGGCGTGCTCCGAGGTCTTCGCTGTGCCGCCTTTTGATGAGTGCTCCCAACTCCGATGGATCGAGCAGCTTGCCGAAGAGAGAAATGATCAGCTTGATAAGCTCAAACACATGCAGTTCCCGACTCTCCAATGACTGAGGATCGCGTTGGCTTCGTATGATGCGACCGCGCCTTCTCCTGGCCTTCCGATGGTCGGCAGCATCGCCGAACGTCGTCTAGCGCTGGTAACCTGGCCGAGCGCCGGCGACTGCCGCGGCACGTTGGGCCATCGGCGCCATACTTGCACGACTTCCCGATCGCAGCAAGATGGCTGCCTCCCCTGGCGGACGCTTGCACGAGTCCGCAAATGGCCGCGTCGTGTCTTGTGTCAGGGCTCGCAACGACTTCGCCGCCATCGACGCGCCGCGTGCCAAGTTAGCTCAGGCCAGGCATCTCCTCGGGCAAGGGCGGTCGAACATGCGGAAGGTCTCGCTCACGAGAGGCGCCAAATGCGCTGTCGTTGGCACGTCCCGTCGCCAGGATCAAATCACAGTGGGGTCCGCCAGGCACCTCATCTGCGTCATCTTCATCCTGGCCGTCGACCTCGCAGAAGCAAACGGCACGAATTTCGAAGCCGCCGCGGTCACCTCGTGCCGATCCTCGCGAGGGTTCACCGCGTCGAGTTCGGCTCGACGGAAGACGCCGGGCGCCCGCCGAGAAATGCATCCGCCCGGGCCTGGGCGGCCTGGATTGCAGCGGCAATGTCCGCAGGCTGTGACGTGGCGCGCGGGCTCCGGAGACGGCGGTCCCGCTTCCTGTCCGTTGGAGCAGGCGCGCCCGTCGACGACTCGCTCGGTGCGGCGGGAATTGCTGTCGGCTCCGCGGCTTCCGAAGCACTCGCTCCAGGCTCGACCGACAAAGACGCCGGAATGGCGACCGGCTCCCGGCTCGGCGCGGCACGCTCGTCGAGCGCCCGGGTCATGGGCTGCGAGATCGCCGCAGTGGCCGCAGGGGCGGCTGAAATCGCCGCGATGCGGGCGGCGTGCATTGCCCTGCCGAGCCACAGATGGATCACGGCGGCCGAGGCCAGGGCGGCGCAACAAAGCAGGACCAGCCCGAGTCGTCTGCCCCTCCTGCTCGTCGGGGACACCGGTCTGGGCAGGTGGGCCGCCCGCGCACGATAAGCGTCAACGGGGCCACCGGTTCGACCCAGTGGCGTCGGCGCGACCGCGGGGTGGAAGGCCCCCCTGGCGGCGAATCCGGGGCTGACCTCGACGGCGCCCAGCGCCTGAGGTGCAGGAGTGGTCGCCGGCTGAACGCTCATCTTGCTCGCCACGGGTCTGCGGGCCTGTCCCGGCCCGACTGCTCGATGAAGTCTTGCGCGGTCGCGCTCGAGCGAATTCGGCGACGCAACGAACAGCGCGGCCGGCGACGACTCGCCTCGGTCTGTTTGCGCACCGCTGGGCGGCTCCTCCTTGATCCGACCAGGGCGTCGGCCAGCTCCGGCCGCGAGGAGCGATGTGCTCACCGGTGGGAGTGCGGGGGGCGACTCCGAACGGCCTCGCTCAGCGCCCGCGATGGGCAGAACGAGCATGGTGGAGGCAGGTTGCGGCGCTTCGTCCGGAGGTTCCGGAGCGCAACCGGGCAACGTGTCCAGGAAGTCCGACGCGGCGAATGGCCTGATGCGTCCGGAGCCTTTGTCATTGGGCTTGGCGGCGACTTTGAATCCCCTTGTGACGACCGTCGATCGTGAACAGGCAAAGGCTTCGATTGTCGGCATTCAGGCCAACGGACACATGACCAAGTTATGACCGCCACCAACGGCCGGGGGCCCAGTAAAGAAGCGGGAACGCCTCCCATCGTCCCCGTGGACAAGTTCGCGACGACAAATGCGGAAGCGGTCGAGTCGGGACGTCAGCTTGCGGCCACGCCCAGCCCGCAGTTTGGGTGATACCAGACCTGAGCGAAGGTCTGCTTCCGGCCGGTGGCGGCCGATTGTCAATCGGCGCTGCTCTGTTCCGCGAGCGGCGTCAGAACGCGGGCTGGATATGGCGCGCTCGACCGATGCACGCGGCATCCCTGCGTTTCACAGGTCGATTGCGGGATGGCAGGCACGGCCGTGCGTAGCGGAACTCGCGCTACCGGCTTCCGGCTACAGCTTCGACCGGATCATGCCGGCGTTGGGCGGGATGTCGCTGGGATAGGCGAAGGGGGTGAAGGGCACGCCCCAGTTGGCAGCCATGTCCATCACCTCGTGATAGCGGTGCACCCACGTCGACGAGGTCGGATAGCACTGGTTCCAGAACGCGAAGATGGCCCAGGCCAGGGCTTCGTATTCCTGCGCCGTGGCGCCCGCCCATTCGGCCATGCGCATCATCCGGCCGGTGGTGAACGATGGGCCGGCCCAGATCGGCATGCCCATCACGCGGGCCGCCATCACGTAGCCGCTATTTTCCTTGAGGGTGTAGCGGTCGGGTTCGTCGGGCTCGGTCTTGTAGCGGAAGTCGGCTGTGCCCTGGATGGGCCGGCGGGTGTACTCGGGCGTGCCGAAATCGTTGATGCGGAAGTAGGTGCCCGTGCTCTTGCCGGGCGGCACTTCCACGGCGGATTTCAGGTTCTTCTTCAGGAACTCGGTGATGTCGTGCAGCGTGACGACGCGATCCTCGAAGTAGTAGGCGTCGGGCTGCTTGAGCACGCGCGCGATGCTGGCGCCTGCCTTCTTGTACAGCGGTTGGTAGGGCAGCTTGAGATTGGCGCCCTCGTCGAGCAGCGGCGCCAGCACCTTGGGGCTCGCCGGGCTGGAAATGATCATGCGCACCTTGTCCAGCAGCGCGGCGAGCTGGGTGGCGATGTAGCGCGACTGCACCGTGGCGCGCGCAAGCCGGGTCTCGCTGCCATCAAGCGCCTCGCGCGCCAGGAACTCGCCCATCACCGCGCGCGCCATGTTCGTGTAGTCACCGAACTCCAGGATGTGGCGCTGCTGCCCCATCTCCCTGCGGATGCGCCAGGCATTCGGGTCGTCCCCCCCCTGGGCGCTGATCCATTCCTTGAGGATCGGAATGATGTCGCGCTTGACGTGCACGAAGAAGGTCTGGAAGCCGCCCTGCACGTTCGCCAGGATCTCGCCATAGGCCTCTTCCGCATCTCGGAACTCGCGCACCTCGCCGTTCGCGCCACGGTACTTCAGCGAGGCCTGCAGCGCTTGCCACTGGTAGGGAACGGCGCCGACATGGGCAGCCCAGGGCACGGCGGCGTCAAGGTCCTCTCCCGCGGCAAGCCGGCCCATCTGGTCGGCCTCGGCCTCGAGCCGCGAGTCGGCCAGCCACTGCACGCACGCCGCGTCCGCACCGGCGGCCACGCGCCCTTGAAGCTGCTGGCGGACGTGGGTGAGCTCGTGGGCGATCAGGCGCAGACCGGACGGGGAATCCGGATCGAAGGCGCCCGGCGCGAAGTAGACGTCGCTCCCATGGTTGAACGCCGGGACGCCGAGCGCCGCCGCCTGCGGTCCGACGTGCACCCGCACCGCCTCGAAGCTCGTCCCAAACAGCTGCTCCATCGGCCACCGCAATCGGTCGGGCAGCGCAAAGCCGCGATCGGCGGCGCCGAAGGACAGTTCGAGCAGGGAAACGTCGGGCAAGGATCGCATGAAGAAGCTCCGCGGTTGCTCAAATGCCTGGCCGACCGAACGACGGGCCATCACCCCAAGGCGCGAGCTTACTACCGGTTTCCGGCAGGTCTGAGGGGGTGGCGTCGGCCTGCCGATCCAGGCCATGACGGCCGGACGCAAGAAGGGACCTGTCGCCATGGCGGAGGACCGACGGCCCGAGGCCGGCGATCCGCTCGCCTCGGCGGCACGCAGCGCGAGGAGACGGCGCATGCAAAGGCGCGGCCCGCATCGGTCGGCGTTCCCCTGCGCATGGAGACGCCATGACGCGCAGGCGAGGTCCGTCCGGACGAGAGCCGCCGTATACGCGATCTTTATGCGCACGCCCGGAAATTTGCCGACATCTTGACGCGCGAATTCCTACGATTTCCGAATCGTCAAAGGAGGGCGTCCCATGGATGTCGTTTATCTCGCGCTCGCCGTCGCGTTCTGGCTGCTGGTCGCCGGAATGGCTCGCGGCTGCGCGTCACTCGTCGGAGGAACCAGGTGACCTGGCTCTATGTACTCGGTAGCGTCGTCTCGGTGGGCCTGCTGGTCTACCTGGTCATCGCCTTGCTTTCGCCGGAGAAGTTCTCGTGACCAGTCATGCCTGGACCCTGCTGGTGGTCTACAGCGCCGTGCTGTTGCTGCTGGCGCTTCCCATGGGTCGCTACATCGCCATCGTGATGGAGGGCAAGCTCAGGTTCGCCAGCCGCATCGAAGGCGCCCTCTATCGCGTATGCGGGGTCAAGTCCGACCTCGACATGGGCTGGTTGCAGTACGCGCTGGCCATCCTGCTGTTCAACGGCCTGGGCGTGCTCGCCGTCTACGTGCTGCAACGCATGCAGCTGTGGCTGCCGCTGAACCCGCAGGCGATGGCCAACATCACGCCGGACTCGTCGTTCAACACCGCCATCAGTTTCGTGACCAACACGAACTGGCAGGGCTACAGCGGCGAGCAGGCCATGAGCTACCTCACGCAGATGCTCGGCCTGGCGGTGCAGAACTTCTTCTCGGCTGCCACCGGCATCGTCGTCGTCATCGCGCTGATCCGCGGCTTCGTTCGCCATTCCATCAAGGGAATCGGCAACGCGTGGGTCGACCTGACCCGTGTCACGCTGTGGATCCTGCTGCCGCTCTCGTTCGTCTACGCCGTCTTCCTGGTGCAACAGGGCTCGGTGCAGAACTTCGATGCCTACCAGGACGTCCCGACACTCGAGGTCAACAAGTGGCAGGAACCCAAGCTGGGCACTGACGGCCAGCCGCTGAAAGACGCCAAGGGCGCGCCGGTGATGGAGGACAAGTCCTCCGATCACCAGACGATCGCCATGGGCCCGGTGGCCTCGCAGGAAGCCATCAAGATGCTCGGCACCAATGGCGGTGGCTTCTTCAACGCCAACTCCGCGCATCCGTACGAGAACCCGACGCCGCTGACGAACTTCGTGCAGATGCTGTCGATCTTCCTGATCCCTGCCGGCCTGTGCTTCGCGTTCGGCCGCATGGTGGGAGATCGCCGCCAGGGCTGGACGATCTACGTGGCGATGTTCGTGCTGTTCGCGGCGGGCGCCATCGCGGCCATGACCTTCGAGCAGCAAGGCAACCCGCAGTTCGCCGCGCTGGGCGTCGACCAGTCGGTGACCGCCACGCAGCCGGGCGGCAACATGGAAGGCAAGGAGTCGCGCTTCGGCATCGCCGAGTCCGGCCTGTTCGCCACCATCACCACCGACGCGTCCTGCGGCGCGGTCAACGCCTGGCACGACTCGTTCACGCCGCTGGGCGGCTTGGTGCCGCTGGTCAACATGCAGCTGGGCGAAGTGGTGTTCGGCGGCGTCGGCACGGGACTGTACGGCATGCTGATCTTCGCGATCCTGGCGGTGTTCATTGCCGGCCTGATGATCGGCCGCACGCCGGAGTACCTCGGCAAGAAGATCGAGGCCTACGAGATGAAGATGACCTCGATCGCCATCCTCGTCACGCCGCTGCTGGTGCTCGCCGGCACCGCCATCGCGGTGATGACCGACGCCGGCAAGGCGGGCATCGCCAATCCGGGCGCCCACGGCTACTCGGAAATCCTGTACGCCTTCACCTCGGCCGCCAACAACAACGGCAGCGCCTTCGGCGGCATCTCGGCCAATACGCCGTTCTACAACATCATGCTTGCCATCGCGATGTGGTTCGGCCGCTTCGGCGTGATCGTCCCCGTGCTGGCCATCGCCGGCTCGATGGCCGCCAAGAAGCGCATCGCCGTCACCGAGGGAACGATGCCCACGCATGGCGCGCTGTTCGTCTCGCTGCTGACCGGCGTGGTGCTGCTCGTCGGCCTGCTGAACTACGTCCCGGCGCTGGCGCTCGGCCCGGTGCTCGAGCACCTCGTGCTCTGGAAGTGAACGCATCATGAGTCGCAATACATTCACCCTGTTCGACCCGAAGCTGGTCAAGCCGGCCATCAGGGAGTCGTTCCTCAAGCTGGATCCGCGCGTGCAATGGCGCAATCCGGTGATGTTCGTCGTGTACGTCGGCAGCCTCGTCACCAGCCTGCTGTTCGTGCAATCGCTCGCCGGAAAGGGCGAAGCGTCGCCAGGTTTCATCCTCGCGATCGCGCTGTGGTTGTGGTTCACCGTGCTGTTCGCCAACTTCGCCGAGGCGCTGGCCGAAGGCCGCAGCAAGGCCCAGGCGGCCTCGCTGCGCAGCCTGAAGAAGGAGACCTGGGCCAAGAAGCTCGAGCAGCCCGTGTCCACCGCGAAGTGGCTGCCGATCGAATCGCAGAACCTGCGCAAGGGCGACGTGGTCTACGTGATCGCGGGCGACGTCGTGCCCGCGGACGGCGAAGTCGTCGAAGGCGTGGCGTCGGTCGACGAGAGCGCGATCACCGGCGAGTCCGCGCCGGTGATCCGCGAGTCCGGCGGCGACTTCTCCGCCGTCACCGGCGGCACGCGCGTGCTGTCCGACTGGATCGTCGTGCGCGTCACCACCAACCCGGGCGAGACCTTCGTCGACCGCATGATCGCGATGGTCGAGAGCGCCAAGCGCCAGAAGACGCCCAACGAGATCGCGCTGACGATCCTGCTGGTCGCGCTGACC